>ERZ1106952.271-NODE-271-length-29671-cov-26.104471_pt1 | contig 29671 bp, 18 predicted proteins | sample MGYA00403677_ERZ1106952 | MGnify/ENA primary metagenome ERZ1106952 (study PRJEB35170, sample SAMEA104062415) | human gut metagenome | biome: human gut; feature: human-associated habitat; material: faeces | place: Denmark | collected 2012-05-14 ...
AAAAGGGAGAAAAAAGCCGCATAAAAAACAAAAACCATATATTGTATTTGATTTGCTCAATCTTATACAATATATGGTATCCGTGGCTGACCGCTTTGGGATATTTTCGAACTTTCCAATTCTTCGAGAGAAACGACCTCTTCTTTTTCCTTTCCGTTATAGATGATTTTCAGATGATCGTCGTATAGGAATACGCTGTTCACAAACGTGTCGATGAGTTTTCTTCGCCCTTCCAAATTCCCGATGTCTATCTTTCGGAAATTGCACAGCGCCATTTTGAATTCGTCCTTCGTAAAGACGGGCGATTTTTTCTTTTCTTCCGCTATTGCTTCCACAAGCGCCTTTTTCTGTTGCTCTATCTCCGTCAATCTTGCAATCAGCGTATCCGATTCTGCTCCCTTCTGTATTGCCGTTACAATATTATTGATTTCCCGCTCTTTCTCTTTTAACTGTTCTTCGAGGTGCGGCAGTATCGTGCTTTCTTCGTATTGCAGGGTGTAGAGTAACTGCGCAAGCCGCTCGATTGTTTCGTCCTCTCGCAATAGTTCCATCGTCTTATAGACTACAAAGTTTTCAATCTTTTCTTTTTCTGCCTTCTCCTTCTCGCAGAGATGTTTGCGCGCTCGGTTGCAAATATAATAGCGATACGTCTTTCCCGTTCGGCTCGTTCCCGAATAAGCCGTCATCATTGCACCGCAATGTCCGCAAAAGAGGTGTGTGGTAAGCAGATAATCATCGTTTTCGCTATGTGCGGCAGGTGCGATAGAGTGCTTCTTTATATTGTCCTGTACCTTTTCAAAGAGTTCTTCGGTAACAATCGCAGGTACGCCGTGTTCAAGCACTATTCCCGAATGTCTGTATTCTCCGACATAAATACGGTTGGACAATAAATATAAAACGCTGTTATAAGCGATTTCTTTACCGTTTGGTCGGCGTATTTGTTTCTCTTGCAGATAGTGATATATCTCTTTGGCGGTATATCCGTCTGCACACATACGGAACAGCACTTGCACGAGCGGCGCGGTTACTTCGTCGATTTCCAGCTTATGATCCGCAACCTTATAACCGAACGGAACAGCCCCTCCGTTCCATTTCCCTTTGAGCGCGTTCTCCTTAAATCCTCGTTTGACGTTCTGAGCCAGATTTTCGGAGTAATATTCGGCCATTGCTTCGATCATTGCTTCCAATATGATACCTTCGGGGCCGCTTGATATATTCTCCTTTGCTGACATTACTTTAACGCCGTTCTTGCGGAGCTTGTAACGATAGACCGCGCTGTCATATCGATTGCGGGCAAAGCGATCTAATTTCCACACAAGCACAATGTCAAACAATCTTTTGCTGCTGTCATTCACCATTCGCAAAAAATTGGGACGGTCGTCCGTTTTTGCGGAAAGAGCGCGGTCTATGTACTCCCCTACGATTTCTATATCGTTATATTCTGCATATTCGGTACATTCCCGAATTTGCCCTTCAATACTCTCTTCTCGCTGGTTGTCACTCGAATAGCGGGCGTAAATAACAGCTTTCATTGTGTGCTCTCCTTTGTTCTATATCCTGAATTTGATTATACCATGAAAAACTTGACAGAAACAGTCATATATAAAAAATTATTTCTGATTTTCCTGCAATAATTCCAACAGAGCTTGTTTTAGTTTTGCGTTGGCGGGAGATTTCGGGTCGAAACACATTTCGATAAGTTCCTGCATCTCTTTTCCGTTTTTCATAAGCCGAGGTTGATAATTGTAAAGTTTTCCTTGTGGGTTATCTGTCCGCCCGAAAATATAGTCCAGCGATACGTCGAAAAAGTCTGCATACTGCATTAAAGCGTGATAGGAAGGAAAGGTTGTGCCATTTTCATAGCGAAAAACGGAGGGTTGATCTACGCCTTCAAAATTGGCGGCAAGCTTCGCCTGTGACAAGTGCACCCCTTCTCGTAGCGCTTTTAGTCTTTCACCTACAATTTTCTTATCCATAGTAGTAGCTCCTATGTCATTGATTGTATAATATTTTACCAAATATAAACATTATTGTCAATGTAATTTATAAAAATATCCAAAAAATAAAAAAGCAACAGAAATAAAGCGCGGTTTCCATAGGGAATTATTAAAACTTTAATTTTTGGATTGCGCTTTCAAACGATAAAAAGGCTCACGGAGAAAATTTCCGCGAGCCTTTTGTTGTAAAAAAATGCGTGGTAGGAATTGAAGATATTTGATCTTCGCTTATTTTAAATAATTTTTTTAGTCAAATAGTGTTTGTTTGTTAAATACTGTTCCGTTGGTTTCTATAATTTGGGCATTTGGAAAAATTTCGCCGTATTTATATATTGAGGCTAACACCAATTGATGATGGGAGTAGGTCGATTGACGGCAATAATTATTCTTTAATTATGGGGTATGACGCTGCCCGTTAAGTTATATTTCGATTTCAGATTTAAGGTTGCCGACCATAACGACATAATTAGTGTGACAAACTTTTTCTTTCATGTCGAAATCGATAAAGGTAAAATCGCTTTCATCAAGATAAAACTCAACGTTTTTGCTTTCTCCTTTATCAAGATTAATCCTTTTGAAACGCCTCAATTTTTTAACCACGGGCGTCACGGGGCACACCGTTTGTCTTAAAAACAGCAAAACGCTTTCCGCCCCGGCACATTTTCCGACGTTTTTAATACAGACACTTACCTTTACTTTGTCTTCCTCTTTTTCAACAATCAAATCAGTATATTCGAATTTTGTATAGCTTAATCCATCACCAAAAGTAAACAATGAATCGGGATTATCGAAAACGTAATCCCGACCCGGGTTATCATACGTTCCGGGCCACCTGTAATGTGCTCCTCTCGCAGACGGTTTATGATTGTAAAAGCACGGAATATGACCTGTGCTTCTCGGGAAAGACACACTGAGCTTTCCGGACGGACAAACGTCGCCGAACAATATATCGCAAAGCGAATTGCCTCCTTGCTCGCCCGGATACCAAGCCTGAATAAAAGCGTCGCATTTTTCAAGGCTGTCCGTTATTGCGTATGGTCTGCCCGTGTATAATACCAGCACCACGGGCTTTCCTGTTTCGACCACTTTATTAAAAAGCCTTTTCTGAACAGGAGGCAAATCAAGGGTGTTTACGTCAAATCCTTCACCGCAGGTAACTGCATTGTTGCCGGTTTCGTCGCCCCATCCGATTCCCCCGAAGAAGCCGCTGTTATCGCCGAGAACCACAACGGCAACGTCGGATTTCTTAACCTGTTCAACTGCATAATCAATATCTTTTTCTTCAGCCGTTGCAATGTTGCATCCTTTTGCATAATTTATATTGCTTTCGCCGATCTTTTCATTCATTGCCTGCAAAAGACTTATTGCTTTATCTGCGGAATTTCTGTAAGAATAATCGCCTGTTTGTCCGACGTCGGCATTCACGCCGACAAGAGCGATTTTTGACTGTTTTGAAAGAGGCAGTATATCGTCTTTATTTTTCAGAAGAACTATGCTTTCATCCGCCGCTTTTTTTGCAAGTTTTTTTGCATAATCATCGTTAACTTCGGCAATATCGTCTTTTTCGATATACGGATGCGAAAATAAATTAAGTTCGCTTTTCACATATAAAACGTTTCTTACCGCATCGTCGATATACTTGACGTCTATTTCTCCGTTTTTAACCGCCTGCCTGAATTGAGCATTATATGCAAAATCCGTCGGGGCTTCAATGTTAATTCCTGCTTTAAGAGCAATTTCCGCACACCGCAACGAGTCGGATGCGATATTATGAAGGTATGTAAACATGGTTATACCGTCGTAATCGGAAACCGTTGTGCCTTTGAATCCAAGTTCTTCACGAAGTACTTTGCGAAGTAAAAACCGACTGGCATGAACGGGTACTCCGTCAAATTCACTGTATGCAGGCATCACGGACAAGACGTTGCCTTGTTTAATACACTCGGCAAACGGAGGACTTCACGAAGTTCCCTCTCGCCCATATGTACGGGAGAAAGGTTTAATCCGCACTCGGGAGAACCATGGGCAACGTAGTGTTTCAGAGTTGACGCAACCCCGTTTTTTTGCACGCCTTTTACGTAACTTAATCCCATTTTGGAAACAAGATACGGATCTTCTCCGAAAGTTTCTTCGGTTCTGCCCCATCTCGGTTCCCTTGCAAGGTCGAGGTTCGGCGCATACACCTGACGCATACCGAGGGAACGAGCCTCTCTCCCTATAACTCCGGCAACTTCCTCCATCAGTTCATCGTCAAAAGAACATGCCATACCTATGCTCTGCGGAAAAATCGTCGAGTGTGAATTCATCACGCCGTGGAGGGCTTCGCCCATTACTATCATCGGGATTTTATGGCGAGATTTTTCGATAACTTTTTTTTGAATGTAGTTCAACGTGTCGACGTCAACGTCTTCCGGCATAAACGCGCTGCCGTAAAGCGCAATATCCTCGCCGTTATCCAACTGCTTTTTAACAACGCGAAGATCTCTCATGAGAAGCATTTGGTCTATCTTCTCATCCACGCTCATCTCCGACAATATTTTTTCAATCTGTTCTTTGTTATAATCGGGTTTATGAAACTTGTTCATTACGTCATCCTTATTTTTTTCTGTTTAATATCTGTTTGCTAATCATTTATAAGGCGATTAAGTTCCTGTCTGTAATTTATAAACCAGAGATCATCATGCGGATACGTATTAAAATCCACGACTCCTTGTTTTTTAATGAAGTCTGCCACAAACTCTCTGCCCTTCTTTTCTTCAAGCCTTTTTAATGCCATGTAATCCTGAAACCCGTCAAAAAGAACTTCGTGTCTTAAACTTTCAACTACGTTATCCTTTTCTCCCGGATACACGATAAATGCGTCGCCCGCCGGGAAAGCGCCTCCTGCGTCTGTTATAAGATACGGATTTATCTTGCAACGACTTAACTGGCTATAATAAAAATTAAAGCCCCAGTGCAAAAAGCCCTTAACGTTCATAAGGTAAAGTTGAGTGCCGAGAATTCTGTTTCTTAAATTCGGCATATTTATATATCTGTTAGCATGATAATTGGCGCTTGAACAACAATAATACGTCCAGTATTCGATATTATGTTCTTCGAAAGGCTTTGTATAATCTATATGAACAACCGGAATATCGACCGTTCCTTTAAGGTAAAAATCCACCGTACTCAAAGCGTCGATCGTTCTCGAAGATCCCAGATGCTTTTTCATTACTCTGTATAATTTCATATACATGTCGAGATGGCTTTCATGCGGCTCGTCGGAAAGATGGAAATAACATTTGTCCTTTATTCCCTTTTCTTCGATATAACTTAAAAGCGCAGGGAGAAAAGCGTCGATAAATTGTATGTATTCGTCCGATACGGATTTTGTTTCCCAGCCGAAAATCCTCTCATATCGGCCGTTTACGTAAGCCATGATTTTGGGCGCAAATTCTGCTCCCCATTGCGAAAACAAATAAGAAAACTCTATGTATTTTATGCCGAGAGAAAAAGCTCTTTGTATGAAGTCGTCAAGTCTTGAAAAATCAAATGAATATTTGCCGTTTTCAAGATAAACATCCACAAGTTGCACGGTGGGTCTTTCTCCGCCTACGTAAGTGTCAAGCGCAGGAGTAAAAAGCGGCGTAAGATCCATTGCGTAGTTAAGCGTCGTGCAAGTGTCGCAAGCGTGGCTCTCTCCGAAGGTCGCGTTAGATAGTCTGCGTCCTTCCACCGCTATGTCGTAGCACATTACAAATAACGTTCTATCGTATCTATCCACACGCCACACGCAAACGTCGTGCCGAACCCGAAAAAGAATTCGCCCTCGTCGTAATCGGGAAACTCTATCGCAATTTCGTTTTCGCCGTTTTCGAGCGACACTACTGTATTTGTATAGTCGCGATGAAACGCCGCCACGTAAAATGAGCCGTCCCCCGTGTAAACCGCTTTTCCGTTCACATAGCACGTAAACGGGCGCGTGCCGCTGCAAGCAATGCGCGCCGCTTTTTTCGCGGTGGATTTTACTTTCGTTCTATACGTATAAGCGCCTTTCGGTACGGTAAAGTATGCCGAACACGCTTCGAATATCGACTTATTTCCGCTTTTGTCGATGACTTCCCACGGGAAAGACGTCGGCAGTCCCGCTTCGAGCGTAAACGGCACTCCGTTTATCTCAAACCGCAATACAAGACAGTTTTTGCGGCTTCTGCGTTTGAATTCGCCGAGCGTCACGGCCGTTTCGAATTCCGCCGTTTGGGTTCCGCTTACGGCAAACGAAAATTCGGACGGAGTAAAAGAGAATTTATCCGACGCAATCAAAGAAAACTTTCCCGAATACGACTGCGAAGAATTTCCTTGCAACCGTATTTTTATTTTGTTTTCTTTGTTCGGGAGCATTGCCACCGTATCGGGATAAACGATACTTACAAGAAAGGGCAATTCCGCTATGAGCGACTCGTGCGCTCCGTTTTTCCATGTATACAAATTTTCGGTATTCGTATAACGAGGTTTTGCTATGCGGACAGTTTGCGCGGGAAAATCTTTCGTAACGTCGTTGCCGTAATATTTGGAAACTTCGTGCTCTACCCCGATAATCGAATCGCAAAATTCGCTTACGGTGTTCCACTCTTGCATCTCGACGATACAAGCCGACAAAACGAGCTTGTCGCCGAGCGGCGCCGTCCACTTTTCGTCGATGGAATCGGGCTTCCATATGCCGAACAATGCACCCGCCGTGGCGCACGTGCAATCGGTGTCGTAGCCGAGCGACGCCGCTATGCAAATCGCTTTGTCGAAATCCCCTTCGGACGCAAGCAACGATAGTAATACGAACGAAACGTTTATCGTTACGTCCGTCCAATTATCCGACGGATATTTAGATAAAATCGTTTCGCGCACCGCCATAATATCGTGCGTCTTTTTCCACTTTGCGCACACGTCCGAAAACGCACGGTAAAGTTTACTGTCTCGCTCGATAACGTTCATGCCTGCGTCTATAATTTTTTGCAAATCGGATTCGACAAACGCAGTGCTTTCGGCTGCCGCCAAAAACATTTCGGCAAACACGCCGTCCCGCGTGTGGTCGGTGCATGCGTCTTCGCGCGCAAAAGTTGCGGCAAGCTGCGGATTTCCAGGCGCAAGGCAAGCCCACAGTTCGCTTCGAATCGCGCCGCCCATACCCGCTTCGAATTTGTTGCGGTAAATGCCCGAAAGCGGCGCGCGCAATCCTATATTATGATTACCGATTGCCACGCCGTATTCGTCGGGCGCGCAATCGTCGAAATGGCGAATCCACATTTCTCCTATGCTACGGCGGGATATGGGCAAGCCGAGTCGCATAATCGTTGCAAGATTTACAACTTGCAAATCGATATCGTCGTTGGGCGGCATTTCAGTTGGCACGGGATCGTAGAAGGTGACTTTTCGCACCGATCTATCGCCTTCGTACGGCATGCCGAGCGTCCCGCCCACCGCTTTTCCCACATAGCAACCGTAAACTTTGTTCTTATAAGTTTGAAAGTCGAGTTTCATTATCGTATATTCCCTTTCGCAATAAGATTTTTTGTTTCTTGCGATTTATACATTTACTATTTTATCATTGTAAGCAAATTATGTATAGTATAATTTTACCTATTTTATTGTATAATAGCACCAGCGGATAGAAAGCGTTTGCCTTTTTTCGATTTTTCCTATATAATCAATATACAACATAAAGGATTCGGATACTATTATGGATGAAACAAAATATATCATGCAACCGAAAACGTTGAATAAATTATTCTGCCAAGAAAAAGTATTTCGACGCAATGAACTTATACAAGCATATTATCATTATCCTCAAAATTTTGGCACTATGGATAGGCACTCGCACAATTTTTACGAACTAAACGTAATCGTCAAAGGACAAGGAACAAACTATATAAACGAAAAAACTTTTCCCATAAAAAAAGGTATGGCGTTTTTGATTCCCCCATATGTCCCCCATGAATATATATTCGAAGACACCGACTACAGCATATTTCACATACTGTTTCACGACTTGTTTTTCGATAAATACAACAAACAGCTAAATAACATAAAAGGTTTTCATCTTTTGTTCGATATAGAACCGTATATACGCTTACACCGTGAAAACAGTAATTTTCCTCTATCACTCAATGCGAACAAATTTGCGGCAATAGTGCCGAATTTTAAGCGACTTGTTCTGCTCGAAAACGAATCCGGTCACAATACGCAACAAAAGAAAGAATTTCTGGCACTCTACATTATTTCCGAAATTTGTGAAAATATGAAAAACTTCGTAAGCACAAACAAAGAAAACGACGAGTCTTTGTTTTCCGTATTAAAAGCCACCGAATATATGCAGGACCATTATGCCGAAAAAATCACGCTTTCCAAGCTGTGCAGCGAAGCAAGCATGTCGCGCTCGTCCTTTTTGCGTCATTTCAAAAACAGTTACAACTGCACTCCGTCCGAATACTTAAACAACTACCGTATCAACCAATCCCAAATCCTTTTGCGCGAAACCGACAAAAGTATTGTGACTATAGCGCAAGACTGCGGCTTTTTTGACAGCTCGCATTTCATTCGCTTCTTTATTAAAAAAGTTGCGCTCACCCCCGTCAAATACCGAGAAAGCATACGAAAAGAAAAACAATAAGCATAAAAAATGCCACCTCTCAATCGAAAGGCAGCATCCCTATATATTGCGCCTCTCGGATATTGCCACATATCACTATTCCGCAAAAAGGGAATTGAGAGCGCATACTATAGGCATAGTATGTCCCTTTTTGCAGTCTATTTATGATATGTGGCAAGTGTGGTATACTATAAAACTCTATTATTGACAATGCAAATAGTTTTATAATAATATCATTTGAAAAGGTAAAGTAATTTTCTCAGTCAAAAATTCGATGCCTTATTAAGCACAATGTATATTTTATAAAAAAGACCCAAAAAGTTAGATTAACTATTGGGGTGTATTTAAGTTCGTCTAATAGCATTTCCGGATGCGGTTTTACCCTCCGCCGCTCTTTTTATCTCGAACTTTGGCATATTCTTTTGCACGTAGCCGACACCCAAAAGCCACGCGATTCTTGCGGCAACCAGCACCGCCGCCGCTATGTAAAAGGTGATGCGCCACGAGAAGAACGCGACGTTGAGAGCGCTCAGCCCGTAGGCGATAAACGTACCCGCCGTCGTCGTGGTACTCATGACGATAATGCTTTTGCCGATATCCTTTTCGTTCAAGTATTCGGCTTGCAGTTTGACGAGGCTGCTCCACAGCACCGACTGCACAACGCCGTTCCGTTAAGAAGCCACAGCCATTTCATCGCCGACACCGACGGGCAAAACGGCATACAAAAATTGGCGACCGCCGCGAGCGCGAGCGATCCGAAGATAAACAGGCGCGAATTGTACATATGACACAGTAAGCCGTTCACGAGTTGCCCCGCGCCGTACGCAAAAAAGAAAAAGCTCGATACGAGTCCCGCCGCCGTCTTGGCAGCACCCGTTTCTTCTATGATTGCCACCATGCTCGCGGCGTAATTCATGCGACCCACGTTGCCCGCCGTGTACGCGAGCCAGCCGAGAAACAGCAGCAACACGGCGCACTTGCGGGAATACGGTTGTTGCGTATTTTTATCCGGCGCGGGTTTTGCCGCGCATTGTTCGCTTTCTTCCTCGTTCGTCATGATGTTCTCTTCACCCCGTTACAGTTCGCTCGTGGAAATCAAACGACGGTACTCGTTGGAAAACAGGTTGCCGGGCGAGGCGGGATGCAACGGCAACAGTTCTTCTTCAAGCTCCTCTATGCCGCCGATTGTTCCCGCCGCATACGCGGTCAACTTGCGACGACAGTACCGCAGCCGCTGCTTTACGCCGCCCAACCGCGCGCAGTGCACCTCGAACCCCTGCGACTTGTTGCATTTCTCCCACCCCGCCGCAAACGCGTCAAAGAACGCATCCAGCCTTTTTTCCGCCTCGGCATAGTCCTTTGCGATTGCCGCCAACGCCGCTTTGTCACCGTCACGATAGGCGCGGCGCGTGCGAACGCCCAAGTACGCTTTGATTTCCATCAGATGGCACAGTGCTTGCGCGGTAGCAAATAGGTACGCGTACTCCCCGGTGCGTTTTTTCGCCTCGCCCAGCATTTGCGCATATTGCCCGTACGGAATGGGGACGTGCCGATTCACGGCGCTGTCGAATACGCCCAAAAACGGGTCGCCGTACAAAAGCGCTTTGCTCGGATTTGCATGGTCGTTGACATCGGCAATATCGGGAACGATATCCGGCAATTCCAACAAATCGAAATCGCTCGCCGCTATCCCGAAAAGCTCTTGAAATTCGGCGGCAATCTTTGTGTCGTCGTATTCTCCGTCGGCATAGCGGCGAATCGCATACAGCACTTGCAGCAACGCAAACGGCGGACATTCGCCCCCGTTGTCGCCCCACATCGTGACGAGCACGTTTTCTATCCCGCTGCGACGCACGCTGCGCATCGCGGGCAGCATGGACGCATAGGAAAACCGCGTCTTGGGCGCAAACCCGCCCCACGTCCACGCCCCGCCCGCAAACCACACTTCGTTGCCGAATTTCTTGTGCAAATCGAACATAGCGTTGTAGTGGCTTTCGTCGGTGTGATAATAGTCCCAAAACGTAAGCGCAATGTCTTTCGGCACTTTCCCGAGCAGTGCAGGGGGCAGTTGCATGTCTTGCCCGTAGTACTCTCCCTTTGCGGCAAGACGGAAAAACATATCGCTCCACATATGCGCCGTAAAGCCGTACTTTGCCGCTATGGCGAGCACGCGCGTCAAATGCCGACACAAAAGTTCAAAGCGGTCGCCGAACCCGTGCCTGTCCAAGTACTTCCCCAGCCCCACCATATGCGCCTCGTCCATGCCGATGTTGACGTTGCGCGACGTGAAATTTCGGGCAAGCGAAGCAAAAACGCGGTCTAAAAATTCGTACGTCTTTTCGTCGTCCGCGAGTAAGATATCGTTTACGTCGGTAATCTCGGCAAAGCGCGGCAGTTTGACCGGGTTCGTAAAGTGCGCCAGCGTCTGCACGCAGGGGATTAGCTCAATGCCGTGCGCCGCGGCGTAGGCGTCTATTTCTTGGAGCTCGTCGCCCGAATATCGCCCGCGCAAATATCCGAAATACGGCTCGCCTTTCACCTCGAACGTATCTTCGGTATACAGTTCGAGCGTGTTGTATCCCATTTTTTGCAAAGCATCTATTACCTTTTTAACCGCCGACACTTTAAGAACAGCGCCGCGCGAACAGTCTATCATCGCGCCGAAATGTTTGTATTGCATAAATTTACTCCTCAAAAGAAAATAGGTTCATTCGTTCGTCCGGCGTGCGGTTTGGTTGATGAAACGTAATATGCCGTTTGCCGCACAAATCGGTAAAACACATGCAATGTCCGCCGTCTTTATCGAAAACGATTTTGTCAAACGCATATTCGCCGTATATGCCGGACGTACTGACGCTCTTTACTACCGTATATCCGCTCTTCCCGATAGTAGACCACAGTAAAACGATTTGCCCGTTCGCCTCGTAAAGATACGGTCCTTCGGCAACAAACCCTTTTGTGTTGCCGTCGCTGATTTCCACCGCAATGCCGCTGTGCTTGCCGCTTACGATTTTTTTCGGTTCACTCACACGGTATGTCAAATCGTCCGACAGTTCGCAAATATACAAACTCCCGTCTCCATCGTGCGACACAGGCGTCGTCCATTCGTTGGAAAAACACAAATACGGTTTATCGCGGTACACAAACAACGTGGCGTCCAAGCACCCCCAACCGAGCGGCGTAATGTATTCTCCCGTTAGCATAGTAAAATTTTGCAAACTGTCGGAAATAAAAATAAAACTGCCGCGTCCGCAATTCGCACGAAACGCCGAAACAATCAAATAATATTTTCCTTTATACTTATGCAGTTCGGGCGCCCAAATGTTGGTGTAAGAATCCAAGGAGCCATCCGTCACCAAAGCGCGCTCTCTCCGAAATTCGTGCAAATCGGCGGAAGAATACAACGTCAAATCGCTTCCCTTTCCCCAAGGGTCATCGCCCGTAGTGCCGAGCACATAGTATTTTCCGTTTTCCGTAAACACAAACGGATCGCGAATATGAATATTTTCTCTTTTCATTTTTGTATTTTCGTATAAACGGGCGCATCGTAAAACACCGCCCCGCACATCTCTTTCGTACCGTCCTGCGCAAACGCCGTCAAATCGTTGTTGCCGATATGAAGATATGCGCCCGGCACATATAATGTCGCTTGCGGAGGTTCTTCGATGTTAAACCGTCCCAAATTGTATCCGTTTACCCATAGAACGCCACGCGATATGCCCTTTATGGAAACAAACGTGTCTGCTATGTGCGCAACTTGCAAAGTTCCGCGCACAAAACAAGGGCGATCGGTCGCCGTATTGTACACATTAAACTTTTCCGGCAAAACATCGAGCGGCAACGGATATATTTTCCAATCGAATAACGTTGCCATGCCGTGACGCACCGCACTCAATCCTTTGCGGTCATAAATATTTTTTCCGTAATTGATGCGCCCGCGGTTTTCCACCAAAATTTGCAATGTCCGCTCGCGTTCGACCGAGTCGATCAGTACGGTAGGCGGCGGATTGTTACGGTCAAACACCGCCGTGCGCACGCCGTCCACATAAACAACCGCACGGTCGGCTACACCGTCTATATACAGCCTATCTTGCGTATATCCTTTGGGCAATACCGTTTGATACAGTATAAACCCGTAACCTTGCCCCGCCTCTTCCATTGTAAGCGGATACGGCGTTTTAATCGGCGCAGGCAAACATTCCGAAAGCTCGATGCGTTCCGTAAGCAACACGTCACTGTAAGCCGCTTTCTCGCTGTCGGTAGCCGTAACTGGCGGCAAATCCACGTTGTACCTTTGCATTAAGCCACGCAATTTATAATACAGTTCGGTACGGTCGCCCGCCTCGCTCAGCGGTGCTCCGTAATCATAACTCGTTGTATCGGGCAAATGTTTGTCGTTTTCATCGGCGTTCGCGCCCGCATAAAACCCGAAATTCGTGCCGCCGTGAAACATATATAGATTAAAACTCCACCCGTGTTGCATAAACGGCTCGATGTCTTTTATCACGTCGTCGGCGGCGCGCACGCAATGCTCGCTTCCCCAGTGGTCGAACCACCCGCACCAAAATTCCATACACATCTTAGGCGTATCGGGTCGAAAAGCATCGAGCTGAGCAAAACTTTCTTCGGTGCGCGACCCGAACGTGAGACATGTCAAACAGCCGTCCAACGCGCCTTTGCCGAGCATATTCGCACATGCGCCGTCCGCCGTACATAACAATCCGTTCATTCCGTTTTCTCGATACAACTTATAAAGCGCCTGCAAGTACGAGCGATCATTGCCGTAACTGCCGTATTCGTTTTCCACTTGCAACAGCAAAACGTTGCCGCCGTTTTGCGCCATATGCGGCTTGATTTCGGCAAATAAATGTTTAAGCCATGCTTCTACTTTTTGCATATACGGCGCGTAATTGCACCTTAATCGCATATCACGGTCTTTTAAGAGCCAGGGAGGAAATCCGCCCGCGTCCCATTCGGCGCAAATAAACGGTCCCGGGCGAACTATCGCATACAGTCCGAGTTCCTGCGCCGTACGCAAAAACGCGCCCAAGTCTTTTTCGCCCGAAAAATCAAACGTTCCCTCGTGCGGCTCATGGATATTCCACGCCACATACGTTTCCACCGTATTAAAACCGCACTCTTTCAGCTTCAATAGCCGATCACGCCAATATGCGCGCGGCACTCTGAAATAGTGTATCGCGCCCGAACGAATTTGAAACGGTTGCCCGTTTACGTAAAATTCGCTATTTCTTATTTCCAATTCCATAGAAAAATCTCCGCTTTTCAAACAAAATCTTATTGTATCATAACATTAAGCGCCCCGCAAAAGCAAGTTTTTTCAGCTTATCCGGTTTTTCACATAAAAACGTGCCGCCCTACCGAAATTTCGGGCGGCACGCTTTTACCGTTGTTTTATTCAGTTACTCTCGGGCAAAGTATACCCGCTTATGTCTGTCGAATATCCCCAATCGGTGAATGTTACGCCGATATGCGTGCCGCCCAAGCCGACCTTGCCGCTCGGCGCGTCATATCCCGTTACCGTATAAGCAAGCGTTTTGTTCACAAAGAAGTAGTACGTGCCGCCGTTGTATACAAGCGCAATTTCTATCGTATCGCCGCTCGGATTCTTTACGCTTTCGGGAAGCGCGTATGTTGCGCCGTTTGCCCCGCTCACGTCGGATATTCCGTCATAGCATTTAGCGTTTTGATTCCGTATAAGCGCCAATCTTACAAAGCCGTTCGCCGTCTGCACCGTAAAGCCTGCCACTCTGTTATACGTATAGCTCTCGTTAAACTGCTTGACGGTGGCGGTAAGCAAGAACGGATCGCCGTTTACGCTCGGCTCGGCAAAGTATCCGCTGTATTCCGCTGTTTCGGTAAGCGTATAATAGCCGGTTGCCGCATCATACGCGGGAGTCGCATGCCCCGAAGCGCCCGTTGCATCGGTAATTTTATGTTTATCGAGCGATACCGTGACGTCTACCGCTTGATTGCTTACAGTGAATTCTTTTCTGCCTACCTTGGTTGCGCCTTGCGCCGTTACGATATACGTTCCGTTCACGAGCGCGGTGTTAAATGATGCGCCTTTACCCGTATACAAAGCCGTACCATCGGCAGTCGATACCGTAATTTCCGTATTTGCATCGCCGCCCGTTACCGTACCCGTTACTGCATAGGCAAGCGTATACGATACGGTATGAACTCCCGTTACGGTAAACGTAGCCGTTGCTTTTCCGTTTTCGGTAACCGTTTTGATTGCCGTTCCGTCTACCTTAACGGTATACTCTTTCCCGTTTTCCGCCGTAATGTTTACGGTCACAACGTCGCCGAACAGAACGTTTCCGTTTGATATCGTTGTTTCACCCACTTTGAGCGTTATGCCCGAGCCTTCCGTTGTAACTTCTGCGCCGATATACTCGCGGACGTCTTCCGTATCCGACGAATAATCCCAATCTGTAAACGTTACGCCGATATGCGTGCCGCCCAAGCCGACTTTTCCGCTCGGCGCGGCGTAATCGGCCACCGTGTAGGCAAGCGTACCGTTTACAAAGAAGTAGTAATTGCCGCCGTTGTACGCAAGCGCAATGTTTACGGTTTCTCCGCTCGGATTCTTTATATCGTTCGGCAACTCATAGATTATTGCGTCTGCTCCATTTACATCGGATATACCCGCATAACAATTGTTTCTTTGATCCCGCAACAGCGCGAGTCTTACAAAGCCGTTTGCCGTTTGTACCGCAAAGCCTGCCACTCTGTTATACGTATAGCTCTCGTTAAACTGCTTGACGGTGGCGGTAAGCAAGAACGGATCGCCGTTTACGCTCGGCTCGGCAAAGTATCCGCTGTATTCCGCCGTTTCGGTAAACGTATAATAGCCGGTTGCCGCATCAAACACCGGCGTGTTTTGCGCGGTCGCACCCGTGATCTTTTCTTTATCCAACGGTACGGTAACGGTCGTATCGGATCCGTTCACCGTAAATTCGGTTTTGCCCACTTTGGTCTCGCCCACAGCGGCAACAATATAGTCGCCGCCAACAAGCACCGCCGTAAAGCTTGCGCCGCTTCCCGTATACACGACTTGCCCGTTATTGCGCTCCGTTACGGTGATCTGCGTATTTTCGTCGCCGCCCGTTATTGTCCCGTCTACCGTGTAGGCACGCAAACAGCCTACGGTATGCGCCGCTTCCGTTGCGGTAAACGTTGCCGTGGCTTTGCCGTTTTCCACCGTCGTTTTCACAAATTTGCCGTCTATCGTTATACTGTATTTTCCCTCTGCCGCAACGGGTATTTCCACCGTTACGTCGGCAAACAAAGGCGCCTTGCCGTCGATAACCGTCTGCCCGTTTACCGTGAGGCTTGCGCCGTCCGGCACGGAAATATCGGATTGTTGCGTAACGATCGGTTTGGTAAACGAAGCAAACGGATTCTCTGCGGTGACCGGCGTATTAAATCCGTCCGCGCCCGACATGTAGCCGCACGGTCCGTACGAGAATCGATTGCCCGTAAGATACTCCGTCCGTTTTACCGTATCGAACGGTATACCGTTTACATAGAACGTAAACTCGTCTTTTGGCGCGTTGTATGCGAGCCGTACCTTAATCTTGCCCTCTTTATATGTGGCAACCTTGTCGGCTTGGTAATAGTGCAACCCGTCGTATCCGTGCATACGACGGTACGAAGACGGTCCCGCCGCAAAGAATTGCACGGAGTTGTTGTTTTCGTCCTCTACGGTAATGCCGTAGCAAGGCCACTTATCGTTGTGCGCGTCGATGTCCATGTCGATTATGAAACTGCCAGTTACGGACGTGCCGCTCACGTAGTACGCAAACATATCGGACGGGTCGTACGACGAATGCGTAGTTTGAATTTTGTCGCTTTGGCTAAGCGCCATGTTATGAATGCGGAACGGATCCAGCGTGATATCGTCCCACGCATAATAGACGCCGTCGAACGCCTCATCGTTGGTATCGATTTCTATCGACGGAGGGTTGTCTTCTCCGTATTCGCCGCCGAACACAAGCGTATATTTCCCGTCTACGGCAACCGTTCTGCCGCCTATCTCGTATTCGCCTTTTCGCAACACCGTAAAGTCGAACATACCTGCCGAAGTCGTCGCGCCGCTGATGTACAGCAAATTGTCTTCCGACTGCGTGCAGCGCACCGCATACGGCAAGCCCACCACGGTGGAGCCGCTCGTGCGCTTTACCTTGCCCGTAATGCGGAGCGTCTTATCGGCGGGCAATTCGGTGAACACGGCGTCTATGTGCACGCTCCCGTCGGGCACAAACGAATACACGCCGTTTTGCATATTTTTCAAATAGTCTGCGAACACGGACTCCCCGTTCATCGTAAGGTCGGTAAGCATAAATCCGCGTTGCGGAGTTACGGTAAGGTGAACCTGTTGATCGGAGTCGCACGGCATAGCCATTTTATCCGCGATTACGGAGCCGCCCGATATGGAAGAGGATATGTCTACCGTGTGCATATATTGGTCGCAAAGCGCGGCAAACTCGGCATCTTTATCGGCGCCCTCGTAATCTTTTGCTTCCCAATCGAAGAACGTCACGCTGCTGTCGCGCGCAAACAGTCCGGGCGCGGTTTTGCCGCCCAGCCAGTCGAGTTCGATGCAGTTCTCGTACCGATCGTTGAAAATGTAGTAATAGCGCGTATCGTCTTTTATCACGCGCAGCGTCATATAGTCGAGATCTTCCGTGCGGGGATCGTTGTAAAATCCGATTTGCTTATTGTAGGTGTTATTGTAATCTTGCAAATAATAGCGGAACGACTTGTGATCGCTGTTGATATAATCTCCCGAATCGAAACGCAATACGTTGAATTCCTGTGTGTTGCGCATATCCAACACGCCCCACATACCCGTTACCGCCGTTTCGGGGATCAACCTATTGAACTTCATTTTCACCGAGTAACTGTAACGCGAAGAATGTATATTCTTAAAGAATACGGCTTGCTTGCATGCCGAAATCGACGTAATTTGCTTATTCTCGCCGTTTTCGTCGCCTTTTATTTTCGAGAAATCCCAACCGTCCGATTTTGCGTAACCGCTCGCGGTATCGCCGAGTTCGGCGCCTTCGGCATCGGCATTCATGTATCCGTTTTCGTCAAACGAAAAAGAACTGTTTATGTCGGCGTAATTGGTTATCGCACTCGCAAAAGCGGGATGCAAATATGTGTTCTCCGCAGAGTTAATGCCCTCCACGTAGCGATATTGCGGTATAAAACGAACCTTATCCGGCATTCCGGTAGTTTCGTTTACTGTGTAATTGAGCGCTTCCCACGAAGCAAAAAGTTCTGCGGTAAGGGTGGGCGTGCCGTTCTCGTCCTCGGTTCGCAACCCTTTTGCCGACCACCGCGCCGTTTGACGGCTACGGCTGTTTTGTTCGTCTATATAAAACGCATAACACTGAAAAGCATGATACTCCGTTGCTTTATCGGAAATCACGTAAAGATAGAACGAAGAATTCGACATAAACGCGCGCGCACTGTTCCATTGCATTTTAGGGTCTTTTGCCTGCATGGCAATATACAATCCCTTTTCGCTGAACGACGTTGTATATTTTGTTTGCACGTTATTCTCGTTGTGTTTCAGCCAAACCCTGTCTTTCCAACGCGTTTCGTCGAGTTTGCCGTCTATTACCGTATCGGAATCGCACGCGTCGGAATACGCGGGAACGTACTTCCAATCGTATGCATCGCTATCGCCAACGATGTTCGTTCCCGTTTCGCCCTTTTTACTGCACGCCGTTGCCGCAAGCGCGCAAACAAGCAACAAACAGCACAGTACGGCAATACATAGAATCGATTTGTTCTTTTTCATCGCATCATTCCCCCTTACCGAGAACGACGATATCGGAAATTTTTATTCCGTCACCGTTCGAATCGGATATTTTTTTACTGACGGTAATTTCGATTTTGTTCACTTTAATGTCGTTAAACGACGCAACCGCCGCGCCGCCTTGGTTCATATGTCCGTTTTCGAAATAATCGCGGCAAAAAGGCAAATCGAATATGCCCGCCACAGGCACATATTTCTCTCCCGTAAACCACGCAGGCTTTTCCGAAAGATAGAAAAGTATACTGTCTATGCCGTCAAACGCAAAATTATAGTCGTAACTGTTATATATCAAGATGGCCGATATTTCGGTAGGTTTGGAGAACGATAGCGTTACCGTGGTTTTTCCGTTCGCATGAAATTCTTTATCGGCAAAATACGGACGAAACACCACTACTTCGTCGTTGAGATACTTTTCGGTACCCGCAACGGCGTTGGTGGCGGTAATCGCCGCTTTGGGCGCAACGTTTACTTTGCCCGTATAGCTCGCCGGTTTTGCCTGCAAACTGTTTGTGGGGCCGCCCGTAAGAATGCGCCCGTACGTTTCGTCTTCGATAAAATGTATGCGGTCCACGGCGTAAGCTCTGCCGTGTGCGTCTACATTTTCTCCCGTCGGCGCCATATTGGGCCAATGGATACAAAACAGTTCGCCGTTGTCTTCTATAAAAGCATGATGCCCCGTTCCCGTCATGTGGGTGTTATTATCGTCCGCACCCATAATCGTGCCGGGATCGAGAGGGAGCTTATCGAACATGCCGAGCGGCGAATCGCTTATTGCTTGCCGTACCCTATATCTTATATCTCCGACGCCTACCGGCGAATACGTAAGGTAATATCTGCCGCCGTCTTTATACATAAACGGTCCCTCATTGCAGATATATTCTTCGCCGTAATCCTCTTTGGATACTTTGCCCGTTTTGTCTTCGAGCGCATCATACACATCGGCATCGACAAATTCATCTATCGGCTTCCATCTGTTTGTATCCGCGAGCGGAAGCGAGCTGTCCTCGATCAATTCCACCGTACGGTAATTGGGAACGGTAAGGCATCTAAGCGTTTCGTAATCGGGCGTAAGCATGTCTTTCATTTTCATTCCCCATACTTGATTACCTTCGTCGTTGTTAAGACGATGCCGTACGAAATACAAATAAAAATCGTTTACGCCGTCACCGTCGCTGTCCACGTCGTCAAACCACGGATGTGCATCGATAGTGCCGAAAATTTGATTCGAATTCAAATCGTATCGTATATTTATGGGCGGATTTTGCTTGGTGATCACTTTTCCGTTAAGATTCGGCTGATTGGCGTCCCCGTAATAATTCTCGCTCGTAAGGAGTTTGAAAGGTCCCACAGGCGTATCGGATACGCATATCGTTAAAAAGAATCTGTTTAACCCGCTTCCCGTGGTAACGTATTCCACCGGCCACGACGGCGAAGATGTGGCTTCCGTCGAACAGTACAAATAGTATTTTCCGTCATGAGGATTATAAACGGTTTCGGGCGCCCATGCTTGCGCGACCGGCCACTCGTCCATCTCGAAACGAACGCAATATCCGTTGTCTACCACACCTACTCTTTCCCAATCGTTCAAATCTTTACTGCGGAAAACGGATATCGCCGCACGGTGCGGATCGTCGCCCGCAAACGTTTCGAGCGTAACGCCGTCGCACATCGACATATACATATAATAGTATCCGCCGTATGTTTCGTCCTGCTCCTCGCTTACGTAAATCACCTGCGAATCGCCGCCCGAAAGCCTGAAATCATTGCGATAAAAATACCTGCTGTCCATAGCGCCGTCTTCCGCAACGCCATTAAAATGCGATAGGCGGAATACGTCCGTGTTTTGCGTTCTGCTACACCCCGCAAAACAGCATAGGGCGCACAGCAGTGCGCAAAGCGCGATCAACTTTTTTTTCATGCCTTTTCTCCTTTATCTTTTTAATTTTTTCGACGTTACCGTCAAATTGTTTTTTAACCTTTTATTGACGAAGAAATTTCCAGACCTTTGGTCATTATGTTTTGCGTACAAAGATACAGTAAAAACATGGGGATAGCCGATGCTATACAAGCGGCAAGACGAAGCGGCCAGTCCTGTTCGTACGGATCCACCAAAAATGCCAACGTAATTTGTATGGTAGACAGACTTGCATTGTTGGAAAGGAAATACAGTGGGTCGTTATAATCGTTGTACGCCGCTATAAATTGAAAAATGAACTGTACCAAAAGCGGCGAAACGGATATCGGCAGCATTACTCTGTTGAACGTTCCGAAATAACTCAATCCGTCGATTCGCGCGGCGTCCACCAAATCTTTGGGCACCGAAATATAAAACTGCCGCAAAAAGAATATGACGCAGGCAACACCGAACATACGCGGTACCATAATCGGCCACGGCGTGCCTATCCAATTCAATCCGTCAAAAAGCAACAATTTCGCAATATTGCCCATGTTGGTAGGAATCATCATACTCGCCATGAGTATAGTGTACATCACCATTCTTCCGGGAAAGCGCATTTTGGCAAACGGAAACGCAGCGAGCGCTGCCGTATACAATCCTATTATGATAGCGGGGATGTACATAATAAGCGTATTTTTTAAGCCGATAAACACGTTGGTTCCGCCGTAATCTTTGGTAAACGCATCGATATACGCACGTAGCGAAACACCGTCTTTGGGCACCCAATGAAATTCGACATAGTTTGCTTCCGCTTTGGACATAAAAGACGTTATAACGGCGATATATACGGCAAACAATACGATCAGCATACAAACCGTAATGATAACATAGGAGCCTACATAATGTTTTTTCTTTTTCTTGGACGGCGCGGAATGCAGTACGCCGCTTGCACACATTGAATTCTTCATACGTCACCTCTCAATCGAACGACAGCCATTTTCGTACTGCCCAATTACTGAGCTCCAAGAAGCAGAAAGTAAATATACCTATCAACAATCCGAGCGCGCTGCCCACACCGAACCCTTGCGTAAACATCTCCGCATTGACCATACGGTACATTAAATAGCTGAGCGTAATGGCGGCGCCGTTGGGCCCCAATCCGCCGTTGGAAAGTATTTGCACGGTAGCCATCTCGCCGACCGCATCTATAAAACTCATTGTAAACGTATAAATAAGCATGGGCGATATTTGCGGCAACGTAATGCGGAAAAATACCGTTCGTTCGCTTGCTCCGTCCATGCGCGCCGCTTCTTTGAGCGTAGCGTCCACATTGGCGAGCGCGGCTTCCAATACAAGCACATTCATTCCCACGCTCCACCATTTGATGAGTAGCACAGACGGCATAAACCATTTTTCCGTAGTGGTAAAGCCTATTTTTTCCAATCCGAGTGAGGATAAAATGGTATTAAACACGCCGAAATTCGGCTCCAAAATCCAGTTCCAAATGAGCGAAATCGCCAAGCCGCCGATAACAGTGGGAATATACAGTACAAGGCGCGCCGCCTTGGCAAAATGCTTGTTTATCGGTTTTGCCAAAAGGTTTGCCAAAAACAGTTGCGATGTAAGATTGATGGGGACGCATAAGCTGAAAAGCAATGTATTTACGATCGCTTTTTTGAACATCGGATTTTGAAACAGCTTAACATAGTTACCGAACCCGACAAACGTCATCGAAGATAATTCATACGAATGCAAATCGTGAAAACTGACGATGATCGAAAGCACCAACGGAAATACGGTAAAAATCATAAAGCCGATAAAAGGCACGATAGCCATACAAAAGCCTTCGATTTTTTCGTGTCGCCCGATACGACTTCGTCTTACCGGCGTCATGCGCACACCCGAATTGCTGTAAAGACTGTACTTCATGCGCACTTTCCTCTCAATACTCTTTCAATTTCTTATTGGTATCGGGGATCGCATCCTTCTTCCACAAATCGTAAGACAAAAGTCCGTTACGCACCGAAGCATTCAGCGGATTCGCCCATACTTGCACCCATGCATCGTCGGGCAGAAACCACCAGTCGCCCGCGCCTTGATATTGCAGATTTTCGGTAAATACGCGCACGTTCTTGGGTGCATAGCCGGCATATACGATATCGTCGAGCAATTCTTCTTGATTGGGGAAATGTCCGTTTTGTGCGCGGATACTTTGCCCTTCTTTGCTCGCCATCCAAGCAATAAATTTCGCCGCGGATTCTTTTACGCTTGAACGCGCGCGCACAACCATAGCTTTGCTGTTACATTCGCCCGCATGTTTTCCTTGTCTTTTAACCGTATCGCATTGCGGATTAAGAGGCTCGGTATATTCTTTGTAAACGAGCAAAGGCGCAACGTCCCACTCGAATTCATGCCCTTTTTCCGAAGCGGTTCGCGAAAACATTTCGATATATGTGGAGTAATCTATCAACATAGCTATTTTGCCGCTCGCCCAATAATTTTGCCGCGTACGAGTACTGAACGTAATGGGGTTTGGCGCTATATTCAAACCGCCTACGTTTTCTATCAAACTGTTTTTGTCCGCTCCCAACCTGAGATATCGCGTAAAAGCATCGCGGATCGAAGGCAATTCCGTCAATATGTTTTGCGTAGCCGCCGTACGCACTTCTTCGCGAATTCCCACGGGCCGACCGTCCACCGTATATCCGCCGTCATCGGTCGGCGACATCACTTTTCCTTGCGGAACGGCAAATTTATCGTTAAATTCGAGCGTTTCGCCCTTTACGTATTGCTTGCCCGTCCACGCTCCGGTATAGCTATCTCCCGTTACGATATAATTGGGCGTGGAATCGAGTAACGAATAATTCCAGTCGCCGTTGCCGCTTAAATCCTGCAAGCAGTTGCCGCCCACGCTCCAACCGTAATTGAACCACCACTCGGTAAACATTCCGAATTCGGTTTTGAAGTCCTTCGTTGCATTCGGATTGGTGCTGGGCGCAAATATCATGGCAAGGTCTTCCATTTCGTCCCAATTCATGGGTATGCGGTTGTTAAAAACGGTAATTTCGTTTGCCGTGGGTTTTTCCCATGAATATCCGCTCACATACGGATTGCGACTGCGATAATAGCCTTTTTTGGGAACCGTTACGTTCGCCAATTTTTCTATATCGCTTTTGTACTGACCGCGTTTGTCGGCAATTTTGCCCGCATTCCACGCGTCCATATCTTTTTCGTCTACGCTGATTATGATAATGCCGGCCTTTTTAAAAAGCGTTTCATTATAATAAAGTGCCGACGGCTTGGTATCGAGCGGCAAGCCGTAAAGCGGATCGGTCGGATTGGACGTGTTGTTTGCCACATTGAGACGCAATCTGTTCACGGTATTTTGAAACACGTCGGACGTATCGATATCGGTTATTGCATTAAAGTAATCCGTCATAGGAGCCAAAAAGCCCATATTTGCATATTTTTTGAAAGTGTCTTCTACAACAAGGCATACATCGTAGCTGTTTTTTGCCGTAGACATAGACTCTATGTAGCTTGCATATCCCGTCACGGGTTTGGGGGTATGCGCGACCTCTATATTGTGTTCTTTCCCGTACGTTTTGTTAAACTCGTCTACCATTTTAGAATAAATGTTCAATTCCGAGTCATTGCCGTACGTGCAAAATACAATGTGATCTTTACCGTCGTTTCCGAACATGCCGCCCGAGCAAGCGCCGAACGTAAACATCGACACTACCGCAAGCAATACAGCCGCTATTTTTTTACATTTCAACATTCTTTTTCCTCCGAGATTTTTTATAGCTTCGTATACCCATTCCGTATACGTTATGCCCGCATTCATTTTATTTTTTTGCCGTACGTACTGTAAGAACAGGCTTTTTCATAATGCCCGCGTCCCGTAAATAATACTCGTACGACCACCCGTTCCCTTGCGAATACCACATACCGGGTCCTTTCCATGTAACGGGTATACACAAGTGCAGTGCGCCGAACGTATTTATTCGTGTAGCGTACAGCGTCAATTCCAACACATGTTTTCCGCCTTTTACATCGGGAGCGATAAGCTCGTACGGCGGCAACACGATATTTCCCGCATCTTTGCCGTCGAGCCGTACGCCGATAAGCGCGCCTTCGTACCAATCTGCGGTAACGTGCAAATCACCGCTTTCGCACTCGAACGGGATCTTATACGTTATTTCGCCTCCGTAAAACGGAAATGACTGCCGGACGAAGGAACCGAAAGTCAACTTCTTGCGCCGCTCGGTAATCCGCATATGCGATCCGCAAACTTCCACGCCGAAATCGCCGAGCAAGAAGAAGTTTTCCACACTGATTCTTTCGCTTATTGGCACGCGCACGATAAGTTCGTTTTTACCTTTGCGTAAAGGTAAGAGCGGCATAGTGTGTATCGCCTTATCCACATAATAGCCGTTATTACTCGGTTGCAATTCAATGCCGTTTTGCCAAACGTTCTCTAAACGTTCATATCCGAGTATACAGTCCGTTGCCGTCTCGCTCTCTATCGAAAAACGCAAGTACACGAATTCGGTGGGATCTTTTTTCTCGATACACCACGGTTGGATATCGATTCCGTCCGCCAAAGGATATCCGAGTTCGTCCCGAATCTTTTTGTCTATCCGCAAAATTTCTTCGCGCTGCGCATACGTTTTGCCATCGCGCGACCATTCTGCCATATCGAGCACCGCAACGTTCGGCTCGCTTGTTTCGTATTCGACGAAATCGTCGAATACAACGGGTATTTCGTTATAAGCCGCAAGCGCGGGCGGATCGACAACGCCCGTCCGCTCTTCGGCGGGAACAAGAGAAAACAAAAACGAATCCAAAGAGTGGCAAGTTACGTTTATTACGGTACTGCCTTGGCGGTGTTCGTATATTACGCTTTCCGTCATTCCGTCTATCGTGTTATAAAGCGTAGGCGTGTAAATTCCCTTTACGACAATCTTCATATTGTCGCAGGCGCAATCGTTGCCGTCGAAACGCGAAGGCGCATCACAATGGCCTATAAACAGCCATTTGCCGTTTCCGTCGCGGCGAAGCGTGTATATCATATCTTTTTTCGGTCCGCCCCAACCGTTTTGCAAAAAGACTTCGCGTTGCGGCTCCAAGACTTGCAAAATATCCGTTTCGGAAAACGCGACCGATTGCGCAGTCGCCCACAATTCTTTCGCCGCATTGCTCGGCAGTCCGTCCACATATTCGGGACATACTCCGCTCGTAATCACTTTGCCGCCGCGCCGAATAAACTCCGTCAAGTACGCAAGCGTTGTACAGCGCAACGTAAGAACGGGCGGGATCAATACCGCTTGGTACGACATTTCCCCCACCGTAAATCCATCGTCGATGCCGCGGTACAAATCGGGCAACATACTCTCGGATATAAAATCGAAATCGATTTGTCCGCGTAGCAACCAATCGGTAAGTTTACAAAAATCGCCGTCCAAGTTTTCCATCGCCGCCGACGTTTGCTCTACACAACCGTACACCGTCCACGCGCTTTCCACAGGGTGAATTACCGCCACGCTTACGCACGGCGTACCTCTTGTAAGCGCGGTATTGAGTCTGGCGTAATGATCTTCTATATAACCGTATTTTTTATACCACGCCGATTGATAACTTATACTCGCGGGATAATCGCGTTTTGCGGAGCCTTGCATACTTACCCATGCCAAATGCGGCACGCGGAACGTGACGCCGAGAGCAGCTTGCCAATCGCCTTGAAATTTGTGTCCGCGAAAGTCGAAATCCCATCCCGTAACGCCGTAAAGTTCACTCATCATGGCTTTACGTCCGCATTGATGCACAACCGATTGCGCCTGTTTTGCGGTGGTAAGTTCCACGTAATTGCACAGCATGTCTATACCTGGCACGGTAAATTCACGGTACTGCCGCATGGCTTCGCCCACCGATGATGTTTGCGACTGTAACGTGCGCTCGTTGAGTACATGCCCCGTAAACGCAATGTTGTTTTCTTTACACCATTTGCCTATTTTATCGCAATAAGACTCGGCAAACATTTCGGAAATAAGCGCGTAATAACGATAGCGCACGGAGCTCGGCGCATCGTTTTGCGTATTCCAAACAAGTTCGGGCAACTTTTCCAAAATATCGGTACCGTATCGTTCCGAAAAACGCGCCCGCAAAGCGTTTGTCCACGGAAAAGAAACGTCCATTCCGTCACGTGCATGCGTTTTTCTGCCCGCCGCACCGTAATTCGGCTCATCGGTAAAAATCGCGGGAACGGTTTTCCCGAATTCATTGCCCGCTTCTCTTTTGTAAGCGTTGTATGTAACGTCAATAAATGTGTCTACGGCATCGGGATTCATTGTGTCGAGATACGTGTACCCATTATACCAACCGAGACACTCCCCCAATAATACGTACACATACCATTTTTCGCCTTTTGCCGATTTCGACTGCGATATTTGCTTATAGCTTTGCAGCCTGTCGCGTTTATCGAATACGATATCGAACACCGTTATGAGCTCGGGCTCCCGCCCGTTTTTCTCACATTGCTTTTTCATCTCTTCCGGAGCGTGCAAAGACAAACAAATCGACCTTTGCCTGAACTCTTTATGCTTTGTCACGTATCCGCCCGCAGAACCGCTCGACCACCTGTCTTCATCGTAAAGATAGGCGAAGATTCCGTCTTGCTTGGCTTTTTCAACGCAAGCACGGACCGACCCCATAAATTCTTTGCCGAGATAGGGCGTTTCCATTCCGCTGCGGGTATGCATAAAAAAACCGCCGAACCCCATTTCTTTCAGTTGTTCGATCTGCCACAACAAATCGTCGTTGTTTAACTTGGTATTCCACGCCCAAAACGGCGCGCCTCGAAACCGAGCCGGCGGATTTGCGAACATTTCTATTAGATTATTGTCGTTTTTTGCGCATTTACTCACAAACATTCTCCCTGCAAGTTTATTCTTTCCTGTTCATTATAGCAGAACAATATCGCTTATTCAATATCTTATTTTGACGCACTTTTACCCTGTATTGACATTTTGGCGTTTAATTATTGCTTTTCTACCCAATTTATAGTATAATTCAAACATGGAAAATGCAAATAACACGGATAAACTGAATAGACCTCTCGAAATCGACAAAGAGCTGACCGAGGGGGATTTTTTGTCCAAAAAGCAAAACATTTTTACACATATGATTTATCGGTATGAAGATCCCGGATTACATCATCACGCTTTCATAGAATTTTTCTATGTGCTCGACGGATCATGTATACACTTCATTAACAACAAATCGCAAACGATTCAATGCGGCGATGCTTGCCTTTTGACGCCCGGCGACACACATAGATTTTTGCAATGCGAATCAAACTTTTTGCATCGCGATATCATTTTTCGAACAAGTTATTTCCAAGCCTTTTGTGATTTGTATTCCCCCAACTTATTCAACGATTTGAAAAACGGCGATTATATAAAGAGTTTCGCTTTTTCCAATCGGCAAATCAATCGGCTCGAAGCGCTTATCCATCCGATCGTATGCGGAAACGACAAAAACTCCGACTTATTAGCCGGAACGATTTGCTCTTATATTATAAACACTTTGATAGAACACAACGCACAAATAGAAAACAAAAAAATTCCGGCATGGATCTCGCGACTCATATCGCTTCTTTCCGCGCCGGAAAATTTCAAAATAGACCAACAAAAATTGATCGATTATTTTTCTTACAGTCATGCATATATTTGCCGTACTTTCAAAAAGACGGTGGGCAAAACCATTACGGACTATTTTAACGAACAAAAACTGAAATATGCCTATTCACTGTTGCAATCATCCAATTATTCCATCGAACAAATTTGCGAACGAATCAATTTCAGCAGCATTCCCCATTTTTATCGCATTTTCAAAAAATATTTTAATATAACGCCGAGAGAAGTATCACCCCTCCCGCACTCGACCGCAACTGATTCTCTTTGAACTCTATATCTTTGCGGTCTGTTTTGTTTATTTACAACAGCGGCGCTATTTTCTTTTTCCAATACGGAGAGAACGCGAGTGAAAGAACACCGCCGACAAGAGCGAGAATCAGTAGCAGCACTATAACGGCATTCCAACCGCTGTGCTCGTCAAGCCCGCCCAAAAGAAAACTCGCAAGCGTACTACATTCAACTACAAAGCAGCGGTTCTCTCCTACTGAAGGACGCCGCGATTATCGAAATGGAAAAAGATATGCGAGGGAGTTTCGTATATGTATTTGAATTGCATAAGGTTAGGGAACAATATGAGATACAGTTATTGCTATACCGCTATAACGAACAACTAATAAAAGAGCTGTTTTACGCGACTTTCGCTTTTAAGGATATGCGCTTCGATTTATAAAAAATAAAAATAAAGATAAAACAAAATCAAAAAAACCGAGGAATTATATCCTCAGCCGAAATTTAGCGAATAAAATACAAACAAATGTTTGTATTTTATTGACAAAACTGAATTGATATGGTATAATGTGAGAGTATAGGTGAAAATATCGCCTATACTCTTTCGCTGTACTTTGAAGTTAGTATGGCGCACTCCCCTTTATGGGAGAGTGGGCGCATAATAGGATTGCGCCGTGGAGAAATACTCTCCGCAATGTTTCAGCGCGAACTGCGCTGTACCCGAGCCGTCTGAAAGACGAGCCATGACGGGGCTTTATAAACGTACAATTTTTTGAACGCGAAAAGCCTTTGTTTGGTTATCGTTTTTCGTCGGGCGATGAGGGGCTTTTTTGTGATACGATTTTTCCGAAAAAGCCGTTATGTCCCATTGCCCGAAAAAGATGCGCGATGACAGGCTTTTATAAGAGTACCGTTTTTAAGAGAAAAGCCACTGTTATTGTGTGTTTTAAGACGCGCCGTTAAGGGGCTTTATAAGCGTACAATTTTAGATGTCGAAGTATGGAAGAGTGTTAAACGGTCGGCATCACAATAGAATGGCTAACCACCATAGAGCAATGCAAAGTTGCTAAATACGGTTAAGGTCGGTGATCGCTTTACAAGCATCAGCGACTTTTTTACACCCTTTTTCAGACATCGAACACCACCCTTTCGGGCGTGGGCAAAGATGACATAAATCAAATACGGAGGAAGATATGAGCAAACGCCAGACGATCAGGCCGCCCTGATGCGGCAAGCAAACAACGAAAAACGGAAAGCAAAACAGACAAAAGCAATCTGTCCCCTACCATGTTAAATAAGCGGAGCAGACTGCCGATTTTCGCAATGGCGAGGTACGCAAGTGGCAAGCCACTTGCCGAGCGTTCCGCTCGCCTCGTT
>ERZ1106952.273-NODE-273-length-29411-cov-8.653257_pt1 | contig 29411 bp, 34 predicted proteins | sample MGYA00403677_ERZ1106952 | MGnify/ENA primary metagenome ERZ1106952 (study PRJEB35170, sample SAMEA104062415) | human gut metagenome | biome: human gut; feature: human-associated habitat; material: faeces | place: Denmark | collected 2012-05-14 ...
GGTTCGGTGCGAGCACTGCGGAGATACTGGCGGCTGACAATATCTATTATATCGAAACGGACGACATAAACGGAGAATGGTCGAAGGTGTATCGGATCCGTCTGAATGATCCGGAGGAGATCTTGTTCCCGCCCGATGTCAATCCCGGATACGGGGGAGATCCTTCGGTCTTAAAGATCGACGGGAAATATTATATGTATTTTACGGCGTTACCCCAGGGACTGTACAAAGAGTACAACGGCGTGACATACAGCTTTTGGAATAAGATCTATCTGGCTACCTCGAACGACGGCAAGAACTGGGATCTTTACGGCGAGCCGATCATCGATGCTTACAATTCCGGCAGGCCCTTGTACTACGGGGCAGGCGGACCGTCGGTGATATACAAAGACGGATTATTTTACATGTATTATTGGACGACCTCTGCATTGGAGGACGATCTTACGGGGCTGCTTTTACGGACTTCGGAGGATGGGATCCATTTCGGAGAGGCGACGAAGATCGTTACGAGTAACGGCGGATGCGATGTGAAATATATACCGGAATACGATAAATGGGTCATGATTTTCGACTATGCGGAAAAGTGCGGGCTGGCCGTATCGGAGGACGGAATAAACTTTATTCTGCAAAAAGAAGAGTTTATCGCCCAGAACGATACCTGTATCCTCAATCACAACCCGGGGCTGATCGGCAACGAATACGGGCACGGGTATACGACCATGTTTGCCGTTTACGGGGTAAATGATCTTCCTTTGGCAGGAACCGGGTCGAATATGGATGCGAGAAGGCTGGAATGGAGCCGGTTTACAATTGATTTCTGATAAGAGCATGACTATGGAAAAATTCTTTGCAGGATACAAAAACCCCGCTTCCGCATATAGGCCGCAGCCTTTTTGGAGCTTCAACGATAAACTCAATGAAGAGGAATTGTACCGTCAGATCGATGAAATGGCGGAACAAGGTTACGGCGGATTTTTTATGCATTCGCGGGTAGGGCTTGTCACCGAATATTTGTCGGAAGAGTGGTTTGCCCTCGTGCGGAAATGTGCCGAATATGGCTATAAAAAGGGATTGCAGGCCTGGCTCTATGACGAGGACCTGTGGCCGAGCGGCTTTGCCGGAGGGCTGGTTCCGAGAAGAGACGAGAATTTTCTGCCCCGGGCCTTTCAGCTCGTGGACCACGAGCTGAACCACGAAGCCGTGCAAGAAGGCGATATTCTCGTGAAAGAGCTGGATAACCGCAAAACCATCGTCGTGCGTGCCACGCTGAAAAGCTATGATCGCTTCAACGGAGCAAGTTATATCGATACGATGAATCCCGAAGCGGTAAAATGTTTTCTGACGGTCACGCATGAAGAATATTTTAAGCGGATGGGGGAACTGTTCGGAAAAGAGATCGTGGGTGTCTTTACGGACGAACCCGGATACACATTTCCGTTTTATACGAATCCGTTTGTCATTTACAGCCCTTATCTGCGTGAACGCATGAAAAAAGAGTGCGGAATCGATATTTTCGATTGCGCAGAGAGTCTCTTTTATGAAGTCGGCGATTATAAGACCATCCGCTATCAGTACTATCGCTGTGCAAATGAGCAGTTCATCGAAAGTTATGTAAAGCAGTATTACGAATGGTGCCGTGCGCATAATTTGTTGTTTACCGGTCATTTCGGCTGCGAAGATTCGATGAGCGAGATGATCAGAACGCAAGGTTCGGTGATGTCCGGCTATGAATTTATGTCAATGCCCGGCATTGATAAGCTGCAGCGTCCGCTGATACAGTTTACGACGGTCAAGCAACTGGTATCCGCCGTGCGCCAGCTGGGCCGCGAACGCGCGCTCTGCGAATGCTTTGCAGGTATAGGTCAGGAGAGCGGCTTTTTAAGAAGAAAAAATATCGCCGACTGGCTTTTTGCTTTGGGGATCGACTTTATCAACCCGCATCTTTCGCCCTATTCCTTGCGGGGGGAGCGGAAGAGAGATTACCCGCCGGCTTTGAGTTGGCATCAGCCGTGGTGGAAAGACGAAAAGTGCTTTTCCGATTACATCGGCCGGCAATGCTACTTGTCTGCACACAGTGAAAGGCGGCCCCGCGTTCTTCTGATGCAGCCGTTGGCGACGGTGGCATCCGTCTACAATGCGATGAACATGCCGGAAAAGATCGGAAAAACGGATGATGCCTTTTATCGATTCTCCGAGATGTTGCAAAGCATGGGCGTAGAACACGATTATGGGGACGACGGGCTGTTGATGCGGCACGCGAAGATCGAAGAAGAAAGGTTCATTGTAGGGGAAAATACCTATGAAACGATCGTCTTGTTCGATTATGAATATATGCCGCGGGAAATTGATCGCTTGCTGCGCGAATATCGGGGAAATATTTTGATATGCGGAAGTCGTCCCATGGTGGAGGGCCGCGTGCCGACAACACTGGAAGGGGCGGTCTTTTATCAGAGCGGAGAGGCGCTGGCAAAAGATCTCGCAGAAAAATACGCGGAGTTTGCCACCGGCGATCCGCATCTTTTGAGCGGGGTCCGCTACGTTGGTAATACCAAGATCGTCCGGATCGTGAATACGGATTTTGACCATCCGCACGGCTTTGCATATGCACGAAAAATGCGGCAAAATGTGTACATAGCCGAAAACATGACAGGGGAGATCTATAAATTTGTCCAAAGGGGCGAAACTTTGCCGCGGATGCAGATTTCCGAGGGGGGAAGCATCACTTTGCTGATGACGGATGAAGGGATTTCCGACAAGACGGCGCCGCCGGTCATTGCAGACGGCTGCACCTTGCGGGCTTTGCAGAAAACGGGAGAAGTTGCGATCTCCGAAATTTCCATGCCCGATCCCAATGCGCTGCCCCTATGGTATGCGGATTATAAAAATCCGGAAGTCTCATTCAAGAACATACATTTTTCAAAATTGTGGCATTTTTACCATTATCCTTTGCCCGACGGTACCCCCTTTGAACTGACTTATCGGTTCGACATAAAAGAAATGCCGGAAGGCAAACTGTATGCAGTGATTGAAAATGCCGAAAATACCCGATTGATCGAAGTGAACGGGAAGCGCGTCTCGCCGATGCGCGCCCGGGGTGAAAAGCAGGTTCTGGATGACAAGGCTTATATCGATGCATCTTTTACAAAGACGGATATCACGCCGTTTGTGAAGATCGGGGAAAACACTTTGCACATCGAGGCGGTAAAGGTCAACAATATTACGGGTGTGTGTATGCACAGGCGAGCAAAAAGCGATGAGATGGCGACAGAAGCGGAGGTTGCCTATATCATCGGTGATTTTTGCCTGGAACAGATGGGCGGCAGGAATTTTATTGTCAAAAAGAAGTCTGTACAAGGGGACATTGCGAAAAACGGTTATCCCTACTACAGCGGGAGGATCGTCTTTGAAACGGTTTTGAAGGAGCCGGACGCGGAGTATCTGAAGATCGATGAGGGTCATTTTGCCGGGTGTGAATTGATCGTCGAAGGGCATGAGCGAATGGTCAGGGTCAATCCGCCGTATCTTTTTGACATTCGTTCTCTTTCTCCCGGGACCCGTATCCGGTTGATTTTCCGGAACACACTGTTTGCACTGCTGGGGCCGCACTATCTGGAAGGTTACGACGATATGCTGTGGATTGACCCGGGGTGTTTCAATGATTATACGAAATTCACGCAGACAGAACTTATAAAGCCGTTCAGTGCCGGGAAGCTCCTGTTGTTGCGCGAATTTGGTGAATAGAGCGGAGCTGAACAGGGCGAATCCTGATGAAGGAATTGGATCTTAAAAAATTTTATAACTGCCGTGTTCCGTATTTTGGGAGCTATGGTAAATATCTTGTGGGGAACAGCTGTGTCAAAATGGGAGGAGAGAACGGCGACATCGACTTTTTGTGCGGCCCGGAAATCACAGCTCCCCGCTATGTGGAAAATATACGCTTTTCTTTTGCGGTGAAAGAGGAGGAGGCATTTTTGCATACGGAAGTTTACCGTGTGCAAGGGGAAGCTTGTTATTGTGGCTTTTCATGCTTAAGAAATACAGAAATCTATTTTCTGGATTTCGCCTCCGGCTATGAAACTTGGAGAGTCTTTGAGATAAGGAATCCGTCCCGCGAAAAAATAAAATTAAATATCTATGTAGTTCCTTTATCAGACGAAGGAAGCGCATCGCCTGGCGTATCGGAAGGTGTTGCGATTCTGAAAGATACTCGGGGATGGTGTTTTGGGAACAAAGAAACGAAAAATTGGTGCTTGCGCGGAGTATGTATTTCTGTGGAAGGTGCAAGCATTCATAAAAGAAAAGAAGGATATCTGATCGAAAAAGAACTCTTGCCGGCCGAAAAAGGCAGGGTCGTCGTACGTTTTTCTTTTTTCAGTGAATCGTACAGAAAAAGTGTCGAAGATATTGAGGACGCTTTCCGAAACTATCAAAGAGAAAATGATTCTTTTCTGAGCGATCTCTCGCGCAGTTTGGCGCAGATCGGAGATGAGAAAATGCGTCTGCATGTCGAGAACCTTGCAGTCAATAATTTTATACAGCGAGGGATCAGCGTAGGCGGCTACAAATATGCGAATATGTACTTACGAGATTGTTTCGGGGCTCTCTGCGGCTATAAGGCTCTGGGCTTGAAACAATATATGTCGGATTTCTTTTGCCGATTGAACCGATGCATTGAAAAAGTTTCTTTTATTCCAAACTATTTTTCCTCAGACTGTGAAACCTTTATCGGAAAATCGTTCCATAATGATTGTGCGGAATTGCCGGCATACTATATTCTATTTGCAAAAATTTTTCTGGAAGACGATCGGAGCGAACTGACGAAGATCAAAAAGTATTTAGATGATGCTTTTCTTGTCCAGAAAAATTTTTTTGAAAAGCATGGATATATAGACTTTAACGGGGATGAGAGCGAACAGTACTGTACGGATAAAGAGGGGCAGGAATACGGCAGCCAGGCTGTTTATGAGTATTTTCGCTGGTCTTATGCGTCATTTCACACCATGTCGCTGGCTTTGGCATCTTTTCGGGCCTATGGTGATCTTTTTTCACTTTGGCAGGACGAGTCTTATAAAGAGCTTTATTTGCGGTTAAAAGATACCATAGACCGATTGTTTTACGATTCTGATCGCGAAGAGTATTGGTGGGCATACGATGTTGAAAACCATTCTTTTCCTGAATGGCAGGTACCTTTATATCTCTTGACGCCCGTATGGATCGGAGCAGAAGTTACACATCATGACGGTTGTGTGGCGAAAGCGGAAAAATATTTGAATCAGAAAGGTTTTTTGCCAAATATAGAGACGCTGTGTGAGGGGTTTTGCGGACACTCACTGGCGTTGTTGTATGGTCTTGCGGATGAAAATAAAATGGAAGCCGCGGACCGTGTTTATTCGACCATAATGAATTCCGGATATTTGGATCGCTACGGATGTGTTTCGGAATTTTATTCTCCTTCCGGCATACCAAATGGGCACGGCTACAGGCACTATGAAGGCGGGATTTTGATCCAGGCTCTTCTATACTATTATAAAAAGAAAAGGGAAGCGATGAATGTTTAAGAAAGATTTTGTGTGGGGAGTTGCCACGGCTTCTGTTCAGATTGAAGGTGGTGCAAAGTCTGACGGCAAAGGCCCGTCCATCTGGGACACCTTTTGTGACAGAGGGGGCGTGATCGAGGGGAACGAGACTCCTGCGGTATCCTGCGATCACTATCACCGCTGGGCCGAAGACGTAGAGATCATGGCGGAATTGGGCATTCGGGCTTACAGAATGTCTGTAAGTTGGCCGCGTTTATTCCCGGAAGGGACAGGCAAGATCAATCGGGCGGGGGTCGATTTTTATAATCGGCTGTTTGACCGATGCCTTGAAAAGGGAATCGAGCCCTACGTTACCCTTTATCATTGGGATCTTCCGCAAAAGTTATCCGAGAAAGGCGGATGGTTGAACCGGGACTGTGCCGATTGGTTTGCTGAATATTCGGCGAAGGCGGCGGAGCTTTTTTCGGACAGGGTGAAACAATTTATCCCGTTGAATGAGCCGACTTGTGCCCTTGTGCTCGGTTATGCCATCGGAGTGCATGCTCCCGGTTACCGTTTAAGCAGAAAAGAAGCAAACGCAGCGGCGCATCATATGCTGCTGGCGCAGGGGAAATCGGTGCAGGCGCTTCGTGCGGGTGCAAAGAGCAAACTCTGCATCGGTACGGCAACGGTGGCAAATGTGAGAACGCCTTCAGACGGAACGAAGGAGAGTTTGGAAGCGGCGCGTGCTGCGACATTTGCTCCGGAGAAATGGGCGGAAAATGCGGCCTGGTGGTTGGATCCGATCCTTTTGGATGATTACGTGCAGCAGAAGTTACCAGGATACGAGGATTATTTTGAAAACGTCCGGGAGGGGGATCTTGCCATAATCTCATCGCCCATCGATTATATTGGACTGAATATGTATAATTCTTTTCCTGTTTCGGCCCGAGCAGTCGGGAGCGGTACGGGTGGGATTTATTGCAACGAGGCTTTCAAACCGGGGGATCCTAAGACATCGATGGGGTGGCCGGTGACGCCGGAAGTGATGTATTACGGGCCGAAATTTTATTCGGAGCGTTATAAAGGCGTTCCCATATATATCACTGAAAACGGTGTTGCGCTGAACGAGTGGATCTGTTCGGACGGAAAAGTACACGATCCCATGCGCGCTGATTATCTGAAGAGATATTTGAGGGCGCTTGCAGATATTGCGGACGAAGCGGATGTGCGAGGATATTTTTATTGGTCGCTCCTGGACAATTTCGAATGGTCGAACGGATACGATAAACGATTCGGACTTGTCTATGTCGATTACGGAGACTGTACGAGAACGATCAAAGATTCGGCGTGGTACTATAAAGAGATTATTGCTTCCGACGGAGAAATTTTATCAAAAGTGTAATTTTGCCCGGAGATTTTTTGATGCAGCAAGACAGGATATGCTGCCAACAGAGGAAAGATTGATATCGGAGAACAGAAATGGAATTTTATAACAAATATCTCAATTTAAGGGCGCGGCTTGCCCCTTATAAGACGAAGACGGACTATGAAACGATCAAGATGGTTGCCGCAGCGGAGAGTCTGCTGGTCCGGGCCTATGCGATTCATTTTGGCTGTAAACCGGGCATTATTCTTCCCTGTCCGCCCGGGATCGATGAAAAGAATCTGACGGAACGGGCGGAAAAGATCATTGTTGCATTGGAGCGAGGAGAATCTCCGTTAAAAGGTAAGTTTACAGAACCGGGGGTTTCCCTGTCCGATCATTCCGTCTATGTCGAAGGGAGTACAGTTCATCTGTTTTATAACCGGGGATATGTCGGTTATGACTGGCCGGAAAGAAATGTAGATACGATCGGGCATGCCGTGACGGAAAATTTAGTGGATTGGAAGATCCTGCCTCCGGCGATCACGATCGAGGCCAACGGAGTGGAAGGGCACGGAATATGGTCTCCGTCTGTGATCAGAAGGGGGGATACCTATTATATGTTATATACCGGCGTGAATGAAAAGATCTCTCAGTCCACATGTCTTGCGACTTCCACGGATCTGGTGCATTGGAAGAAATACGAGCAGAATCCCGTCTATGTGCCCGGCTCCTGGAGTCCGTGGCGTGCGGCCGAATGGTCGGACAATCGCGACGTGATGGTTTTGGAAGACGGCGGCATCTATTATATGTATTATTGTGTGCTCAAGTATATGGAAGACGGATCGCTTCACAATGCGATCGGCGTCGCCTCTTCGAAAGATCTGTTGCACTGGAAACACGAAAATGCGTTTGTGCTGGAAAATTGCATATACATGCCGGAATCGCCTTTTGTGGTCTGCAAAGACGGAAAGTACTATCTGTTTTATACAAATTGCGGAGTGGGAACATGTTACGCGGTGTCTGATGACCCCGTACGCGGGTTTAAGACCATGGGTGAACTGATTACAGAAGGTCGCGTGAACGATGGCGATACGGCGCACGTACCCTCTTGCAGTGAGGTCTTTGCATTCCACGGGAAGTGGTATATCACATATGCAACGCGCCTTCCGGGCAGCGAGCAATATCTGGAAATGAAAGAGTTTATTTGGAACGAGGACGGAACCGTTTCCACCGGCCGCCCCGTTTTATAAGACGATCCGCACACCAACACGGTGTGCGGATCGTCTTATGTGGAGACACGTTCAGTAAAAGAGTATCGGCCTACGCTTGCAAAGGCGGGGCTCTTTTGTTATAATAGAGATATCTTCGGAAGACTCTTTTTGAGCCGGCCCGGAAGAATTCTGAATTATTTCCTGTGGGAGTGCAACATCATGACTATCGTATTATGGTCGCTGTTCGGTGTCGTCGTCCTGTTTGTGTTGGGCAATGCAGCCGTTGCTCTCGCCGTTCATTGCAGATTTTTTAATCGCCGTTATGAGGGGAACAAGCATCTGCGCTATTTTCGTGCGGAAGATTTTCCGGGTCTCAGGGCGGAGCCAGTATCCTTTTTGTCTGATCGGGGGGACGAGCTCCGCGGTTTTATCTATACCGCGGTAGAGAGCGCGCCCAAGGGGCTTATCCTGTTTTCGCACGGGTTCGGGGCAGGGCACCTCGCCTATACGACGGAGATCAACACCTTTGCCCGGGCGGGCTATACCGTATTTGCATACGATGCGACGGGGTGCGGGGAAAGCGGCGGAAAGTACTTCCGCGGATTTGATCAAGGCCCCGCCGACCTTCGTGCGGCAATCCGTTTTGCGAAGACCGACGAAAGGCTCTCATCTTTGCCTCGCATCCTCGTGGGACATTCATGGGGTGCTTTCAGCGTCATGAACAACGCCCGGGAAGAGGTCAAGGGCGCGGTGGCGATGTGCGGTTTTCTTACCTCTGCCGACATTATGGCAGAAACGATCTCCGCGCGATTTCATCCTCTCCGGTATGTCTATCGTCCGATGTTCGCGCTGAACAACCGCATCCGTATGGGAAAGTCTGCCGGGCACAACAGTCTTCGCTCGCTCGCCGCATCGGAAATTCCCGTCCTTCTTTTGTACGGCGAAAAAGATGATACCGTCCCATATGCGTTCAACGGGGCGGTGTTGGAAGAGAAATTAAAGGGGAAAAAGAATATCCGTTTTTTGAAATGGAAGGATAAGGGGCACAATGTTTATCTTACCGAAAGGGCAGAAGCCTATATGCGGGAGGCGTTTGGAGAGATCGCCGTCAGGAAGAAAAAAGGCAAGGATGTGAGCGATCTGTACGCCGCCCTCGATTACGGTCTTCTCACCGAAGAAGACGGTCGTGTGATCTCTTTGATCCTCTCATTTTGCGAATCTTTGATCAGTCCCGGGCGTTAAGGAGATAGAAACAACGTGATGTATAACTGAAAGATCACCGGCTAAGCCGGTGATCTTTCAGTTTCAGAATTTCAACAGAATATTATCAGCGGCGTACCAGCCGCATACACATACACAAAAAGACGGAGAACCGATCGGCCCTCCGTCTGAAAAAACGCATCACGTTATAATAAAAATCATACAGTTTCTTTGTCGGGGTGTGCTAAATGTTCGTGTCGTCGCTGTCTGTAACGGAAACGTCGTAGCGTATTTTGTCGTTGCGGGCGAGGATCTCTTTGCAAAATTCGTTGTACCACTCGGGTTTGACGACGACGACCGTATATTTCTCGTCTTTGAAATAGATCACGAGTTTGTTTGTTTTGGTAAAGAGGTGCAGAGATTCGATATCGGCGATCTGAAATTCTGATTTGATGATTCCGAACCACAGTACGATCTTGTCATCGGTGATCTTGTAGACAGAACGGATCAGGATAGACACAAAGATCACGATGGCGATGACGCCCACGAGCAGGACGACGACGTGCTGAATGATATAGAGGGGCTCGGAAAAGCCTGTCTTGAACAGGATCCGCCAGATGGTAAAAGCGATGGCGCCGATGCCGAGCAGGATGCCTGCGATCGTAAAGATGGTGGCGGCGACAGAAAGCTTGAATTTATAAGTTTTCATAATACAGCTCCGTTTTGGATATTGTACCATAATTTTCCGAAAAAAGCAAGGAGTTGGCGAATTTATATATGGAAAAGACAGGTCGGGGGAGGCGAGCTTGTCTGCTATAAGTATTTTTTATCGCTCCGGCGCGTTCATTTGCTTGAAAAAATGGAGCAAAAGTAGTAAAATGTTCTTAATTTTATGAGAGGATCTCTGTTATGAATTTCACAACGCAGCTATTGGCGGCTGATTTTTCGGAATTGGGAGAAAAGGTGTTTCCGAAAGACATCATCGTGATCGGCGGATTTCGCATCAACGACAGTGTCATTTCCGGTTTTATAGTTGTGGCAGTCATTTTGCTCGCAGCTCTCATACTCCGCCTTACGGTCATTCGTCATTGGAAGACGACACCGACGCCCGCACAGATGTTTCTAGAATGGCTTGTCAGCTTTTTCGATAAGAGTGCGGACGAAATGACAGAAAATTACAGCGGACTGATGGGGCCGTATACATTGGGAGCAGCCGTATATATCTGCTGCGGCGTGCTGATCGAAGCATTCGGCTTCCGGCCGGCCATTGCTGATATCGGCGCCTGCTTTGCGCTTGCGCTCTGCACATTCTTGTTTATTCATACATTTGGCTTTATGAAAAACAAGGCGCGTCGATTTATCCATTATCTCAATCCTATCAATATTATTACAGACATTTCGGTTCCTGTCTCGATGACCTTCCGACTTTTCGGCAGTATTTTAAGCGGTATGATCATCATGGACATGATCTATCTGCTGATCGAAGGGATCTGGTATATCGGGTTGCCGCTCATATTGCCGGCGGTGCTCACGCCGTTGTTTACACTTTTCCATGCGTTTATACAGTCGTATGTGTTTGCGTCGCTTACATTGACGTTTGTGCAGGAAGCGATCGAAACGCCGCCGCGCCGGCAGAAGAAGAAAAAGAAAGAAAAGAAAGCGGAAGCCTTGCGCGCCGCTTGAAGATAAATTTATCAAAGAGCTTTACGGAGGTCAACATATGGAACTTTTGATTACAATGCTTGCGAATCTTCTCATCGAACAGGGCGCTGCGATCGGCGCAGGACTTGCCGCACTGACCGGTCTCGGTGCCGGTATCGGCATGGGCATTGCTACAGGCAAAGCGGTGGAGGCAACTGCGCGTCAGCCGGAAGCGGTCGGCAAGATCAGAACGATGCTCCTTTTGGGTCTTGCGTTTGCGGAAACTACGGCTATTTACGGCTTGCTTGTAAGTATTCTTTTGATTTTCGTCGCGTAAATTGTCAAAGAAAGAAGTTTTGATTCTGCTGTTTATTTTAATTTATGAGTAGGTGTGAATGATGATTTTGAATTTTGGCAGTCAGATGCTTGTGGCGCTCAATGAACTCATCGAATGGGAATCCATAGTCATGCACCTGATCGCTCTCGTTATTCTGACGGTGGGGCTGTATTTTCTGCTTTTCAAGCCCGTCAAGCGCATGATCAAGGAGCGGCAGGACAAGATCCGCAAGATCGAGAAGGAGAATTCCGATCTGAGCGAAGAAGTCAAAAAGATGAAGGAGAGCTCCGAGATCGTATTGGCGGAAGCGCGCAAAGAAGCTGCCGTCATCCATGAGAATGCCGTGAAGGTTGCCAACCAGAAGGCGGACGAGATCGAAAAGGGCGCACGGGCACAGGCAAAGAACCTGATCGAGCGTACGGAGCAGGAGCTGGAAGAGGAGCGCCGCAAACTCGGGTCTGACATAGAAAAGCAGATCGCAGAGGTGTCGGTGGCGGTGGCGCAGAAGGTTATTTCGCGCGATATAACGCCTGCAGACAATAAGAAACTGATCGAAGACAGCCTCACGGAATGGAGCAAGAATTCATGAAGCGGACAGTAATAACGGCTTCGGTGACGCTGAGCATAAAGCCGATCTTTGCGATCTTGCCCTGCGTAGCGGCGTTGTCAGGCTGAACGGTAACGTCGCCCGGCTTCTTCAGGCCCAGAGCCTCAGCGGTAGCGATCTGCTTAGCGCCGCGGCCGATCAGGCTCTTCTTCAGCTCGATCTTGAGCATCTTATCTGCCATGGTTTGTTACCTCCTTAACCCAGAATTTCTTTCACGGTCTTGCCGCGCTTCTCAGCGACAGACTCGGCGCTGACCAGACCGCACAGACCTGCAAAGGTAGCAGCAACAACGTTGATGGGGTTGTTGGAACGCATAGACTTCGCACGAACGTCCTTGATGCCAGCAGCCTCAATGACGGCACGCACGGGGCCGCCGGCGATCATACCGGTACCGGGTGCAGCCGGCTTGAGCAGAACAGCGCCTGCGCCGTACTTGCCGACGATCTCGTGGGGGATGGTGGTGCCCTTCAGGGCAACCTTGTGCATGTTCTTCTTGGCAGCGGCCTCACCCTTGCGGATAGCCTCGGGAACTTCACCGGACTTGCCGATGCCGTAGCCGATGGTACCCTTGCCGTCGCCAACGACAACCAGAGCAGCAAACTTCATGATGCGGCCGCCCTTGACAGTCTTGGAAACGCGGTTGATGGAGACAACCTTGGTGATCATGCCGTCGTCTTCACGGTTTCTCATAGCCATAATGTGTTTCCTCCTCTCATTACAGCTTCAGGCCGCCCTCACGGGCGCCATCAGCCAGGGCCTTAACACGGCCATGATAAACGTAGCCACCACGGTCGAACACGACCTCGGTGATGCCCTTTTCCAGAGCCTTTGCTGCAACCTTCTTGCCGATCTCAGCAGCGGCCTCGACGTTGCCGCCGTTGCCGTTGAAGTCCTTGTCCATAGTGGAAGCCGACACCAGAGTCACGCCCTGCTCATCATCGATGATCTGAGCGTAAATGTGCTTGGCGGAGCGGAAAACATCCAGGCGAGGACGTGCTGCGGTGCCGCTGATCTTGTTGCGAACGCGGCGATGACGACGAAGACGAGCTTCGTTCTTGTCGATCTGCTTAACCATTGTCTTTCACTCCTTACCTTATTTCTTGCCCTTACCGGCCTTGCCTTCTTTGTGCTTGACGACCTCGCCAGCGTAGCGGATGCCCTTGCCCTTGTACGGCTCAGGCGGCTTCTTGCCGCGGATCTCTGCAGCATACTGGCCGACCTTCTGCTTGTCGATACCGGTAACAGAGAAGTGGTTGGGATCCTGCCACACAATGGTGCAATCCTCGGTATCGGGGATATTCACCTGATGAGAGAAGCCCAGGTTCATGACCAGGTTGGAGCCCTGCTTCTGGCAGCGCAGGCCAACGCCCACGATCTCCAGCTTCTTCTCGTAGCCGTTCACAACACCGTTCACCATGTTGGCGATGTTGGTACGGGTCAGGCCGTGCAGGCTGCGGGCCTTGGGTTCGTCATTGGGGCGGGTAACCAAAACCTCATTGCCCTCGACCTTAACGGTCATCAGGGGATGATAGTTGGAATTCAGGCTGCCCTTGGGGCCCTTGACGGCGACGGTGTGTGCTGCCTCATCGACAGTGACAGTAACGCCGGCAGGAATGACGATGGGTTTTCTTCCAATTCTCGACATTGTCTTTTACCCCTTTCTTACCACACAAAGGCCAGGACCTCGCCGCCAACGTGCGCAGCACGAGCAGCCTTATCGGTCATGATGCCCTTAGAGGTGGAAATGATTGCGGTGCCCAGGCCCTTCATGACCTTCGGCATATCCTCGCAGTTGGTGTAGATGCGCAGGCCGGGCTTGGACACGCGGCGCAGACCAGCGATAACGGGCTCGCCGTTAGCCTGGTACTTCAGGGTGACAACGATGGTGCCCTGAACGGTGTCGTTCTTCACCTGCATGCCCTTGATGTAGCCCTCGTCAACCAGAATCTGGCAGATAGCCTTCTTCATGTTGGAAGCGGGGATCTCCACAGAAGGGTGTTTGGCAGTGCTAGCGTTGCGGATGCGAGTCAGCAGGTCCGCGATAGGATCAGTAATCTGCATTTGCCACTAACCTCCTTAGATTAGCTCTCATTTGTTTTATAATGATACCGCCCCGAAACAAGTTGTTTGCCCCGGGGCGGATATCCGACATTCTATCCAGCCCTCTGGTAAATTACCAGGAAGCCTTCTTCACGCCCGGGATCTCGCCCTTGTAGGCCAGCTCACGGAAGCACACACGGCACACGCCGTACTTGCGCAGCACGGAGTGGGGACGGCCGCAGATGCGGCAGCGGGTGTATGCACGGGTAGAGAACTTAGCAGGACGAGACTGCTTCAGCTTCATAGACAGTTTAGCCATTGTACAAATCTCCTCCCTTAGTTGTTCTCTGCGAAGGGAGCGCCCAGAGCCTTCAGCAGCTCCTTGCCCTCCTCGTCAGTCTTTGCGGTGGTGACGAAGCAGACATCCATGCCGCGGACAGCATCGACCTTCTCGAATTCGATCTCGGGGAAGATGATCTGCTCCTTGATGCCGCAGGCAAAGTTGCCGCGACCGTCGAAGCCGTTGCCGTTGATGCCGCGGAAGTCGCGCACACGGGGCAGAGCCACGTTGAAGAAGCGATCCACGAACTCGTACATACGCTCACCACGCAGAGTGACCTTGCAGCCGATGGGGGTGCCCTGGCGCAGCTTGAAGTTAGCAACGCTCTTCTTGGCACGGCAGACGACTGCCTTCTGGCCAGTGATCTGGCCCAGATCCTTCATAACAGCTTCCAGGATCTTCTCGTTGTCCTTGGCTTCGCCGCAGGCAACGTTGATGACGACCTTGTCCAGCTTGGGGATCTGCATAACGCTCTTGTAACCGAACTTGGAGTTCAGAGCAGGAGCAATTTCATTGACATACTGTTCTTTCAAACGAGCCATTGTTCCTTACTCCTTTCTTACAGCTCAGCGCCGCACTTCTTGCAGACGCGAACCATCTTGCCGTCCTTCTCGACGTGGCCCACACGCACGGCCTTGCCGCACTTGGGGCAGATGGGCATGACCTTGGATGCGTACATAGCACCCTCAGCCTTGACGATGCCGCCCTGCTCGCCCTGACGGCGAGGCTTGACGTGCTTGGTAACCATGTTCTGGCCCTCAACGATGACCTTGTTCTCAGAGGGGCTGACCTGCAGGACCTTACCAGTGTGGCCCTTGTCCTTGCCGCTGATGATCATCACGTTGTCGCCGGTTTTAACATGAAGATTATTCATTTTTAAAACCTCCTTACAGCGATTCCGGAGCCAGGCTCAGGATCTTGGTGTAGCCGGCATCACGCAGCTCGCGAGCAACAGGTCCAAAGATACGGGTACCCTTGGGGTTCTTGTCGGCCATAACGATAACGGCGGCGTTCTCATCAAAACGGATGTAGGAACCGTCGTCGCGGCGCACGCCATGCTTGCTGCGCACGATGACAGCCTTGACGACGTCGCCCTTCTTAACGGAGCCGCCGGGGGCTGCCTTCTTGACAGAGCAGACCACGACGTCACCAATGTTTGCGTATCTCTTGCGGGTGCCGCCCAGCACACGGAAGCACATCAGCTCCTTGGCACCGGTGTTGTCGGCAACTTTGAGATAAGTTTGCATCTGAACCATATCAGATATCTCCTTTCAAACTGTTCAAAGCAGCGGGCAAAGATTACTTTGCCTTCTCAACGATACGGACCAGGCGCCAGCGCACATCCTTGCTCAGGGGGCGGCACTCCATGATCTCAACACGGTCACCGATACCGCACTCGTTCTGCTCGTCACGAGCCTTGAACTTCACGGTACGCTTCAGGATCTTCTTGTACAGGGGGTGCTGCACGCTATCCTTAACGGCAACCACGATGGTCTTATCCATCTTGTCGGACACGACAACGCCGACGCGGGTCTTTCTCAGATTACGTTCTTCCATCGTTTAACCTCCTTACTGCTTCTCAGCCAGAACGGTCATCACGCGGGCGATGTCCTTCTTGACTGCTTCGATGCGGCCGGGGTTCTCCAGCTGGTTGATGGCATGCTGGAAGCGCAGGTTAAACAGCTCAGCCTTCAGATCTGCCAGCTTGCTGGTCAGCTCTGCGGTCTGCATTTCGCGGAGTTCATTAGCCTTCATTGGTGCCATCCTCCTTCACGGAGTCCTCACGGACAACAAATTTGCACTTGATGGGCAGCTTGTGCATAGCCAGACGCAGAGCCTCGCGAGCAGTTGCCTCATCGACATCTGCCAGCTCGAACATCACGCGGCCGGGCTTCACGACTGCAACCCAGTATTCGGGAGAGCCCTTACCGGAGCCCATGCGGGTCTCAGCGGGCTTTTCAGTCACGGGCTTATCGGGGAAGATCTTGATCCAAACCTTGCCGCCACGCTTGATGTAACGAGTCATGGCAACACGGGCAGCCTCGATCTGCTTGGAGGAGATCCATGCCGGCTCCAGAGCAACAAGGCCGTACTGACCCTGGCACACCACGTTGCCGCGGGTAGCCTTGCCAGTCATGCGGCCGCGCTGAACGCGGCGGTACTTAACACGCTTAGGCAGTAACATTACTTGTTGCCTCCTTCCTTCTTCTGAGCGGTCTTAGCGCTCTTCAGGACCTCGCCCTTGTAGATCCACACCTTAACGCCGATGCGGCCGTAGGTGGTAGCAGCCTCTGCAAAGCCGTAGTCGATGTCGGCACGCAGGGTCTGCAGGGGGATGGTGCCCTCGTGGTAGCTCTCGGTGCGGGCGATATCAGCGCCGCCCAGACGGCCGGAGCACATTGCCTTGATGCCCTTTGCGGGAACGGTTGCGCGATCGCGGGGGCTCATGGCATTGCGCATGCACTGCTTCATAGCACGACGGAAGGTGACGCGGTTCTCCAGCTGACGAGCGATGTCCTCAGCAACCAGCTGTGCGTTGGTGGAGGGGCTCTTCACCTCGATGACATTGACGATAACGGTCTTGCCATACTCCTTGGTCAGCTTGTTCTGCAGGGCGATGCGCTCTTCGCCGCCCTTGCCGATGACCATACCGGGCTTAGCGCAGTAGATGTTAACATTAACGCGAGGAGCGGAAGTGGAAGGATCCACAGTGCGCTCGATCTCGATCTTGGGGACGCCAGCGTCCTTCAGCTGAGCCTTCAGCTCAGTGCGGATCTTGTGATCCTCGACGAGGTTATCGCTGAAATCCTTCTTGGAGGCAAACCAGCGGCTGTCCCAGTCTTTAATAACGCCGACACGAATGCCGTGCGGATTTACTTTCTGGCCCATTGTTTTCCCTCCTTACTCTTTCTCTTTCAGAACAACGGTCATGTGGCTGGTGCGCTTCAGGATGCGGTAGCCGCGGCCCTGTGCACGAGGCATCATGCGCTTCAGCGTCGGGCCGGGGCAAACGTAGCACTCGGCGACGTAGAGGTTGTTCTTGTCCATATTGAAGTTGTTTTCCGCATTAGCGGCTGCAGACTTCACCAGCTTCAGAAGGGGCTCACAAGCTGCCTTCGGGGTGTACTGCAGGATTGCCAGCGCTTCGTCCAGGGGCTTGTTACGGATCAGGTCCATAACGATAGACACCTTACGAGGACTAATGCGGGCATAACGAAGAATTGCCCGAGCTTCCATGTTGTGTTCCTCCCTCTATTACTTAGAATTACCAGTGTGGCCCTTGAAGGTACGGGTGGGAACGAACTCACCCAGCTTGTGGCCAACCATGTCCTCAGTCACATACACAGGCACATGCTTGCGGCCGTCGTGGACGGCAAAGGTGTGACCAACGAATTCGGGGAAGATCGTGGAGGCGCGGCTCCAGGTCTTGATGACCTGCTTCTTGCCGGAAGCGTTCATCGCTTCAACGTGCTTCATAAGAGCAGCCTGGACGAAAGGTCCTTTTTTAATGCTTCTACCCATTGTCTTAAACTCCTCTCTTACTTACCTGCACGCTTCACGATCAGCTTATCGGAGCGCTTATGATGCTTGCGAGTCTTGAGACCCAGAGCGGGCTTGCCCCAGGGAGTCATAGGACCGGAGTGACCAACAGGTGCGCGGCCCTCGCCACCACCGTGGGGATGGTCGCAGGGGTTCATAACGGTACCACGGCTGCCGGGACGCACGCCCATGTGGCGCTTGCGGCCTGCCTTGCCCAGGTTGACGTTCTCGTGGTCGATGTTGGAAACCTGACCGATGACTGCGGTGCAGTTCACGGGCACGTTGCGCATCTCACCGGAGGGCAGACGAACCAGAGCGTAGCCATTCTCCTTAGCCATCAGCTGAGCCATGTTGCCAGCGGAACGAACCAGCTGAGCGCCGCGGCCGGGATACAGCTCGATGTTGTGGATGATGGTACCAACGGGGATGTTCTCGAAGGGCAGGCAGTTGCCGGGCTTGATGTCGGCAGACTTGCTGCTGATGACCACATCGCCCACCTTCAGGCCATCGGGAGCAATGATGTAGCTCTTGACGCCATCGGTGTACTCGACCAGAGCGATGAATGCGCTGCGGTTCGGATCGTACTCGAGAGTCTTAACGGTAGCGGGGATATCGGTCTTCTGACGCTTGAAGTCGATGACGCGATACTTGGTGCGGTTGCCGCCGCCCTGATGGCGGACGGTGATACGACCGGTGTTGTTGCGGCCGCTGTGCTTCTTCATGGGCTCCAGCAGGCTGCGCTCGGGAGCGACCTTGCTCAGGACGCTGTAATCCGTGACGGTCATGCCGCGGCGGCCCGGAGTAGTGGGGCCATACTTTTTGATAGCCATTGTGCTATTCTCCTTTGTTTATCTTATGAATTATTATCGGGGTCATATCCCCATAGAGGAACCCTCGGCGGGTTCTATCAGACCATGCTGTTGAAGAACTCGATCTCCTTGGAGTCCTTGGTCAGGGTCACGATAGCCTTCTTGGATGCAGCGGTGTAACCAGCGTGCATACCCTGACGGCGGAAGCGGCCACGGACGGAGACGGTGTTCACCTTAGCGACCTTGACGCCGGGGAACAGGACTTCAACTGCCTGAGCGATCTCGACCTTGGTAGCATCGGTAGCGACCTTGAAGGTGTACTTCTTGTCAGCGATGCCAGCCATGGAGTTCTCGGTAATGACCGGCTTCAGGACGATATCATGTGCGGTTTTCATTAGCCAAGCACCTCCTCGAGCTTCTTAGCTGCGTCGACGCTGATGATCAGCTTGTCGGCGTTCAGCACATCGTAGGTGTTCACGCTGCCTGCGAAGGTGGTCTTGACACCGGCGATGTTGCCAGCGCTCTTGACGAACTTTGCATCGACAGTCTCGTTGACCAGCAGGTTCTTCTTGCCGGCGCCCACAGCGTTCAGCATAGCGACCACAGCCTTGGTCTTGTACTCGTCGCAAGCAAACTTGTCAACGACGACCATGTTGCCATTGGCAGCCTTGTCGGACAGGACGCTCAGCAGAGCCAGACGCTTGACCTTGTTGTTGATGTGGTAGTTGTAGCTGCGGGGCTTGGGGCCCAGAGCAACGCCGCCGTGAGTCCACTGGGGAGCACGGATGGAGCCCTGACGAGCGTGGCCGGTGCCCTTCTGACGCCAGGGCTTCTTGCCGCCGCCGGAAACTTCCATGCGGATCTTGGTGTTCTGGGTGCCCTGACGCTGGTTGGCCAGGAAGTTCACCACAGCAATGTGGACAGCCTTCTCGTTCGGGGTGATACCGAACACGGCGTCGGAAAGCTCGATCTCGCTAACGTGCTGACCGTTCATATCGACTACATTAAACTTTGCCATTGTAGCTTTCCTCCTTACGCCTTCACGCTGTTGGCCAGAGTGACGATGGTGCCCTTGGAGCCGGGAACCGCACCCTTGACAGCGATCAGATTGTTCTCGGTGTCAACCTTGACAACGGTCAGGTTCTGCACGGTAACGCGCACGCAGCCCATGTGGCCGGGCAGGCGCTTGCCGGGGAACACGCGAGAGGGGTTGGAAATAGCGCCCATAGAACCTGCATGACGTGCCACCGGGCCAGTGCCGTGGCTCTCACGCAGACGGTGCTGGCCAAAGCGCTTGATAACGCCCTGGTAGCCCTTGCCCTTGGAAACGCCTGCAACGTCAACCTTGTCGCCTGCTGCAAAGACGTCAGCCTTCAGGATGTCGCCAACGTTCATTGCGGAAACGTCGTCCAGACGGAACTCACGCAGGGTCTTCTTGGGGGCAACGTTTGCCTTCTTGAAGTGACCTGCAGCTGCCTTGTTGACCTTCTTGGCGGAAACCTCGCCGAAGCCCAGCTGAACAGCCTGATAGCCATCGCTCTCGACGGTCTTCTTCTGCACGACGGTGCAGGGGCCTGCCTCGATGACGGTGACGGGGATAACCTTGCCGCTCTCATCGAACAGCTGGGTCATACCGACTTTCTTGCCGATAATGCCTTTAACCATTTTCTTTTCCTCCTGTAAAGGTTATTGGTTGGCAGCGCACGTCACTGCCAACATGACCCCTCGGGAAACGAGGGCATCGAATTTGATCGTGTGTGGTTTACAGCTTGATCTCGATGTCCACGCCAGCGGGGAGCTGGAGGCTCATCAGAGCCTCGACCGTCTTGTTGGACGGCTTCAGAATGTCGATCAGACGCTTATGAGTGCGGCTCTCGAACTGCTCGCGGCTATCCTTGTACTTGTGGGTAGCGCGCAGAACGGTAACGATCTCACGATCGGTGGGCAGGGGGATGGGGCCGGACACGCGGGCACCAGTGTGCTTTGCGGTCTCCACGATCTTCTCTGCTGCGGCATCGATCAGCTGAGCATCATAGCTCTGCAGACGGATTCTGATTTTCTCTTTGACTGCCATTGCTTACGCCTCCTGAAAAAATTGATTTTGCCCTAGGCGAGCCGATAAATTGCTCTACACAGTTCCGGGTGTTCCTCGATTTGGCACTATAAAAACCGGTGAACCGCATGGCAGTTCTCCCGGAAACATATTAGCAAATCAAATCCGAACATTGGTTCCGCCCGTTTCGCAGAGGAGTAACTTCTCTGCCGAGGGAACGTATTCCATCGCTGTCAGTAATTTTTTCGCCCGGTTCTAAGATCGGACATACTCCGCGGAAATAACCCATCGCAGCTATCGCCGGATGACAACCTCCCGCATCAACGCATATCGCTGGCCTGCACGACTTGTATCGCACAAGCCTTTTGCAGCCGAGAGATATTTTATCACATCTTCGTCTATTTGGCAAGTGTTTTTTGCAGAAAATTACGATTTTTCTTTTTTATTTTCTCTGTTTTGCCAATGGCCGCATTTTCTGTGCAAGATGCACAATCTCAGCGCTTTTTGCCGGTGGAAAACTCCCCCGCGTCCCCTTGCAGCATCAGTATGGGCGGGAAAGGCAGGGGTTATACCTATTATATAGGAGAACTCCCTCCCGTGAAAATGGACTGCCGGAGCGTCCGCAGACGCTCCGGCAGTCCGAAATTATAAAGTTTTCTTCCGCTGAAGATGCGCAGAGCAGCGCGGCGCGCAGTTCAGATCATTTCTTCTTCAGCTGCTCCTCCAGCCCTTCCCGCGGGGTGATGTAGACGGTGGTGTACACCTCGTACAGCACCATGCCGGGCTTGGCTCCGTTTGCTTTCCAGATGTTCTTCACCTCGGTGGTGTCCACTGCCACCTTGGCGCCGGTGCCCGCCTTGTAGGCGCTGGAATGGATGACCGCCAGCTCCGCCGCTTCCTGCTTGGTGGTGTCCGGGATGTCCTCGCCCCGGCTCATGACCACAACGTGGCTACCGGGGGCTTTCTGTACATGGAACCACAGGTCCTTGCCCCGGGCGGTGTGCAGGGTGAGCTTGTCGTTCTGGGCGTTGTTGCGGCCTATCAGGATCTCAAAGCCGTCGCTGGAGGTATAGCGCAGGAAGTCCGCAGGCTTCTGCTTTTTGTCCCGCTGCTTGTAGTACTTCAGGTAGCCCTGATTTTTCAGTTCCATGCGGATCTCGTTCAGGGCAGCTTCGCCGGAGGCGCTTTCCACCTCGTAGAGCACCGTTTCCAGATAGGCGATCTCCTTTTCGCCCTCTGCCAGCAGATCTACCAGCATCCGGGCGGCAGTCTGCTTCTTTTTGTAGTTCTTAAAGAAGTTCTGGGCGTTCTGGCTGGGGCTGAATCGCAGATCCAGCGGGATGGTCACCTCTTTGCCCTCGTCGTACCAGTTGGGCACGGTCAGGCTCTTCATGCCCTTTTGCGCCAGATAGAGGTTTGCAGACAGCAGCTCACCGTACAGGCGCAGCTTTTCGCTTTTGCCGCTGGCAGCAAGCTCTTCCTGCCGTGCTGCCTGCTTGCGCAGGGCGCGGTCATACATATTGTGCACCGCCTTGTGCAGCTCCTTGCTCTTGGTGCGCAGCCGCTCAGCGCGGTCCTTCTCGGCATAGTAGCCCTCCAGCATCGCGTTGAAGGACGGCCACTCCCGGATGGTGTACTGCTCGCCATACTGCTGCGGACGGAAGAAGGTATACTCCACCGGCTTGCCGTCCGGTGCGGTGACGCTGCAGGGACAGCCGCCCTGCGTGTGCAGTTCCTTCAGCTCGTCGATTGCCGCCATCAGGCTGCGCTTCTGGGCATCGGTCAGTTCGTTGGCGGGCAGGTGCTCGCCGTCAAAGGCGCGCCATGCGGCCTCCCGGCAGACCACCGGCCCTACGCCGGCCACCGTCTTGTTCAGAGCATCCGCCACCGGCAACTCCCGCTGACAGGCCGCTGCCACGATGGATGCGCTGCTCACCAGCAGAAAATCCGGCCGTGCAGGCTTGGGGGGCGTGGTGTAGGGCAAGCCCGGCAGCAGCTGCCGGACGTCGCTGTCCTCAAAATCCACCCGCTTGAGGGCGTCGATGATTTTGCCGCTCTGCACCAGCACAAGGTTGGAGTAGCGTCCCATCAGCTCCGCGCACAGGGTATTGCGCACAAGGTCGCCCATCTCGTTGGTGCACTGAAAATCAAAGTAGACGATACGGTCGCCCGGTTCCATGTGCACATCCAGCAGCCTGCCGCCGGTCAGGTGCTTGCGCATGAGCATACAGAAGGAGGGCGGTGTCTCGGGGTTTTCAAAGGTTTCCTCGGTCAGGCACACCCGGGCAGAGCCGCTGCGGGCAGACAGCAGCAGCGCATAGGTATCGGTGCGGGTGCGCAGGGTGATGACCAGCTCATCCCGGGTCGGTTCAAAAATTTTTGCGATCTTGGCATCGGTCAGGGTGGCTTTCAGCTCCGCTGCCGTCAGCGCCAGTGTCGCGGCATCCAGTGCCATAGTGTTTACCTCGTTTTATCTATAACCCTCTCAGTCGCCTGCGGCGTTGCCAGTTTTTCGGTTTATGCTGAAAGACCTCCCCCTTTCGGGGGAGGTGGCATTGCGCAGCAATGACGGAGAGGGTTCTCTTTTTATAAATAAGTATACGGGTCGCGGTTCTCGGTGCTTACCAGCACCTCCAGCTCCGGCAGGGCGGTGCGCAGAGCAGCCGCCACAGCGGCAGTCACCGGGAACTCGGTGGCGTAATGCCCTGCCGCAATCAGGGAAAGTCCCAGCCGCTTGGCGTCCAGTGCATGGTGGTGGTTGGCTTCGCCGGTCAGCAGACAGTCCGCGCCCTCGGCGATGGCTTCGGCAAACAGACTGCCGCCCGCGCCGCTGATGACAGCCAGCCGATGCACCGGCTTTCCGGCGTCGGCAAACTTCACCTGCACCGCTGCGCCGGTGTCCGGCGCGTTGCACAGGGCAGCCAGCTTACGCTGCGCCAGCGCGGCCAGTTCCGGCACGGTGATGGGGTCGATCTCCCCCACCCGGCCGCAGCCGTCTGCAAAGGCGGTGCGCTGCCGGATGCCGAAAAGATCCGCCAGCACATCGTTCACCCCGCCCTCGGCGGCATCCAGATTCGTGTGCATACAGATGGCGGAAATGCCCGCCTGCACCAGCTGATAGGGCACATCGGCGGGGCACAGCCGTTTGAGCGGATCAAAGATGACCGGGTGGTGCGCCACGATGACCGTGCACTGCTTTGCCGCAGCCTCTGCCACCACCTCCGGGGTGATGTCCAGCGTCACCAGTACCCGGCGCACAGCGCCGCCGCAGTCCACCAGCAGGCCGGGGTTATCCCAGTGCTCTGCCAGCTCCGGCGGGGCAAGCCGCTGCATTCCTTCGTATACCTGCTGTACCGTGGTCATTTCAGTTTCCCTCTTTCAGAATGGCATCCATCTCTGCGGCAAGCGGACTGCCGTCCGGCACGCCCAGCCGCATCCGTGGCAGCTTTGCCCGCTGCCACGCGGCGTAGCCCGTGCCCTCCGGCCAGCGGGCGGTGTCCCCCAGCAGACATTGGGTAAAGGTGGGCTCGGTCACCTTACCGGTGTACTCTGCCGCCATCACCGCATACCAGCGGCCTGCGGCCTGCACCGGGCGGTCGGCCACAAGGGCAAAGCCGTGCTGCCACAGCCAGCGGCGCAGCTCACTGTGCCGGGTGGCGGGCACCATGACAAGGCGCGGCCCGCCCACAGCGGACACCCACGGCGCTTTTTCGATGATCTCCCATGTGGTCTGCGCCGACACGCCCGCCAGCACAATGCTGCCCACCTCCCCGGCAGACAACACAGAAAGACCGTCGCCAAGCCGAAGCTCAGCGTGGTCCAGACAACCTGCATTTTCCATCGTCTGTTTTGCCTTGGCCAGCGGGCCGGGGCGCAGGTCTGCCCCGATGACCTTCGGGTACTTACCCGAAGCCGCCAGCACCGCCGTCAGCTTGCCGTGGTCGCAGCCGATGTCTGCCACCGGCTGTCCCGGGCGCACCAGTTCTGCCGCTGCGGTCAGACGCGCATCCAGTGTGGGCAGCACTCAGGCCTTCTTGGCTGCCAGATGGGTGTTCAGCTTCTCCAGCAGCTCGTCGCAGTTCACGCCGTGCACTTCGCAGGCTTCCTCGATGGTCTCTCCGCGGGAAGCCGGGCAGCCCAGACAGTGCATCCCGATCTCCATAAAGTAGGGTGCGGTGGTCTGGTCCATATCCAGAATGTCGCCGATGATGGTATCGCGGGTCACCTGCTTGGGTGCGGTGTGTGCCTCTTTTTTGAGCATATTGAAAATATCAAACATGATAGCTTTTCCTTTCTGTTTTGGGTGAGATACAGTATAACCTACTGTTCCTCTATACTATACCCCAAACCGGGGCAGTTTTGCAAGAGCCTTGGGGAAATCCGCTTACCCCTCCGCCTGATAGTCCTTTTCCAGCGAGAAGCCGCGTCCGCTCACCTCGGTAACGTGGCTCACGATCATAAAGCAGGTGGGGTCGATGGTATGCGCCAGCTTTTCCAGCCTTGGCAGCTGCCGGTTGGAGACCACGCTCAGCAGCACCGACTCCGGCTCCCGCAGGTAGCCGCCCTCGCCGTGCAGGATGGTCACGCCGCGGTCCAGCTGCGCAAAGATGGCAGCGCAGATCTCATCGGACTTGGCACTGATGATCTTCACCTCGGTGCGGGTGGTGCCCAGCATGAGCACCTTGTCCAGCACGACCGTGTAGATAATGGCCATCACCACGCCGTACAGGGACTGCCGCACCGGGCTGAACGCCGCCTGCGCCGCCAGAATGATAAAGTCGAAAACCATCATGGTGCTGGACACCGGCAGGTGGAACCACTTGTTCAGCACCAGCGGGGGGATATCCATGCCGCCGGTGGAAGCACCGGCGCGGATGGTGATGCCCAGCGAGATGCCGATGCCAAAGCCCGCGAATACGGTGTTCAGCACCAGATCATCGGTCAGTACAAGATTGCCCAGCAAGCGCTCCCACAGCGCCATAAAAAAGGGACTGAGCACCGTGCTTGCCATAGTATTCAGGGCAAAGCGGCGGCCCAGCACCCACCAGCCCAGCAGCAGCATGGCCACGTTGACCACGAACAGCACTGCGGACACCGGCAGTCCGGTGACCTTGTTGAAAGCCAGTGCGATACCGGTAGCACCGCCGGTGATGAGGCCGGAGGGCATCAGAAATAATACCACAGTCAGTGCATACATTGCATTGCCCACCACGATGGACAGTGCGTTGAAGAGCTGCTGTTGCTTGCGTGTTAATTGCGTCATCTTCATCTTCCTTTGTTTATAGTTGAAGTATCTTCTACTATGATAACGAAAATATCCGCATTTATCAAGCCTTCGGCGATAAATGCGGATATCGGGATCGATTTTTAGGGGGTCACAGGGCAGCTTCCGGCTGGGCTTCGTCCTCTTCCATCAGCCGCAGACCGGCGGTATCGGTCACCGGCAGCGAGAACACGATGGTGCCCGCCTTGGGGTTTGCCCCCTCCATAATGGCCTTCATGATGGTGTTCTTCTGGCTGGTGCGGCTGACGATGAGCACCAGCTCCTTTTCGTTCACCAGCTCCACGCCCAGAAAGGCGGCTGCACCCTCCATGCCGGTACCCTTTGCGTGGATCACCGTGCCGCCGCCTGCACCGGCGGTGCGGGCAGCATCCATAATGGAGCCGGTGTAGCCCTGATTTGCCACCACCAGCAGCAGTTCATAGCGGGTATCCTTCAAGGTGCTCTCCTCCTTCCATGTAAGGGGCTGGTGCTCGGTAAGGAACATCAGCGCCCGTTTGCCGCCGATGCTGCTCAGCGGCACAATGAACGCAATGCCGGTGCCCGGCACATCGATCTGCATTTTGCGGCGCAGATCCTTCTGGATCTTCTGCCAGCTTTCTGCCGTTACCACGGCCAGCAGCACCGCCTTTTCGGTCTTTTCCAGCCCAAGGGTGGAAAGCGTCTCCTGCACCGCCGTGCCGGAACCAACGGTGCGCATACTTACCGTTACGCCGTGGCTTTTGTACAGCTGCAAAAAGCCATCGGTAGAGCGGCGGTCGGTGATGGTGATCATCAAAAACAAACTGCTCACGTTCTGCCTCCTTTACAGCTCGATAATGGCGTCATCCGGCAGATCTGCAAACACGGTGGCAAGTACCGCAGCGGGCTGCGCCACACGCGCCTTGCGGGTGCGCAGCTGCGCCACCAACCCCATCATCTGCACGGTGATGAGCGGGGTCATGGCGACCATCGCCACCACGCCGAAAGCGTCGGTGACGATATTGCCGCCCACCGCCACGCAGGCACCCTGCGCCAGCGGTAGCAGGAAGGTTGCGGTCATGGGGCCGGAAGCCACACCGCCCGCGTCAAACGCGATGGCGGTAAACAGCTTGGGCACTACAAAGGAGATGCTGATGGCGAACACATAGCCCGGCACAAGGAACCACAGGATGGAGATGCCGGTCAGCACCCGCACCATGGCAAGACCCACCGAGATAGACACACCTGCGGAAAGCGCCAGACCCATAGCCTGCGCCGAGATAGCGCCATCGGTCACCTCTTCCACCTGCTTGTTCAGCACATAGACCGCAGGCTCGGCCTTGACGATGAAGTAGCCGATAAGCATCCCGATGGGAATGATCACCCAGCGCATCCCGCCGCCTGTCAGCACCTGACCCAGATAGTTACCGGCGGGCATAAAGCCCACGTTTGCGCCGGTCAGAAAGAGCACAAGGCCGATATAGGTATACACAAGGCCCACGCCGATGCGCCCCAGCGTGCGGCGGTCCAGCCGCAGGGCGATGAGCTGAAATGCTCCGAACATCAGCACAATGGGCAGCAGCGAGCGGGCGATCTCGGCCAGATAGGTGGGCAGACCCTCCCGGAACAGCTGCCACAGCTCCACCGAGTCTGCCACCTCCGGCAGAACAGGCGGGATGTAGGTGCTGTCCGCTGCGCGGAACGCGATGCCCAGCGTCAGCACCGCCAGAATGGGGCCGATGGAGCACATGGCCACCAGACCAAAGCTGTCATCTGCCGCGTGGCGGTCGCCTCGGATGGCGGAAACGCCCACGCCCAGCGCCATGATAAAGGGCACGGTCATGGGGCCGGTGGTCACGCCGCCGGAGTCAAACGCCACGGCAAGGAACTCCTTGGGCACAAAGGCCGCCAGCAGAAAGATGAGCCCATAGAACAGCACCAGCAGCTTTGGCAGCGCAATGCCGATAAGCATGCGCAGGAAGGCAAAGACCAGAAACAGGCCCACGCCCGCCGCCACCGAGAGGATCAGCGTGCCGCTTGGAATAGAGGGCACCTGATCTGCCAGCACCTGCAAGTCCGGCTCCGAGATGGTGATAAGGAAGCCCAGCAAAAAGCCGAGCACAAGGATGAGGGGCAGCTTGCGGCTGCGGGTGATGACTGCACCCACCCGCTCGCCCATGGGGGTCATGCTCATCTCTGCACCCAGAGTAAAGAACATGATGCCCACCACGATCATGGCAGCGCCCAGCAAAAAGCACAGCAGGATGCTGGGCGATACCGGTGCTACCGAGAAGCAGAGCACCAGCACAATGGCCACAATGGGCAGCACCGCCTGCAGCGCCTCCAAAAGCTTTTCCCGCAGCTTGGGGAGCGATCGTCTGAGAATGATGTCCACCGCCTTTCGTCTGTATCCTGTTTGTACACTTTTGTGCAAGATATATTTATAGTATACGGATTCAGGGCTATGCCGTCAATCCGCAGAAGGAAAAAACTTGAGCATATTCCATAAATTGTAAAAATATATTACTCACCTTTATGTCCTTCCCCGTGAAAATGGAATACCGGAGCGTCCGCAGACGCTCCGGTATTCCGAACTTATAAATAATTTTTCCGCTGAATATGGCCAAAGCACACGCAACGGCCATTCAAAATCGTCCCGCTTTACGCCTTTTTCGGCTTCAGCCAGCCGTCCACGGCGGCTACCAGCGCCTTGCCCCGGCGGCCCAGCAGGCGGGGCAGCAGCACCCGCGCCATGGCCCATACGCCCGCAAAGTTGTACAGGATGATAACCAGCGTGATCAGCCCCGTCCACAGTCCGTACAGCGGCGGCTCTGCCAGCAGCACAAAGGCCTCAAAAACCAGCACGGCGGCGTTTGCCAGCACCCGCGCCGGGTGGACGCGCATCCCGATCATGCGGCGGGCGTCCACCGCACGCAGGGTGAACACCAGCGCAAGGCCAAGGAAGGACGCATAGGTCGCGCCCACAGGCCCCCACAGCTTGATGAAGAAATAGTTCATGATGCAGTTGCTGATGGCACCCGCCATCATGGTGACCATGCTGCGCTGCGACTTTTTGGTCACAACGTACACGCTGTTCATGAACTGGTTGAAGCAGCTGCAGGTGGAAGCCAGCACGAGGAACGGCACAAAGTGCCATGCGTAGTAATAGTTGGACTTCATGACGTGCATCACCGGGCGGCACAGCCAGATAATACCCGCCGCACAGCAGAACAGCACGCTGGAATAGGTGCGGAAAATCTTGGTAAAGAACCGGGCGCGCTCCTCCTCCTCGGTGACGGCGGAAAGCTGCCACGCATCGTAGAAGATCAGACCCAGCGTGGTCAGGATGGTGGGCAGGAAGTAGCCGGTGGAAAGCAGACCGCTCCATGCATTGCCGGTGCGCTCGTCCAGCCCTTCGCACATTTCGCGCACAAAGAACAGGTCAGAAGCATTGATGATCCAGAAGCTGATCTGCGCCGGGATCATGGGCAGCGAGAAGTTGAGCA
>ERZ1106952.274-NODE-274-length-28898-cov-108.657525_pt1 | contig 28898 bp, 32 predicted proteins | sample MGYA00403677_ERZ1106952 | MGnify/ENA primary metagenome ERZ1106952 (study PRJEB35170, sample SAMEA104062415) | human gut metagenome | biome: human gut; feature: human-associated habitat; material: faeces | place: Denmark | collected 2012-05-14 ...
GGATATATCCCCATCGATTCCATTTATACGCCCGTCAAAAAAGTCAATTATAACGTGGAAAGCACGCGCGTCGGTCAGAGTATCGACTACGATAAACTGATCATGGAAGTGGAGACCAACGGCGCCTTTTCCGCAAAGGAAATCGTTTCGCTGGCTGCCAAAATCATGCAGGATCACATCAGCCTGTTCGTAAATCTTTCCGATTTTATCAAGGGGATGGATATCCTCGTGAAAAACGAAGACGACAAACAGCAGCAGGTCCTTGCGATGGCGATCGAAGACATGGATCTTTCCGTGCGTTCGTACAACTGCCTCAAGCGCGCCAACATTCACACTGTCGAAGATCTTACCAAAAAGACCGAGGAAGAGATGCTCAAAGTGCGTAACCTCGGAAGAAAGTCGCTCGACGAAGTTATCTTGAAACTCGCGTCTTACGGGCTTTCATTAGAAAAAAAGGAGGACTAACATCATGCCCGGAAAATTAGGCAGAACCAGCGAGCAGAGAATTGCCATGCTGAGAAATCAGGCTTCCTGCCTTCTCTGGTACGGAAAAATAGAAACGACCAAGGCCCGCGCGAAACAGTTGCGTTCCTACGTCGAAAAAATCATTACCGCCGCGATCAATACGTATGACGACACCATCGAAAGCACGAAGGTCGTCACCGAAAAAACCGGCAAAAAGGAAAAGGAAGTTACGGTCACCGTCGTAAAAGACGGCCCGAAGAAACTTGCCGCCCGCCGCAGGATCATGGCGAAACTTTACGATCTGCAGGAGATCAAAGCGTTTAACGAAAGCAAATCCGCTTACAAAGCGCGCACGGACGAAGTCGCGCATCCTCTGATCGAAAAACTGTTCAACGAGATCGCGCCCAAATACGCGCAGCGCAACGATGAAAAGAATTGCGCAGGCGGTTACACCCGCATCATCACGTTGGGCGAACGCCGCGGAGACGCTGCCGAAACGGCGATCATCGAACTCGTATAATTGCAAAGTGGAATCCACTGACAAGAAAAAACGCCGCCGGTTCACGGACGGCGGTTTTCTTTTTGTGATAGAAAGGGGAAATCATCGGGAAAATCTTCATTTTGCTTAAAAGTGCTTGACGATTTCATAAAATACGGGTAAAATAAAAGGGTATCAATTCAGAAATTTTTTCCGATCGTAAGGAGGAATCATGGCAAAGAGTTTGCGTTCGTTCGCGTCGAAGTTTGCGGCCGTCCTTTTCGCCGCGCTGCTCTTCGTCGCCGCGCTGTTCATGTTCACGGGATGCGAAACCAAGCGCCCCGAAATCACCGTAAAAATCCAGTTTAACGGCGAGAGTTATACGCTTGAATACAAGTTGTACCGCAATATGTATCCGCAGACGGTCGCCCACTATATCGAACTGATCGAAAAGAAATTTTATGACGGCACCGTCATTCACGATTATCAGACGAATTATCTTGTCGGCGGCGGGTATTATTACGACGAGAATGTCGGCACCGATCCTGCGGACGATATATTGAGCAAAGAAGATGAGTACGATGCTCTGAATCTTTCCAAATCCGTTTGGTCTGACGCAGATAAAACGACCGCGTACAATACCGTGTACGGAGAATTTTCCGCGAACGGCGGTTTCGAAGTCACGAATAACCCGCTTACCAACGAGATCGGTTCTCTCGGCGCTTATTATTATACGCCTGCTAGGACCGCTCAAAAAGTTTGGGTAAAGACGAGCCGCAACGGCGATATCGTCGAGCGCCCTTATTGCTACAACAGCACGACGAGCCTCTTCTACATTTCGAACACCACGACTTCCGACGAAAATTACTGCACGTTCGGTGTTTTGAAAAACAGCAAGTCGAAAGACGCGTTCAGCGACCTTCTTGCCGCGATCGAAGAGTATACGACGAATCTTTCCGAAAATTCCGAGGATGAAGCGTCCTTCACCGAAGAGAAGGATATGACCATCTATGACGAATATTGGGAGGCGGACGGCGGTTCTTATACGGCCACCTTCAATATCCCCGTCGAGCCCATCGTCATCACCAGTGTCCGCGTCACAAAATATTGATTTTCGGCCGACTGAAAAGACCGGCAGAAAAAGCCCCTCCGCTTTTGCGGAGGGGCTTTGATTTTTTATCATTTACTGGAAATCCTTCATGTTCAACATGCGGGATTTTTATTTGCAGGCACTCATTGCGCGAACGGGTCTTCCGCCGCATCCGCTCGGGCGGATGCGGATGACCGGTCGCATAAACGCCCGTATAACGGTTTAATTTTAACTCAGTTGTCCTTTCTGGAGATGAGAAGTACGTAGAAGAGAAAGCGGATAAAGTAGACGAGAGAGGTCAGCAGCGCCGCTACGTACGTCATCGCCGCGGCGGAAAGCACTTTCGAAGCGCCTTTCTGCTCTTCCTTGGTGACAAGTACGCCCGTTTCGGCGAGCATCCGTTTTGCCCTTTTTGAGGCGTTTAACTCCACCGGCAGCGTCACGAGCGTAAACAGAGTGGAAAGGCCGTACAGGCAGATCCCGATAAACACGATGATGTTCCCGACCGTCGTCGTGGCGAGCGTCCATTCGAGGATGACGCCGATGATCACGAGGGGCAGGGCGATCATCGTCCCGAAATTCGTGATCGGAACAAGCGCGGAACGCAGTGAAAACAGGAGATAACCGTCCTCTTTTTGCGCAGCATGTCCGATTTCGTGCGCGGCTACGGCAACGGCCGCCACCGAATTGGAACTGTACGTGCTTTCCGAAAGGCTGACTGTCATATTTTTGGGATCATAGTGGTCGGTCAGTTTTCCTTTGCCGCGGATCACGTCGATCCCGCCGATGTTGTTCTTTTCCAAAAGCATGCGCGCGGTGTCCGCCCCCGTCCAGTCCGTAGAAGTGGGGATTTTATTGTATTTGTTGTATGCCGTATGCACTCTTGCGCTGGCCCAAAGGGAGAGCACGATGCACGGCAGGATAATGATGCCGCTGAACAGATAGATGAGGTATAAATCCGAAAAAAACATGTTCGACGCCTCGCGCGGAAAGATCCACAAATTGTATTTATGGTATCAGTATACCACAAATCGGGAAAAAGGAAAAACGTTTTTTCAGATTTCTACGGGCAGAATGTTGCAAATTTTTCCGCTTTTGATTTCAAGAGAGAAAAATTTAACGTCAAATACGTTTTCCGCGGCGGGATAGACGAGGCCCGTCGCGTTGATTTTGCCGCAATGCAGATAGAATGCGGAAGGGGGAATGCAGACGTCCGCAAAGTTTCCCAGATAGTCTTTCAGATCGTCCGCCCTGCCGATGAGTTCGGGTGAGAGGTATTTCCGATAGTCCCCCCGCGCCAAAAAAGTCTGAAAAAACGCAAAGGGCAAAAGTTTTTCGTCAAGGCTGTCCGCCTCAAATCCGTCCCGTTCACGAACGGTATAGGAGGCGAGTGCAAACCTGCCGTTATCAAGTTTCCAGCCGCTCTCTGCGATGTGTCCCGCGCAGTCGCGGAATGCAAGTTTTGCAGAAAGCAATTCCCCCGCGGCGTACGATAAAACGCGGTTTTTGAACAGCGGCCTGGTCCCGTCGTAAATAAACAGCAGGGTATCCTCACCCTCCGCGGCCGCAAGAAAGATCAGTTCTTTGCCGCCGACCGTTTCCGAAAAAATTTGTGCGTCCGCAAAAGCCGCAGGAAGAGATTCGGTGTAAAAGCCATCCGTTTTTTCGATCGAAAGTTGTATTCCCCCGTTTTTGTAAAGCGTGACCAGCGCGCCGCATACCCTTTCCTGCGCCAGGACGGAGATCCCCGAATACCGCGCGGAAAATTCCCGGATATGCAGGTGTACGGCAAATCCGTAGCGGTAAACGTCGCAAAAGGCGGGCGGAGACTGAAAAAAAGACTTTTCCAGTACCAGATCCGCGGGGAGAAGATCCGCGTTTTCCGGAATAAATTCGGCCAGCGTCTTTGACTCGGGGTCGACGTCTACAAATTTTTCGTGCCCGCCGCAGAAGCCGAGCATGGCCCCGCCCAGCCTGAGCGCGCAAGGTTGCGATGCGGTGAAATAAACGCGCAAAACGATGCCCTCCCGAAATTTGAAATTCTAAATTAAAATATATGTATAAAAAGATTTATATATGTCAATACATGAATCAACAAAACAACGGGAGGTATCGTTTTGGAAAAAATCAACGGCTACACCGCGGAAGAAGCGGAATCTTTGGTCAACTACATTGCGGAGGGAAAGAAGTCGGGCAAGACCCTTTCCGATCTTTTTGAAACGTACGGAAAGGCGCACGGCCGTGCGGGCGGAAGCGTGCGGAATTACTACTATCAACTGCTCAAATCGGACGACGCGCGCGCAAAAGCGCTCGTACGCGGAAGAAAACTCCGCGCAGGCAAGATCCGCGAATTCACCAAAGAGGAAACGGACGACATGCTCGAAAAAATTTTTACCGAGCGGGGAAAGGGATTTTCCGTTCGCCGTTCCATCGCCAACGTATGCGGCAAAGACGAAAAACTCATGCTCAGGTATCAGAACAAGTACCGCAATATGCTGAAAAAACAGCCGGACGAAATCCGCGCCGTTGCCGCGAAGATGGGGATGGAAGATTTCGTCAGCGCTCGCCGCAGGGAAGCGGATTCTTTCCTGCAAAAGCGCCTTGAACGGGAGATCAATGAATTGTACGACCGCCTTGCGCTCAATCTGCGCGAAGAAAACGACCGCCTGAAAAAGACGGTGCAGAAACTGACGGAAGAGAACGAACTTCTGCGCCGTATGGGCGGCGGCAAGCACGGCGAAGCGGACTGCGGCTGAAAAACAGAGCGTTTGCGGCGCGTGAATGTATAAAACAGGTTCACGGGCACATACTCCTAAAAGAGCGGAACGCTCTGTTCGGAGGAAATACTATGGAAAAATTCATTGCAGGTCTTGCGTTGGGCATGATCGGCGGCGCGGTGCTGGTTGCCAACAGCAACAAGACGCGCGCGCTCGTCAAAAAGAGCCAGGAAGACCTCAAAGAGAAGATCGATGCGTATATCGATGAAAAACTTGCCGGCATGAACGGCGAGGCCGAACAGCCGAAAGCCAAAGCGGCGAAAAAGGCAGAATAAACGGCAAAACCCCGCCCGATTTTTCGGGCGGGGTTTTGCTTTTCGGATTTATTACAAATTTATTACAACTTCGCGGAAAACTTTATACATTCCCGCGCTATACTGAAAATGCGAAAGGGGTGCGTCCGCGTTGCGGGGCCGTTCGGAAAAGGGGGCGTCGGAAACGGGCGGACAGGAAGCCTTCGCCGGTCGGAAAAAATCCGGCTGTACGTTTCGCTTACACAAATATACTTTTTTCTTCAATGTCTGCCGTATCCGTCCGGGTGCGGCGGATATTTGTTTGCGCGCTTTTTTTCATGCGGTTTTTATTCATATTTTACGAAAAATTGTGGACGGAACGGACAAAGTGTGCTATACTTGTTAAAAACCGCCGGACATCAGGAGAAGCAGAATTGTTATGACAGGACGTATCGTCGCATTCGATATAGGCGATAAAAGAGTGGGTGTCGCGGTGAGCGATCCCTTCAATACGTTTGCGCTTCCCGCCGAAACGTATTGGCGCACGAAGGACGCGGATGCGGACGCGGCGAATCTTGTCCGGATCGCGGAGGAAAAGGGCGCGGGGCGGATCGTGTGCGGGCTGCCGCTCAATTTCGACGGTTCGGAATCCGTTCAGACGGAAAAGACGCGCCGTTTTGCCGAACGCCTGCGGCAAAAGACGCAGATCGAAATCGTGTTCGAGGACGAACGCTTTACCACCATGGAAGCGGAACGCGTGCTCATCTCGGGCGGCGTTCGGCGGGAAAACAGAAAACGCACCATCGACAGCATTGCCGCTTCCTATATTCTGGAAGGGTATCTGAATAAAATAAACAAGTAAAGGAGTTTCAAAATGAGCGAAGAAAAAAAGATGCACGAAGAGGGCTGCGACTGCGGCTGCTGCGACGAAGAGGAAGTCAACGTCGTAGAACTCGTGGACGACGAGGGCAAAGTGCATAAATGCTATCATATCGGCACCATCGAATATGAAAAGAGGTGGTTCGCCTTTTTCCAGCCTGCCGAAGAAGAGGACAGCGAGGAGACGGACGTCACGATTTTGGAGATCGTCGGCGAAGAGGGCGAAGAGGAACTCGTGCCCGTGGAAGACGATAAACTGCTCGATCGGGTGTTCGACGAGTTCTGCCGCATCATGGAAGAGGACGACGATGCGGACGAAGCCGCTTCCCTCGATACCGACTACGAGGAAGGCTGCGGCTGCGGCTGTAAAAACCACGACCATAAACACGAAAAGAACTGAGTTTGTGCCCGGTTCCGCCGGCGTTTGCCGCGTATTTCGGGCTTTTGCGATCGCACAAAAGGGGAGTACGGGTACAGACCGCGCTCCCCTTTCGAAAAAAAGGGAAAATTTTCCCGAAAGGCGCGTTTTTTCTTGCATTTAGCGCTTTCTTATGCTAAAATAGTAAGGCTAAAATTCACACCTTGCGCGCACCGCGTTCCGTTCCCGCAAAATTCACCGTAGGCGGGCAATGCGCGGGAGCCATACGCGCGGGGGAGGAATAAACGGAGGTTTTTTTATATGGCAGTTATCAGCATGAAGCAGTTGCTCGAAGCGGGCGTACACTTCGGTCATCAGACCAGGAAATGGAATCCCAAGATGAAAAAGTACATCTTTGCGGAGAGGAACGACATCCACATCATCGATCTGCAGATCACCGTGGGACTCATCGAAGAGGCGTACAATTTCGTCGTCGACACCGTGAAGGCGGGCAAGAGCATTCTGTTCGTGGGCACGAAAAAACAGGCGCAGGAAGCCATCAAGGAAGAAGCGGAACGCTGCGGACAGTTCTTTGTGAATTCCCGTTGGCTGGGCGGTACGCTCACCAACTTCAAGACCATTCGTTCCAGGATCGACCGCCTCAACAAACTGCAGAGGATGGAAGAGTCGGGCGAGTTCGATCTTCTTCCCAAAAAGGAAGTGCTCGGCCTGAAAAAAGAAATGGATAAATTGCAGACGAACCTCGGCGGTATCCGCGAGATGAAGTCGCTTCCCGGAGCGATGTTCGTCGTTGATCCTCATAACGAAGACATCGCGGTGCAGGAAGCGAGAAAACTGCACATCCCCATCGTTGCGATCACCGATACCAACTGCGATCCCGACCTGATCGATTACGTGATCCCCGGCAACGACGACGCGATCCGCGCGGTCAAACTGATTTCCTCGGTCATCGCGAATGCGGTCATTGAAGCGAATCAGGGCGAAGCGGTCATGCCCGAAGCGGCGGAAGAACCCGCAGCGGAAGAGGTTGCAGCAGAAGAGACCGCCGCCGAAGAAGCGGAGGTTGCGGCGGAAGAGCCTGCAGCCGAATAATTCTGCGCAGACAGACGCTGATTTTTGGATAAATATAGAGAAAAGAGGTAAAAAGATATGGCAATTACGGCAAGCGATGTAAACGAACTGCGCCAGAAGACGGGCGTAGGCATGATGGATTGCAAAAAGGCGCTCACCGAAGCGAACGGAGATATGGACAAAGCGATCGAGATCCTCCGCGAAAAGGGGATGGCCGCGGCCGCGAAAAAGGCGGGCAGGATCGCAGCGGAAGGCGTTGTGGACAGTTATATCCACATGGGCGGCAAGGTCGGCGTGCTGGTCGAAGTGAACTGCGAAACGGACTTCGTCGCGCGCGGCGATCAGTTCAAAGCGCTCGTGCACGACATTGCGCTTCAGATCGCGGCGAGCAAGCCTACCTATATCACGAAAGAAGAAGTTCCCGAGAGCGTGCTCGACGAGGAAAAGAAAATCCTGAAAATTCAGGCGATGAACGAGGGCAAACCCGAAGCGATCGCCGAGAAAATGGTGCAGGGCAGGATCAAAAAGTATTATGAAGATTTCTGCCTGCTCGAACAGCCGTTCGTCAAGGATCCCTCCAAGACGATCGGGCAACTGATCACCGAAGCGGTCGCCGCGATCGGAGAAAAGATCACCGTCCGCCGTTTTGCTCGTTTTGAAATGGGCGAAGGGCTGGAAAAGAGAAAAGACGATCTTGCGGAAGAGGTCGAAAAACAAGTATCCAAGATGAAAGGCTAAAGACCGAGAGGGCGCACAATAGAAATTTGTGTGCCCTTTTTTGAAAAATTTGCGCGTTGCGGCGCAAAAACGCAATACGGAGGGGAGATCGTTGAAACCCAAATATAAAAGGATCATTCTCAAACTGTCCGGCGAAGCGCTCGCCGGAGACAAGGGCTTCGGCCTGGACGAAACGATCATCGCAAACGTGGTCGATCAACTGATCCGCGTGCACGATATGGGCGTGGAAATCGGGCTGGTGATCGGCGGCGGCAACTTTTGGCGCGGCAGGCAGGGAACGAGCATGGACAGGACGACGGCGGACCATATGGGTATGCTCGCGACCGTGATCAACTCGCTTGCCCTGCAGGATGCGATCGAGCAGAAAGGGGTCCCGACCCGCGTGCAGACCGCGCTGAACATGATCAGCGTTGCCGAACCGTTTATTCTGAGAAAGGCTCTCAGGCACTTCGAACTGGGGCGCATCGTCATTTTTGCCTGCGGTACGGGAAATCCCTATTGTTCGACGGATACGGGCGCGGCGCTCCGTGCGGCGGAGACGAACGCGGATATCCTGCTTTTGGCCAAAAACGTGGACGGCATTTACGAAGACGACCCCAAAGTCAATCCGAAAGCAAAAAAGATCGATAAGATCACGCACATGGAAGTGATCAACCGCGGGCTGAAAGCGATGGATACGACGGCGATCACCATGTGCATGGACAACAATATCCCCGTGCTCGCGTTCGCGCTCTCCGAAAAGGACGCGATCGTCCGCGCCATTGCGGGCGAAAAGACGGGCACCCTCATTACAGCGGAAAATTAAAGGAGGAAAAAACATGGAAAACAGCGAAAAACTGGACGAGATCATGCTCGTACTGGAAGAAAAACTCGAAAAGACGGTCAGCGTCCTGCGCGAAGAATTCACGAGCATCCGCGCGGGCAGGGCAAATCCGCACGTGCTGGATAAGATCACGGTGGATTATTACGGCACGCCCTCTCCCATCAACCAGGTGGGCAACATCGCCGTGAGCGATGCCAAGTGCCTCGTGATCAGCCCGTGGGATACGAGTTTGCTCAAAAACATCGAAAAAGCGATCCTTTCCTCGAATATCGGGCTTACGCCCACCAACGACGGCAAGGTGATCCGCCTGATTTTCCCCGATCTTACCGAAGAACGCCGCCGCGACCTTGCCAAGCAGATCAAGGCTCTCAGCGAGGACGCGAAAGTCGCCGCGCGCAACATCCGCCGCGACGCGATGGACGCGCTCAAAAAGATGAAGACCGCCAAAGAGATTTCCGAGGACGAATGCGCTTCTCAGGAAAAAGAGGTGGAAAAGATCGTCTCCAAAACGATCGAACAGATCGATAAGCATACCGCAGAAAAAGAAAAAGACATTATGTCCGTTTGACGGAGCGCTTATTTATGAGAAGAATCAAACTGCCCGTCCATGTCGCGTTTATCATGGACGGCAACGGCCGATGGGCGAAGCGGCGTTTCCGCCCCCGCGCGTTCGGCCACAAAATGGGCGTGCAGAATATGACAAAAATCTGCACGCACGCTTTCCGGCTGGGGGTGCGGATCGTTACGGTTTACGCGCTTTCCGCGGAAAATCTGATGCGCCCGAAAGAGGAACTGGACGAACTGTTCGACCTGTTCCGCTCTTATTTCGGTAAAAAGCGCGAGCGCCTGACAGAACTCGAAGTCAAGATCAACGTGATCGGCGACATCACCGTACTTCCCGAAGACATTCAGGAAGATATACTCCGCGTTACGGAAGAGACGGCGAATTATTCCGAAGGGCTCATGAACATCTGCATCAACTACGGCGCGCGGCAGGAGATCGTGCGCGCCGTGAACGAAGCGGTCTCGCACGGCAGGTTTGTCGACGAGGCAAGTTTCAAAAATTTTCTCTCCACGTCGGGCATTCCCGACCCCGATCTGATCATACGTACGGGCGGGGAGATACGGCTGAGCAATTTTCTGCTGTATCAGGCGGCGTATTCCGAGTTGTATTTTTCCAACAAAATGTGGCCGGAATTTTCCAAACGCGACCTTGAAAAGGCGATCGAAAATTATTCCGCCCGAGACAGAAGATTCGGAAACGTCAGAGGAAACGATTCATGATAAAACGGCTTGCAACGGGGATCATCTATATCGGCATCATCGTCGGTTTTTTCTTTTTAAGAAACATCCATCCGTGGTTTTTCGGCATACTCGTCTATGCGTTCTCGCTGATCGGCACATATGAAATGGTGCGCGCTCTCAATTTCCGCAAAGAGGACGAAAGCGGTACGCTGCAGCCTGCCGCGATGGCCATGTCCTTTACGCAGAAGGTTGCCGTTTACGCCTATACCGTCCTGTTCGTGCCCTCGTATTATTTTGTGGAGCATTTTCTTCCCGGCAGCGGAACGAGGGGGCTTCTGATCCTGTCCTTCGTGTTTGCGCTCGCCCTTTTGTGCCTGTTGGTTTTCGATCACGAAAAATCGACGCTGCAGGGCGCGGGCGGGGCGATGCTTGCGGGGTTTTATCCTACGGCGATCCTCTCGACCATGCTTTTGGCGAACGATCTGCCTTCATACTCCACGCTGGCGCTGCTGTTGATTTTTGTCATTTCACCCGTCGCGGACACCTTCGCATTCGTCGTGGGCAGCCTGATCAAGGGCAAAAAACTCTGCCCGAAGGTGAGCCCGCACAAAACGATTTCGGGCGCCGTGGGCGGCATCGTGTTCGGCACGGGCGCGAGCGTTTTGCTGTACTGGCTGTATACGCTGGTCACCAAAAATCCCATCGCGGGGCCCGTCAATCCCTGGCTTCTGATGGCGATCGTCGGGCTGATCGCTTCGATCGTTACGGAATTCGGCGACCTTGTGGAGAGCATCATCAAGCGCAAGGCGGGCATCAAAGATATGGGCAAGATCATGCCCGGGCACGGCGGCGTGCTCGACCGCATCGACGGCACGCTGTTCGCAAGCGCCTTCGTCTATATCGTTTTTGCGCTGTTTATCGTATAAAAGCGGAAAATAAATGCAAATACCCGCAATTTTTCGCGGGTATTTTTTCTTAATCGGGGCAAGTCCGCATAACGTGCGGCACTGCCCGCGTAGAATAATAGCGGAGTTTATGCAACATGATCAAAAAGATTTCCCTGCTCGGCTGTACGGGGTCCGTCGGCAGGCAGGTCGTTGAAGTCGTCAAAAGATATCCCGACCGCTTCCGCATCGTCGCGCTGGCGGCAAACGAGGGGGGACGCCTGTTTTTTGAACAGACAAAGGAACTCGCGCCCGAATTTGCGGCCCTCCGTTCAAACGGAGGGGAAGATCTTCCGCTGCCCGCAGTTACGCGGTTTGAAAGGGGCGAACAGGCCTTTGAAGAGGCGTGCGCCTATCCGTCTGCGGACGTGGTTTTCGTGGCTGTAAGCGGCTTTGCGGGGCTGAAAGCGGCACTTTTGGCACTGTCCGCCGGCAAAGACGTCGCGCTGGCCAATAAAGAGTGTCTCGTCGCGGGAGGGCATCTCGTCAACGCCGCCGCGGCAAAGGCAGGGGCGAAGATCCTGCCCGTAGACAGCGAACATTCCGCAGTATGGCAGGCGTTGGGCTTTGACCGTCGCGCCCCCTTTGAAAAGATCATCCTCACGGCAAGCGGCGGTGCGCTCCGCGACGTGCCGAAAGAAAAACTGTCGCAAATGACCGCCAAAGAGGCGCTCGCGCACCCCACATGGAAGATGGGCGATAAGATCACGGTAGACTGCGCCACGATGCTCAACAAAGGATACGAGGTGATGGAGGCGATGAGCCTGTACGGCGTGCCGCTGGAAAAGGTATCCGTCGTCATGCACAGGGAAAGCATCGTGCACTCGATGGTCGCGTTTGCGGACGGCGCGGTGCTGGCGCAGATGAGTTATCCGTCCATGGAACTGCCCATTCAGATCGCGCTGACCTATCCCGAGCGCATATATGCTGGCGTGCCGGCCCTCGATCTTGCCAAACTGGGCGCGCTGCACTTTTCCGAACCCGACCCTGAAAGGTATCCCTGTTTTTCATTGGCGCTTGCCTGCGCCCGCGAGGGGGGAGACGCGCCCTGCACCCTGATCGGCGCGGGAGAGGCGGCCGTCCGCGCGTTTTTGCGCGGGCAAATAAAATTCACGCAAATTGCGCAAATTTTAGAGAGTACACTCTGCCGTGCGCCCCGCGGCGCCGCGGGGGATTACGCGCATCTGTGCGAGACGGAAGCGCGCGCCCGCGAAACAGCGGAAACATTTATAAGCAGATACGGTGACTGATGGCATACAATTTATTGTCTTTTTCCGGCGTGATGGGCGTGATCGGTTCCGTGCTTTTGGCGATCCTGATTTTGCTCGTCATGATCACGGTGCACGAATTCGGCCATTACGTGGCGGGAAAAATTTTCAAATTCAAAATCAACGAATTTGCGATCGGTTTCGGGCCGCGGATCTTCAAGCACACCAAAAAGAACGGAGAAGTGTTTTCGGTGCGCTGTCTGCCGCTCGGCGGATTCTGCGCATTCGAAGGGGAAGACACGGACGCGCCGCATCCGGACGCCTTCAACAACAAAAAGCCGTGGCAGAGGATCATTGTCCTGTTTGCGGGCGCGTTCATGAATTACCTGCTCGCCCTGTTGCTGATCATGGTTTCCTTTTTCTCGTACGGTCAACTTCTGCTGATGACGTACGAGATCGAACCCTCGTCCGAACCCGTCTATAATGTTTACGCCCTGCACGACCGCGACGTGATCATCGCCTGCGAAGGAAAGAACGTGTATCTCACGAGCGATCTTATGGAGCGTCTCGACGGTAAAAAGCAGGGCGACAAAGTCACCTTTACCGTTTCGCGTGCGGAAGGGGACGCAAGAAAGGTCGTCGACGTAGAAGTCATGCTCCGCAGCGATGCCGATTTCAAAAACCTGACCGATACGACCGCGCTTTGGCGCGCACTCGGCGTGGCGACGCGCGAAACGGACGGCGAAGAACAATTTCTCATTTACTCCGTCGCCTATAAAGATTTCGGCTTTTTCGATACGGTCGGGCGTTCGTTTACCTATTCCTTCCGCATCGGAGGCACCATATTCAAAGTGCTCGGGCAGTTGCTCACGGGCGACCTCGGGTTAGAGGCGTTCGGCGGCCCTGTCAGCACCATTAAACTCACTTCCGAAATCGCCTCCCGCGGCGTACAGCAATTTTTAGAGATCGCCGCGTTTATCGGCGTGAACCTTGCCGTGTTCAACCTTCTGCCCATACCTGCGCTCGACGGTTCGAAAATCGTATTCACCGTCATCGAGTGGATCCGCGGCAAGCCCGTCAACCGCAAAGTGGAAGCGGTCATCCACGCAGTGGGGTTTGTCCTTCTTCTCGGGTTTGCGGTGCTGGTCGATCTGTTGCAACTGTTCTGATCAAAAGAAAGCGGCGGCTGAAAATTCAGCCGCCGCTCTTATATTTTTCAATAATCGCTCAGTCCCAAAATATAATCGGTCGAAACGCCGAAAAATTTTGCCGCCTTTACGATATGCTCTTCTTTCGGCTGATGCTCGTTCGCTTCCCAGCGCGCGATCATGGCCTGAGAGCATCCGAGCGCTTCCGCCAATTCTTCTTGCGTCAATCGTCTTTCTATTCTCAATTCCTTTAATTTCTTTCCGAATCCCATATCAATACTGTATAACAAATATTCGTTTTTTTATAAAATTATGAGTAATCTCATAAAAATATACGTAAACTCATAAAATATTTGCAAATACATTGACTTTTTTGAAAACGAAAAGTAGAATATTATAAAAAGGCTATACGGGAGCGGGTAAAATGGAAAAAAGCAGGATACATTTTTATTTAGAGGAAATCAGGGCGCAAAAGGGGATCAGTCTGGAAGAGATGGAAAGCAGGTTGCAGATCGGCCGCAGAAAACTTCAGAGGTTTTTTGCCGGAACGGGCAAAGAAGCGTCTGCCGCGCTGACGGAAAGCGTCATGCGCGTTCTGGGCGTTTCGCCGAAGGAGGGAGAGACGGAAGCGGATGCCGTGATCGGATACTACCGCTCGCGCGCAAATGAATTTTTATACAGCAAAGAAAATTTTATTTTCATCAGACTCAGGCGTTTGCCCGCGTGGGAGCGCGACATGATTTTAAGGCACCTTTCCTCTTATCTGAAAGCGCGGGAACTGCACGCGGCAGAGGAAGAGGCCGGGCCCTGATGCACGTCCGGCGCAAGCCGCCGGACGCCGAACCGAATTTTAAGCAGACAAAAACCCCCGCCGCATTTGCGGCAGGGGTTTGTTTTTTGCAATCCGATTATGCGCGTTCCACTTTGTCGCTCTTCAGGCAACGGGCGCACACGTAGGCGGTTTCCACCTTTCCTTCTTTCACGATTTTGACTTTCTGCACGTTTGCCTTAAAAGTCCTTCTCGTTTTTCTGTGGCTGTGGCTGACGTTGTTTCCCGAATTCTGCCCCTTATTGCAGACGATACAAACTCTCGACATATTTTTGACCTCCACGGTAGTAAATTTCGATACGATCGCGCTCCGCGGGGCATCGAAAAAAAGGCCCTCTTGCCGAGCGAGCAGTAATAATATAACAAAATGCGGAAAAAAAAGCAATCGATTTTGCCCTTAAAAGCATAAAAATATCATGAAATAAAAAAATTTTGCCTCCGATTTCTTATTTCCCTTGCAAAACGGGCAAAAATAGTATAAAATACTGTTGATATGGAGTGTGCTTTATGTCAGTGAATACGAGCAATGCTTACGGCAAAATAACGATATCCGACCTTGCGATCGCAAAGGTCGCATCTCAGGCGGCGATGGAATGTTACGGCATCGTCGAAACCGTTTCGCGCCGTTTTACCGACAGCCTCTCCGAACTTTTCGGCAAAGAACCGCAGGGCAGGGGCGTCAAAGTCACCACCAGCGGAGACCGCATCTATATCGACGTATACGTCATCATCAAATTCGGCGTATCCATCAACGCGGTCGCCGAATCGCTCAAAGAGAGCGTTAAATACAGGGTCGAAAAATTTACGGGCATGATCGTGGATACGGTCAACGTAAATATCATCGGGGTCAAACTCTGATCCGCGGCCCTTATTCCAAGGAGAATTTTTTTCCATGCCTAAAACGGTAAACAGCACGGATTTCCGCCGCATGATCATCTCCGGCGCGAAAGTGCTCGAAATAAACAGAACGAAGGTCGATTCGCTCAACGTGTTTCCCGTTCCCGACGGCGATACGGGCACGAATATGTCACTCACCATCCAATCGGCGGTCAAAGAACTGTCCGTGTGTTCCTCCAATCGTCTATCGGAAATCTGCGACGCCGTTTCCAAGGGCGCGCTCAAAGGGGCCCGCGGAAATTCGGGCGTCATCCTTTCGCAACTTTTCCGGGGCATGTGTTCGGAAATCAAAAATTGCGAAGAGATCACCGTCAAAGTTTTTGCAAAGGCCATGGAAAACGGCACCAAAGTCGCCTATTCCGCAGTGTCCAAGCCCAAAGAGGGCACGATGCTCACCGTCGCCCGTCTCATGAGCGAATTTGCCAAAGCATCCTGCTCGAAATACAGAGATTTCGCCGCTTTTCTGACCGACGTCATCAAAAAGGGTGAAGAGGCGCTGGCCAAAACGCCCGAACTTCTTCCCGTTCTCAAAAAGGCGGGGGTGGTCGACTCGGGCGGCATGGGGCTCCTGTGCGTGTACCGCGGCTTCCTCATGGTCGTCACCGGCGAAGAGGTCTCCGACGACGTATCCGATCTTGCGGATGCGGCCAAGGCGGAAGAGGACGTATTCGGCGACAATTCCGATATCATCAATCTCGATCTCGGGGAGATCGAATTTGCTTACTGCACCGAATTTTTTATCATCAATCTGAAAAAGCAGACCACCCTTGCGGACATAGACAAGTTGAAGGAACGGCTGATGGAGATCGGCGATTCCGTCATCTGTATCGGCGATCTTGAACTCGTCAAAGTGCACGTGCACACCAACAATCCCGGGCAGGCGCTGTCTTATGCGGTGGAACTGGGCGAACTCGACCGCGTGAAGATCGAAAACATGCTCGAACAGAACAGGGCGCTGCGCGCCAAGCGCGAGGCGGAGAAAAAAGAGATGGGCATGCTCGCCGTCTGCGCGGGCGAGGGCATCGCCGAGATCTTCAAAGATCTGCTCGTCGACGGCGTGATCGAGGGCGGGCAGACGATGAATCCGAGCGCGAACGACATCGCCGCCGCCGTACAGAAGATCAACGCGGAGCACGTATTCGTGTTCCCGAACAACAAGAACATCATCCTTGCGGCGGAACAGGCGAAAGCGCTCGTTTCCAACCGCACCATTCACGTGATCCCCACCAAAAACATCCCGCAGGGCTTTGCTGCGGCGCTCGCCTTCAATCCCGAGGCTACGGCGGAAGAAAACAAGACGGACATGATCCATTCGATGGACAACGTAAAGGCCGGGCAGGTCACTTATGCCGTCCGTTCCACCACGGTGAACGGCTTCCATCTCAAAGAAGGGGATATCATCGGGCTGGACGATAAAAAGATTTTGGCCAAGGGCAGCAACGCGGAAGATACCATGCTCGCCCTCATCGACAAACTGAAAGAAAACACGCACGAGATCATCACCCTTTACTACGGCAAAGACGTCCGCGAGGAAGACGCGGAGGCGCTTGCGGAAAAGGTCGCGGAAAAATTCCCCGACTGCGACGTGGATTTCCACTACGGCGGCCAGCCCGTGTATTATTATATCGTATCTTTGGAATAAGCGAATGACAAAAGCGCGGCGGGGCATTGCACCCGCCCTTTTATTTTCGCGGCGGATCAAGAAGGGAGGTATCGTACAGAATGCGGCTCACCGATCTTCGGGGCATTTCCGACAAAAGGGAAAAGGACCTCAACAAACTGAATATCTTTTCCGCGGAGGATCTCGTGCGGTATTATCCGCGCGCCTATCTCGACCTAACCCGCTGCGTAAAACTTTCCGAGTGCTACCATAACGACGTCGTGCTCGTGCATTGCCGCGTGGCTTCTTTGCCGCAGGTGGTCTATACGGGCAAGCGCTCGTTTATAAAAGTCTGGTGCGAACAGGAGGGGGAGCGCTTTTCCGCCGTCTGGTTCAACGCGCCCTACGTGAAGGACAAGTTGCGGAGCGGAGAATATCTGTTTTACGGCCGCATCCAGAACAGGTTCGGCGCCGTTTCCATGGTCAACCCCACTTTCGAACCGATGGACAAAAATTTTTGGCTGAAAGGCATCGTGCCCGTCTATACGGTCAGGGGCTCGCTCACGCAGAAGGTGATGCGCACCCTCGTGAAAGAGGCGCTCGCCAGGTGCCTGCCCCGCACGGTGATCCCCGCGCCGCTCGCCGCAAAATATGACCTTTCCTCCCTTGCCGAGGCATACCGCGAGATACACAATCCCTCCTCCTTCGAAAAGAAAGACGAGGCGTCCGCCCGCATCGCGCTGGAAGAATATTTTGTCCTCATTTCCGCATTCAAATACATAAAAGGAGACAGGAACGACGCGCGCACGCGGCAGTATTCGTGCACCGCGCGCGATGTCAAAGCGTTTGCCTCCCGTTTCGGCTTTGCGTTCACGGAAGGGCAGAAAAAGGCGGTCAACGAAATTTACGAAAATCTGCATTCTCCCTCGCGCATGAACAGGCTTTTGCAGGGAGACGTGGGCAGCGGCAAGACAGCCGTGGCGTTGTGCGCCCTTTACATGGCGGTCAAAAGCGGCCGGCAGGCGGCGTTCATCGCGCCGACGGAAGTGCTCGCCGCACAAAATTTCCGTCTGATCAGGCAGTATTTCCCCGAATACAATTCGGTGTTTTTGTCCGGCTCGGCGACCGCGAAGGAGAAAAGAGAGGCGAAAGCCCTGCTCGCGTCGGGCGAGGCGCACATCGTGTGCGGCACGCATGCGGTCATTCAGAGTGACGTCGCCTTCAAAGATCTCGCCCTGTGCGTGTGCGACGAACAGCACCGCTTCGGCGTCGCGCAGCGCAGCGCCCTCGGCGAAAAGGGGGAGGGGACGGACATGCTCGTCATGAGCGCCACGCCCATCCCGCGCACCCTTTCGCTGATCTTCTACGGAGATCTCGATATTTCGGAGATCAAGGATAAACCCAAAGCCCGCGCCGAGACGGTCACGGCGATCGTTTCCGCCCGCAGATACGACGACATGCTCGAATATATCGGCGGCGAGGCGAAAAAGGGCAATCAGAGTTATTTCGTCTGTCCCAAGATCGACGAGGACGAGGAAGGTTCGCTCATGAGCGTGACCGAACTTTTCGACGACTTGAAAAACCGCCTCCCGCGCGTGCGCTTCGCCCTTCTGCACGGCAGAATGAAGGACAGGGAAAAGGCGGCGGTCATGGAGGATTTCAAGCAGAAAAAGTACGACTGCCTCGTTTCCACGACCGTCGTGGAAGTGGGGGTGGACGTGCCCGACGCGACCATCATGGTCATCTATAACGCGGAACGGTTCGGGCTTTCTCAGTTGCATCAGTTGCGCGGCAGGGTGGGCAGAGGCACCAAAAAGAGTTATTGTTTCCTCCTGTGCGGCTCCGAGAGCGAAGAGGCGCGCGAACGCCTGTCCGTGATCAAAAACAATACGGACGGGTTCAAGATCGCCGAATACGATCTGGAAATGCGCGGCGGGGGAGATTTCCTCGGTACCCGCCAGAGCGGGAAAATGCTCTCCGAAATCAAAAATCTGCGCTATCCCCCCGCGGTCATCTTTACCGCTAAAAAATTGTCGGACGAGGCGTTCGCGCTCGGGGAAAACGCGCTTTTGCGCGAGTTCGCGTTAAAAAAATACGATTCTTTGCGCGAAGTTGTACTCAACTGAAAAATTCTTCTGTCCGGGCCGCGCTTTTGCGCGGCCCCTTTTTATAGGGTATTTGCGCCGTGCGCACCTCATATTATTGACTTAAAAGCACAAACGTGATAAAATATATATCGGAAAAATATTCTGTAATTTATTAAAATATTTCAAAGCGCGTTATTTTTGCGCGCAGGAGAATTCATGGCGTATTTCAAATTGCCTTCGGGCGTGCGCGACGTCCTTCCCGACGAGTGCCGCCGCCTGATGGGCGTCAAGGAAAAACTGAAAGAGCGCTTTTTGCAGTCCGGGTTCGAATTTGTCGAAACGGCGGGCCTGGAATATTACGACGCGTATGCGGGGATCAAAAGCCCCGTCGCGCAGACCAGGCTTTTCAAAATGACCGATTACGACGGCAACCTGATCGTATTGCGGCCGGATATGACGCTCGCCTGCGCGCGCATCGCCGCGGCAAAACTCAAAAGCGCGGCGCGCCTTTGCTACTTTTCGGAAGTATACGATTTTTCCGCGCGCGGCAACAGCCAGCGCGAAGTGGAGCAGGCCGGCGTAGAGATCTTCGGTGAGCGGGGCGCGTTTGCGGACGCATATGCGGTCGCTTTCGCGGCGGACTGCCTGCGCGCGGCGGGGTTGGATAATTTTATCGTGGATATCGGCCACGTCGGATTTTTCAAGGGATTGCTCGAAGAAGTCGGTCTGGACGAGGAGAGGCGCGAGGAACTCCGCCTTTACGTAAACGCGAAAGACGGCGTCAATACCGAACTTCTGCTGAAAAAGTACGGTTCGGGCGGAAGGGCGGAAGAGGCGTTTCTGGCGCTTCCTTCCCTGTTCGGCGGGGCGGAAGTGCTCGACGAAGCGGAAAAACTCACCTCGAACGCGGGCGCGCTGGCAGCGCTTGCGCACCTGAAAAAAGTTTACGGTTATCTGAAAGAGATGGGCTACGAAAACGTGGTCTCTTTCGATCTGGGTACGGTCAAAAGCCTTTCCTATTACTCCGGAATGGTATTCACCGGCCTTGCGGACGGCGTGGGCGCGCCCGTGCTTTCGGGCGGCCGGTACGACCGCCTTGCTGCGGAATTCGGCAAAGATCTGTCCGCCGTCGGGTTTGCGATCGGGCTTACGCGCGTGCTTTCCGCGCTCGAAAGGAAAGATCCCGTGCCTGCCGTGCGGCAGGCGCCCGCAGTCATTCTCTGTAAAGAAGGGGGAGAAGCGCAGGGATACCGCGCCTATCTGAAAATGCTGAAAGAGGGCAGGGCGTGCACCCTTCTGACCGACGCGGACGCATGGCCGGCCGATCGGGGCGGAGAAAAATACGTCGCGACAGCGGAGGGGGTGCAAAAATGCTGAACGTTGCGCTCGCAAAGGGAAGGCTTGCCGCCTCCTGTGCGGATCTGTTTATAAAGTGCGGCGTGCGCGCAGAGATCCTGCGCGAAGAGACGAGAAAACTTGTTCTCGAAACGCCGGATAAAAAATTCCGTTTCTTTTTCGTAAAGCCGGCCGACGTACCCACGTATGCGGAATACGGCATCGCGGATATCGGGATCGTGGGAAAGGATACGCTTTTAGAGGCGGAGTGCGATCTGTACGAACTGCTCGATCTGAAATTCGAAAAATGCAAACTGTGCCTTGCCGGGTTTCCGGAAAAGCGCGCGGCGCTCTCGTCGCCCCGCCTTCGGGTGGCCACAAAGTACGTAAACACGGCGAAAAAATTGTTTTTCTCGCGCGGCGAGGACGTGGAGATCATCAAACTGAACGGCAGCATCGAACTTGCGCCGCTTACGGGGCTTTCCGACGTCATTTTCGATATCGTTCAGTCGGGCGGCACGCTGAAAGCGAACGGGCTCGTCGTGCTGGAAGAGGTGTTCGATATTTCCGCTCGGCTCGTCGCAAATAAAGTCAGCCTGAAAACCAAGGCTGCAGAAATTTTGCCGCTCGTGCGGGCGATGAAGCAATATACCGCAGACTGAGCGGTCGGAGCATGCGAAACCATGAAAATGAAGATTTACGAAAATGCCGCGGCGGCAAAGGACATGCTTTCCCGCGGCGGTCTGGGAGACGAAGAACTCGCGCAAAAGGTCCGGCAGATCGTTTCCGACGTGGCGGAAAACGGAGATGCGGCGCTCTTTTCATACTGTGAAAAATTTGACGGGACGCATCTTACGCCCGAAACGCTGTACGTGAGCAGAGAGGAGATCGCCGCGGCATACGCACAGGTGGATCAGGATCTGCTCGCTTCCATGCGCAAAGCGGCCAAAAACGTGCTCGACTATCACAGCCGCAGCCCGATGCAAGGGGATGTTCGAGAAAGCGGAGGCAGAACGACGGGATACGTCGTCCGCGCGGTGGAGCGCGCGGGGATTTATGTTCCGGGCGGCACGGCGCCCCTGTTCAGTTCGGTCATGATGGGCGTTCTTCCCGCAAAGGCGGCGGGGGTGGAGCATATCGTCGTCTCGACGCCGGCCAAAAACGGAAAGATCGCGCCCGCCGTCATCGTCGCGGCGGACCTTTGCGGCGCGGAAAAAATATTGAAAGCGGGGGGCGCGCAGGCGATCGCCGCGCTTGCCTGCGGTACGCAGAGCGTAGAGCGCGTTGACGTGATCGCAGGCCCCGGCAATATATTCGTGACGCTCGCGAAAAAGGAAGTGTACGGCAGGGTAGGCATCGATATGCTCGCGGGACCGAGCGAGATTTTGATCGTCGCCGACGGCGCGCAGGATCCCGAGTTTGTGGCGGCGGACGTGCTTTCGCAGGCGGAACACGACAAACTGTCCCGTGCGATTCTGCTTACGGACAGCAGAACGCTTGCAGAGGCGGTACAGGCCGCGGTGGAACGCAGGCTGGAAAAACTCCCCCGCAGAGAGATCGCCGAATATTCCGTCTCGCATACGGGCGGGATCATTCTCGTAAAAGATATGGACGAGGCGTGCGCGCTCGCCAATGAGATCGCGCCGGAACATCTCGAACTTGCGGTAAACAACGCGGAAGAACTGCTGGAAAAAATACGCAACGCGGGCGCGGTGTTTTTGGGAAGTTACACCCCCGAACCGGTGGGGGATTACTTTGCCGGGCCCGATCATACCCTCCCTACGGGCGGCACGGCGCGCTTTTTCCAGGTGCTGAACCAGGACATCTTTCTGCGCAAGATGAGCGTGATCCGCTACGGGCGGAAGGCGCTTGAAGAGGATGCGGAGGATATCGTGCGGCTTGCGGAAGCGGAGGGGCTGAACGCTCATGCGGAAGCGGTGCGCGCGCGGATGAAAGACAGATAGTCTGAAATAACTACGGTAAAAGGAGAACAGGCCATGCGTTCGGCGGAAATTACGCGCGACACGCGCGAGACGAAAATTTATCTCAAACTCGATCTCGACGGCAGCGGGCGCTGCGACGTCGATACGGGCGTCGGATTTTTCAATCACATGCTCGAACTTTTCAGCGTGCATTCGGGTGCTGACCTGACGGTGCGCTGTCAGGGAGATACGGAGGTGGACTTCCACCACAGCGTGGAAGACGTTGGCATCTGTCTCGGGCAGGCGTTCAAAGCGGCCTTGGGCGATAAAAAGGGGATCGCGCGGTTTGCGGACAGGGTGATCCCTATGGACGAATGCGCCGCGCTCGTCGCGCTGGACATCAGCGGCCGCCCGTATCTGAATTTTGAAAAGAAACTGTCCGGCAAGATCGGGCAGTTCGACGCGGAACTCGTAGAGGAGTTCATGCGCGCGTTCGCTTTTAACGCGGGCGTCAATCTGTATATCGATATGCTCAGGGGCGGCAACATGCATCACGAGGCGGAGGCGATTTTCAAGGCCCTCGCCAAATGCGTGCAGGACGCGGTGAAGATCGTATCCGACAAAGTGCCCTCTTCCAAAGGAGTTTTATAAGGTGATCGGCATACTCGATTACGGGATGGGCAATCTCCGTTCCGTGCAGAAAGCGCTCGAACATATCGGCTTTGCCGCGGTGATCTCGGGCGAAAGGCGCATTCTCGACGGGTGCGATAAACTGATCTTGCCGGGCGTCGGCTCTTTCGCCGCGGGCATGAAGGAAATGGAGCGCTCCGGGCTTTCCGCCTATATAAAGGAGCGGGCGGCGGATACGAAAATTTTAGGCATCTGCCTGGGCATGCAGTTTCTTTTGGAGCGGAGTTTCGAAGACGGGGAAACGCAGGGCCTCGGTTTTATCCGTGGCAGCGCCGTGCGTTTTTCGGAGGGCAAGATCCCGCAGATCGGCTGGAACGCCGTGACCGATCTGAAAACGCCGCTTTTTGCAGGCATAGCAGAGGGAACGCGCTTTTATTTCGTGCACAGTTACCGTGCGGACAGTCCCGACGAATATGCTGCCGCAAAGACGGAATATTACGTCACTTATTCTTCGGCGGTATGGTCGGGCAACGTATACGGGGTGCAGTTCCATCCCGAAAAGAGCGGCGAAGCGGGCCTGAAACTGCTCGCGAATTTTTGTAATATGTAACACTTTGCATACAAACGGAAGATACGGCCGCCTTTATCCCCGGTTTACGGGGATATGCGGCAAAAGGCATATGTTCCGAACGGCAAGCGGCGCCGCCGTATATGCGGCAGAGGTATGAAAATGATTTTATTTCCCGCGATCGATATTCTGGAAGGCAGGGCGGTGCGCCTGTTCAAGGGCGACAAATCCCGCGTGACCGACTACGGCGATCCGCTCGGATTTGCCGAAAAATGGGCGGACGAGGGCGCCGAATGGCTGCACGTCGTCGACCTTTCGGGCGCTTTTTCCGGAGAGAGCGGCATCGATTCCGAAATTTCCGAGATCAAAAAGCGCGTCGGCGTAAAAATTCAGAGCGGTGGAGGCTTGCGCACCTTAGACGATATCGCCCGCCGTCTCGACGCGGGAGCGGACAGGGTCGTGATCGGCACGATGGCCGTTGCGCACCCCGACGATTTTGCGCTTGCCGTCTATCGCTGGGGCGAAAAGATCGTTGCGGGGATCGACGCAAAGGACGGATTTTTCGCCGTCAAAGGCTGGACGGAAACGACGCCCGTGCGCGCCGACGAATTCGGCAGAAAATGCCGCCGCATGGGGCTCGGTTACGCCCTGTTCACGGATATTTCCAAAGACGGCGCCATGCAGGGCGTCAACATCCCCGAAACCGTCCGCATGCAGGAAGAGACGGGGCTGAAGGTCATCGCGTCGGGAGGGGTTTCCTCTCTCGAAGATATAGCGGGGCTCAAAGCGCGCGGCGTGTACGGCGCGGTTTTGGGCAGAAGCATTTACGACGGCGCCGTCCGCCTGAAAGACGCTTTCCGCACGGCGAAAGACTGATTTTTTCGCAAGGTCATAAAAAATATGCTCAGCAAAAGAATTATTCCCTGTCTCGACATCAACGGGGGCAGGGTGGTCAAGGGAGTCAACTTCATAAACCTCGTCGATGCGGGCGATCCCGTGGAGGTCGCCGACGCATACGACAAGATCGGCGCAGACGAGATCGTTTTTTTGGACATCACCGCCTCGAGCGACGGGCGCAAGACTGCGGTCGATATCCTCAGCCGCGCGAGCGAAAAGGTGTTCATCCCGCTCACCGTGGGCGGAGGGATCCGCACGGTGGAAGATTTCCGCGTCATGCTTTCTGCGGGGGCGGATAAGATCGCCGTCAATTCCGCGGCGATCAAAAATCCTACCCTGATCAGCGAGGCGGCGGAGAGATTCGGTTCCCAGTGCGTGGTGCTCGCGGTGGACGCGAAGCGGAACGAGAGGGGCGGATACGACGTTTATCTGAACGGCGGCAGGGTCAGAACGGACCTCGACGCGATCGAATGGATCGCCCACGCGGAAAAACTTGGGGCAGGAGAAGTGCTTCTGACCAGTATGGACAGGGACGGAACGAAATCCGGGTACGATCTCGAACTCACGCGACGGGCCGCAGAGGCGGTCAACATTCCCGTCATCGCCTCCGGCGGAGCGGGCAAAAAGGAAGATTTTTACGACGTGCTGACGGAGGGCGGCGCAGACGCGGCGCTGGCGGCATCCCTCTTTCATTTCGGGCAGATCAGGCTGAAAGAACTGAAGAGGTATCTCGCAGACAAGGGCGTTCCCGTGCGCGAGATCTGAAAGCGCGGCAAAGGTGCGCGGCGCGGCATATGTGCCGGAAGGAATAAGAACATTGCAGAGTGAAACGATGGAACTGAAATTTGACGAAAAAGGACTGATCTGCGCGATCGCGCAGGATTATGAGAGCGGCGAAGTGCTCATGCAGGCATATATGAATGCCGAAGCATACGAAAAGACGCTGGAAACGGGTTACGCGCACTATTGGAGCCGCTCGCGCAATAAGTTATGGAAAAAAGGCGAGGAGAGCGGGCACTTGCAGAAAGTGCGCGGCATTTACCTCGATTGCGACAGAGACTGTGTGCTTTTGAAAGTGGAACAGACGGGCGCGGCCTGCCATACGGGCAATTATACGTGTTTTTATACTCCCGTCAAAGAATGCGGCGCGGGCGCCGAAATGCTCGGCATCCTGCAGCGGATCGTGGCGGAGCGCAAGGCGAACCCCGAAGAGGGCAGTTATACCTGTTATCTGTTCGACAAAGGGGTGGACAAGATCGCCAAGAAGACGGGAGAAGAGGCCGTAGAACTGGTCATCGCCGCGAAAAACAGAAACAAAGAGGAGATCGTGGGGGAATGTGCCGACCTGTTCTATCACACGCTCGTACTGCTTTCGGATGCGGGCGTAAGCCTTTCGGACGTATGTACGGAACTGAAGAACAGGCACTGACGGGCCGCTGATTTGCAAGGGCCGAAAGAAAAGATCATACGGGCGGCGGATCGTTTTCTGAACGGATCGCGCCGCCGGAAGGAGTAATATATGCAGCAGAGAAAGGGTTCCCTTCTGTCCTTCCGTCCGGATATCAAGGTGCTGGACGCGACCTTGCGGGACGGCGGGCTTTGCAATAATTTCAGATTTACCGACGAATTTGCTACCGCGCTCTATAAGATGAATCTTGCCGCGGGCGTCGATTATATGGAGATGGGCTATAAGGCTTCCAAAACCATGTTCGACAGGGAAAAATTCGGCAAATATAAGTTCTGCGACGAAGAAGATCTCCGCAAGATCGTGGGGGATAATCGGACGGATCTGAAAATTTCCGTCATGGCGGACGTGGGCAGGACGGATTTTCGGAAAGACATCATCGCCAAAAAGGACAGCGTCATCGATACCGTGCGCGTCGCCTGCTATATAACGGAGATCCCCGCCGCGATCGAGATGATCGAATACTGCGCGAATCTGGGTTACGAGACCTGCGTCAACGTGATGGCCGTTTCCAAAGCGCGCGACGAGGAGATCGACTCTGCGCTGGAGATGCTGGGCGAAAGCCCCGTAGACTGCATTTATCTCGTAGACAGTTACGGTTCGCTTTATCCCGAACAGGTGGCAAAACTGACGCTCAAATATCTCGAAGCGGGAGAAAAATATAAAAAATCGATCGGCGTGCACGCGCATAACAACCAGCAACTTGCCTTCGGCAACACCATCGAGGCGGCAAGTTGGGGCGCGAGCCTGCTCGATTGCACCGTCAACGGGATGGGCCGCGGCGCGGGCAACTGCCCCATGGAACTTTTGTTGGGATTTCTGAAAAATCCGAAATATCATCTGCCGCCCGTCCTCCGTTTTATAACCGACTATATGCTCCCGCTCAGAGAGTCGGGCACCGTATGGGGCTACGATATCCCTTACCTTCTTACGGGCAGGCTGAACGCTCATCCGCGCGACGCGATCGAGTGCGTCAGAGCGCAGAACACAGATTACGAGGCATTCAACCGCTCTTTGCTCGAAAAGGACTGAAAAAAATCGCTTTCACGGGAAAATGATAGAAAATCTATAAAGGTAGGTATCAGGTCAAATGTACAAAATTTTAAGAAAGAAAGAACTGAATCCGACCGTCACGCTTATGGATATAGAGGCGCCTTTCGTGGCGAAAAAGGCGGAACCCGGACAGTTCATCATTCTCCGTGTCGATGCGGAAGGGGAAAGGATCCCCCTCACCGTGGCCGATTACGACAGGGAAAAGGGTACCGTCACGATCATATTCCAGATCGTGGGCGGAACGACGGAGAGACTCAATCACTTGAACGAGGGCGATTTTATACAGGATTTTGTGGGCCCGCTCGGCGAGCCTTCCCATACGGAAGGACTGAAAAAAGTTGCGGTCATCGGCGGCGGCGTGGGATGTGCGATCGCTTATCCCGTCGCAAAAAAACTGCATCGTCTCGGTGCGGAAGTGCACTCCGTGGTGGGCTTTCGCAATAAAGATCTCGTCATTTTGGAAGAGGAATTCGCCGCTGTTTCGGACGTATTCAAAATGATGACGGACGACGGCAGTTACGGGCAAAAGGGACTTGTGACGGATGCGCTCAAAGCGCTCATCGAGAGCGGTGAAAAGTACGACGAAGTGATCGCCATCGGCCCCGTCGTGATGATGAAGTTCGTCTCTTTGCTCACGAAGCAGTACGGCATCAAAACGGTCGTGAGCATGAATCCGATCATGATCGACGGTACGGGCATGTGCGGCTGCTGCCGCCTCACGGTCGGCGGAAAAATGAAATTCGCCTGCGTGGACGGGCCCGATTTCGACGGGCACGAGGTGGACTACGACGAAATTCTCAAACGCGCCTCCACCTATAAAGAATTTGAGGCGAAAGAGCGCGAAAAGGCGTGCAATCTCTTCAAAAAGGAGGTCAGATGATCATGCCCAACATGTCTTTGAAAAAGAATCCGATGCCTTCTCAGGCACCCGATATCCGCAATAAAAATTTTTCCGAAGTTGCGCTCGGCTATTCAGCCGAAACGGCGATCGACGAGGCAAAGCGCTGCCTGCACTGCAAAAACATGCCCTGCGTAGGCGGCTGCCCCGTAAAGATCCGCATCCCTGAGTTTATCGCGAAAGTCGCCGAAGGCGCTTTCGAAGAGGCGTATCAGATCATACAGCAGACGAGTTCCCTTCCCGCGGTATGCGGCAGGGTGTGCCCGCAGGAGACGCAGTGCGAGGCAAAGTGCGTGCGCGGCATCAAGGGCGAGCCCGTGGGCATAGGCAGGCTGGAACGCTTCGTCGCAGACTGGCACAACGCGCACAGTTGCGATCTGCCCGTCAAAGCGGAACCGAACGGGCACAAAGTCGCGGTCGTGGGCAGCGGCCCCGCGGGGCTGACCTGCGCAGGCGACCTTGCCAAACGCGGCTATGACGTCACCGTGTTCGAAGCGCTTCACCTTGCGGGCGGCGTTCTGGAATACGGGATCCCCGAATTCCGCCTTCCCAAGTCCATCGTACAGAAAGAGATCGACAATCTCAAAGCGCTCGGCGTGAAACTGGAAACGAACATGGTCGTCGGCAAGGTGCTTTCCGTCGACGAACTGATGGGCGAATACGGGTTCGAGGCCGTATTTATCGGCAGCGGCGCGGGGCTTCCCCGTTTTATGAATATCCCGGGCGAAAACCTCAAAAGCGTATATTCCGCAAACGAATTTCTGACGCGCGTAAATCTGATGAAGGCTTATAAAGAAGATTCCAGGACTCCCGTCCTGCATTCGAAGCGCGTCGCGGTCGTAGGCGGCGGCAACGTCGCAATGGACGCCGCGCGCAGTGCCAAACGCTTGGGTGCGGACGAGGTGTATATCGTCTACCGCCGCAGCGAAAAGGAACTTCCCGCCCGTGCGGAAGAAGTGGAACATGCGAAGGAAGAGGGGATCATCTTCAAATTCCTCACAAACCCCACCGCCATACTGGAAGGGGAAAACGGCATGGTCCGCGGCATGACCTGCATCGAGATGGAACTGGGCGAGCCGGATGCGTCCGGCAGGCGCCGTCCCGTCGAAAAACCGGGCAGCGAGTTCACCCTCGACTGCGACTGCGTGATCATGGCGCTCGGCACTTCTCCCAACCCGCTTATCAAAAACACGACCAAGGGGCTTGAAACGCAGAAATGGGGCGGGATCATTGCGGACG
>ERZ1106952.276-NODE-276-length-28753-cov-104.338700_pt1 | contig 28753 bp, 29 predicted proteins | sample MGYA00403677_ERZ1106952 | MGnify/ENA primary metagenome ERZ1106952 (study PRJEB35170, sample SAMEA104062415) | human gut metagenome | biome: human gut; feature: human-associated habitat; material: faeces | place: Denmark | collected 2012-05-14 ...
GAACAGGCTGGACGGTTATTTAAGAAAAAGTTTTCTCTTCTTTTCCGAACAGGACGTCTATTCCGCCGTGGAGAAAGAGGGGGGCGGATATCTCGAAGTGGTATCCGTGCAAAAGCGTTTTCCCAACAAGATCACCGTACAGATCAAAGAGGTCTATGAGGAATATGCTTTCAAAACGCAGGAAGGCTACGTCGTCCTGGATGCGGAAGGGAACTTTATCGCACTCAAGGAAGACGCGGGCAACAACGTGAACGGCAGCAATGTAGAGATCGTCGGTCTCAATATCGCCGTGGATGAGCAAACGGGGGAGATCGTCGCAGACGATCCTTCCGTCTTTTCCCTGATATTGCAGTTGTGTACCGCGGCAAACGGAAAACTCGGCGGTATACGCGACAATATCGCCCGCATCGAATATCTGCCTGCGGATACCGGATTCAACAATCTTGTCTTTACCATGCGCGAGGGGATGAAGATCCTCATCATGAATGTCGCGGACGAAAACGGGATGCCGGAAGCATGTTTTTCCGCTGCGCTCGATAAATATCTCGCTTTGGGCGACGCAGACCGTCTGCACGGGTACATCATGCCCGTCCTGAGCGAAGGGAATATTCAGGCAGATTACAATCCCGGAGAATCGCCCCTGTAAAAAAGGTAAAAATTACCATTGCAATCCCCGAAAGAAATCTTTCGGGGAGCGTTTTTTTATTGACATAGAAAAATTTTTATTATATAATAGTGATTGTATAAATTACCTTATACGGAAGATGAGATGGGAGAGGAAAAATGAACCGCAAAAGCGTAGCCGTGCTCGACGTGGAATCGTCGGACGTCACCGCCCTGATCGGTGAGCGCGGGGTAAACAATACCTTCGTTTTCAAGGGAAGACAGACGGAAAATTACGACGGGTTTGCCGATGCGGAATTTTTCAGTCCGGAAGGCCTGCGCCGCGCGGTTTTCAATGTGCTCGAACACGTCGAAAGCAGTTGCGGGGACAAGATCTCTGAAATTTACGTCGGCGTTCCCGGCGAATTCATCAAGGTCATCACCAAAAGGAACCTGATCAGTTTTCAGCGCAAGCGGAAGGTGAATTCCTACGACATACGCGCTCTTTACGAAAACGGTTTCACGGCTCCGGAGGACGGGTATTCGCTCATCCGCCGTTCGGCGATCTTCTATTCTCTGTCGGACAAGCGCCGTACGATCGATCCCGTCGGTATGATCAGCGATTCGCTGGAGGGGTATCTCAGTTATTTTCTCGCCTCTGACCGCTTTACGGAGATCCTGACGAATATCCTGACCGAATACGGCATTCGCAAGATCAATTTTCTGCCGACGTCTTTGGCGGAATCGCTCTATCTGATCCCTTCGGAAGTGCGCGACGAGTACGCGCTTCTTCTGGATATCGGCTATATGTCCATGACGTTCAGCGTCGTGTGCGGCAACGGCATCGCATATCAGAGTGCGTGTTCCGTCGGGGGAGGGCATATCCCTGCGTGCATGATACAGGATATCGATATTCCTTTCCACGTGGCGGAAGCGATCCTCAAAAAGGTGAATCTTTCCAGTATAGACGGAGCGGATTCGCGCATCGAGTATCTCGACAAGACGGAAACTTATACCGTTTCTCTCTCCGAAGTGAAAGAGAAGGTGAAAGAGGGGCTCGATCTTATCTGCGAGGTCATCAATAAATGTCTCGAACTGTGCGGAGACAGAAGCATCGATTATAAGCCCATCCTTTTGACGGGGGGCGGCATTACGCACATCAGAGGTGCGCGCGAGCATATCAGCAACAGGTTGAACAAAGTTGTCGAAATTCTCACGCCCAATCTCCCTTACTACAACAAAGCGGCGCAGAGTTCTCTTCTGAGCCTTTTGGATATGGCGCTCAGTGATAGGCGCGAAAAAAGTTTTATCTATAAAATTTTATACGGATTCGGAGGATAAAAATCCATGTTCAACAGTTTAGACAGTCTGTCGGGGGTAGCAAGAATCAAGGTGATCGGCGTCGGCGGCGCCGGATGCAATGCGGTCAACCGCATGATCGAAGCGGGCATTCAGAGCGCAAGTTACGTCGCGGTGAATACCGATAAGCAGATCCTGCTCCTCTCCAAAGCGGAAAACAAAATTCAGATCGGTTCGGCCCTTACGAAGGGGCTCGGCGCTGGCGCGGAGCCGGAAGTGGGGCGCGCGGCTGCGGAAGAGAGCAAAGAGGTGCTCACCGAAGCGGTCAAAGACACCGACCTTCTGTTCATAACGGCCGGTATGGGCGGCGGTACGGGTACGGGAGCCGCTCCCGTCATCGCCAAGATTGCGCGCGATCTCAAGATCCTTACCATCGCCGTCGTTACCGAGCCTTTCAATTTCGAAGGCAAAAAACGTATGGACAACACGGTGAAGGGGTTGGAAAATCTGAAAAAATACGTCGATACGCTGATCATCATCCCGAACGATAAAATCACCTGCGTCGTACCCAAAAACACGCCGATGGTAGAAGCGCTCCGCGTCGCGGACGAGATTCTCAAACAGGGTATCCGCGGGATAGCCGATCTGATCGTCAATCCTGCGCTGATCAATCTCGACTTTGCGGACGTGCGCACGATCCTGAAAGATCAGGGGCTCGCACATATGGGCGTCGGGGTCGCGAAAGGGGAAAACAGGATCGTCGAGGCGGTGCGCCTTGCGGTCAACTGCCCTCTGCTCGAAACGACGATCGAGGGGGCGAAGGGCGTCATTCTGAATATCGTCGGCGGCAACGATCTTACGATGGACGAAGTGCAGACGGCCGCGACTTTGGTGCAGAGCGTCGTGGATTATTCCGCAAACATCATTTTCGGCGCGTGCATAGACAGCAATATCAACGACGAAGTAGAGGTGACCGTCATCGCGACGGGATTCCCGCACGTCGAAAACATGTTCAATCCTAAAGATGAGCGGAATGTGGCAAGCCGCAATTTCTTCGTGAACAGGGGGCTTCCCGAGGGCAATGCGCCCGAACAGCCCGCCGCTGCCGCGCCCGCGCCGCAGAACGTGGCGCCGTCATACGTGCGCACGCCGATCAACAATACCATGCAGGGGCAGCAGCCTCCCGTCTATCGGCAGCCGTATCAGCAACAGCAGTTCGATCAGTATCAGCAGCAGTATCGCCGTCCCGAGCAGGTTCAGCCTCAGGCTGCATACAGGGCGCCCGTTCAGGAAGAGCAGCCCCGTTATTCTCAGCAGCAGGTCCAGCAGCCTCAGTATGCGCAGCAGCAGGTAAGGCCGCAGGCACAGTATGCCCAACAGCCGATGCAGCAGGGGGTGCGGCCCGCGCAGCCGCAGCAGCAACAGCAGCAGGAAGGGGACAAAGAACTTCCCACTTTCGTGCAGCGCCTGTTCAGAAGAAAGTAAATTTCAGTACAAAGAAAAAGGAAAAGAACTTTCCGTTCTTTTCCTTTTTGACCTTGAGAAAAATCGTGATGCGAAGATATACCGGTACGGATATGTACACGTTTGATTTTAGGCAGAGAATTACTCCGCCTTAGCCAGTTCTTCGTTATAAGCAGAGAGAATCACGTTTTTCAATTCTTCGCGCGTCTCCGTGTTCAGGGGATGCGCGATATCTTTGAATTCGCCCTCATTTGTTTTGCGGCTCGGCATAGCGATGAAAGGGCCGTCCGTGCCCTCGATCACTTTGATGTCGTGAACGACGAAGCAATCGTCGATCGTGATGGAAGCCACCGCTTTCAACTTGCTGTCGTCTTTTTTAACAAATCTGATTCTGACGTCTGATATTTTCAAAATTTTACCTCCTTATGCTTAACGTAACTATCCGCATCTACATTTTACTATATAATCGTCGAATTATCAAGAGTCAAAAGCAAAAAAATTTCAAAAATTTTAATTTTTTTTGAAAATATTGACTGTTTTTGTCGAATTAAGCATATATTTATCCTATGAAAAAGACGTTTTGGCGAGACTTTGACAATATTTTTTTCATAGGAATCGGGGGGATCAGCATGAGCGGGCTCGCCGTTTATCTCAAAGAAAAGGGATTTAACGTGTCGGGCAGCGATATTGCGGAAAGCGAGCGGACGGCTTTTCTGAAGAGAAAAGGGGTCCGCGTTTTCGAAGGACACCGGCGCGAAAATATACTCGGTGCACAGATCGTAGTATGCAATTCTGCAATAAAAGAAGACAATCCGGAACTTTGCGCCGCGCGCGAAGCGGGCCTGATCATAGTCGGCCGTGCGGAACTTCTCGATCTCGTTTCGCGCGACTGTGAGAATGTCGTCGCCATCGCGGGCTGTCACGGAAAGACGACGACTACGGCGATGTGCGCGCATGTTCTTGAAAATTGTGCGGAAAGCCTTACGGCGCATATCGGCGGAGAAGACGCCGAATATGGCAATATGTATATCGGCGGTAACCGTTTTTTTGTGACGGAAGCCTGCGAATATAACGGCAATTTTTTAAAACTCCGTCCGGATCTTGCCGTAGTGCTCAATACGGATGCCGATCATATGGAGTATTACAAAACGGAGAAAAATCTTCTCAACGCCTATCTTTCGTTCGCTGAAAACGCGCGCGCCTGTATCGTGTGCGCGGATGACAGGATCTCCTCTCATTGCCGTGCAGACGTTACGTTCGGCTTGTCTCCGCAAAGCGACGTATCGGCGGAAGAGATCGTGGGATCGGGCGGAAGATACTCTTTCCGTTTGCGCGTAAGCGGAGAGATATTCGACAGGATAAGGCTGAATGTCTACGGAAAGCACAATATTTTGAACGCTTTGGCTGCTGCGGCGGTGGGGGTACGGTACAGATTTCCGATTCCCATGATCAAGGGCGGGCTTGAAAATTTCAAGGGGATCAAGCGCCGTTTCGAAAAAATCGGCAAATATAACGGCGCGCTGTTCGTCGCAGACTACGCCCATCACCCCGGCGAGATCGCGGCGGCTTTGCGTACCGCGCGTGAAACGGCGAAAGGGCGCCTGTTCGTCATCTTTCAGCCGCATACCTATTCGCGGACCCGGTTGCTTTTTTCGGAATTCGTCAGGGTGCTCGAGGGGGTGGAAAATCTCGTAATATACCGCACCTATCCGGCACGGGAGTTTTTTGACGCGGCGGGAAGCGCGCTCACGCTTTCGGAAAGCCTGCCGAATTCGTTATACGTGGAATCGGTAAAAGAACTTTCTCTCTGGCTCCGCCGTTCCGTTGGGGGCGGAGATACGGTTTTGGTGCTCGGCGCGGGAGATATTTACTGTGCGGCAAAGTTGGCTCTGAAACAGTTGCGTTCCGATTTATAGAAAAATGTGATATAGATAATTTACATATGAAACGGGTCGGGAAAGACCGATCCGGCAAAAGGAGGCCCCGTAACCTACGGGGCCTCCTTTTCAAAATTCGATTTCCATGTTTTTCTTTTCGCAGGCATAGGCAAAATCGATAAACTGTTTTGCCCTTCTCGGCGATCTTCCGCCCTTTGCAAGAGCCCACCGCTCCGCAAGCAGGTCAAGTTTTTCTGCCTCCGTGCGCAGATTTCTGTCTTTTGCAAGTTGTTCGACGATGGACAGATAATCCCGTTTGTTCGTCGAGGCAAACAGAACGGTGATGCCGAACCGGTCGGAGAGGGACAACTGCTCTTCCATGGTGTCGCTCGCATGCACGCTGTTTTCCCGATCGGAAAAATTTTCTTTCAGGATGTGCCGCCTGTTGGAAGTGGCTGCGATCATCACGTTGGCGCTCTTTCCGTTCATGCTTCCTTCGAGGCTCGCCTTCAGCGAACCGACTTTTTCGTCGTGCTCTTCGAGGGACAGGTCATCGATGAAGATCATAAATTTGAAGGGGAGTTTTGCCAGTGTTTCCTTGATCTTGTTGATTTCGGGGATCTGATCTTTGGTGATCTCCACTGCCCGCAGGCCCTGTTCGGCATATTTATTGAGGACCGCATGGATCGTCGAGGATTTGCCCGTTCCCTTGTCTCCGTATAAAAGCATGTCCGAATAGGGGAGCGAACGGACAAAATTTTCAACATTGTCCTCGACGGCTCTCTTTTCCGTTTCGTAATTTTTGAGATCGGAAAGGGAAATATCGGGCGTGTTTTCCACCTGTTTCAGCCCGTGATCGGTCCAGATAAACGCTTTATGACTGATAAAGATCCCGTAACCGTTTTCTTTGTAGAAAGTTTTCAGCCTTTGCAGGGTCTGCTTTCCGCTCCAATCCTTTCCGAAAAGAGGGTTGTCCTTTCCGTATGAAATCTTCGGTAAATTTTCTTGCTCTGCTCCGGAAATTTTTTCGGGATAATGTTCCGTCTGTCTCGCAAAATCCTGCAGGATGGCAAGATCGCGGCGGTATGCGTCTTCGATCTCCTCCGTCACGGTGCCGGAGACAGCGCGGCGTGCAAACAGGTTCGGGTCGAGCAATATGACGTTTTGAAGATATGCCGCGAACGAGGAGACGGCGTCCCGTTCGAGCAGCAGGCCGTATGCCTCCGCATAGCGGGAAACGTCGTTTTTTTCGACTGCGTCGCGGAATGCCGCGGCGGCGCTGTCCGAAAAAATATTTTTCAGCAGAATGAGTCCGTCAGTCTTCATGACCTTGTTTTTGCTCCTCTGTGGTTGGTTTTGTCAGACATTATACTCTCATTGCGCAAAAAAATCAAATCATTGAGGGGCTCCGGCGGAAAAAGGGAGCGATTCGCAAATCGCATGGAACTCATGACAAAAATTTATGAATAAAATTGCTTATTCCGCTTGACTGTCGGGCGGCCTCGTACTATAATAATTCCGATAAACGCGAAGAGCGGAACGGAAACTAAAATTTTTTCGGAGGAAGAAAAAATGTCGAAAATATATTATCAGTCCGATTGCGACATCAACGTACTGAAAGGTAAAACGGTAGCCATCATCGGCTACGGCAGCCAGGGGCATGCGCATGCGCTCAACCTGCACGAGAGCGGCGTCAAAGTCATCGTCGGCCTTTATAAAGGCAGCAAGTCCTGGGCAAAAGCGGAAAAGGCCGGCCTCAAGGTCATGACGACGGAAGAAGCGGCGAAAGCGGCGGATATCATCATGATCCTCACGCCCGACGAAAAGCAGGCAAAACTTTATAAAGAGAGCATCGAACCCAACCTGACGGAAGGCAAAGCGCTCGCTTTTGCGCACGGGTTCAATATCCACTTCAAACAGATCACGCCTCCCGCAAACGTCGACGTTTTCATGATCGCGCCGAAGGCTCCGGGGCACACCGTCCGCAGCGAGTACGTTGCCGGCAAGGGAACGCCCTGCCTTGTTGCGATCCATCAGGACGCCACGGGCAAAGCGCTGGATATCGCTCTGGCTTATGCGGCGGGGATCGGCGGCGCACGTGCCGGCGTTCTGGAAACGACTTTCAAGATCGAAACGGAGACGGATCTGTTCGGCGAACAGGCTGTTCTCTGCGGCGGCGTGACCGCGCTGATGAAAGCGGGCTTCGAAACGCTGGTCGAGGCGGGTTATGATCCCAGAAACGCATATTTTGAATGCATTCACGAGATGAAACTGATCGTCGACCTGATTTATAAAGGCGGTTTCTCTCTCATGCGTTATTCCATTTCGGATACGGCGGAATTCGGCGATTACGAAACGGGCAAACGCATCATCACCGACGAGACCAAAAAAGAGATGAAGAAAATTCTCGAAGAGATCCAGGACGGCACTTTTGCCAGCAAATGGATCGCGGAAAACAACAACGGAAGGGCGCATTTCAATGCCAAGAGGGCGTTGGAGGCTTCCCATCAGTTGGAAGAAGTCGGCAAAGAACTCCGCAAAATGTATTCCTGGAGCAACGAAAAGGAAGATATGTAAATATTTCCTCCAAACACAAAACCTGCGCGAAAAAGCGCAGGTTTTTTTAGTGCAACCGCCCGTATAGAGTTGATAAAAAATGCTCTTAATGGTATAATAGATACGTTATATTATATAAACGCGTGCGGCCGCGATCGGGCGGACGGAACACGGCAAATAAGAGAGGAGATTCCGTAAGAATCGGAAGGGAGAACGGTTTGAATAATCTGGGAAGAGGCAGTGAAGACAACAAAAAAAAGAAAGAGCGCATTCTGACGCGGGAAACGGTCGGCTTCGTGCTCGTTCTGTTTGCGGCGATCGCGCTGGTGATCCTGATCACGCGGAGCCTCATTTTCGGTTCCGTGGGGTTTGCGATCAGTTCTTTCCTTTTGGGCGTTTTCGGTTATTGCGCGTATGCCGTACTGGCGGCGCTCATCTATACGGGCGTAGTTTTGATCACCGGTAAAAGGATCACGGCTTCGGGAAAGACGGTGCTTTATTGCACGTTGCTTTTCGTGTTTTTGGTATGCCTTGTTCATACTATCACGGCGGAGGTGTCCGATATCGTTTACGGCAGTTACGGGCAGTATCTCGGCGATTGTTATCGAGCGGGTGAAGCGAACGGAACGGGCGGCGGCGTTATTTTCGGGCTCGTCGTCTATCCGGTGGTCAAACTGACGACCTCCGTCGGCGGCTATATCATCTTTTCCCTTCTGATGGTGGGGACCGCATACCTTTTGTATGCTTCCCGCTCCGCTTTTCAGTCTGCGAAAAAGCGCAGAGAGCAGACGAGAGAGAAGATGATCGACGATGCTTCTGCCGATACCGCGGGGATGTATAACCTCAATTATGCAGAACCGCAGGCACAATACCAGCCGCAATATCAGTCTCAGCCCGAACTTCACGTCTATCCCTCGGAAACGGATACGGAACGCGCTGCGCGCGAGATCTCCATGCGTACGGAAAGCGCGGAGGAGAGATCCCGCCGCCTCTTTTCCGTGAGCGACGAATTTGAACTCAAAAGCAAACGCGAACTGCGCCAGGACCGCCGCGCGGCGGAAACGGCAAAGCGCGCCGAAGAACCTGCGCGCCCTTTGAGCCCTTATGCGCAGAGCAGGAGCATTTTGTATCCCGACCGTTCGGGAGAAAACTATACGAATAATCTGATTTTCGATTCGGATTCTTATTTTAACAGAACGGATCGCGGTGCGATCTCGCGCCAGCAGTATTCCGATAATTTTCGGCCCGCTTCCATATTTGAGGGGCACGAGCGCACGAACCGTACAGAGGCGGAAAAGCGTATTGCAGAAGAAAAAGCAGGAAAATCTTCGGAAAGTTCCGTAAATCCGGGTATGAGCCAGACGCCTTCGGCCGCGTCTTCTTCGTCGGCATCGCAGCAGGTTCCTCCGAAGGAAACGGGTTATACGCAGTTTTATTCGGACGAAACGGACGGCAACGTGACTTACGTGAATAAACCGAAAAAGATCGTGACGGATACGACGCGCGCGACTGAAAATACGCAGGACACCGCCGTTCAGGAGACGAAAGATTTTTATCGGAATGACGTGCATACGGAATATTCCGACGCGCGCAAAGAATTTTCTTCCGCACCCGATCTTTCTTCCGGCCCCTCTCCCGCTCAGCCGGACAGGGGACGCATGTCCGCACCCGAGCCGCCCAAGACGACCGGCTTGAGCGAGGGCAGGCAGGATGACGTATTACCGACGGATGTTGCCCGTACGAGCGAGATCAAGGAAGAGCCTTCTGCGGCCGATCTTCGTTCGCGCGGTCAGGTTTTGCGCGGAGAAGAGACCTCTCAAAGAAGGCAAACGGAAGAAAATATTCAAAAAGAGTCAACGGACGGCCGCATCACGACCGGCCGCGGCAGGGAAGAAACGTCTTCCCGCGGCGAAAGAGAACAATCGGGAGGCCTTCGCCCTGCGGACGGGATCGATTCCGCAGTCAATCTGTTCGACGAAGATGAAGACGAAGAAGAGCCGCAGGTTTCTTCCGTGCCCGAAAGAATGGAGCGCACCCGTCCTGTTGCCGAGCCGGAAAACCTTGCTTCATCGAGGAGAAATGCGCCTGCCCCGCAGCAAAACAAGGCGGAAGCGGAGACTCCCAAAACGCGGCACGTTTACGCCCGTTACAATCCGCCGCCCATCTCCCTGTTGAGAGATTATCAGAATCCGGAAGAGGCTGACGTTGCTGAAATCGAACATAACAAAGAGACGATCGTAGATACGCTGTATCAGTTAAAGATCCCTTCGGAAGTGTTGTCGGTGACGCAAGGGCCTACGGTCACCCGCTATGATATCGATATCCCGGGGAATATACCGACCACGCGCGTCTTGAGTTGCGATAAAGAGATCGCCATGCGCCTGCATGCAAAGGACGGCGTCAATATTCAGACAAACTACGAAAACGGCTCGATCAGCATCGAGGTGCCCAACAGGCAGCGCGCTGTAGTGGGGCTGAAAGAAATGATCCTGAGCGATCAGTTTACGCGCGCGAAAGAGGGAGCGCTCATGTTCGGCCTGGGCAAGGATATCGAGGGAAAGGCGATCTGCGGAGATATCGCAAAGATGAAACACATTCTCGTCGCCGGTTCCACGGGTGCGGGCAAGAGCGTCTGTCTGAACGCTTTGATCATAAGCCTTCTGTATAAATACAGCCCCGAGCAACTCAGGATCATCCTCGTCGACCCCAAACAGGTGGAGTTCAACATATATGAAAAACTGCCGCACCTGATGGTCAACGAGATCATCAACGAACCCGCGAAAGTCGTAAACGTGCTCAACTGGCTGATCACGGAAATGGAGCGCCGCTACGCGCTCTTTAAGGAAAAGACGCGCACGCAGACGCTGGTTCGCGAGATCGACGAGTACAACGCACACCTGCTTCCCGACGAAGAGCGGCTGCCGAAGATCGTACTGATCATCGACGAGTTGGCGGATCTGATGCTCGTTGCAAAGAAAGATCTTGAAGACAGGATCCAGCGGCTTACACAAAAGTCCCGCGCTGCGGGTATCCATCTCGTGCTCGCTACGCAGAGGCCGTCCGTCAACGTCATTACGGGCGTTATCAAATCCAACCTTCCTACGCGTATCGCCTTCAAGGTCACGCAGGAGGTGGACTCGCGCACCATTCTCGACGAGTCGGGGGCGGAAAAACTTCTCGGCCACGGCGATATGCTGTATAAGACGGATACGATGACTTTCCCCGCTCGCGAGCAGGGCGCGTTTTTGGCGTCCGAAGAAGTGCAGGACGTGGTCGATTACGTCAAGGAGCATAACGAAGCGTATTTCGACGAGAGCGTTTCCGACTATATCAACAACGAAAGGAGCGGCGGAGGCGCCGAAGGCGGCGGTGACGGCGACGACAGCGTGGAAGCCGTCTATATCGATGCGCTCAGGCACGTCGTGTCCATCGGACAGGCGTCCATTTCCATGATCCAGCGCCGTTGTTCGGTAGGGTACCCGAAAGCGGGCAAGATCATTGAGTGGATGGAAAATATGGGCTATATTTCCGCATTTGACGGTGCCAAGGCTCGCAAAGTGCTCATGACGCAGGAAGAGTTTGACAGCAAGTACGGAGATTACGGCGAATGAGCGTTTTAGACGGAAAAAAATTCGGACTGATCTCCTTGGGCTGCGATAAAAACAGGGTGGATGCGGAGCGTCTTTTGGGCTGCATCCGCGGCAGGGGATACCCGATCACGGACGATATCAAAGAGGCGAATGTTCTCATCGTGAACACCTGCGCCTTTTTGAACGACGCGCGCAAAGAAGCGATCGACACCGTGCTCGAATGCGATGCCTGTCGGGGCGGAAACCTTGAAAAACTTGTGGTCAGCGGCTGCCTTCCGCAGAAATACATCGGAGAACTCTTTCCCTCTTTGACAGAAGCGGACGTGTTTTTGGGTACCGGGGATGCGGACGTGCTGCTCGAGGCGGTCGAGCGTTCCTATGCCGAAGGCCGCGTCAATTTTGTCGGAAAGGGCAAAGAAAAGATGGAGCCGCGCGTCGTAACGACGCCCCTGCATTATGCGTATCTCAAAATCGCGGACGGGTGCAACAATTTTTGCACGTATTGCCTGATCCCGAAGATCCGCGGAAAGTACCGTTCTTATCCTTTCGGGGATCTTCTGCAAGAAGCGGAAAGCCTCGGAGGCGTCGAGCTCATCCTCGTTGCGCAGGATACGACGCGGTACGGCATCGATTTGTACGGCAAAAAGCGGTATGCAGAGTTGATCCGCGCTCTTTCTTCTCTGGAAAACGTGCAGAGCATACGCCTGTTATACTGCTATCCCGAGGCGATCGACGACGAACTGATTGCAGAGATTAAAAACAATCGGAAAGTCGCAAAATACATAGACATCCCTCTCCAGCACAGCGAGGACAGGATACTGAAACTGATGAACCGCAGGGGATCGCGCGCAGAGTATCTGCATCTGATCGAAAAACTGCGCGGCGCGGTGCCCGGCATCGCGATCCGGTCCACGTTTATTGCGGGATTTCCCACGGAGACGGAAGAGGAAGTTGCTGCCCTCGGCGAATTTTTGCGCGAAGCAAAGTTGACGAATTGCGGATTTTTTGCCTATTCACGAGAGCCGGAGACGGCTGCCTATCGTTTGAAAGGGCAGATCCCCGAACGCGTCAAACAGCGCCGCGTGCGAGAACTGTATCGCGTGCAGGAAGAAATTTCCGCATCCTATCTGCAAGGCTGGGTCGGAAAAAAGATCGAGGTCGTCTGTGACGGCATCGATTACGAACGCGGACTATTTTTCGGGCGTGCGTATTTCAGCGCCCCCGAGATCGACGGAAAAGTATATTTCAATGCGCCTGAGGCATGTCAGGGAGAGCGGTATACCGTGCTGGTTACCGGTTCGGACAGTTACGACCTTTTTGCGCGTACGGAGGACTTCGAATGAATTTACCCAACAGGATCACGCTGGCAAGGATATTTATGATACCCGTCTTTGCCGTGGTATTTTTTCTTACGGTCATTCCCTATAATTATTTTATTGCCTGCATTATTTTTATTGCGGCTTCCTGCACCGATTTTATCGACGGGCATATCGCGCGCAAAAGGAATCTTGTGACCAATCTCGGAAAGTTTCTCGATCCGATCGCGGATAAAGTGCTCGTCTCCACGGCGCTGATCCTTTTGCTCGTCAAACAGGAAGTACTTACGGTAGCGTGGCAGGGAGAATGGGTCACGATCGCCTGCGGCGTCTGCGTTGCGGTCATCCTGGCCCGTGAACTCATCGTAAGCGGGTTCCGCATGGTCGCCGCTTCTACCGGGCTCGTTTTGGCTGCGGATAAAGTCGGCAAAGTCAAAACGACTTTTCAGGATATTTCCATCGCGATGCTGCTTGCGGGAGCCGATTTTTTCGGCCTTGCAAAAGTAAGCGAAGTTTTCTGCGCGATGGGGCTCGTCGCTTTGGCGATCGCGACCGTTCTGACCATCTGGTCCGGAATTTCGTATATTGTTAAAAATCGGGCGGTGTTTTCCGAATCCAAATGAAAAACGCCTGTATCGTCATCAGGGACAACCGAAACTATTTCAGCGGGACGGAATTTGAAAAAATCGTCGCCGCACTTCTCGACGGCGGGTATGCGTCGGAAAAGATCTATCTGCTTTCGGCGGAAGAAGAACAGGAGTTTGCCCAGACCTTTCTCGAATGCAAGAATTTTTTCGAAAACGTCTTTATCGTCTCCCCGTCATCCGCTCTGCCCGAGATCCGCGCAAGGGTGTGCGAACTGCTGAAAATTGAAAAAACGGATACCGACGTACTCCATGTCGGTCAGAAGAGTTTTTTCTTTTTCAAAAGCGGCAGGGCGGGGGAAGATATCGCGCGGGAGGAAACGGTCCCTTATCTCGATGCAAAATACGGCGTGCGCCACGGCAAGGTCGTTCTGCGCGCGTTCGGCGTTCCCGAACAGACGCAGAAAAAATTGCGGGAGGATACCGTCGCGGCGGGAAAGGGCGCTTTTGTCTGCACGGTGTCTGAAAACGACGGCGATTTCCGCTTTGAAATTCTCTATGACGACAAAACCTCAAAAATGCTCGTCGACGAGGCGACCAGAAAGGCGGCCGAAAGTCTGCAGGAATACCTGTACGCCGTAGAAGATATCCCCCTGAATGTTTTGGTCGTAGAACTTCTGAAACTGAGGGGGCTGAAACTGAGCATGGCCGAGTCCTTTACGGGCGGTGGCGTTGCGCAGAAGATCGTCGAAGTCTCCGGTGCGAGCGCCGTGCTTTTTGAAAGCGTAGTCGCCTATGACAACGGCTCAAAGAGAAAAAGGCTGGGGGTATCCCGCCAGACGCTCGATACGCAGGGCGCCGTTTCGGACGAGACGGCCTACGAGATGGCGACAGGGTTGCTGTCTACGGGCGATTGCAGCGTCGCGCTGGCGACTACGGGCATCGCGGGGCCGAATTCCGACGGGTCGAGAAAGCCGGTAGGGCTGTGCTATATCGCCGTCGGAACGCAGGAATCGGTATACGTTTATAAATACATTCTGAAAGGCGATCGGCAGGCAATCACGCGGCGTGCGATCAATCAGGCGCTGTTTTTATTGTATAAACAGATCAAATGACGCGATCATTGCGATAAAAAGATAATCAAATAAACGAGGTAACGAATGGATAACGACAAACTGAAAGCGCTTGACCAGGTTCTTGCGCAGATCGAAAAGCACTACGGTAAGGGTGCCATCATGAAACTCGGCGACGAGGCAGGGCGTGTGGACATAGAAGTGATCCCGACGGGCTGTCTCTCTCTTGACATCGCTTTGGGCATCGGCGGACTGCCGCGCGGCAGGATCATCGAGATCTACGGGCCCGAATCTTCCGGTAAAACGACGGTCGCCCTCCATGTCATCGCAGAGATCCAAAAAACGGGCGGCATTGCGGCGTTCATCGATGCCGAACACGCGCTCGATCCGGTCTATGCAAAAAAGTTGGGCGTAGATCTGGACAACCTCTACGTTTCTCAGCCGGATACGGGGGAGCAGGCTTTGGATATCGCCGACGCTCTCGTGCGCAGCGGTGCCGTAGACCTGATCGTGGTCGACTCCGTCGCCGCTCTCACGCCGAAAGCGGAGATCGAAGGGGACATGGGCGATCCGCACGTCGGGTTGCAGGCGCGCCTCATGTCGCAGGCCTTGCGTAAACTTACCGGTATCATCAATAAATCGAAAACGTGCGTCATTTTTATCAATCAACTGCGCGAAAAGGTCGGCATCATGTTCGGAAATCCCGAAACCACGCCGGGCGGAAAGGCTCTGAAATTTTACGCGAGCGTGCGCATCGACGTCCGCAAGGCGGATGCTCTCAAAGACAGCGAGGGCATCATGGGCAATAAGACGCGCGCGAAGATCGTTAAAAACAAACTTGCGCCCCCGTTCAAAACTGCGGAGTTCGATATCCTTTACGGAGAAGGAATTTCCCAGGAGGGGTGCATCATCGATCTCGGCGTTGCCTGCGGCGTGATCGCCAAAAGCGGCGCATGGTTCGCATACGAGGGGGAAAAGGTCGCGCAGGGCAGAGAAAAAATGCGCGAGTGGCTGAAGAACAACCCCGACAAAGAAAAAGAAATCGAGAACAAGATCCGCGCAGCGTATAAGCCCAAGACGGAAGAGAACGACGGGGAAGAGGAAGCGGACGGAGAATAAAGACGTATGAAGTACGGTTTTGTCAAAGTTGCCGCCGCAACGCCGAAGATCCGCGTGGCGGACGTAAAATTCAATACGGAACGTATCCTTGAAGGGATCGGCGAGGCAGAATCGTCGGGAGTGCAACTTCTCGTTTTTCCCGAACTTTGCGTCTGCGGTTATACTTGCGGCGATTTGTTCGGGCAGGACGTATTGCTGGACGGTTGCGAAAGGGCACTCGCCGAGATCGCCGGTGCGACAAAGGGCAAAAAGATGCTCGTGTTCGTAGGCCTGCCCTTTCGGTTTGCAGGGGGGCTGTATAATTGTGCGGCCGCACTGTCGGGCGGTAAGGTCATTGCGCTGATCCCGAAATCCAATCTGCCGAATTATGCAGAGTTCTACGAAAAGCGCAATTTTACCGCATATCGCGGAGAAAACGTCCGCTTTGCATGGAACGGCGAAGAGGTCGTTTTCGGCAATAAAATCATTTTTGCGGACGAAAAGGAGAAATATTTCACGGTCGCCGCAGAGATCTGCGAAGATTTGTGGGTACCGCAGTCTCCATCCGTTTCGCATGCGCTCGCGGGGGCGAATATCATCGTCAATCTTTCCGCTTCGGACGAGACGACGGGAAAAGCGGAATACCGGCGCCTTCTGGTCCGTTCGCAGTCCGCAAAGATTGTCGCGGGTTACGTTTATGCGGATGCCGGTGAGGGCGAATCCACGACGGATATGGTCTTTTCCGGTCACGACATGATCGCGGAAAACGGAGAGATCCTCGCGGAGAGCAAACTTTTTGAAAACGGAATGATCGTTTCGGAAATTGACGTGCAGAAGATCGCGTTCGAGCGCCGCCGCATCGATACCTTCCGCGGAACAAGTGAAGCCGGATACGAAACGATCCTGATCAAAGCGGATCAAAGCGGGGATACGCTCTCGCGTGACGTTCCCGCGCTTCCGTTTGTTCCGTCCGGAGATAAGTCGATCGAGGATCGGGCGGAACTGATTCTGACCATGCAGTCGGAGGGGCTTGCGAAGCGGCTGGAGCATACAAATTCTAAAAGTGCCGTGATCGGTATTTCGGGCGGGCTGGACAGCGCGCTCGCTCTGCTGGTTGCCGTTCGTGCTTTCAGAAAGGCAGGGCGGGATCTCAAAGACATCATCGCCGTTACGATGCCCTGTTTCGGGACTTCGGAAAGGACGCTGAACAATTCTCTGCGGTTTATGGAAAAACTGGGGGTGACGGCGCGTACAATCAGAATAGCGGATTCGGTGCGCAGCCACTTCAAGGATATTTCGCACGACGAGTCAGTCCGCAATTCCGCCTATGAAAACGCGCAGGCGCGCATGCGCACGATGGTACTCATGGATATCGCCAACGACGAGGACGGTTTGGTCGTCGGCACGGGCGATCTGAGCGAACTTGCGCTCGGTTGGGCGACGTACAACGGAGACCATATGTCCATGTACGGCGTCAACGCATCCGTCCCGAAAACGCTCGTCAAATACCTGATCGGCTATGAGGCGGCCCGGCTGGGCGGCGACGTGCAGAACGTGCTTACGGATATCCTGAATACGGAGATCAGCCCGGAACTTCTCCCTCCCGTAAAGGGAAAGATCGCGCAGAAGACGGAATCGCTCGTCGGTCCGTACGAACTCAACGATTTTTACCTTTACTACGCCATCCGTTGGGGTTTTACCCCCAAAAAAGTCTGTTTTCTCGCAAAAAAAGCGTTTGCGGGGCGGTATGGCGAAGCGGAGATCAAAAAACGGCTTGCCGATTTTTACCGCAGATTCTTTTCCCAGCAGTTCAAGCGTTCCTGTCTGCCGGACGGCGTGAAGATTGGTTCTGTGACCCTTTCTCCGAGAGGGGACTGGCGCATGCCTTCCGATGCCGTGGCCGCGCTTTGGCTGAATGAACTTGAATAAAAGTTGTTTCGCCGCGGGCAGTTTTTGCCCGCGGCATTTCTTTTTTGCGCGGAGATAAATTCGCGGAAATAGTATTGACTTTTATATAAAAATGCGATATAATAAAAAAGGTATGAATTAGACGGGGTAGTATGAGATTTTGATCGGCTCCGGCTGTTTATATACGTACATTTCATTTACAGGAGGCTTAACATGTTTGGTTCAGACGTTGGCTCCCTGTTTCTCGCAAGCGTGCCGATGGGCGTTTTTATCGGCGTGCTTGTCGGCGCTATAGTAGTCATCGGCGCGCTCGGCTTTTTCTTCGGCAGATTCCTTTATAAAAGGCTCTTTTCGAAGAAGGTCGGAGATGCCGAACAGCAAATCAAAATAATGCGCGAGGAAGCGGAAAACGAATGCCGCGCATTAAAAAAGGAAGCTATTTTAGAGGCTAAGGAACAGGACTTAAAACTCAGAAACGAATTTGAACGCGAATCAAGGGAAAAGAAAAACGAACTGCAGAAAGCGGAACAGCGTTTGATGCAGAAAGAGGACATCCTCGATAAAAAAGAGGACACGCTCCTTAAAAAATCCGATGCCCTTGAACAGCAGCAGAAGAATCTTGCCAAACAGGAAGGCGAGATCAAAAAGATGCAGGAAAAAGTGAATCACCAGCACGATCTGATGATTCAGGAACTGGAAAAAGTCGCACAGTTGACGCGCGAAGAAGCGAAAAAGTTATTGACGGAAAATATTCTCGACGAGACGAGAAAGGACGTTGCCGTTCAGGTAAGAAACATCGAGCAGCAGGCGAAAGACGAAGCGGACATGAACGCGAAAAAGATCATCAGTCTTGCGATCCAGCGCTGTGCGTCCGATCATGCGTCGGAAATTACGGTTTCCGTCGTCCCTCTGCCCAACGATGACATGAAAGCGCGTATCATCGGCCGCGAGGGCAGAAATATCCGCGCTTTGGAAAACGCTACGGGGATCGAGTTGATCATAGACGATACGCCCGAAGTCGTGATCCTTTCCGGGTTTGATCCCGTCCGCAGAGAAGTTGCGCGCATTGCGCTTGAAAAACTGATCAGCGACGGAAGGATTCATCCCGCAAGGATCGAAGAGACGGTCGAAAAAGTCAAAAAGGAACTCGACCAGCAAATCAAGGAAAACGGCGAAGCCGCTATGTTCGAGGTCGGTATTTTCGGGCTTCATCCGGAACTGATCAAGTTGCTCGGCAGACTGAAATACCGCACGAGTTACGGCCAGAACGTGTATAAACATTCCATCGAAGTGGCGCAACTTGCCGGCATGATGGCGGCAGAACTCGGTTTGGACGTCAACCTTGCAAAGCGCGCGGGACTGTTGCATGATATAGGCAAGGCAGTCGATCACGAACAGGAAGGCACGCATATCCAGATCGGAGCGGACATCGCCAAAAAGTATAAAGAGAGCAATAACGTCGTCAATGCGATTATGGCGCACCACGGCGATGTAGAGCCGAAAACGGTAGAGGCTGTACTTATTCAGGCAGCCGACGCTATTTCGGGTGCACGGCCGGGCGCACGCCGCGAAACGAGCACGAACTACGTCAAAAGGCTTGAACAACTTGAAAATATTGCAAGTTCTTTCAAGGGCGTGGAAAAAAGTTACGCCATTCAGGCGGGCAGAGAGGTGCGCGTGATCGTCAAACCCGAACAGATCGACGATGCGCAGACGCTTTTCCTCGCGAAAGATATCGCCAAAAAGATCGAGCAGGAACTTGAATATCCCGGTCAGATCAAAGTCAATGTGATCCGCGAATTCCGCGGGGTAGAGTACGCAAAATAATTTTCTCAGAAAATCACATCTGAAAATCAAAGTGCCCTGAAAATTTCCGTCGGAAATTTTCAGGGCGTTTTTTCGTATCAGTCTTCCAGGCCCAGTAAATAGTCGGATGACACCTCAAAATAACGGGAAAGGCGTACGATCATTTCAATACCGGGTTCCGTTCTTCCCCGTTCCCAGTCGCAAATGCTGCTGTTATTGGTGCCGATAATGGCCGCCAATTGTTTTTGGCTCAGGTTCTTTTCCGTCCTCAGTTCTTTCAGTCTCTGATGAAATATATTCATACCGTATATTTTAGGGATTTTTCCTAAATATAGTTGACATTAGGGAAAATCCCTATCATACTTATGTCAAAGGATTTTCAAGGAGGTTTATATGGGACTTGTTGCGGCGAAATGCACGAATTGCGGGGCAAAAATCGAGGTGGATAATACGCAGGAGGCGGGAATCTGTCCCTATTGCGGAACGGCTTTTATCGTAGAAAAAGCGATCCATAATTATAACATCAATTATAATATTGAAAATGCGCAGATTACGGTAAATCACAACCTGGACAAGAGTGTGCGGATATCCTGTCCCGTTTATCAGGGGCAATTATTCAATAACGCTTGTATTGCGTACGATAAAGAGACGGGAGAAGAACTGGCGCGATGCAAGCAGGGAGAAACGCTTGTGTTTCGGTTGTCTGAACCGACGGAAGTAAAGGTTGTCGTCAAAGGGTCTTTCGGAAAGCCGTCGGAAGTGATGTATCCGGGCGATCGTTTCAGGATAGGGTATCGGGGATTCGGTAAGATCTATTTGGCGAAGGTCGATATGCTGTAATGTAAAATTTGAGAAAAACCCCGCCGCAAAAGCGGCGGGGTTTTTCGTGCTTTTTCGAATATCGGGACAAGTCCGTTCATAGAATATACAGAAAACGGAGAGGACAAGTATGCTTGAATTTCTGTCGGACAACCTGCTGGCCGCGATACGTTATGTCAACTGCAATCTGCTTTACGAAATGCGGGTGCGTGCAAATAAGCCCGTCGTAGTGAATTACAACGGAAAGTATACTTTTCTCGGGGCAAGAGGCATTACGGACAGGATCGGGGATGCGCTTGTATCCAGTTATTCCGAGATTGAATCGATCATCTATCGCGCAAGCGAATTTTCAGTATATTCCGTTACGGACCAGTTAAAGCAGGGGTTTATAACGGGCGCAAACGGAGAAAGGATCGGGCTGGCAGGGGTATACGTGTATGAAAACGGAAGCGCCTTTACGGTCAAGGAGGTCACGTCCCTCAATATCCGTATTCCGCATGAGGTCAAAGGGGCAGGCGGATTTATTTTCGAAAAATGTTTTTCCGAAAAGATCGCCAGCGCCCTGATCCTGTCGCCGCCGGGAAGGGGGAAAACGACCATCTTGCGCGATCTTTCCCGTCTGATATCCGCTAAATATCTGATCAATATCCTGATAAACGACGAGAGGAATGAAATTTCCGCCGCCTATCGCGATTTTTCGCTGGAAACGGGAGCGTTTTCCGACATAGTGCGCTATGCGCATAAAAAAGATGCGCTTTCGGCGGCGATCCGTTCCATGCGTCCTGACCTGATCATAACGGACGAACTTACTTCCAAGGAAGAAGCGGAAGCGGTCGTCTCGTGCGTCCGCGGCGGAGTGGAGGTCATAGCCTCCGCACACTTTAAGGACCTTGACGGGGTGAGAAATGCTCCTGAATTCGCGTGCATTATATCGGGCGGCATTTTCGATTATTATATCGTTCTCGATTCTGAGGGGATCGGACGGATAAAATATATCTGCGACGGGCAGTTTACCCGCATATTCGAAGCATGATCAAGATATTTTTGTGCATTCTTCTCGTCGTTCTGTGCACAGCGTTCGGTTGGTTTCTCACGCGAAAGCACAAACAGAGAAAAGTATTCTTTTATAACCTGAGCCTTTTCAACGACCGTTTGATCAACGAGGTAAGTTATACAAAAATGCCGCTCACGGAGTTCATGAATAAATATACGTTTGAAGGGGATTTTGCAAAACTCCTTTCAGATAAAAAAGAAAACGGGTTTCGGGGAACGGAGTGCGAATTTGCCTATCTTACGGAGGACGATAAAAATTTCGTGCGGGATTATTTTTCCATGGTGGGAAAGAGCGACGCCGCCTCCCAAAAAGCCTATCTGACCTCCGTGCGCGCGGATACGGAACGGCTGAAAAAGGAAAGCGACGAAAATTATAAAAAATATTTTAATCTTTATGTCAAATTAGGATTTTTATTCGGGCTGATGCTCGTTGTTCTGCTCGTATAAATTCGGGGAGGGTGCATGCAGATAGATATTATATTCAAAATTGCCGCGGTCGGGATCATCGTTACGATCGTCTGCCAGATCCTTAAAAAATCCGATCGCGAAGACGTCGCCACGATCGTGAGCCTCGCGGGGCTGATCATCGTTCTGACTGTCGTGATCGATATGATCGCCGATCTGTTCGATTCGATCCGCGGCATGTTTGATCTGTTTTAGTTATGGAATTGGTCAGAATCATCGGCATCGCTCTCATCACCGCGCTGACTGCCCTTTTTCTGAAGGGCACGAAGCCGGAACTTTCGTTCGCCGTCACGGTGGCGGGCGCCGCGCTGATCCTCATCTTTATTGCGGACATGCTTTCGGAAACGCTGAATGTATTTTCTGAAATCGGGGAAAAGACGGGCATAGACAATTCTTTGGTCAGGATCATCGTCAAGATCGTGGCGATCGGGTATCTCGTCGAATTCAGCGCGGGCGTCGTCGAAGATTTCGGCAGCAAAAGCATAGCGGACAAACTTGTGCTGGCGGGCAAAGTGATCATTTTTGCGGTTTCCTTGCCCATCATCAAGAGCCTGCTGACTTTGATAGACGGCTTTTTGGAGTTGGTATGATCGGGGCGCTGCGCGATACAAAAAAGAAAAAGAAGTTTATCATCCTCCTCGCCGTATTGCTCTTTGCCCTGATATTCGTATTCGGAGGAACGGGCGCTGTTGCCGAGGAGGGATCGAACGATGATCTGGCGGACAGTATCGAAGATATACTCGGCGAACTGGATACGGAAGAATTGCAGAAGTATCTCGATTCGCTGACGGAAGAGCAGAAGCAATGGTTCGGAGAGGGCGATATAGGGGATAAAATACTCTCTATTATAAACGGGGATTTTTCCATGGATTACGGGTCGTTTCTGTCGTCCATGGCCGCGCTCGTATTCGACGGACTGGACGGCCTGCTTTCCACGTTCTGCGTGATCTGCGCTATTACCATCCTGTGCGGGATCCTTTCGCAATTCAGAAGTTCCGTCGCGGAAAAGGGAACGGGCAAACTGATCTTTTTTGTCGGATATTCGTCCATTCTCGTGCTGATATTGACCTCTCTGACCGCAGTGATCGAAGAATGTTACTCCACGGTCGGCTCAATGCAAAAACAGATGCAGGCGGTCTTTCCCGTGCTCCTGACGCTGATCGCGACGAGCGGCGGAAGCGTTTCCGTGGCGGTGTATCAGCCGGCTGTTTTATTTTTGAGCGAGATCATTGTACGGATTGTTTCCGGGATCGTATTTCCTCTGGCGGTGCTCATCTGTGTTCTGAACATGGCGGGAAACATGAGTTCGGAAATCAAACTGAAAAATTTCAGCGCCCTTTTCAAAAGTATTATAAAATGGGTACTCGGGATCTCGCTCACCGCATTTACCGTATTTCTTACCGTGCAGGGCATCACGTCCGCCACGTATGACGGCCTTTCCTTCAAAGCGGCAAAATATGCGATCAGCAATTCCGTGCCCATCATCGGCGGCTTTTTGGGGAGCGGATTCGATCTGATCGTGGCGGGAAGCGTGCTGATCAAAAATTCGCTGGGTTCGTGCAGTATCCTGCTCCTTGCGGGCGTCATCTTTATCCCTTTCGTACAGTTGATCGTATATAATCTCTTTCTGAAACTGACTGCGGCCGTGACAGAGCCCGTCGGAGATGCAAGGATAACGGAATTTTTCTCTTCCCTTTCGGGCACGGTCAATTATTTTACGGCCGGGCTTTTGGCGGTCGGGTTTATGTACTTCATCACGATACTGCTTTTGGTCTGTTCTTCTAATTCTCTGTTCTGAGGTGAAACGTGCAGGCGTATATTCTGAGCGTATGCGGCGCAGTCATTATTTCCGCACTGGTCACGCTCTTGCTGCCGGAAGGAAAAACCGGAAAGTTTATCAACGGGATACTGAAACTGTTCTGTCTTTTGGTCGTCTTGGTGCCGCTGCTCGGATTTTTTAAGGAGTTAAAAAATCCCGATTTTCCCGATTCTTCGCAGGAGGCTTCTCTCGATGACGGATTCATCGACTACGCATTCGACGTGCGAGCGAAAGAGGATGGGGAAAAGATAGACAAGACGATCGCGGACGAATTTTCCGTTGTCGTATCGTCGAGTGTGGCGTGGGATTTTGTCGAATATTCGTATAAGATCACGGGAGTATCCGTAAAAATAAAAAATTTCGGAATGTACGGAAATGACGAGCATATAATTATTATAGATAAAATTGCCCGGCGCGTTTCCGAACTGACGGATCTTCCGTTGGAGGAGGTAAACGTTTATGAATGAAAACGCATCGGCAAAAAAATTGGCATCCAAACTGAAATCCAATAAGATCCTTGAAATTTTGCTCATCCTTATCGTGATCGTCGTCGTTGCAGTCGTTCTTTATAATGTTTTCGGAAAAAAAGAAGAAAAAACGGCGAACGTATCGGCAGATTACGGAGCACAGTTGGAAGCGGATCTGGCGAATGCCTTATCGGAAATAGAAGGGGCAGGCAAAGTTTCCGTCATGATCGCATTTTCTTCGGAAGGAGAGACGGTGATCGCGATGGAGACGATCGTGCGGGAAGACGGTTCAATCGTAACGACCCCCGTACTGATCGACGGAGAAGTTGTCGTTCTCGAAGTAAAAAAACCGGAAATCTCGGGCGTTCTGATAATCGCGGAAGGGGCAGACGATCTCGGCGTAAGATTCAATCTGCTGCACGCCGCGGCGTCCGTTTTGGATATAAACCAAAGTTTAATCAAAGTATATACGAAAGGCTGACAACAAAACTTGAATAAAGGAGTGTTATTTTATGTCTAAAACAAAAAAAATCGTGATCATGTCTGGGTTGGTACTGCTGCTGGCCGTAACGGCCGTATTTAATTTCGTGCTTGCAAGCGCATCGAGCGATCCTGTCTCGGACGGTGTGACGGCGGCAAATTACTTTACTACGTACAGAACGGAGCGCAATACGGCCCGCAACGAAGAACTTCTGCAACTCGATTCCATCATCGAGAACAGCGAGGCCGGCAGCGACGTATACGAAGAAGCCATGGCGCTCAAACTGCAGATCGTCGGAATGATGGAGCGCGAACTTCTTTTGGAAACTTACATAAAATCTCTCGGTTACGAAGATGCGGTCGTAAGCATCGGCATGGATTCGGACAACGTGAACGTGTTCGTGAATGCGACGGAACTTGAATATAATGATTTTCTTTCCATCTATAACATCCTGACCGAAGAAGCCGGCTGCGATCCCGCAAACGTAAATATTATGCCGATTCATTCGGAAAATGCCTGAAAACGCTATCCAACTCCGAAAAAATATGGTATAATTTATATGGAAAGATCGGCGCATGCGCGAAGATCTTTCACATTATCGGATGAACCGAATGCATCGGAGTGAGATCATATGGCAATTTTCAAGCGTGTTCCGCCTGGCGGGCAAAAGGGAAAAGTTTCCTATAACGCGGGCATTGTCAGCGGCATTGTCAGCCTTGCCGTATCGGAAGTCGAGGGAGTGGAATTGCTCTCCGGCAAAAAAAGAGGGCTGAAACTGTATTTTGAAAAGGACGGGATTTACGCCGATATATCCGTCAGGGTCGACTACGGTTATAACGTGCCGGAGGTCGCATTTAAAATACAGCAGACAGTCAAGCATAACGTCGAGGCGATGACCGAATATAAAGTGGCAAAAGTAGACGTATATGTGGCGGGCGTCGATTTTTCGGAAGAGCGTTCCGCAGAACAAAACTAAGCGATGAATTGTTTCCCCTCGGATCTTTCGAGGGGAATATTGGGTTTTACGGAAAAATTATGAGAAGCAAATCAAGAGAATGCGCATTCAAGATCATATACGCCGATCTGATCAATCCGAACGCGGGATCATCCACGCGCCGCAGCGTATACAAGTCGTTCGGGCTGAACGAAGAGGAGTGTGCCTATGCGGATAAACTCCTTGCAGAAGTGGAAGAACATCGCGAGGAACTGGTTGCTATATTGGACAAGTATTCCATCGGTTTTTCAGAAAAGAGGCTTTTTCCCGTGGACAAAAGTCTCCTTCTCATGGCGCTTGCGGAAATGCGCTTTGAGGAAGATGTTCCCGATATCGTCTGTATCGACGAGGCCGTCGGCCTTGCGAGAAAATATTCAACGGAAAAAAGTGCGGGATTTGTCAACGGGATTCTGGCGGCATATCTTGCGGGAGAAACGAAATGAGTGTATTGATCGACGGAAAGGCGCTTGCCGCTAAATTGCGCGGCGAATTGAAGGAAAAGATCTCCCTTTATAAGGCGGAACATGGCGAGATCGGTCTGGCGGTCGTCCTGATCGGGGAAGACCCTGCGTCGCAGGTGTACGTGCGAAACAAGATCAAGGCCTGCGAAGAGGTCGGGATCCGTTCTTTTTCCTATCGCCTGCCCGAAAACTGTACGCAGGAAAACGCGGAGGAACTGATCCGTGAGTTGGTCGCATCCGATAAAGTGCACGGCATACTCGTTCAGTTGCCTCTGCCCAAGGGTTTGGACGAAAGAAAACTGCTCAAATTGATCCCTCCTGAAAAGGACGTGGACGGTTTTTGCGCGGAAAACGTGGGCAATCTTGCGATGAACAGGGAAACGATCGTGGCCTGTACGCCTTTCGGCGTGATGAAAATGCTGGAAGAATACAATATTTCTCCTCGCGGCAAAAAGGCGGTGGTTTTAGGACGCTCGAATATCGTCGGCAAACCGATGGCGATGCTTCTCGTCAACGCCGATGCTACCGTGACCGTATGCCACAGTCGGACGGAAAATCTGAAAGAAGTATGTGCGGAAGCGGACATTCTTGTCGTTGCGATCGGGAAAGCAAAATTTGTTACCGCAGACATGGTGAAAGAAGGTGCCGTCGTCATAGACGTCGGAATGGACAGGGATGAAAACGGCAAACTTTGCGGCGACGTGGATTTTGAAAGCGTAAAGGACAAAGCGTCCTATATCACGCCCGTACCGGGCGGCGTGGGGCCGATGACGATTACGATGCTGCTGTATAATACCTATCTGGCGGCGTCGAGGAGGAACGCTTGAAAGAGTTCAGCGAAAATTACGAAGCGTTGCAGAAAGAATTTGAGGGGAATGTACGCGAATACTGCGCGGCGCTGGCTCTGCGTCCGGAGATTTTGAATGAAAGTTTCAAATACTCTCTTCTGCTCGGCGGGAAGCGCGTGCGGCCCGTTCTCATGTTTGCGAGCGCGCAGATGCTCGGCGGCAAGACGGCGGACGTTGCAAACCTTGCTCTCGCACTGGAAATGATCCATACGTATTCCCTGATCCATGACGATCTGCCCGCTATGGATAACGACGATTTTCGGCGCGGACAGCCGACTTCGCATAAAAAATTCGGAGAGGGACAGGCGATTCTCGCGGGAGATGCGTTGCTGAACGAGGCATACAGGATTTGCATTTCGGAATGTGCGAAGGGCAGAACGTATCAGGCTGCCGCTCTGCTGATCGCGCAGAATGCGGGTTATGACGGAATGATCGCGGGACAGGCGGCTGACCTGTATTATCAGGGGCAGGACAGTGCCGACGAATCTGTATATGATTTTATCATTCTCAGGAAAACGGCAAAAATGATCGAGAGCGCCGTTGTTGTCCCCGCATTGGTTTACGGGATGGACGACAATATCGTTGCGATCATGCGCGAATTCGGCAGCAATTTGGGCCGTTTGTTTCAGATCACGGACGATATTCTCGACGTTACGGGAGATTTCGATAAACTCGGCAAAAGCATCGGAAAAGATAAAGACGAAAATAAGGTATCTGCCGTCAACGTATTCGGGTTGGAAAAAAGTTATGCGCTCGCAGATCATTTTTGCGAACTTTGTCTCAAATTGTTGGCGCAGTTGCCTTTCGAGTGTGCTTTTTTGGAACGCTTTACAAAATTTGTGCGTTCCCGTGAAAAATGATGCGGCTGGATAAATGGCTTACGGGCAGATATTTTTCTTCCCGCACAAAGGCGGCGCGTGCGATCGCCGCAGGCCTCGTCAAGATCAACGGACGGACGGCGCGTGCGTCGGATAACGCGGATGAAACGGATCTGATCGAAATCGAAGAAAGAGAGACGGAGTTCGTTTCAGAGGGCGGATACAAACTGGAAAAGGCCCTTCTTGATTTTGGTGAAGAGGTCAAAGGCTGTGTGTTCGCAGACTTGGGGGCCAGCACGGGCGGCTTTACGGAATGCCTTTTAAGGCACGGAGCGGTGCGGGTCTATGCGGTCGACGTGGGGGAAAGTCAATTAGACCAAACTCTTTCGGGCGATGCGCGCGTGGTCGTGATGGATAAAACGAATGCCCGTTATCTTACAAAAGGCGATTTTCCCGAAAAGTTAGACGGGATTTCGATCGACGTCAGTTTTATTTCCCTGACAAATATCCTGCCGGCGGCCGCTTCTCTTTTGGAAGAGGGCGGCAGAGTGTTTGCACTCATCAAACCGCAGTTCGAGTGCGGCGCAGGCGCGCTGGATAAGCACGGTATCGTCAAGGATGCGGAGCGGCGCAAAGACGCGATCAGGAAGATCGTTGTCTCCGCCGCGGATTGCGGTCTGTATCCCGTCAAAATTACGAGCGCCCCGGTCAGGGAGCGCAAAAATACGGAATATATTATCTGTCTGAAGAAAGGGGGCAAAGCCGTGAACGGCGGCTTGGAAAAAGAAATATTAAATTTACCGTAAAATGCGGGAGAAAGATATGGCGACGGATAAGGATTATATAAAAACGCTCGTCGGTTTGTTTGGCGATGCCGGCGTCACTTACCGCGCGATGATGGGGGAGTATGTCCTGTATTGCGGAGGCAAAGTGTTCGCGCTCGTGTGCGGCAATACCTTGTTTATAAAGATCACGGATGCGAGTTGCGAATTGCTGAAAGATCGCCCCATAGGCCTGCCGTATCAGGGCGCCAAACCTATGTTTATATTGCATGCGCCCGAAAAATGCCCTTTTCTCGGCGAATTGGCCTTGCGGGTAAGTGCGGAACTGCCGTTTCCGTCTAAAAAGAGAAGGTCATAACGAAAAAATAAAAATCTGTCTCATAAAATTTCGCCCGGCAACGGGCTTTTTATTGAATAACGGCGAGGCCGCAAGCCGGATTTACTGCCGGTATTTTCGGTCTCGGGATACATTTACACAAAACAAAAAGCAGTCCGCTTATACGCGGACTGCTTTTTGTTGTATAACGAAAACCCCGCGATAGTCGCGGGGTTCAGAGAAGGCTAAGCCGATG
>ERZ1106952.278-NODE-278-length-28593-cov-13.753487_pt1 | contig 28593 bp, 21 predicted proteins | sample MGYA00403677_ERZ1106952 | MGnify/ENA primary metagenome ERZ1106952 (study PRJEB35170, sample SAMEA104062415) | human gut metagenome | biome: human gut; feature: human-associated habitat; material: faeces | place: Denmark | collected 2012-05-14 ...
CCCGTCTGTGCCGTAAACCTCAACGGTGACAGCAATGTCCTGCATAACAAGCTGAGGAATAACGAGCTCATCGGGATCGATCTCTTTCTTACCCGCCCGATCCTCGAAACAAGTATGGCACACCGAACACGCATAGTGTTCTTTGGTTCCTGCGCCATCTGCCGTAGGATCGATCTGCTCCACAAAGTCGATCTTGTGCGATGCCTTAACGACGATGTTTTCAATCTGCGCCGTCCCTTCCGCATCGGAGAAGTTAAGTTCACAGCGAGCACAAGACCAATACTCTACACTGCCGTCCGCCGTACACGTCGCGGCGACCGCCTCGTGATGAGTAAGGTCATGCCCGAGCGCGGCGATCACGGTGTCGGCTTCCGAAAGCTCCGTTTCGGCATTCTCGTCAGCATATAGTTTTCCGCAATGCGAACAAAGGTAATATGCCTCATGTCCCGCTTCGGTGCAGGTCGCGGGCTGTTCTTCAACAAACGTCAACTGATGGTCGCCGCCGCTGCAGGCGGTAAAGGCTACCAGCGAACATACGAATACCGCCGAAGCAAGGAGAACAAAAAGTTTCGTCCTCAATTTGTTTTTCATAGATCCCTCCTTATTATTTCAAGAATGACAGATGCCACCCTTTGATTTCAATGAAATTCTGCCCGACATTACACGGCGGTCACGGTAATGTCGCTGAATGTCCAGACGACCGCCTGACCGTAAAGGACTATCTTGGTGGCGTCGTCCGCCTCCGTCGGAAGCGAGCCGATCTCCTCCCATGCAGTGCCGTTATAGGCATATAATGTGAGCAGCGTTTCCGTACGGACAATGCGCAATTGCAGCCCGCTGCCCAACGCCTGATCGTGCATCCAGCCGTAAGAATTGCGCAGATAGTCGGGTATAAGATCCGTTTCCTTGTCCTTCTCCTGCGAGGACATAAGATCGGGCCCGCTGGACATCACATCCCCCACATTGCGGTCGGTCGTGTTATCGTAGCCACACGTCCAGATATAAAACCCTTTGCCGCTCTCTGTAGCCTGGATCTGAAAACGCTGCATCGTTGTGCGCTCCGTCCACCACTCGCCGTTCACGGAATCGACGGGGCCGCTGATATGCACTGTCGTTTCGAACACCATGCTCGTACCGACATCCTGCGGGACTTCATAACTTCCTGCCCACGTTTCATTGAAGCTGTTTTCGCCGACACCGATCTGCCAGCTGCCGTCAATGGTGACGGCACCCGTTTCATCGTCCACGGAAACGACGGACGAAGGCTCGATCTCATACGGGGGCGTCGTTCCCGTGATATGATAAATGTATTCCGGGCCGTTTGCCGCATTCTCTCCGCCGCCGTCACAGCCAACCATGACAAGGCACAATGCAAGCGCCGCCGCAACGGGGATCGCGATCCTTAAAATCTTTTTCATGCAACTACCTCCTTATGCCTGTGTCGCAAATTTGCCAACCAAAGCGACTTCTGCAATGCCGACACTCTCCTTCCCCTCCGGAACTTCTACAGTGAAGCGGATCGCCTTGACGTTTGTAAGAGGTGCAAATTCCGCATAGCAACCGCCCCCGTAGATCAGATGGTAAGAATCGTCCGCCGCATAGTAGTAATAGTTATCATCTTTATTGAAAGAAAGTTCGGGGATAAGGTACACCTTTTCTCTCCCGTTTTCTTCGCAGATGAAAGCTATGTTTTTGACGGCATCAAAGGTCGTTTCGTCAATTTTGGAGTTGTAGAACATGACCCCGCACACCTCACGAGGCGTATCTAACGTCAGTTCAAACGTGGAAGTTGCCGCTAATCTGGTTTCGGGAACGTATTTTTCATCAAAAGCCTGACTCACAAGCGTAAAGCAGGAGAACAATCCGTCGATCAGGCTAGACGGCGAACTTCCCTCGGCAAGTTCGCCGCGGAGAAGTTTTGCATCTGCAAACGAGTTGGAAATATCGCCGTACTCCTTCCCGATACCGAAAGACGGCTGCACCGTTACGGTGGGGCCGTTGACGTGCATAACATCAAGCGGCTCGCCGTCGATATCCTCCACTGTGACCCACTTCACCTCGTCAAACCGCAAAACGCGGCTATTGTCGAGCGGGCTTCTGTGCGCATGATATGCGATGATGAGTTTCTCTTCTCCGTTGACCTGTGCCGTAAAGAAAGAATGATGTCCAGGCCCCGACGTCGCATAGTTCGTGCCGAAGTCATTGTTGAGCATCATGCCGTTTTCCGCATCGGTGAGTTTTCGGAAAGGGCCGAGCGGCGAATCGCCGACTGCCTGCATGACCCCGTAGGAAGATTCGGTATAAGCGCCGATCGAAAAAGTGAGATAATATTTTCCGTTATGCTTGTACATGAACGGACCTTCGTTGCAATAGGAGGCCGCCATTTCATACAGAACCTGTTCGACCGTTTCCCCATTCATCGCTTTTTGATAATCTTCTACCGTGTAGTAATGGCAGCAAGTGAGCGTCTTATAGGTACTCCAATCGGGAGTGAGCCAGTTAATCATCTTAACACCGGCAATTGCACCCGGAGTTTGACTCCAATACATATACTTCTCTCCCGTATCGGGATCGACATACGGGCTGAGGTCAATGGTCGCGACATAGCCCGCGTCAATGCTCCGACCCGTAACAGTATAGATCCTTTCTTCCGTAGAAAGCCCCTCGCGCTCGAATGCCGCCTGATATGCGGCGCTATCGAACAGGGCATACTTCGCATAGTACTGCGGATAATCCTCCGAGGGAGTACGCACATATTCCTCCGCCCCCTCGCCCAACGCTGCGGTGACTGAATCGGCGTCCGTAAAGTCGATAAGTTTAAACGGCCCGAGCGGCGAGGCAGATGTCGCGGCGACAGCCATATACGTCGGCCCTGCTACCCCTTCCATACTCGCATCGCGCAACGGCGAGAGCGAGAAGAAGGCAAAGTACAGCCCGCTGTCCTCATCATAGATGACCTCGGGCGCCCACTGGCTTCCCGCGCCCTCCAGTTCACCCAAATCCATAAACGAACTGCCATACGTCCAGTCGACGAGATCATCCGAATAATAAACAGTCATCCCCGTGATATAGGCGTAATAATATCCTGTACGGGAGGTATCATCGAGAACCATGGGATCTGCGCCTTCAACAAGACCGCCTGCACGGCGCCATAATTCATCGTTATAATATGTTTCCTGCTTAATCTCATCGTAATATGTACCGTCATAGTAGGAAAGCTCAGTCGCTGCCTGATAGATTGTCTGCGGCTCTCCGCCGCAAGCCGAAGCCGCGGCAAAGACAAACAGCAAGCTCAAACAGACGGCAATCCCTTTAATTGTTTTCATGTTTTCTCCTTTCCTAATGGTTTATTCTTTGCTTCCGCCGATGTTGATGCCTTCGATAAACTGCTTTTGCAGGAAGACATATAAAATAATGAGCGGGAGCATGGATATGATCGCCGCAGCGCACTGCGCTTCGTTGTGTCCGTTGCCTTCGCGGGCAAGCATCTTTGTCAGTTCCGAAAGCGCAAGCTGCAAATTCCACATCGACTTTTCGGGATACAAATACATCAGAGCCGCGCCATAGCTGTTATATCCGCCGATAAAAATGAATAGGAACTGCGCAAGGATGGCCGGTTTTGCCAACGGGAGCGCGACGGAGAAAAACAAGCGCAGATGTCCCGCCCCGTCCAGTTTTGCCGCTTCCACAATCTCGTTAGAAAGCGCGCTGTCATAGTACATACGCAGGAAAAAGATGGTACCGCAGCCGCCGAACATTCCGGGAATGAGGATGGGCAGGATTCCGCGCATCCCGCCGACCCAGCCGATGTTCATATAGAACAGGTATCCGACAAAACCGAAGGCACCGAGCGGCAGCGTCATCAAGACGGCATTGACCATGAAAAAAACTTTCCTGCCGGGAAATTTGTACTTCGAGTAGATGAACGCCGTCAGCGTGGAAACAAACAAACCGACGATCCCCGGGATGAGCGTCTGCCACATCGTGTTGACGAACCCGATGAGCAGCGACGAAATTCCGTTGATCATGTTCGGGTCGAGCGTAAACACATAGATGTATCCATCGACCACCCATTCATACGGGAAAAAGTGATAGAGCGTCGCACCCAGCTCATAATCGCTCATAAAAGAGGTAAAGATGATCACCAGGAAAGGCGCCATGATGAAACAGAGATATGCGAACAAAACGAGGTACGTTATGATAGCTGAAAGAGGAAGCTTTTTCTTTTTTCGCATTTTGACCGATGCGGCATTCATATTACTTATCCTCCAGCTCGATAACGCGCTTCTTGATCATCACACCTGCAGGGATCATCATGACAACGAACATTGCCCAACTCAGCACCGACGCATACCCCATGTGTCCGAATTGCACGCCTTCGATATAGATATGGTACATGAAGGTCAGCCCTGCATTGTCCGGCCCTGCGTTTCCGTCCGTCGCCGGTGCCAGGACGTTTGCTTGGTCAAAGCATGTAAGCCCCGCCGAGATCCCCGCAAGTACAAGGAAAAAAGTAATATTTGAAATGCCCGGCAATGTAATGTTCCAGAACTTCTGAAAAGCGTTCGCCCCATCCAAATCCGCCGCCTCGTAAAGCGCGGGGTTGATTGCACTGAACGCCGCGCAGTACATAACGATCCCGTATCCCGGAGAGGGCCATACGATCGTCGTCCAAATCGCCCATGTCAGCGTGCTTGGATTTTCCAGATTATTCAACCAATCCGTCTCGCCGCCCACAATCGCATTCAGCGCGCCGTGATGCCCGAAGATAACCTTCCACATGATGGCGACTGCAACGGAGGAACAAATATACGGCACAAAATAGAGCGTCTGAAAAATACGCTTCCCTTTGATATTTTGACTTAAAAAGCCGGCAATGATGATCGCGATTGCAAGGGACACAAACTGCGCGCTCGCAATGATCAGCGTAACCCCGATCGACTTTAAGACCTTGGGATTCGTGAATGCCTCCACGAAATTGGCATAATTGTTCCATGTGAGCGTATTCAACTGGTTGTATTCCATGTCGCAAAACATAGAAACAAAAGAAACGCCGATCGTAAATCCGTTGAATACAAGAAAACCGATGAGCGGAATCGCAACGATGAACCAACAGATAAGATTATTAGCCGTAAAAATTCTTTTCTTTGGGAGTTTCTGCTGCGCAGGCGCCTTGTTCCCGCATTCTTCCGTCATAGCAACGGAAACATTGTTCGCCATGTCACCACCTCCCGTTGATATAGATATCGACTGCCGCACAATCCTCATTCGCTACCGCGCCTTTTTCCGCAATAAATTCATCGATTGTGATTAGCCCGGCACGCAGGTTGTTGTTGAATAACGGTGACCATTCCTCAACCCATTCGCCGTTTTCAAAGTACGCCCAGTCGCCGATGTTGCTGCCCTGCACGTTAAAGGATAGAGCATAATAATTTTTGCCGTTCCCCACGCTGATGAATTCGTCCGAATATGCGAGTTCCGTCTGGTTGGGAACCCAACCCGTATCAAAGATCTCCGCCTGCCCTTCCGCACTTGCGAGCCAACGGATAAACTTCCATGCAGCATCTTTTTTTGATGCGTCCGACCGCTCGGGGATCACCAGCCCGTTGACGGCGGAATGCGTTGTCGCACGCCCGACAAACGGCGTACCTGTCGCTTCGTCTACGGCAAGTTCGCCCGTATAAACTTCGCCGTCATACGTTTCGCCGATGACCTTGAGATATTCGTTGGCAAACGATTCGGCGCCTTCGTAGTACACGCTGCCGCCTTCGTACTCTCTCCACTGCTGTGCGGGAGCGATATCGTACTTCCCCGCATAGGATGTATCGAGCGCGGTAATCGTCGTCGCGTCGCCTGCATAAAGGACGAAACCGTTTGTCGTCAGAGAGCTGACAGCCTGGTCGCCCGTGTAGAGACCGACGCCGTACCCCCTCTCGCCCTTGCCGCCGTTTCCGTCGGGCGAAGTTGTCAAGCAGACAAATTCTTTCAATGCATCATACTGCGAGGGAAGTTCATGGACGCTGCCCGCAGGCGCATCCGCCACAGCATCGCGGTCGGCATACTCCACGATTTCACCCGCCGAATACGTCGTGCCGTTCAGCTCCAGCTCATCGGTGAGGACGAGCCAGTTGGCCTCTTTGTCCGCCGCCGTAAATTCGTAATGCTCGCCGTTCCAGCCGATACAGTCGCCGCCCACCGACCAGCCGTAGGCGAACCACCAGTGCGATCCGCCGCCGATCGTCGTAGGCGAATCAGGATTATATGTTTTGGTGAACATTTTGGAGATATACCTAAATTCTTCCCAATTCATCGGGATACGGTTATTGAATACCTTATAAACCGTGTCACCCGCAAGGTTCGTGGAAGAAACTGCGCCTTCAAAGGGTTGTTCCTTATATTCCGCATAGCCGTGCGGCTGCACGCCGGGGTACTCCTCCGCAAGCGCCTCCTCCTCGCAGGAAATAATGTTGATATTCTGATCCTCAAAATTCGGAATACTGTAATAATATGCCATCGGCGCAGCGCCGCAGGGAATCCCCTGTCTGTCGGCCCCCTCGCCCGCAATGCGAATCCCGTCCGCGCCCTTTTCCTTATTGATGCGCCAACGTTCGGTCATCGTCTGGGGGATGCTTTCCTCCGTATAATTTTCCGGCTGCTGCTCGTAATATTCATCCAGGTCGGTAAAGAGTCCTTCTAACGCCCACGCCTTGAAATTTGCGTCGTCGAGCATAAGCACATTGGGCGCATCGACATAGAGCGCATTTTTCTGGACATTCTGACGGTTATCCGCCTCCACAAAGACACCGTCCTCCACGCCCTGCCCCTTGTTGTATACATCCACGGCCGCTTTTAGGACATTGCTTTGAGAAATCGACGTCGTATACCAAAACCTGATTGACGTCTGTCCGTCCTGCGGGCCGCTTTCACCACACCCTGTTATGACGCCGAGCGTGCCGACTGCCAATACCGCACTGAGCGCCAATGTTGCCAGCTTCGTTTTTTTCATACATTGCCTCCTGATACATTGATTTTGAACTTTTTTTCATGACCACCGCAATAGCGATTGTCATGCAAGCGTTTCAATCACACACCCCGCCTCTGCAAGCGCGTCGGTAAATACGGAATAGCTTTCCGTTTTGGGATGCACCCCGTCGCTGCCGAGCATATCAACTGTGACTTTGGAACAGGTATCTACACAGGTGACCCAATCATATGCCTCGCACCATTCCGCCATATAGGCGTTTGTCTGCGTTACCATGTCGGCATACGCGACATTTGCGCGCTGTGTAATATTGAACCAGTAAATATGCGACGAGGCATAACTCGTATGCAGATACATAAAAAGTCTTTTCAAACTCGTCTGCGTTGCTTCTGTGCTGCAATTTTCATCGTAAAAATTATTTGTCCCCACGTGAATCACAATATTTTTCGGTGCCGTTTCCCCTATAATATCGGAATATATCGCTTCCCAATGAAATGATGTCGTCGAACTGATGCCCGCCGTGATCAGATCTTTTCCGACGCCGAACGTCTGCATATATTCGCCGATATACCCATCGTCCATAAAGCTGTCACCGATAAACACCGTCGTGTTTTGGGTGAGCGCTTCCGCACACTTTTCCTGTCCCTTTGAGATTCCGCTCGAAAAAGCCGAAACATCATAGAGCGGGTTGGAAGAGCCCGATAAGCGTATCGCCCACACTTCAACATGGAAAGACGTTTCATAATGTTCGCTTTCCGCTCGGACATTTACAGTCTTGCTCACGTTTTTTATGGGAACCACGATACCGTTTTCAATACGGATCGAAGATTCATCGTAAGTATATGTGATATCTTCCGCCTTGTCCGAGCCAGAAAATTCTGGTTGAAGCTCCGCAAACGTATAATGCCCTGCGGAGTCGATGTATACGGTTACATCTTCGATTGAAAGCGAGCCGCAATTTTCATTTCCGCCACATCCTGCCATACCGCACAATGCTACGACCGTCAACAAAATGCCGACGGTAAATGTCGCGATTTTATCAAAAAATCTCATCGTTGTATCTCCCTTCTTCTTTATCAAATTAAACTATTTACTCAGTTCGACGGGGAATATCTCACGCACGATCTTCCCGTCGTACTTTTCGATCTTGCGAATCAAAAGTTGGGCGCTGCGTTTGCCAATGGAGCCGAGCTTGCCTCCCACGCTTTTCACTTTGCGACAATAGGGTAAATACTCTGAAAAACGATCCACTCCGTATATTTCGCCCTGAAAACGATTTTCCATATCCATAGTTTCCTGCACGCCAGCCGCAATTTCATCGTTGAAACAAAAGATAAAATCGTTTTCGTTCTCGTACACATTCTTTTTGATTTTCTCTAAACTTTGTTCTCTGTTATAATAACTGAATGAATATATATCGCACTGAAGTCCATGACTTCTCAAAACCGACACAAATCCATCCTGTCTGTCTTCATTGAGTTGGTCTTTGCCGGTTCCGATGTAACAAGGTTTCTTCGCGCCGCAAGCAACCGCCTCCTCCGCAACCAGCTTTGAGCACTGATATGCATCCGAATAGATGGCGCATATCCGATCCCGCCGCGGTTTCAGCCCGCAAACAAGAAGCGGGATTTTATTTTGCTCACAATAATCGATCGCCTCGTCTTTCACATCCAAAAAAGACATGATGCCGCATGCGCCGTTTTGTATGCACGAAATAATATCTTCTACGTCTAACTCCTCTCGCACAATAGAAATAAGCGGACGATATCCTTTCTCTCCCATATAATCCGTACAGTAATCCATACAAATAGAAAAAAACGGGTTCGTCAGAGAATTGACCGCCACAGCAATAATATTAGAACGCTTGGAACGCAAAAAGCCTGCAATACGGTTAGGAACATATCCCATCTCCATTGCAGTCTGTTTTACTTTTTCTTTCATAACGGCACTGATATCCGAACAATCACGCAATGCACGGCTGACTGTGTTTTTTGATGTTCCGACTCGCTCTGCTATATCGTCTAATGTGATCACTTTCTTTTCCATGCACGCCTCACTCCTTTCGATTCTATTCTTCGGTTAAGTTTTGTTTCTGCTCTCCTTACAGAGAGCAGAAAGGGCGCCCTTTCTGCTTTTTTCTTAATTCTATAAAAATCCTATCATACATTATCAGTAATGTAAATAGAAAACGAAAAAATTCTTGTAAAAATTTATAATCGTTTACTCCTTCCCTGTTTTATGCGTAATTTTAGCATATTTGCTTTGTTTTTATATGTATTTTACATATTAACATCATGCAAATTATATTATCGGTATCGGCATAAAAACAATTTTTAGCTTTGTAATGTAAAAAAGTCTGCCAAAATAGATTTATTATTATCGAAAAAGCAGTATAAATTATTTACTTCGCTTCTGATTCTAAATTTATCTTAATGACTTTTGTATTGTATAAAAATCGTAATTTATAAAATAAGGGGAAGCCTCTCCGAAAGTTTATCTTTGGGAGGCCTCCCCTTTTATATTGAATATCTCTCTATTCCCCACTTACTGCATTAAAATCAAAAAGATGCAGTTTATAATCCTTCACCATAAGGGAACGGTTCTTTACTCCGCAAGGGACTATCGTCAACCCTTCACTTTCAAGCCTACATTGTTGCAACTCCCGAGACATCAGTTTTGAATCCGATAGAACACCCCGCGTCGATACCACCCTCCACAGCGGCACTTCCTGACTTCGCCGCCAATCCTCGGTTCCGTGTACGAACTCTACTCGTTCCGCTTTGTACTTTTGGCAAAGATAATCGCATATGCCGTCATATCGCGTAATATATCCCTGCGGCACTTCCGCTACCAATTCGAGAAATTTTTTATATCACCACCCCGCCACTATAACGGTTTTTGATATACAAAAAAGCCGACCGTCTTTTCGGGTTTTCCCGTTCAAAACGATCGGCTTTATGTATCCGGTTTGCCTATGCTGTTTTTATTCGCTTAGCTCCACTATGTTCTCTATCGGAATACACTCCCCGCGGTCTGTCACAATAACTTTCTCTATCTCGTCTATCTTTTTGATCACTCCCTCCGCCTGTTCGTACCTTCCGCCCGATTTCTTTTCGTCGGGAACAAAATAGGTGATGCGGACAACGGTGTTCGGTTTCGCCATGATCTGCAACAGGCGGTCGTTCAGTTCGGCGAGCTGCTGGTCGGAAAGTTCGGGTCTGCCGTCCGTCAATCGCGCCGTTTCGTCGATCGCGTCGCCGTACCCCGTCAGCGCCGCAAAGGGTGCAAACTGCGCGGCCCTGTCGATGAGCGGCATATGCGGATGCGTTTTGGAGCGGTGATGCGGAAGGTTTATGATATCGTCGTACTTGCTCACGCTTTATGCCCTCCGATCCGTCCGTTTCTGTCCTTTGCCGTCGCCCCCTCTTCCAGGTTCATCCCTTTGAGAATAGCGTTCTTCCCGTATTTGTTCTTGATGTCGAGGACTGCCTGCTGCCGCTTTCTCTCCTTTTCCAGCCGTTCCTTTTCTTCCGCCCTCTTCCGCTCTTCCTCCGCGTAATCGGTGAACAGATCCATTTGCTCCGGAACAGGCTCTTTCTTCTCGCTTTCGTCCGCCACCTTTCCCGCCGTGATATACAGTCTGCGCACGAGGAAGTCTTTGTCCACGATACGGTCAAAGAGTTCCAGCGTAGCGGCGCGGATGAGTTTTTCCGAGGAGGTCTGCTTTTTCAGATTCTGCGTGCCGTGCGCATGCTTGGGTATCTTCCTGCCGTAACGGTCTATCGTTATCTCGCCCTTGTAGTCCTTGTTGGCAATGTCGTATCCCACCGTCATCACGATCTGATCGGTCACGAGATTCTTGCTCACGAGGTCGAGCGCGAGAGCGTCCGCCATTTCATCGGCAACCAGCCGCGCCTTTTCAAACGGATACGGCTCCTGCAACACCTGCCCCGAACCGATGCTCTTTGCCTCCGGCTTATATGCCTTGATGTCCGCAATCGTACAAGGTTCCCAGCCCCAAGCGTGGTCGATGAGCAGTTCCGCATTCACGCCGAACAGTTTATACAATAAGTCTTCGTTATAGTAGTCGGTTATTTTGCCGAGAGAACAGCGGGCAATATCGCCCATCGTATAGATGCCGACGGATGCCAGCTTTTCGGCATACCCCTTGCCCACCCGCCAGAAATCGGTGAGCGGCGTATGCTCCCACAACGTGCGGCGGTAGGTCATTTCGTCCAGTTCTGCGATGCGCGCTCCGTCCTCGTCCGCAACGATATGCTTTGCACCGACGTCCATTGCGATTTTGCAGAGGTATAAGTTTGTGCCGATGCCCGCCGTCGCCGTGATACCCGTCGTCTGCAACACGTCCTGCATGATCGTCTTGGCAAATTCTTTGGCGGTGCATTTTTTCGCCCTGATATAGTCCGTCGCGTCGATGAACACCTCGTCGATGGAATAGACGTGCATATCCTCCGGAGCAACGTATTTGAGGTACACCTGATAGATGCGCGTACTCATCTCCATGTAGTACGCCATCCGCGGCGGCGCGACGAGGTAATCGACGGCAAGCGTTTTATCCGCTTTGAGTTCGGGCGCGAAACAGGATTTGCCCGTCAGTTTGCCGTGCGGCGCGTTCCTCTGCCGCTGCCTGTTGACTTCGCGCACTTTCTGCACGACCTCGAACAGCCGCGCCCTGCCGGGAATACCATATGCTTTGAGAGAGGGAGAAACGGCGAGGCAAATCGTCTTTTCCGTACGGCTCTTATCCGCCACGACGAGGTTGGTCGTCAACGGATCGAGTCCTCGGTCGATACATTCAACGGACGCATAGAAAGATTTCAAGTCTATGGCGATATAAATTCGACCGTCCATACCCACCCTCTCTAAAAACAAACGTTTGTTTATATAATCTTATCACAAATAAATGGGTTTGTCAATCCATCATTGTTCTTGACTTTGGTATAAATTTGGTATAAAATTGGTATAAATTCGGTATAAAAGTTAGCGAACGATGTTTTTCAATCTGAAAATTATTTTGAAAAAGCCCTTAAAACTACCGTTCAAAAGCAATTTTAATAGCATTTATGCAATAAATTTTGCCTTTTGAAAGCTAAATTGCAGGAAAAAATGTTCTCCTAAGGGGCCGTTGTGGGTTCGATTCCCGCCGGGAGTACCACTTTGACCGCAATTATTGCGGTCATTTTTATACAATTTCGGGAAACAACTGCAAGGTTTTATTCATACGCCGCGGTTGGAACAAGTATATCGACGACCTGCGCGACAAGCTGGAGGCGAAAGGCGTAAAGACGGAAAATTTTGACATGTTCAATATGTCTGCATACAACCGCGCCGTTACGGAAAACATGCCTATCATAACCGTGGAGGGATGGGAGGATGTACACCCCCTTCTGAAGCTCATTCCCCCCGATTGGGATGATTCTATCCCCTTCGGCGTATTTTATTCGCCGACGCCTACAAAGCTGGTCAAAAAATTTGTCGATCTTTTAAGTTCTATTGCTGCAAAATAATAATCGATACAAAAAGCCGCGCGTCCCTCGGAACACGCGGCTTTTTTGTTAAAAGTGTAATTTTATTTATTTTCAACGATCGACAGCAAGTCGCTGAAAGTCTTCAACTCAAAATCGGAACGATGATATTGCACCGCATCCCCGATCGCCGCAGTTTTAAATCCTCCGGCGATTCCGGCTTCTATTCCGGCGAGAGCGTCCTCAACGACCAAGCATTCGGCAGGCTTGCAGGAGATTCCTTCAGCCGCCTTTAAAAAGACTTCCGGGTCAGGCTTTGAACGGGTTATGTTGTTTCCGTCACTCACTGCATCGAAGTACTTTGCCAAGTCTGTGCGTTCCAAAATAAGCGGCGTATTTTTACTGGAGGAACCGACCGCAAGTTTTAACCCTTTTTCTCTCAACCAATTCAATGTGTTGCGGACTTCTTCCGAAATATCGTCGGGGGTCATATTTTTGAGCAATTCTCTATAACATGAGTTTTTTTCGTCCGCAAACGATTTCTTTTCTTGATCGGTATATTGTTTCTCGCTTTTTTCGAGAATGATCTCAAGGCATTCCATCCGTGCGACACCGCGCAAACGACCGTTTATTTTCTCATCAAAATAAATCCCGAGCCGGTCTGCCAGCTTTTTCCATGCCTGATAATGGTACTTGTCTGTGAAACAGAGTACTCCGTCCAAGTCGAAAATGACACCTGCAAATTTCATGTTCAATACCTCTGGTTGATATAAATTTTCGGAGGTGCGCCGCTCTTGATGAAAATCAGCGCAGCCGCGCCACCATTTTTCGGTCGATTTTTTTAGCGGGTTATAGGCGAATATGTTTCAGGGCGGCGGTCACGGAACAATCCCCACTCGCGTCGCAGATTCCGAATTTCCGCAAAAATATAATCCGCATACAAAATTTTCTCCTGATCACGCGGCGCGGCTGCAAGGATCTCACCCGTTTCATCCGTCATGAATGACGAACCGTAAAACAAAAGTTTCGAAGACTGCCCTCCGTTTTCCGTGCAAGGAACGACTCTCTCCTCTCCGATCCGGTTTGCGGCGGCAACAGGCAGAATGTTTGCCGCCGCATGCCCCTGCATCACCCTCTGCCAATGCCCGGCACTGTCTACAGATAAGATCGGCTCTGAGCCGATCGCAGTGGGATACAGAATTATATCCGCACCGTTCAGTGCGAGGCAGCGCGCCGTTTCGGGAAACCACTGATCCCAGCATATGCCTATCCCCACGTTGCCGAATTGCGTGGCAAATACCCTGAACCCTGTATTGCCGGGCGTAAAATAAAATTTTTCCTGATAATAGTGATCGTCGGGAATATGCGTTTTGCGGTACACCCCCAACAATTTACCGCCGTCGAGCATGGCGACGGAGTTATAAAACACATTGCCGTCCTTCTCATAAAAACTGACGGGCAACGCTACGTTCAATTCCGCGGAAAGTTTTTGCAGGTGCTGCACCGCGAGGTTATCCTCCGTTCGTTCGGCATAGTCGTAATACTCGTACCTGCGCTCCTGGCAAAAATACAGCCGCTCGAATAGCTCGGGGAGCAAAATAATATTGGCGCCGTTTTCTGCGGCTATGCGCACGAATTTTTCCGCCTTTGCTATGTTTTCCATTCTTTCCGTGCTGCACTGCATCTGCACGCAAGCGATTTTAACGGGCACAGTTTTGCCCTCCTTTTGGTATTTGCTGGGTTATGCAATGGATATTCCCCCCGCCGACGAGTACGCTGCGCGTCATGACGGGAATGATTTTTCGGGTCGGGAACAACTTTGCCAAAATGCCGAGCGCAACTTCGTCGTTCTTATCCCCGAATTGCGGCACGACGACCGCACCGTTTGCAATGTAGAAATTGACATAGGACGCCGCCAAGCGTTCGCCTTCTTCGCGCGGGGCTTCCCCGGGGGCGCATTCGATCTGCTCCGCTTCCTCTTTTGTCACCGTGACGGGTTTAGAAGGCAGCGGCAACTTCGTTATTTTCAGCGGTCTGCCCTTTGCGTCGCGCACCTCCGACAGAATGCGATAATCCGCCAAACTGCGCGCATACTGCGGGTCGCTCTCGTCGTCCGTCCAGGCGAGCACGACTTCGGCGGGCGCGCAGAAGGCACAAATATTGTCGACGTGCCCGTTCGTTTCGTCGTTGTAAATGCCGTACGGTAGCCAAATAATTTTTTCGGCGGAGAGGTATTCTTTGAGCTTTTGTTCAATTTGCTCCTTCGTCAGCGAGGGATTGCGCCCCTCGCTCAACAGGCACTCCTCCGTGACGAGCAATGTTCCCTCCCCGTCCGAATGGATAGAACCGCCCTCCAAAACAAACGGATGCGCGTCGTAACAACCCAATCCGAGATAACGGCAAAAGGCGGAAGCGAGCGCGTCGTCCTCGCGATAATCGGCATAAAGTCCGTCATGATCCCCGCCCCAGGCATTGAACTTCCAGTCGACGCCGCGAACTTCCTTTCCGTCCGTCACGAATGTAGGGCCGGTATCCCGCGCCCATGCGTCGTTGACGGGTATATCAAGGAGAACGACGCTGCCTCCCGCGATCTGCTCGCGCAGAGCTACCCGCGCCGAATCGTCGTCGGCAATTATATAGACACGCTCGCTCTCGGCGATCGCCTTGATTATTTCGGCAAAAGCGCGGCGAGCACCCTTGGGGTCTTTCCCCCACGAACCGGGGCGCGACGGCCAGATCATCAGGCAGCCGTCGTGCGGGGCAAATTCCGCAGGCATCGAAAAACCGTCCTGCCGCGGCAATGTATGCAATTTCATATTATGATAACCTGCTTTTGAAATCGGCATAGCCGAACTCTTTTACGATGCTGCACTCACCGCCCCTCATCGCCGCGATGGCGGGCAAGGGCATGCCGTTGAACGTGTTGTTTTTGACCATCGAATAGATCGCCATATCCTCAAAGTAGAGAATATCCCCTTCAGAGAGCTGCTCGTCGAAGGAATAATCGCCGATGATGTCCCCCGCCAGGCAGGTGCGCGCAGACAGGCGGTAGGTATACTTCTTCTGCCCCGCTAGCCCGCTCCCTTTTAGCGGCGGGCGGTACGGCATTTCCAGTACGTCAGGCATGTGGCATGCGGCGGAGGCGTCCAAAATCGCCGTTTGGATGCCGTTCTCCACGATTTCCAAGACCTTTGTTGCGAGCAGCCCCGCATTGAGCGCGATCGCCTCGCCCGGCTCCAGATAGACCTGCACGCCGTACTTGTCGGACAATCTCCCTATCGTGCGCTCGAGCAGCGCGATGTCATACCCCGGCTTTGTAATGTGATGCCCGCCCCCCAAATTGAGCCAGCGCATGCCGCGCAGGTATTCGCCGAATTTTTGCTCGAATACTTCGACGGTCGCGGCGAGGGCGTCGGCGCCCTGCTCGCAGAGTGTGTGCATATGCAGCCCCTCGATGCCGTCCAGCAAATCCTCGCGGAAGTTCGCCTTCGTTACGCCGAAGCGCGAACCGGGCGCGCAGGGATCGTAAATGGCGGTCTCCTGCGTGGAAAACTCGGGATTGACGCGCAACCCGACGCTCGCATTTTTGCGGCGGGCATAAAATTTTTGCTTTTGTGCGAAGGAATTGAAAACGATATGGTCGCAGATGTCCGCGATCTCGTCGAACTCGCCGTCGAGGTAGGCGGGGCAAAACACATGGTTTTCCCTGCCCATCTCCTCTTTGCCGAGCCGCGCCTCGTACAGCCCGCTCGCCGTCGTACCGCTGATGTACTGCCCGATGAGCGGGTATTCGCAGTAGGCGGAAAACGCCTTTTGCGCCAACAGGATTTTACACCCCGTGCTTCGCTCCACTCTTCTCAATATCTTTAAGTTTTCCGTCAGCTTGTCCTCGTCGATGACGTAAACGGGGGTAGGTAACTGATGCAGTTTCATTTTGATTTTGAACTTATTCGACGAGCGTCGGGTTTTCATCCACGACCCAGGGCAAGCCGTAGCGGTTGAGCGCCTGCATAAACGGATCGGGGTCGAGTTCCTCGAGGTTGTAGACGCCTGCCTCCTTCCAAATGCCCTTCATCACCATCATCGCGCCGATCATGGCAGGCACGCCCGTCGTGTAGGAAATTGCCTGCGAGCCGACTTCCTTGTAGCATTCCTGATGGTCGCAGACATTGTAGATATAGATCGACTTGCGCTTGCCGTCCTTCATCCCCGTGAAGATGCAGCCGATGTTGGTCTTGCCCTTCGTGCGGGGGCCGAGCGACGCGGGGTCGGGCAGCAGAGCCTTCAAAAACTGAATGGGTACGATGGGCCGCCCTTCAAACTCGATGGGCGTTGTGGACAACATGCCAACGTTTTCCAAGCAGCGCATGTGCGTGAGATAACTTTGCCCGAAGGTCATAAAGAAGCGGATGCGCTTTACGCCGGGAATGTTCTTCGCGAGCGACTCGATCTCCTCGTGGTGCAGGAGGTACATATCCTTTTTGCCGACCTGCGCGAAATCGTATTCGCGGTGGATAGACATGGGCGGCACTTCCACCCACTTGCCGTTCTCCCAATAGGAGCCCGCCGCGGAGACCTCGCGAAGATTGATTTCGGGGTTGAAATTCGTCGCGAAGGGATAGCCGTGGTCGCCGCCGTTGCAGTCGAGAATGTCGATGGTTTCCAGCGTATCGGTCACCTCTCGCGGCGTCGAATAATTCCCCCCGTCGACAGATCCCGCTTCGCACCAGTCCCCCAGCCCCAAAGACAGGAGGCCTTCCTCGTTCACTTTCGTCTTCAGATAATCCGCGTAGCGGACGATGGCGTCGGCATTCTCCGAAAGAATTTGCTTATCCCCGTAAAATCTGTACACCTGGTAGGGTATTACCGCCAACACATGGTCCCACGCCGGACCGTTGCCCCATTGAAATCCCCAGCCGGAAGTGGGCACGATGCCCGGCAGAGCGCCGTCCTCCCGCTGTGCCTTGCGCACATTGTTCATCCACTCCCGAAGAGAGCTTCCGCAATCAAAATTGTACAGGAGCTGTTCCGTCGAAAGGGAGGCATCCGCCGTCCAGCCGTTCTTTTCGCGCTGCGGACAGTCCGTCGGAAAGTATACGAAATTGGACGTATCGCTGCGCAGCGTGCACTCCTGGATCTTTTCCGCCTCCTCCATGCTGCACGAAAACGTCCCCCGCTGCGGTATATCCGAATGGAGCACGATATACGTCAGAAGCTTCGGCGTTGCCTGCGCGGGGGTGATCCCCTCCACATAGACATATCGGAACCCGTGGTAGGTAAAACTCGGCGTATATTCCTGGTATCCGTCCGCGCAGATATAGCGATCGCACTGCACATACCCTTCCTGGGAGCGCCCTTCAAAAAGAATATTGGAAATGTCGAGCTTTCCGTCCCGCACGATCTCGCCGTGCGTGAGCATGATCTCCTGCCCGCTTTGCCCCTCGATGCACAGCTTACAGACGCCGCTGTTGTTCTGCCCGAAATCGTATATGTACCCCGCACCGCATCGGGTGACGGCGACGGGTGTTCTGTGCTCAAAGGCCTTTACAGGCTGTGCCTCACAAACCTTGATCTGCCCGCGAGGCGCCCGGACGCAGACGGGACGGAAAAAGCTGTCATCTTCCGCATAGCCGGGCAGCAAAACGCCTTTTTTGATCAGCCGCGCGTCAAAATGTTCCCCGCAGCGATAGTCGTCGAAGGTGATGGGAGAAAGACAGGCGGAAAATGTTTCGTCGCTCGTCACGACCGTATCCCCGTCCGCCGTCAGGCGCAGCCACATCTTCGGCGCCGAACGGTAGGGAGCGCTCTCAAAATCCCAGACCCCGCAATCCATGCTGTTGCTGAATCCGTTCCCGAGCAGGACGCAGAGTGCGTTTTCGCTCCGAAGTTTGCCCGTCACATCGTAATTGTCCTGGTAGACGAAGTCGTCCGGATTGCTGATATAGGGCGCAAAATACCCCTTTGTCAGCTCTTCTCCGTTCAGAAACAGGCGGTAAAAGCCCGCTACCGCGATCTCGATCACCGCTTTACGGCATTTTCCCTGCCACGAAAAAGTCTTGCGCAGGAGCGGCGCGTTGACGTGCTTCTCCCTCGTACAATATTCCCGCGTGGCGCAGATGAACTGTCTTTCCATACTTTGAGTCCCCTTTTTGTTGTTACCAAAGATATTATATTGGCTGAAATCACTCCCGTCAAGCGTTCTCCGAATTTTCTCTTTTCATTTTGAAAACCGGCCGGGCATGCTTGCCGCACGCCCGGCCGGTTTTCAAGATACCTCTTTTTCCCGAAAAAGAACGCCTTTGCCTTTTTTTTGCCGGAAAAATTCCGCGCCGATCCGCCCGAAAGATTTCCGCCCGCGGCATGGTCCCGTTCCGAAATTTTTCATTTGGAGGGAGCCGAAGGCTCAGTTTTCGCTCATCTTGTGCAGCGTGACGGGCAGAACGAGCTGCTGGACGGGTTTTTTCGGGTATTCCAGCCTGTTCCGGATGACCGTATACGTAGACGCCGCAAATTCCGGAAAATCGATCGAGATGGTCGAGATCTGCTTTAAGCCGCTCACATAGTCGCAGAGCCCGTCAAACCCGATGATATGGAGATCGGGAAAACTGCCGCGGATATCTACGATCACCGAATCCAGCCTGTCGAGCACTTCGTAAGCGATCGTATCGTTGTAACAGAAAAGGTTCCGGTACCCCGCCGAAATATAGCCGTACAGCACGCGGATATCCTCCTCTTCCTCAAAGCACATCACTTCGCAGTTTCCGTCGATCTCCTTCACCTCGTCGCAAAAGAGCTTATACCGATAATCGGACAGGTAATACTTCGGACCGATGTAGACGAACTTGCGGCTGTTTCGGCAATTGCGCAGATAGCGCGCGGCCAGCGCGCAGCCCATTTTGTGATCGATAGTCACGCGGTCGACCGTATCGGCCACGTTCGGCACATACGCACCGCCGACAAACACGATCTTGATGTTGTTGAGAAGGGCAAATTCATACGCCGATATGTCCGGTTCGTCGTGCGTCACCACCAGGTCCACCCGCAGCAGCACACATTGTTTCAGAACGTTGATATCGCAATGGTTGGAATACAGGAAAAGAAAATCATATTCGTTTTTGACTTGAAACAGCCGCGTGAGCTCATTGCTGAAAATGTTGAAGAACAGATTCATGAAGGACCCGACCAGAATGCCGACCAGCGGCTTTTCATCCTTTTTCATGTTCTGCGCCACGCGATTGGGCATATAGCCCAGCTCGAGCGCCTTTCTTCGGATCTTGATCTTCAGTTCTTCCGAAATGTCGTCTTTATCCCGCAGTGCGTGCGAAACGGTGTTGATGGACACATTCAGCTGCTGTGCGATCGCCTTCAGACTCACTCCTTTGCTGCTCATAAGATCCTGTCTCCGGTAACGGGGTCAAAGATATAAATATTGGAAAAGGGAAAGCGCACGACGACCTCGTCCCGGGGCGAGATCTTCTCTTCCGCACCGATCTGCCCGACGATGTCGCGGTCGAAAAAATCAAAATGGACGTTGTACTCTCCGCCGAGAAGCTCGCAGACAGTGGGCCGAACGATGAACCCTTCCGCGTCGTTTTGCCCGGGTATACGCTTTTCCAGCCTGATTTTTTCCGGGCGTATGCCGACGATGAGCGGATGATCGGAAGAGGCATATTCGCCGATCTTGCGGAATTTCTCTCCGGCCACTTTCTTTTCGAAAGAAAGAGCGGCCTCCTCTGCTTTTACGCGGGGGCGGCGGCGAAGTGCGTCGAGAATGCTGTTTTTGCGCCGCAGGCGCGGGCGATCCCCCTCGCCTTCCCCGGTCACGGAAAGGATCTTGCGCATCTCCTCCCGCTCTTTTTCCCCGAACTCCCGCTCGTAGCCGGAAAACTTCTCTGCCTTCTGCGCATAGAACGCATCGTGGCGGCGGATAAAATCATCCCCGACGGGGATGGTCAGTTCCCCGCAGGACAACGTCTTGGCGCCCCTGTCCAACCGCATTTCAAAGATGTTCATTGCGGGCGAACCCATAAACCGCGCGACGAAGAGGTTGACCGGGTTGTTATAGACTTCCTCGGGGGTGCTGATCTGCTGGACAAACCCCTTGGACATGACCACGATGCGCGTGGCCATCGTCATCGCCTCCGTCTGGTCGTGGGTGACGTAGACCGTCGTCGCGTTGATGCGGTTGTGCAGCTTGACGATCTCGCTGCGCATGGTAAGGCGCAGCTTGGCGTCGAGGTTGCTCAACGGCTCATCCATCAGGAAGATGGGAACATTCTTTATGATCGCGCGGCCGAGCGCGACGCGCTGCATCTGTCCTCCCGAAAGCTCCTTGGGCAGCTTGTCGAGATAGGGAACGAGATCGAGTTTATCCGCCGTCTCATACACTTTGCAGCGGATCTCGTAAGGGGTGTATTTCCTCTTTTCGACCTTGACATTCCCCGCCTCGTCGAGGACGCGGTAAAGATCGTCCAGGCGGATATTTTCCGCCGCCGCGGCGGCTTTTTCCTCTTCCATGCGCGCGGCGACCGCCTCTTTCCACCTTTCGGCGGCTTCGGAAGTCAGCTCCCCTGTGCCCGCAAGGTCGTCCCGGATCGTTTCCCAAAGCATCCCCGCGGCCGGCAGGCCGATCTTGAAAGTCGCCGCACACATCTGCAGCTTTTCTTTCTTTCGCCCGCGCGCCGAAAAAATGCCGCGCGAGGCCTCGGCGATCCGCTCGGCCGGAAGCGTTCCGAACAGTTCTTGCAACTCCCGGCAGGCGTTCAGCTGTGCATGTACGACGGGCAGCGAAAACTGATTGATCGTGAGCGGAAAGGCGATGTTGTCATAGACGTTCATCTGCGGATAGAGCGCATAGCTCTGAAAGACGACGGCCATGCCCCTGTCCTTGCTCGGCTTGTAATTGAGCAGTTCTCCGTTGAGAAAAATTTCGCCGCGGGTTATATCTTCCAGCCCGGCAAGCATACGCAGCGTAGTGCTTTTGCCGCACCCGGAGGGGCCTACAATGACGATGAACTCGTTTTTTTCGATATCGAGGTTGAAATCGTAGACCGCCTTTTCGCCGTTCGGATACACTTTTTCAAGATTCCGGAGCGATAAAAACGCGGTTTGCTTTACAGTATTATCCATTTGCATCAATCCCTTTTATTTCTTAATTCCCGTCGTTGCCAGTCCGTCGATCATCTTGTTTTGGGTAAAACAGAAAACGATGATAATAGGAATCATTGCAAAGACACTTGTTGCCATCGAAACGCCCGTCTGTCCCCAAGACGTCCCCCCCGTATATCCGGTGAGCGCCACCGTAAGCGTATACCAGCGGGAATCCTCTCCCGTTAAAACGAGCTGCGGGAAGATCAGGTTGTTCCAGTTGCCCACAAACACGAACAGGGCGATCAGCATGATCGTCGAGCGTGCCAAAGGACAGACGATGCGTCGAAAAATGCGCATATTGCTCGCGCCGTCGCTCTTGGCGCTGTCGATGATGTCCTGTGGGATGGAATCGAACATATTTTTCATCAGAAGAACATTGAAGATGCCCGTCACGCCGGGAATCACCAACCAAGAATACAGATAGGCATATCCTGCCGCCCCGCCCGTGACGCCGAGGGCCGATTTGAAAGTCGCATACATGGCAAAGGAAGGCGCCGTGCCGATCACGCCGGGGACGGCCATCCATAAAAAGAGAAAGCGCACCAGGAAATTTCTGCCGCGGAATTTGAAAAATACGACGGCGTAGGCGGTGACAAGGTCCATCAGGATGGTCAGCACGACGCAGGCGGCCGTCGACCCCAGGGAATTGAAGATCCAGAAGGGCATGTTGTCCACCTGCCCGTCGCGGATGATGAAGCCCTCGTAGTGTTCGAGCGTCCATTCGCTCCCCGAAGAAGGGAGAAGCGACTCGGGGTGGATCTGCAGATCGAGATCGGATTTGAAGGAAGTCCCGAGCATGTAGATGAACGGGAAGAGAAACAGAAGAGACACGACCAAAAGGACGATAAAAGAGACGATCTTTTCCCTGCGCCTCGTGCGCTCCGACTTGGTGAGCCGCTTTTTTTCCGAAGAAAAGACATTCATTTTTCTTCCTCCTTTACCGTGCCGACGGCACCCGCATCGGCCGCATCCGCCAGATAGGCGCGGCAGAGGCCGCTGTGGCCGGTCTTTTTGCGACGCTCGCGCGAACACAGCCTTTCCACGACGGTGAAACACATCACGATCAGCCCGAACATGATCGCACAGGCACAGATGAAGCCCGTCTGGCGGGCATACGCCATCCCGCCCGAAAGATAATACTGGATGAACATCATCGGCGAAACGAAGATGTTTTCGTTGTCGACTTCATTGAGGACATACGGCTGCCCGTACAGATTCAGATAGCCGATGAGGGTGTTGAAAAGACAGATCGAAATGGCGGGCCGCACATGCGGAAGAGTGACGTTAAGGATCCTCTGCATGCGGTTGCCGCCGTCCATCTCGCACGCCTCGTAGAGCGATTTCGGGACATTGCGCAAAGCCCCCGCAAAGATCACGAAATTGGTACCCGTCTGCCACCAGATGGTGGCGATCAGCATGACCAGCCAGCGCAGCGTGTCGTCCTGCCACGGTTTGCCGGACATCCACTTGATCTCCGTACCCAGCCAGGCGTTGATCAGGCCCGAACTGTCACCCGCGAACATATTGCCGAAGATGATGCCCATGATCGTCACGGAAACGACGCTCGGGAGATAGATGATCGCACGGAAGATCTTGTATCCCGGCGGCTGCATATTGATGAAGTAGGCGAGCACGAACGGGATGACCATGATCAGCGGCACGGCGACCACGTCAAAAAGGAGCATGGTCGAAAAGGAATCCCAGAAGGTCTTGGTGACGGGCAGATCCAGATTGAACAGGTTGACAAAATTCTGAAATCCGATGAACTCGCTTTCCTGCGGGACATACGGATTGTAGCGCATAAAGGACATCACGATCCCCATCACCACGGGCAGCAGCGTAAAGAGCAGAAAAATGATCAGGTACGGACTGATGAGGGCAAACGCAAAGGCCGCTTCCCTGCGCCGCGAACGCTTTTGTTCGCGGGCATGGTCGATATACTCTTCGGAAAATGTTCTTTCGTCTTGCATGGTCACATACTCACAAAGCTGACGATGGCGTTGTAGTCGTCCTGCGCCTTCTTGATGACCGCGTCATCGCGGCTGTCATCCGCCTGTTCCAGCGTATTCAGCACGATATCGGCGAGGGCGTCGTTGATGTTCTCGTAAAAGGGAGTGATACCCACGCATTCGAAATTGTTGATGCCCGAATAGAACTTGGAAATATAGTTTGCGACGGATTCGTTTTCCTGATACTCCGCCGATTCGCTGATGATCTTGGAACCCGTCATATGCCCGGCATCCGCCCACGCCGCGCCGACCGAACCCGTCTGCGTGAACCAGCGGATAAATTCGCAGATCGCCGCCTTTTTGTTGATGTCGGTGACCGTCGCGCTCATCGCAAAAAAGTGTGAATCGCCGAAGATCTTGACGCTGTTCTCGTTGTTTTCGTCGGTGAACCAGTTGGCCAGGCTCGCCGCGCCGATGTATTCCTCTTTGACGACTTCCGGGTCAAGCCCGCCGTTGAGCTGGGCAAACCCTTCGCAAATGGAGTCGACGAACCAGGGCAGGCTCACATAGATAAAGGCATTGCCGGTCAGAAAGCTGTTGAGCGCGTCCGCCTCGCTCTGCCCCACGGTCGCAAGGGAGTGCGGGGAATGATGGATCAGCTCGCGGATGGAGGCGATCGCCTTTTTGAAAGCGGCGTTGTTTTCCGGGTCAGAGCTCCAGTCGGCGAGATAGTCGTCCGTGTCGGGATTGTTGACATAACCGCCGTTCTGTACGATCGCCGTCGCAAAGAGGTACTGTGCGAAGAAGCCGAGCTTTGTGGACCAGGCGATCGGAGTCATATTCTCCCCAGCTGCGATCTTTTCCAGCAGGGAGATCAGACCCGCCCTGTCGGTGGGGAAAGAATCGGCATACTTTTCCAGGATCTTGCGGTTGTAATAGACGACCATGCTCTGCGCGTCGATCGGGATACTGAACAGCGAATCGCCGTACCCCATCGAGCTGTATTGCGAAAGACCGTCGGCATAATTGTCCATGTCGAATACGATGCCGGACGCCTCCATGATCTCATCGAAGGGCTGTATCAGCCTGTCTTGCACGAAGAATCTGTGTCCTTTTTCGTGCGACATGAGAAGATCGGGGGCATTCAGATCGTAGGCGATCTGCTGCCCTACCGTCGACTCGTAAATGGACTCGGCGATGTTGGTGACGACCACGTTGATCTTGCCGCGGTACTGGGCATTGAACTGGGCGACGATGCGGTTGAACGGATCCTTGTCTTCGCCGTTGACGACGGTGGAGAGCTTGATCTCCACATTGTTGAACTGTACGTTGCCCGATTCGTCCTTTTCAAGGGTGCCGCTCGTGCTCCACCAGTTTGATCCCGATCCGCCGCCCGTATTTCCGTTGCCTCCGCATCCGGCGAAGAGAAAGAGCGCGGCGATCGCGCAGCACAGCAGTGCGAGGATTTTCTTTTTCATAGTGCCTCCTGAAAGATGAATTGTTATGGAACGCATCCGCCTGTTACGCCTCTGCGTGCGGTTTCAGATAGTAGACAAACCCGCCGTCTGCCTGCATGGTGATCTGTTTGACCGTGGAAGAATCGACAGTATCAGAGGATCGCACGATCCCGTCCTCTCCGTCGGTAAACACGACGGCGTCATAGCTCCCTTCCCCCAGGAAGGAAAAGTCGATCTCGACCGTGGATTCAATGAGAGAGTTGATCCCCGCGACAAACCATTCGTCTCCCGCGCGGATCGCCGCGCAATAGTATTCGTCGGGGAACCCGCACAGAAACACCGTGTCGTCGCGCAGAGTGGGAATGGCACGATAATAATCGTTCAGATAATCCCAAAGGTATTCTTCGGGGGTATCCGCCATAGAGGGCGTTCCGCTCTCGCACAGCACGGCCAGCGCCATCTGATGCCCTACGGTGATCCCCTTCGCGAGCGGGGTGATCACGGGGGTGAAATCGGTCGGGCCGACGTTGCCGCGCACAAACATCTGGTTGACGGTGATGGTGCTGTCCACCGTGATGAACTCGTTGCCGTACACTGCCTCGCGGTTGATGACGTTCGGATAACGGCGGCGTTCGCCCGTCGGCTTATTGGTGCCGTGGCAGTTGACGATCATCTGACGCCTGGCCGTCTCCTGATAGATGGTCTCATACCACTTGATCGTATTGATGTCCTCACTGTAATGGGAAGGGTTGTTCGCGTTCTGGCCGTCGAAGAAATCGATCTTGATGCCCGCGATGCCGAAAGACTTCCAGTCGTCCAGCTTGGCGCGCAGGATATCGGCGTCGCCGTTGGCAAAGTCGGTCAGCGCGTTGCACCAGACAAGAACTTTGACCCCCCTTTCGTTTGCATAATCCATAAAACTGCGGAGCATATCATCCGTCAGACCGGTGTCCCATCCGCCGTCCAGCAGGGTATACGTCCAGCCCATCTGCTGCGCGAGATCGACATATTCGCGCTGAAGCGCCCAGTCGTTCTGCGGGCGCACGCCGTTGTAGCTGAGCCAGTTCCACGCAACCACGCCCGGCTCCACCCAATCGTAATCGTAGATCGCCTTTTCTTCGTCGGAAAGGCTGTCATAATCGTCCGGACGCCAGTACTGTACATCGTCCATAACCTTCTCGACCATTTCGCTCTCGATCACCGTCTTCATATCCCCCACCGAACAAACGCGCCAGGGAGAGGTAAAGGGATATTCCACTTCGTCCTGTCCAGGCCCGCCCGCCGGCGTTTTTGAGACGGTGAACCGACCCGTGTTCCGGTCTTCCGGCTTCTCTTCCAGGAAGGAACCGTAAAACCCGCTGCCCACCAGATCCGACTCGGTGACCAGCGAGTAAATCTCCGTCCCGCTCACCTGATAGAGCATGGGCATGGAGATGCTCTCTCCGCCGCAGTTGGTCGAGGAGCGGCGCTTGTATGTACTCTCGTAGGAGAAAAAGTTGGTTCCGTCGCTGCGAATGGGGACATAGGGCTCCGCCCACATGACCGAATTGTCGGGCAGCGTGATCTGCGATTCTTCTCCCAGAACGGTCATCTTCCCTTCGCTGCCGTCGACGGCGCGGATGTTGTATCGGAAGGCATATCCGTCGTCGTAGGCGCGCAGGATGACATCGAGATAAAATTCATACCCCTTGAGCGTGACCGTAAGTTCGTTGCAATCGTACTCGACGACGGGGTGCTTGCCCGTAATATTTTCGTAAGAACCGGTGATTCGCTTCTGTTCCGCGTTTTCCAGCGTCACGATCCTGAAATCGTCCACGTCTACGGAAAAACCGAGCGCCGACTCTTCCACGACCGTCACCTCTCCCTTGCGGACATTGTAGCTCAGGCTGCCGTCGCCGTGCAGCGAGACGTCCGCCGTGATCGTGCCGTCGGGCGAGACGATCGACCAGTTTTTTTGGTCCGGAAGCGCGACCGGCCCCTTTGTGCCGCCTCCCGTGTCGCAGCCGACGAGGGAAAAAGCAAGTGCCGCCGCCAGAATGATATGTAAGATGCCTGCTGTTTTCTTCTTCATTTCCTTTCCCCCGCTCATCGATTGATCTCAGTGCGGATCGTGTACCGCATCTGTTCCGCCGTCGCCAGTATGTTCGACCCGTCGCCGTTCAGAACGCGCGGCAGAAGCCTGCCCGCAAGTTTGCTGTTAACGAGATCTTTGCCCGTCTTGCTCCCGTAGACCGTCCGGAAATTTTCCGGGTCGCCCGTCTGGAGAAGAAGTTTGCCCACGTCTGTGGAAGGATCGGAAAATTTCGCATTTTCGACGGCGACCCTGGTCAGAGGATACCGGCCCTTGATGGCAAATTCATAGGAATTGGCGCAAAGGTATTCCGCGACCACGGCCGCGGCCGCAAGTTCTGTGTTCGTCAGCCGCTGCGCACGGTAAAACGCCAGCGTCTGCGTGTGCAGCGGAATGCTGTCCTTATTCGCCTTGTCCGCATCCGCAAAAAGCCCGCTCAGCGGCATCACGCCGACCGTGGCGGTGCGCTGCGCGATCTTGCTGAGCGTGAGAGACCAGTTGACCAGCCCGAACAGAGCATTCCCGTTCACCACGTCGTTGAGCGCCGCATCGTCGGTATATTCCGTGTCATAGCCCGTAGAAATGCCGTGCAATGCGCCGTTGTCCGAGAGAATATTGAATGTGTTCGTGAGCGCCGTGACCGCGTTTCCGAAGACGATCTCGTCGCTCCAGTCGCTCACATAACGCCCCTCCCTGAAAGTGTAATACTCGGCGTCGTTCTGCACAAAGGCGGCATAGCTCGTCGCCTCGTTGTACGTCCAGGAACGGTTGGAGCGGATGGAATGGAATCCCGCTTTCGAACCGATCTCCCCTTCGTACGCCCGCTGCATGAGGTCGGCAAATTCGCTGTACGTATCGGGCAGATCCGCATCGCCGTTGTATTTCGTCATGAGCGCCTTGTTGTAGATGAGGAAGGGAGCACTGCCGAGAAAGGGCACCGAATACAGCTGCCCTTCGACAAAGCTGTCCTGCGATGCACCCGCATACCATTTGTCCGGATCGGCGGAAAGGCCCGCCATGTTGTAAATATCCGCCACGGGATAATATGTATTGTTCAACCTGTTTTTTTCCGGCGTCTGCTGGTAGCGCAGCGCGATGAAATCCTGATCGTGGATGGTGCGCGTGGCATTGATGGAGATCTTGCCCGCATACGCCGGGTCGCGGTTGAACCGCCCCGCAAGGCCTTCCAGAAGGGCGGCCGTGTCGAAATCGGTGCCGATCCACAGATTGACCACGACGTTTTCAAACACCGGGTTGCCCTCTTCATCCCTCTCGATGCTGTCGTCAAACTCGAATTTAGCATAGAGGCGGGTATCTTCGTTCACCCTGTCCGTTTCAAAATCCCAGGCATCGGTACAGGCCTTGTCCGTAAACCAGCCCTCCATGTCCATGCCGAGGCGGGTCAGCTCGGGCGCGTCCTCTTCCGATACCAGCGCGCCCTCCTCCACGGTGATCTGGCTGGGGTACGGGGCGCCTTCGTAATTCGCGTCGAACGTGA
>ERZ1106952.279-NODE-279-length-28543-cov-17.708755_pt1 | contig 28543 bp, 27 predicted proteins | sample MGYA00403677_ERZ1106952 | MGnify/ENA primary metagenome ERZ1106952 (study PRJEB35170, sample SAMEA104062415) | human gut metagenome | biome: human gut; feature: human-associated habitat; material: faeces | place: Denmark | collected 2012-05-14 ...
GACGTTTCCCGCGGGACATTCTATAACCACATCTTCCGCAATAAGCGAGACAATGCTTGGTATTTAAAACGCAGAGAAGAACTGAGAGAAAAGATTCAACAAGTATTTGACGAAAGCAAGCAAATTTACGGTGCAGGCAAAATCACTGCTGTTCTGAAAGAGCGCGGATATATTACAAGCGAAAAAATGGTCCGATACCTTATGCAAGAAATGGGACTTATCAGCATTCGGCAAGTTTCAAAATCTCTATACGAAAAAGAACTGCGCAGGTGCAACAATCGATTAAATCAACAATTCAATCCCTCTGCTCCAAACCAAGTTTGGGTCGGTGATGTTACATACTTTCGTTTCAACAATAAAAACTACCATATCTGTGCCGTTATGGACTTATACGCAAGGACAATAATTGCATATAGAATTTCTTTTAAGAACAGCACTCAATTAGTGAAAAGTACTTTTCGACAAGCATATGAAACCAGACAACCACAGCAGAATCTCATATTCCATAGCGACCGAGGGACAAATTATCGTTCCTACTCTTTCTGCTCTTATTTGAAATCTCTTCATGTTGAACAATCATTCTCTCGTACGCATACCCCATACGACAATTCTGTAATCGAATCTTTCTTTTCTTCAATGAAGCGCGAAGAGTTATATCGTACAAAATACAGGTCTGAATATGAATTAAGAAAAGCGATAGATGACTATGTCACCTTTTACAACACAAAACGACCTCACTCTAAAAATCAAAACAAAACCCCTATGGCAAAGGAAAAGGAATACTATTCCGAGACATAGGGGTTCAGATCATTGGGCTTTCATGATTTACTGATCTAAATGAAAGATTTTGCTGATTTACAGTCCAAATGCAACTTTTATTTATATCAGCTAAAATTGCTAAAAAATGCTCAATTACAGCAGTTTTATCGCAAAAAAATAGAAAAACACCTATTGCTGTCCAACCACTGGGGTTCGGATTGCAATAGGTGTATCACATGGTGCGAGTGACAGGACTTGAACCTGCACGGAATCGCTTCCACTAGAACCTGAATCTAGCGCGTCTGCCAATTTCACCACACTCGCATTCGCTTTATTGCGCCGTCATAGAACCAACTGCGGTCGTATGATCTCTTTGCTGACTCTTCCGCCGCCGCTATGTATGCGGTAAGCGCTGCCGCCGCAACTGATCGAACGGACAATCTCTCCGTTCACAATTTCGATCGCACTGTTGTCTTCCAAACCGATAGCGTCTTTATTATTATATGAAATTATTTCGTCAAAGTCAAGCGCTCGAAGCCCGTAATGCGGAGAAATTATTCCTTTTATCCAATTTAATCCCGGATAAAGCGCGTAATCCCCCTCTCCGCGCGCCTGCGCCGAATCGGAATACATCGTTTCAAACCAGCATATCGCCCCTGCCGACAACCCGCAGACGATTACGCCGCGCTCGTACGCGTCGCGGATTAACTCAAGCATTCCGCTCTTTTTCCAATGCTCCAACATAAATACGGTATCGCCGCCGCCGACATAGATAAAATCGGCTTTCTGAAATTTTTCCGCAATCCGTTCCATATCCATCTCGCCGTAAACGGTGAGCGCAACGTCTGCCTTGATGTCGTAAACGGAGGTATACGTTTTCCGAAAGCTGTTGAAATACGGCATGCTGTCGTGGCTGGCGGTCGGAATGAACAGCCCGTATGCACGTTTCTCTCCCGCGTGCGTCTTTGCCAATTCCGCGATATATCCGTCGATTTTCAGCGTTTCCTTCGTTTTCAGTTCACCGCCGCCGATGCAAATTAACCTTTTATCCATGGTATTCCCGTCATTGTGCGCGCTTTGCGCGTAGATCCTTATCCCGCTCCAGGATCTGATCGATGGAAGCGATCGCCTTTTGCGTTTTTTCCAAAGCCTGCTCAAGACCGCTCAGGTCGTCGATGCCCTTCGCCTTGAATTTATACGGCGTGATACAGGCGCTTGCCTCTTCCAGCAACACGGAAATCGAATCGAGGTTCCCGTCCCGCTCCTTTTGCGCCATCAGCGTGACCGTATAGGCGAGCTTGTTCGCCTTGTTGGCGCATTTGGTCGCCATACGGAAAAAATCGTAACCGCTGATCTCCTTTTTATCCCCTTCGCCGCGGATAAATTCGTTTATATCGGCGCAAAGCGACGTCAGCCGCTTTTTCAATTCGGCGTGCGTAGGCAGTTTTGTGGCACGCTTGATAAAACCGAGTATGAGAATTCCGACGACGATGATCGCCGCATACGTTATATATTGCAACAGCAGTTCCAGCGTCATTCTTCCTCCCTCCCCTTGCCTTTGCATTCCGCGGGCGAGACGGCTGCGCCCTGCGCCGCCGTTTGGATAAGCTGCACGTCCATGCGGTTGAACGGGATGGAGATCCCCCGCGCCTTCAGATCGTTGAAGATCTTGTCGGTCAGGTCGTAGAGCGTATCCCAATAATTTTCGTTCAACGTCCAGGCGCGGGCGGAAAATTTCAGCGCGCTGTCGCCGTATTCCTTCAGCACCACCGAGGGAGCGGGCGTTTTGACGGTGTATTTGTATTCGCTGACCGAATCGAGCAAAAGCTGTTTTACCTTAGCCGTGTCCGCATCGTACGGCACGGGTACATCGATAACCACGCGGCGAATGGGCATCGTGCTGTAATTGATCATCTTGGTGCTGAGGATTTCGCTGTTCGGAATGATGATCTCCTCGTTGCTGTATGTGAGGATTTTCGTGTTGAACAGCCGTATATCCTGCACAAGCCCGTCGTACTCGTTGATCTGCACATAATCGCCCTTTTTGAAGGGTTTCGTGAAAATGATGATGACGCCGTTCGCGAGGCTGCCCAAACTGTCTTTCAGAGCCAAAGCAATGGCGAGTGCCACAGCGGAAAACCCGGCGATGATGCCCGCCGTTGAAAACCCGAGCGAACTGACCAGAACAATGACCAGCGCAACATATAAAACGACGGTCACGACGGAAATGACGAACGACGCGGCGGCATTGTCAAGGCGGCGGCTGCGAAGCGTCGCGCTGCGCGTGATCGCCTGAACGATTTTGATAACGACAAGCCCGAGTACGAGAAAAGCGAGCGTACGGACGATTGCAAGCCCGGTATTCTGAACAAAATCCTCGCCGATCTGCCGCAATGTTTCCCAAAATCCGGGTTCGGCGCCCTCCGCGGGCGCGTCTGCCGATGCTGCCAGAAATTGATACATTTTTCTCCTCCGAATCTTACAGGGCGGAAAGAAGCCTGTCTCTCCGCGCCTCGCATTCCGCATAAATTTTATCCAAATCTTCGCCGATATAAAACCTGCCGCGGTCATAAACGATCTTTCCGCCGGCGACCGTCATCAGCACGTCCGAACAATCGGCGCTGTAGACGAGATTTTTCCGTACGTCGGACAGCGGACGCATGTTGGGTGCGTTCAGGTCGATGAGCGCCATGTCGGCAAAGTTGCCTTCGCGCAGCGCGCCGCCGCGCATGCCGAGCGCGGCATATCCGTTTTCGGTAGCTGCGGCGAGCGCCTGCTCCGCACTCACGGCGGAAGCGTCCTTCAACGATTCCTTTTGCAGACAGGAATACAGGTACATCTCCCGGAACATGGACGCAGCATTGTTGCTCGCCGTCCCGTCGGTACCGAGCGCGGGCGCAATGCCCTGCGCCAGCATGCTGTATACGGGTGCAATGCCGGACGCCAATTTCAGATTGCTCGCCCCGTTGATAACGGGGGTCACGCCGCTCTGTTTTAACAGAGCCAGGTCGTCCTTATCGCAGTACACGCAGTGCGCCGCAATGCCGCCGTTATCGAAAAATCCGAGTTTATGCAGGTATTGCGGCGGCGTAAGCCCGTTATGCCGCACCGTACACTCGCCGACCTCTTTCAAAGTTTCTGAAAGATGGATATAGGTCTTTGCACCGCACTCCGCCGCAAAATCCGCCACCTTCGCAATCAGGCTCTCCGTGCAGGTATACTCCGCGTGAAGCCCAGGAAAATAGCGAATTCTGTCAGACATAGTATTATATTTAGCGTAACAATCCTCTATAAATCGGAGAATATCCCCCTCGGAATCGGAAGTAGAACCGCCGCACAACGCAATGCACAGATTGGCGTTTTTCGCCGCCTGAAAGACGGAATCGACATAGAAATACATATCGGCAAAGCAGGTTATGCCGCCCCGCACATACTCGGCGATCTGCAGCATCGCTCCCCAATACATGTCGTCGGGGGTCAGATGATCCTCCATGGGGAAAATGCGCTCGTTCAGCCATTGATCGAGGGGCAGATCGTCGGCAATGCCGCGGAACAGGCTCATGGCGGCGTGCGCGTGCGCGTTGCAAAATCCGCTCATCAGCAGGTTTCCGCCGCAGTCGATCTCCTTTTCCGCACAGCCGACAAACGAGCCGCGCATGCCGATGCGCCCGATCGTATCCCCTTCCGTTAAAATTTCGCCGTCGAAAATATCTTCCGACGGTGAAGGCAAAATTTTTGCGTTGTAAAAGCGGTATTTCATATTATTTCAGTTTTTCGGCGAGCTGCAGAAGATACGCCCTGAACGGTTCCCCGAGCGATTCGTCGCGCAGGGCGTATTCCACGTTCGCCTCCAAAAATTCCAGCTTATTGCCGGCATCGTAGCGCTTGCCTTCGAACCGGCAGCCGATCAGCCGACCCTGCCCGGCAAGATATTGCAAAGCGTCCGTAAAATACACCTCTCCTTTCGGCGAAGGCGGCGTGTTTTTGATGATATCGTAGATGTCCGGTTCCACCACATAGCGCCCGATGACGGCGTCGTTGGAAAATTTATCCTTTACCGCAGGTTTTTCTACGATTTTGTCGATGGCAAAACGGCGCTCGCCGATCTCTTTCCCGCGGATGTTGGCGTATTTGGGAATATCCGCATCCGGCACTTCCATAACCGCGACAGCGGGTTTCCCCGTTTCGCTGTAGCAGTCTATCAGCTGACCGATCGCAGGGCGCGTATTCGCATCCGTATAGATCACATCGTCGCCCAAAAGGATCGCGAAAGGCTCGTCTCCCGTAAACGCGCGGGCATACATGATCGCATCCGCAAATCCCGTAGGATGTTTCTGCCGCACAAAATACATATTGACGAGGTTTTCCATTTCCCTCGAGATTTTCAGGAATTCGTCTTTTCCGTCCTGCTCCAGCAAAGCGTCAAGCTCGGGAGTATAATCGAAAAAATCCTCGAGGATCTTTTTATTCCTGCCTGTAATGACGAGAATATCTTCGATCCCCGCGGCAACGGCTTCTTCGACGATGTATTGCAACGTCGGCTTATCGACGATGGGCAACATTTCCTTGCACACCGATTTCGTGACGGGCAAAAAACGCGTTCCGAACCCCGCCGCGGGGATAACTGCCTTCGTGATTTTTTTTGTCTTGAAATTGTTCCGCACTTCCATTCACTCCGCTCTCTATACTTTTTTATTTTGTACCGAACAGGCGGTCGCCGGCATCGCCCAACCCGGGGACGATATACGCGTGATCGTTCAGTTCTTTATCCAACGCAGCGATGAAAATATCGACGTCGGGATGCGCTTTTTGCAGCGCGGCAAGTCCCTGCGGCGCCGCGATGAGACAACAAAATTTGATATTGGTGCAGCCTCTGTCCTTCAAAAAACCGATCGCCGCGGCAGCACTTCCGCCGGTGGCAAGCATCGGGTCGACGACGATCAGCGTTCTGTCCGTCGCGTCGGCGGGAAGTTTGCAATAATATTCGACGGGTTTGAGCGTCTTCGGGTCGCGATACAGACCGATATGCCCGACCTTTGCATTGGGTACGAGTTTGAGCATGCCGTTGACCATTCCAAGCCCCGCGCGGAGAATGGGTACGATGCCCACGCTTCTGCCCGAAACCGTTTTTGCGACCGTTTTGCAGATGGGCGTTTCCACCTCGATATCCTCCAGAGGCAGATCGCGCGTGACTTCGTACGCCATCAGAAGCGAGATTTCCTCTGCAAGCTCTCGGAAATCTTTTGTGCTGGTGTTTTTATCGCGCAGCATTGTTATTTTATGCTGCACGAGGGGATGATCCATAACAAATACTTTCGCCATAATAAATTTTCTCCCTTCGTATGATTTTTATGTTATTTGAAATATTTTTCTTCGATCGCGGCAATTTTATCGACGCGGCGCTTATGTCTGCCACCGCCTTCAAATTCGGTATTGAGAAAAATATTTACGATTTCCAGCATCAGCCCGTCGCCGATGATCTTCTGCCCGAACGCGAGCATATTTGCATCATTGTGCAAACGGGTATATTTTGCCGAATAGGTATCGTGGCAATGCGCACAGCGGATCCCCTTCACCTTGTTTGCGGCAATGGAAACGCCGATGCCCGTGCTGCATATCAGAATCCCCCTCTCGCATTCCCCGCGGGCAACGGCTTCCGCGGCGGGAAGCGCAAAATCGGGATAGTCGCAGGAGTCCTCCGTACAAGTGCCGAAATCCTCCACCTCATAACCGTTTTCCCGCAAATATTTCAGCAAACTGTTTTTCAATACAAGCCCGCCATGGTCGCAGGCGACTGCTATCTTCATTTTTTATCCTCCCGTTGTTGGCCCGGTAAATCCGAAGCAAAAAATTTTTCTATGATCGCCGCGGCAGCCTGCTGCAATTCGTCTGCCGCGCGGCGGTATTCGTCGATCGTTCCGCCGTAAGGATCGTCCACGTCGAACCCGATAATATCGCTGACGGCGTAAACGTTCCCCGAGCCTTTCAGCAAGTCCTTCTGTTCGCGCGTCATGCACACGACCATGTAACTCGTTTCAAGCATCTTATGTTTCAGCTGGCGAGGACGGAATTTGGAGTAATCGAGCCGCCGTTCATCGAGACAGGCGGCGCTCAACGGATGAATGGCTTCGCTGTTCGACGCGAAAATGCCGGCCGATGCGGAATCGACAAACTTGATCTTCCGCCTTTTGATCTCCGCACGGAAGATCGCCTCCGCCATCGGGCTGCGGCATGTGTTCCCCGTACATACAAACAAAACCTTTCTCCGCTTCATTTCTCCTCCCCCGCGCAAGCCTTGCAAAGGCGGTTCAGCACGCCGTCCATGACCCCGCCCCGCGCATGCGGTTTTACCGCAATCAGCATATCCGCCTTGGTTTCCGCATCCCGCAAAAGAGCATACAGGTTGGCAGCCATTTCCTCCGCGGTATTGCCCAAGCGAAGCACGGAGTCGGAAGGAAAGTTATCCGCCGCAACATCTTCGCACAGAATCAAAACGCGCATCCCCGCATCCCTATTTCTATAAAAACAGGTCAGCGCCTTTCCGATCTCATCCGCTTCAAACAGGCATGTTCGACAGGCGGGAGCATAGTGCTTGTATTTCATTCCGGGTGAACGGACTTGCTCGCCCGCTTTCGGAACATACAAACCGCATTTGCCGGCCACGCTTTCGATCATCTCGCGCGACACCAAACCCTGCCGCAAAACGACAGGATAATCGCCTGTTACGTCACACACAGTACTCTCTATACCGCCGGAACACGCGCCTCCGTCCAAAATCAGAGGTATTTTTCCGTGCAGATCGTCATATACATGCTGCGCCGAAACGGGACTGACATGTTTGGAAATATTCGCCGAAGGCGCCGCTACCGGAATGCCGACATACTTCAGGAATTCCTGCGCCGAAGGATGCGACGGCACGCGCACCGCAAGAGTATCCAACCCGCAGGAAACTTTTGCGCTCACACGCCCCCTGCTTTTATAGACCAAAGTAAGCGGCCCGGGGAGAAAAGCCTCGCGCAGTTTCGCCGCATAAGACCGGTCGTCCTCAACCAGCAGCGAAAGGTCGTAGTCCTTATGCACATGCACGATGAGCGGGTTATCGGAAGGTCGCCCTTTTACACGGTATATGTTCTCCACTGCCGCGTCTGAACGGGCGTCCGCGCCGAGACCGTAAACCGTTTCGGTCGGAAAGGCAACCAACTCCCCTGCCAAAAGCAACTCTTTTGCACGCGCGAGCGAGTCGCTCCCGAGCGGCAATATTTCCGTACGCATCAGAAATTCTCCTCTTCGTCGGGAGGCGTTTCATCGCCGGGCGAGCCGGCGAAGCTGCCCAGCGCATCGTCGTAAGGATCGCTGTACCCGTTCTGCGAATCGTCGTCGTAGGAGGCATCGTAGCGATCCTCCTCGTCATTTTCTTCCGCTTCCCGAAGTTCGCCCTCGCCCGGCTCATCCGGTAAAAATCCGGGCGGAGGATTGACGTAGCGCACCTGGTCGCCGCGGAAGCGCAGTTTTACCCTGCCCAATTCGCCGTTACGGTGCTTCGCAATGATAAGGTCGGCGGCGTCTTTTATAATTTTTCCGCTCTTGATCTCTTCGGGGGTCGCGGCAACGTCGGGGCGGTGAATAAACATAACCATATCAGCGTCCTGCTCGATCGCGCCCGATTCGCGCAGGTCTGACAGCTGCGGTTCCTCTTTGGAAGAAATACGGCGCAGCTGCGAAAGAGCCAGCACGGGGACATCGAGTTCCTTCGCCATGATCTTTAAATTTCGCGTGATGGTCGCAATCTCCTGCTGACGGTTCTCCTCGCTTCGGCGCTCGCCGCTGCCCATCAATTGGATATAGTCGATCATGATGATATCCAATCCTTCCTTGCGCGACTTTAAACGGCGGCACTTGGAAAGTATTTCCGCCGGCGTGATTTTGGAGGAATCGTCGATATAAATTTTCGCCTTTTTGAGATCGGAACTCGCCTTCCACAGTTTTTTCCAATCGCTCTGTGAAAGTTCGCCCGAGAGCGCCTTCGACATACTGACGCGCGCATACGAGCATAAAAGCCTCTGTGCGAGCTGAATGCGCGGCATTTCCAGCGAAAATACGGCGCACACCCTGTTATCGACCAGCGCGGCATGCTCGATGATGTTCATGCCGATGGTCGTTTTGCCGACGCCCGGGCGCGCGGCGAGGACGATAAAGTCGGACTTTTGCAGACCGTTCGTGATCTTATCCAACTTTGTGAATCCCGTATTGATGCCGCGGAGAGCGTTCTTATCGGTGGAGATCACTTCAAATTTATTCAGCACGCGGTCATAGCTGTCGTCCTCGCGCATATCGACGAGGGTTGACGTATCCATTTTTTTGGAAATATCGAATACGAGCTTTTCCGCGTAGGCAACGCTGTCTGCCGAATCGGCTCCCTCCATCGCGTTTTCAATGATCTTCTGCGACGCCCGGATCAGGCGGCGGTTGACGCTGTCGCGCTTGACTATTTCCAGATACGATTTATAGTTCGCCGCAGAAGGAGTTATTTTGGCAAGGTCGGTTATATAGGTAATTCCGCCCGCCTTATCCAAACACTTTTCGTTTTCCAGCTCGTCGGCGAGAGTTACCAAATCGACGGGTTTGCGCGCATTGAACACCGCTTTCATCGCCCCGATGATCAGGCGGTGCGATTCCTGATAAAAATCGTCTTCCGTCAGTTTATCGAGTACGTCCGTCTGCGTGTCTACGTCGATGAGCAGGCAGCCGAGAAGAGCCTGTTCCGCTTCGAGATTGTTGGGTAATACATTTGTTTTTGCCATCGTTTTTCCCTGCCCTTTACGCCGCATGAGGCGGCTGTGCGCGGAGGTTCTTTTTTTCGCGGAAGCGCTTGCCCAGCTTGCGGAACAGAACCGCCAGTTCGTCTGCCGAACCTTCCGTTATATCCGCTTTGCCGACAATCAACGCCTGCGACCTGCCGATATAAATATAGAAATATTCCTTCGTTTCGTATATACGCAGAACCTGCGCATACGGAATTTCCACTTCTTCCGTGCGCGCGCCTGCCCGAATCGTAAGGCGGAACGATTCTTCCCCGAACTGAAAAAGCTGTTCCGTTTTCAGATAATCGGGATTCTGCGCGATCTTTTTACCGAGCTTTGCATTCTGCATGGCGAGAGCCACCGGCGGAAGCGCGCAAGCCAAGACGAACAGCACCCCCGCCCCCGCGTAAAACGCCGGATTCCCGAAAGCGATCCCGAGCGCGAGAAACATTACCGCGGCTGCGAAAAACAAAACCGGATATGCGTATGCCCGCACGCCGCGCGCTACAAACTGGTGGAATGCGCACAGCTTTTTATACTCCGGCAAATTGTTTTTATGAAATGCCTTGACCATAGTCTTTTACTTTTTCAGCATCATTTCTTCGAAACGTGCAAGCGTGTCTTCAAATTCTTTCATAGCAGCCTCGAACGCCTGCGGTTTGGTCAGGTCGACTCCCGCAATTTTCAAAAGTTCAACGGGACTGTCGCTGCCGCCCGAGGAAAGGAATTCCTTGTAATCCCGAACCGCCGTTTCCCCTTCCGTCAGAATGCGGTTGACGATGGATATGGCGCTGATAATGCCGGTTGCGTATTTGTACACATAAAAAGAGGTATAGAAATGCGGAATCCTCGACCACTCGTAGGCGATCTGCTCGTCATGCACGATCGCGTCGCCGTAATACTCTTTGTTCAGTTTGAGGTATTCCGCGCTCAGGTTTTCGCTCGTGAGAGGCGTACCCGCCTCCACAAGCCCGTGCGCGATCGACTCAAATTCCGCAAACATCGTCTGGCGGTGCAGCGTCGTGCGGATGGTATCCAAAAAGTAATTGAGGAGATATTTTTTCATATTCTCGTCCTGCGTAGTGGAGAGAATATATTTCAGGAGCAGCGTTTCGTTGACCGTACTCGCCACTTCCGCAACGAAAATGCGGTAATCCGCCTTTGCATACGGCTGTTTCGCGTTAGAATGATAGGTGTGCAGCGCATGCCCCATTTCGTGCGCGATGGTGAACACGTCGTGCGTGGTCTTCTGATAGTTCAGCAGTACATACGGGTGCAGCCCGAAAATTCCCGTGCTGTACGCGCCGCTGCGCTTACCGGACGTTTCGCAGACATCGACCCAGCCTTCGGCAAAACCCCTTTTCAGAAGGGAGCAATAATCTTCTCCGAGCGGGGAAAGCCCTTTGACGACAAGATCGCAAGCCTCTTCGTAAGAAAGTTTAAGCTCGGCATCGGCGACCAACGGTGCATAAATGTCGTACATGTGCTGCTCGTCCAGCTTCAAGATCTTTTTGCGCAGAGCAATATAGCGGTGCATCGCCGGAAGGTTTTTGTGGACGGCTTCGATGAGGTTGTTATAGACGCAAACGCCGACATCCTCGCCGTCCAACGCGCGCTGCAGGCAGCTCTCATAACCGCGCGCGCGGCTGATAAACACGTCCTTTTTCACATTGCCGTAGTAGGTAGCGGCTATAGTGTTCGTCAGCCCGATATAGGCGGCATAATAGCGCTCGAACGCGCGGCGGCGCAAATCTCTGTCGTCGCCGTGCAGCAGTACGCTGTACATGCCGTGCGTCAGGGCGATCTTGCCGCCCTTGCCGTCCTCGACTTCGCCGAGCTGAATATCGGCGTTGTCGATCATGGAAAAGATATTTTGGAACTGCGAGTACACCTCGCCGCCCATCGCCAGAAGCTTTTCCTCTTTTTCGGAGAGAATATGCTTCTTCATTTTGATAAGCTGGCGCAGCGCATAGTCATGATCGGAGAGAGAACTGTCGCGGAGATACCCTTCCAGCACGGAATCGGGCAAAGCCGTCAGTTCCGGCTCGACAAACGCCGTTTCCGAAGAGAAGCGCACGATGAGAGACATGGCGCGCGACTGCATCGCCGTGTATTTCGCAATGCGCGAATCCTCGTCGTGCCGCATATGGGCATAGAGGTACAGCCGCTCGACCGCGCGCATCGCTTCTTCCTGCGCCCGATAAAATTCGCGCAGGCATTCCGCCTTGCCGAGTTTACCCTTGTAACCGGAAAAGTTCAGGGATTTTTCCGCTTCGGAATATGCCTTTTCCCACGCTTCGTCGGACGGATAAATGTCCTCTACCTTCCATTTATATTTGCTTTCGACTTCGTTCCTTTCCATAACACTCTCTCCTCTCTCAATTTTTATTGCTGTGAATGGGCGCAGGAATCCTGCCGCCGCGCAGGATAAAGCGCGAACTGTCCGTCGTGTTGACGGGCATGATCGGCGCCCTGCCCAAAAGCCCGCCGAATTCCACGCTGTCGCCCACATCCTTTCCGGGGACGGGAATGACGCGGACTGCCGTCGTTTTATTGTTGATCATGCCGATCGCCGCTTCGTCCGCGATGATCGCGCTGATGGTCGTGGCGGGCGTTTTCCCGGGGATGGCGATCATGTCCAATCCGACCGAACAGACAGCCGTCATTGCCTCGAGTTTGTCGATGTTCAGAAGCCCCTTCTCCGCCGCGCGGATCATGCCGATGTCCTCGCTGACGGGAATGAAGGCGCCCGAAAGCCCGCCGACATGCGAGCTTGCCATAACGCCGCCCTTTTTGACTGCGTCGTTGAGCATGGCGAGCGCCGCCGTCGTGCCGTGACCGCCCACGCATTCGAGGCCGAGTTCTTCCAGAATGTGCGCGACCGAGTCGCCCATGACGGGCGTCGGCGCGAGCGACAGATCGACGATGCCGAATTCGGCGTTCAGGCGCTTTGCCGCCTCTTTGGCGATCAGCTGCCCCGCGCGCGTAATTTTAAACGCCGTACGCTTGATCATCTCCGCAGCCTCGTTCAGGTTGGCGTCGGGAATATTTTCCAACGCGTGCTTAACGACCCCGGGGCCGGAAACGCCGACGTTGATGACCGTGCCGCTCTCGCCCACGCCGTGGAATGCGCCCGCCATAAACGGGTTGTCCTCGACCGCGTTCGCAAATACGACGAGTTTCGCGCAGCCCAAGCCGTCCTGTTCGGCGGTGAGTTCCGCGGTGCGCTTGACGATCTCGCCCATCTGCTTCACCGCGTCCATATTGATGCCCGACTTTGAAGAACCGATGTTCACGGAGGAGCAGACGCGCGTCGTGGACGCCAGCAATTCCGGGATACCGTCCAGGAATATTTTTTCGTAGTCCGCCGTGCCTTTATGCACGAGCGCGGAATATCCGCCCAAAAAATCGATTCCGAGTTCGTTCGCCGCCCTGTCCAACGCCTTGCCGACAAGGACTGCCTTTTCGGGGAAAGGCGCGCAGATGAGGCTGACGGGCGTGACGGAAACGCGCTTGTTTACGATGGGTATGCCGTATTCCCCGGCGAGCCTGTCCGCCACCTGCACGATGTTTTCCGCCTTTTTGCAGACGGTATCGTATACGTTTTTCGCTGTTTTTTCCGCCGTGCCGCCAATACAGGGCAACAAAGAAATACCCATCGTGATCGTGCGGATGTCCAGATGCTCCCGCTCGATCATGTCGATGGTTTCCAAAACGTCAAATTTATTGAACATGCCCGCCCCCGCTTAAATATTGTGCATGGCGTTGAATATCGCCTCGTGCTGCAAGCGGATGGACATACCGATCTCCTCGCCCAGCTTTTCGCATTCCTTTGCCAGAACGGAAAGCTCCGTTTTGATTCCGCTGATGTCTACCAGCATGATCATCGCAAAATATTCCTGCAGGAGAGTCTGGCTGATGTCCTCGACATTGACGCCGCGCTCCGCAAGAAAGGTGCTGACCTTCGCTATTATGCCTTTTTTATCCTTGCCCGTAACCGTTACTACTGCTCGCATGATATTTCTCCGCTCGTTGAATCAGAATTGAATTCTTTCTTTTGCCGCATCTTCTTTTTGTTTTTCTTCGGCAAAACTGTCGTCGTGCCCGACCACTTCATATTCGACCATAACGTTGCCCTGCGTAAGATAGCAGACGGCATCGCCGCTCGCAAATTCGGGGCGGGGTTTTTCTTTATCGCAGTAGATCTTCCTGTCCATATACTCCGATTTCTTTTTGCTCCATTCGGACATGATGAGGACGTAATAATCTACGCTGTCCTTCAGCTCCGGTTCCTCGTAGCGCAGGAACGTGCTGTTGTTCACCTGTTTCATCCCCACCGAAAGGTAGGAAACGATCTTATAATACTTCCTTGCGCGCTGGAATTTGATTCCGAGGAAAATATACGAAAAGATCACAAACACACAGCTGGCGACGCAGACGATCCAGATCGGTACCGGCTGCATGGGGTCTTCGTACGGCAGCGAAACGTAATAGGCGATGCACGCGGCGCACAGGGCGATAAAAACCACCATGACGCCGACATATATATACCAGATGCGCTGCTTTTGGCGGAATGCATTGACGAGATCGTCGTCGTTGAATATCACTGTCATATATTTCTCCGTAAAAAAATTATTTGCTGATGAACAGAACGCCGATGGTATTGCGGCCGCAATGACCGGTAATTACGCTGCCGGCAACCGTTTCGGTAACTTCGTCGAAGGAAAAAAGGTCTTTTACGAGCTGCTTTGCGCTTTCGACAAGTTCCGCGTCTGCATTGCTGTGCGTGATAAAACAGCGGGTGCGGTCATACTGCGGATATTCCTCCGCAAGATCATGCACATAATTTTTCAGGCAGCGGCTCATCTTGCCGATGTATTTCTTTTTCGGATACAGCTGCCCTTCCTTCATGGCGATCATCGGATGGATAGACAGAACCTTTGCCCCGTAATACGAGAGAGTGGAACAGCGCCCGCCCTTGTACAGATACAGCAGCGTATCGGGAATAAAGGAAGTATTCACTTTGTCGCGCAGGGAATTGACGGTTTCCGCAATTTCTTCCGCGCTTTTCCCCTCCTTCCGCAAATCGCACGCCTTCATTACGAGAAGCCCCTGCCCCGTGGAAAGCGCGTGCGAATCGACGACTATCACCTTTCCGCCGAAAGCCTTCGCAGCCGCCTGCGCGAATCCGTTCGACCCGCTCGCCTTCGAGGAAATATTGAAATGGATGAGCGTTTCGCCCGCCTCGACATACGGGCGGAAAAAATCCTCGTACTCCTTGACGCTCGGCGCCGCTGTTTTGGGAAGTTCCCCCGTTTCTTCAAAAAAACGGAAAATATCGGCGGGAACGATGTCGACGCCGTCGCGGAAAGATTTATCGCCCAGCATCACGCTCAAAGGCATGATGCCGATTTCGTTTTCGCGTATTTGCTGTACGCTCAAATCGCATGTACTGTCTGAAGTGATCGCAATACCGTTCATTGCGTTGCCTCCTTATTACTTTCGATCGATATTAAAACAAACCGAACAGACCGGTCAGGAACCCTTTGCAGGCGAGCGACCAGCCGGTTACCACGCCCATCACATCGGAAAGCTCGAGCGCCCCGAGCGAACGGCTGTCTAAACTGACGCTGCGGTGATCGCCCAGAACAAAGATCTCGCCCTGCTCCACGACCGTCTCCGGAATGGTATTCCTTTCCGCCCAGGCTTCGCCCAGATACGGCTCTTCGACGACGTAAAAATCGCTGCCGCCCGCGTCCTTGCGGTACAGAATTCCGTTTTCCGCCTTTATGGTGTCGCCGGGAAGCCCGATGACGCGCTTGATGATCCACTTATGCACGGTTTCGTCGTGAACGCTGTCCTTTTCGTTCGCTTCGATGACGACAATGTCGCCGTGTTCCGGGGAAACCGCGGTATTGATGAACAGATAATCCCCCGATTCCAAGGTCGGCTCCATCGAGGTGCCTACGACCTGCACGCCTATGAATATCTGCGTGAACAATATAGTAAAGCAGAGAAAAACGGCGAGCAGGACGACAAAAAAGCGAACTGTCGACAGAAATTCTCTGTGAGGGTCGCGCCGCTCTGCAAGCAGCTCGCCGAATTTGTTTTCTTCCTCCATGCCGTCTCCTTATTTTTTGACCGCGCGCAGAAATTCATCGCGGGAAAGCATCACGACCCTGCCGCATTTATCGCACTTGATTTTGAAATCCGCGCCGACGCGGATGACCGTCCAGCTGTCGGAGCCGCAGGGATGTTTCTTTTTGGTGACGATTTTATCTCCTATTGAGTATACCATATTTTTCGGTTTATAAAAAGTAAATTGCGTGAAATATTACAGCCAAAGCAAATTATTTATGCAAAATTCGTCCTGCGAATAGAATGTGATGTACCGTGCGGCGTTCAGACCCGAAAGCGGCTTGTTGATCTCGCTTTTGAAATCCTTTGCGCTCAACAGGTGATCCGCCCAGCATTCGCCTCCCGAAATGCGCAATGCGCACGAATAACGGACGGGCGTACCGCCCTGCCCCGCGCCGATGCAGACCTGTAGAATGGTCGGGCGGGGACTGTAAATATCGAATTTCAGAAGCCCGTTTTCGCCGGGGCGGAAGCGCGCATCGTTGATGCGGAAAAATTTCAGTCCGTAGGAGGAATAGACCCCGCGGATACCGAGCGGGCCTTCCGTAAGACGGACGGGCGGCTCCGCCGTATTCAAAAAACAATCGGCAAGCACGTTTCTGTCGAAACGGTCGATCGTAAAGCTGTCGGTGCCGTTTGTGCTGCTGTACAGGATGCGGCTCTTTTTCTGTGAATTGGAATAAGCGTTTTCCAGCCGCTTGACGGCGATTTTGGAAGAAACGGCAAACCCGCAGCTGTATTTTGCCTTGGCGAACACGAACACGCGCGAAGCGTTTTCATAGGCGTTTAACGTAAACAGCTGCTCGTCGTCGCCGTCCTCGCGCTTGAGGGTGCATTTCGTCCAGTCGCGCGTGGGCGAATCGAGGTTATCCTCCGCCATATATACGTCGCAGTACTTTACTTCGCCGTTGCGATCGAATTTGATGCGTGCGACGAGCTCCCCTTCGTCCTCTTCCACGCCGATCTCGACGGGCGCGGGGATAAAGACCTCCCGCCCTTTGAGATATTTGTCAATAAAGAGGTCGAGGTCATTCAGTCCCGTTTTGCCGATATGCCCGTTGTAACGCGCCGCGAAATAGAACGTTTTGTCCATTTCCGGGTTGATGCGGGCAAAGGTGTCGAACGCCCTGTCGGCATCGAAATTCTCGTCGTTGGTCGAGCAAAGCATAAGCACCGGGCATTTTGCATACTGCGCATACGCCTGCGAATCGACGCCGGCAAGGAAACGGTAGCGCTCGTCGTCCATTTTCAGCTCCGTCGATTCGCCGAACTTATGGACGCCGCGGTAAGCGCGCCAGCCGCCGGCGCATACGGGAATGGCGCACGCAATCCCCTCGAACGTTGCGGCGAGCTGCCAGGCGATTTCTCCGCCCGCGCGAATGCCGATCAGCCCGATCTTCCTCTCGGGCGCAAGGGAACGCAGGTACAGGCAGCAGTAGCGCGCGACGGCGACCCATTCGTACCAGCTCGTTTCTTTGGCGGTATCGTCTGCAAAATCCAGGCGCCTGCCCGCCGAACGGTAATTGGCGTACGGAATCGCTTCGGGATAAATGGTGTATTCCTCGCAGTTTTCCCACTCGCCTCGGTAATCGGGCATGAGTACGGCGTAACCTTTTTTGGCGAACCGCTCCGCAAAAGCGACATCCGCCGTCTGCGACGCGTCGGGCAGAATGAGCAGCGCGGGAGGCGCGGTTTCGCCCGCAGGCGCGCAGTAGACCGCAAAGATATTGACGCGCACGCCGCCGACGTCGCGCCCGAAGCAGCGCAGTTTGCGCAGCAGAACGCCGTCTTCTTCGCGCTCTTCCAAAACCGTGCATTGTATAGGGAGCGAATCATCGAAATCGCTCCAAAGTGTGATCGGTGTCAGAATTTTGTTTGCCAAAAGATACTCTCCGTTTTAATAGTTGATTTGTATCTGCGAACTGCCGCTCTCCGCCGCGCCGGTGACGGTGATTTTCGTACCGATGCGGTGTTTCAGCTCCTCCACATGCGAGATGAGCCCGATGCTGAAACGGCTGTTTTTCAATTTTTCCAGGCTGTCCATAACGGTGTCGATGAGCTTTTCGTCGAGAGTGCCGAACCCTTCGTCCAGAAAGAAAAATTCGATGGGCTTGAGCGACTTTGCATAGATCGCCGAAGACAGCGCGAGCGCGAGGGAGAGGGAAACCAAAAACGTTTCGCCGCCCGAGAGGGTGTTGACGCTCCGAAGCTCCCCGCCGCAGAGGTTATCCCCCACGAAAAATCCCTGCTCGTATTTGATGAAATACCGCCCGCCCGTGAGTTTGAGCAGCGTCGCCGTCGCGGCGGCGGAAATGTCGCACAGATATTCGGAAGCGACGTATTCCATGAACTTATTCCCGCGCGTAAGCTCCTGCAACTTTGTAAGGAGATCGAGTTTCTGCTTGTAAACGTCGCGCTCCTTTTCTATTTTTTTCTTTTGTTCCAGGCGTTTTTGCGTATCGGCGAGCCGCTGTTCGTAGACGGCGAGCGCGCCGTTCACGTCCTGCTTTTTCGCCGCCAATGCGGACATTTTTTCGCTCTGCGCGGCAAACTCCTCGTCGGTTATTTCGCGCGGCTCGCCGCCCGCCCCTAACATCTGGATCTTTGCCCGCAGGGATATGAGCGCGCCGTCGTATTCGGAAATCCTTTTTTCCGCGTCGCCCGCGCGCTCCAACGCGCGGACGATTTCTTCCGCATCGTCTGTGCTTTGAAAGCCGCTCTCATCCAGAAGCGCGGCGGTTTTTTGTTCTTCCTTCTCCGATTCCGCCTGCAGCTGCGCGAGCGCCGCTTCCGCCTTGCCCGCTTCCAGCTCGCACGCGCGGATGCCGTCGGCGGCGGACTGTATGCGCTTCTCCGAATCGGCGCGGCGGTTTGCGACATCTTCGCGCTGTTTTGTCAACGCGCGCTCCGCCGCAGTCCAATCCGTTTCGGCATCGCCGAGGGCGGCGCGCATCCGCTCGCGGACGGCATCTATTTCGCCTTTTATGCGCACGCCGTCCTCGGAAATCTGCGCCTTCTTCGCCTCGTATTCGCGCACCGCGCTCTCCGCGCGGGTGCGCTCGGCGGCGAGCTTCGTTAAAACCGCGTTCAGCTCGTTCCGCTCCTTCTGTTCGCGGCGGAAATTTTCGAGCAATTTTTCCGCGTCGTTGGACTTGTTCGTCGCAAGGAGCGCGTTCGCACGCGCTTCCTGTTCGGACAATACGCCGTCCGCCCAGCGGAAGAGTTCGCCCCCGGAAGAGAAATTGCCGTGCAGCTCCTCCCGCTTTGCCGCCGCATATTCGCCCTGGCGGCGGAATTCGGCGCCCAAAAGCGCGCTCTCGAAATTCTCGGCAAAGAACTCTGAAAGGTCGGCATTGCCCAGTGCGGCGAGCGATTTTTGGGCGGCTTGCTCGCGCCTTGCACACTCTTCCGCCTCCCCGCTCGCCTTGGTAATTGCAGCCTGCAACGCCTGATATTCCTTTTTCAGCCGTTCGCGCTCCTCCCCTTTTTTGCGGAGGGATTCCGCATCCTGCTTGATGTATGCGAGCGCCGCGAGCTTTGCGGAAATCTCCTCCGCCCGCGCGGCGTAATTCGCCTTTTCATTTTCCTCGCGCAGGCGGGCAAGCTCCGCTTCGCTCGCCGCCTTCTTTGCAAGCGCTGCCGCGCGCGAACGTTCCAGCGCGGCTGATTTGACCTTCCGCTGTTCCCCGCTCCTCTGCAGGGTACAGATTTCGCGCGCCTTGGGCGCAAGCCCGACGAGGCGGCGCAATTCCTCGATCTCCTTTTCCCGCGCCTGCAAGACCTGCAAGGCGTTCTTGTATTCCTTCAGCGACCTGCCGCGGGTATATTCGTCCTTGAACTTTTCAAAGTCCGCCGCGAAGCGATTGTATTCCTCGTCAAGCTGCGCCTTCTGCGCTTTGAGCCGCGCGCATTCCTCCTGCATGGCAACAAGGTCGGCGCCGTCCAGATCGCCGTAGGCGCGCAGCTCCCCCTCCTTCGTATCGAAGGAAGATCTGACCTCGGAATACCGCTCCTTGATGCGCGCGTTTAAGAGGTCGCCGTACTTTTCCAACCCGAACAGGCGGGAAATGAGTTTGAGCCGCTCGCTCCGCTCCGCCTTGACGAACTGCGCGAATTCGCCCTGCGGCAGGGCGATGCACTTTTTGAAATCCTCGAAGGAGAGTCCGACGATCTCCTGTATCTTCGCGTTCGTGTTCTTCACGCCGTCGCTGACCGGTTTGACCTGCTCCCCGTTTACCTCGGAGAGGGTGAGCGACTGTGCGGAATTCTTGCGCTTGATTTCCCGCTCCACGCGGTAGACCTTGCGGCCCTGCGGCGTTTCCGTTTCAAAATCGAAGCGGACATACGCCCTGTCGCAATTGTAGTTGATGATTTCGTTCCCGACGCCGCCCTTGATGCGGTCAATCCTGCCGTAGAGGGCGAAGATCATACTGTCGAGAATGGTCGTTTTGCCGCTGCCCGTATCGCCGAAGATGCCGAAAATGCCGCCCGAAAGCAGCTTTTCAAAATCGATCTCCGCCTTGCGGGCAAAACTGTTGATGCCGCTAAATTCCAAATATTTAGGCTTCATCGTTCCCCTCCGTGACGGAAAGGAACAGCGCCGTCAAATCCTCGGGCGGCTCCTTCGCATACAGACTTTTATAGTATTCGCGGAAGAGTTCGGACGCGCTCATCTGCTTGCGCGATATTTCCGCCGCGGCAATTTCCCCGCCCTGTATCGACGGGATGATGGAGATCAGCCCGCCGTTCGCCTCTTTGAGCTGATGCACCTGCGAGGAGATGAGCGGCTCGGAAAGGTACAGCGTCAACTCTATATAGCAATCGGGGTATTTTTGAAGGAGTTCGATTCCCTCCTCCACGCCCGCCGCCGCGAGCCGCACGAGCTGTTTGCCGCGCGTGAGCGGAACTTCGCGGATATTGTCTGCGCCGTTTTCGTCCAGGTCAAACAGGACGACGCTCTTTTTTGCACCCGTCTCGTCGAAGGCGTATTGTAAGATCGAACCGCTGTAATAGACGTTGTTTTTGAAATGCTGGCGCCTGTGCAGGTGCCCGAGCGCCGTATACGCGCACTGCGGCAGAAGCTCGAGGGGTACGGCGCGCGCGCCGCCCAAATCGATCTCCCGCTCCCCTTCGCTGACCTTGCCGCCCGCGACGAACAGGTGCGACAAAAGCACGGAGGGCAGGTTGCGGACATTCTTTTCCTCGCCCGCGGAGATCCAGCGGCGCATCTTATCGAAGTAGGTTTCCCCCTCGATTTTATCCTCTTTCAGCCGCGCCTCGTTCGGGTACGGGAGCACGTTGACGAACACCTCGTCGCCCGCGCCGTTCTTAAATATGATATGATTTATGCCCGCTTCCGTGACCGAGAGTGCCCTGCCCGTACAGGGTTTGGGCGTATGCCCCACATTGCCGTAGATGTAGATGCCCTGTTCCTCCGAGAGGGCCGTCGCCGCGCAGAGGCGCACGTTGTCGTCGTGGTTTCCGCTGATGATGAGCACGCACCGATCCCGCCCGGCGATTTTTTTGACCTTTTCGTAAAACAGATCTTCCGCCTCGGCGGAGGGCAAATAGGTATCGAACACGTCGCCCGCGACGAGGACGAGTTCCGCCCCTTCCTTCTCGCAGATTTCGGCGATCTCGTCGAGAACGGCTGCCTGCTCTTCGAGGCGGTCGCGCCCGTTGAGCCGCTTTCCGATATGCCAATCCGATGTGTGTAATACCCTCATTCCCTTTCGCCTGACCTGCCTGTGCCGAAAAAATTCTGAGAAAAAGCCGAAAATAGCCTTGCTTTTGCGGCAAATTATTTATATAATAGTATAGCGTAATTTCCAAAATAAATCAAGCGTTGCGCGGAGCTTTTACCGATGGGATTTTGTTCTTACTCTCGCGAGTTTTCCCTCTCCTCCTACACGAGCGTGGAAAACCAATTCATCAACAAATATATGGCGATGGCGGACGGCGACGCCGTCAAAGCGTACATATTCGGCTTATATCTATGCCAGAACGTGCAGGAAGATTACAGCCTCGCCGAGGCGGCGAGGACGCTGAACCTCACCGAGGAAAAGCTCATCGACCTGTTCCGCTTTTGGGAGGATTTCGACCTTTTGGAGATCGTGTCGTACGAGCCGTTCTCCGTGCGCTACTTCCCCGCCGACTACGCCAAAGGGAAACCCAAGCGCATCCGCACGGAAAAGTATGCCGATTTCAACAAGGCGATCCAGACGCTGTTCCCCAAGCGGATGATCTCCGCAAACGAGTTTATGAAGTATTTCGCCGTTATGGAGGAATACGCCATCAAGCCGGAGGCGATGCTGCTTATCGTGCGCTACTGCATCGACCTTAAAGGCGAGAGCATCGCGCAGAACTATATCCTGCAGGTGGCGAAAAACTTTGCCGCCGAGGGGGTCACGACCGTCGAGCAGATCGAAAACAAGCTCTCCGATTATATGGTACAGAGCGGCGAGGTGGCGGCGGTGCTGCGCGCCATGGGTTCGACGAAAAAGCCCGAACCGGACGACTACAAGCTGTACAAGCGCTGGACGGAGGAGCTTGGCTTCGATGCGGAAGCCATTCTTTACACCGCCTCCCTGCACAAAAAGGGCGGAATTGCAAAGCTGGACGAAGTTTTGCGCGAGCTGTACGCGAACAAAAAGTTCGAGAAATCGGAGATCAAGGACTTCCTTTCCCGCCGCACGGAGATCCGCGGGCTGACCCTCGCGATCGCCAAGGAACTGGGCGTTTATTGCCAGGTCATCGATACCTATACGGATAACTTTGTAAGCCCCTGGCTCGCCGCGGGGTTCGACGACGAATCGCTCGTCAGCCTCGCAAAGTACTGTTTCAAGCGGGATAAAAAATCCTTCGAGAAGATGGACGAGCTTATCAGAAAGCTTGTTTCCATCGGCGTCGTTTCGGCGGAGAGCATCGTCGCCTATATGGAAAACGAGGCGCGCGAACAGGAATTTGCGGCGCGCGTACTCAAAACGGCGGGCGTCTCCCGCCGCGTGAACAACTGGGACAGGGATTGCCTGAACAACTGGCGGAGCTGGAATTTTTCCGACGAAATGATCTTGAAGGCGGCGGAACTTGCGGCGGGCAAGGCAAGTCCTCTGCCGTACATCACCTCCGTTCTCTCCTCATGGAAGACGCAGGGAGTTTTCAGCACGGAACAGCTTTCTGCGCAAAAACAGCCCGCCAAAGAGAACTATTACCAGAAAACCGCGCGCGAGGAACGGGAGGCGGAATTCAAAAAGAAGATACAAAGTTATTATTTCAACCTGCGCGAAAAGGCGCAGGATCGCGCGGATTATTTTCTGAAACGCGCGCGCGCAAACGCGGAGTTCCGCAAAAACGAAGAAGCGATCAAGGCGGAAGAGATTCAGCTCGCCAAGGCGGAAGCGCTCGGCGGCGATACGGCGAACCACACGGCGGCGCTTGCACAGCTGCGCCGGGAACGGGCAGACCTTCTTTCCTCCATGCACCTGACCGAGGCGATGCTTTCGCCGCAATACCGCTGTAAAATATGCGGCGATACCGGATTCGACAAGGACGGCAACGTTTGCGAATGCTATAAAAAGTTCGTGGAAAACGCGAGCGAGCAGGAACGCCTGTCCGACATCCTCGACGCCTATTCCAACATCGATCTGTAACCTTATTATATAACACAGCACCGCGCGGCAGTACCGCGCGGCGCTTTTTTATACTCTATTGATTCTGTATATTTTCCAATGCATCAGCGAGAGCGGACATATCCCCGCCTGCCAGATCGACATAGATGCATCGCCCCTGATACAATCCCTCCCAGCTCCGGACGAGATTCACTCCCCTGTATTCCGCCCGTACGACCATGAGCAAGGCATCGAACGGCAACCCGTTGCTGTGCTGCGCCGGCGAAAAATAAAACTCCACCCAATTTCCCGTTTTCATTTCCTCGCGGGTCAGCTTGTCGATGCTCACGCCGAAGGCGGGCATCTGGTGCGCTCCCTCCGTCATCTTCTTCCATGCTTTCAGAATTTCGGCAAATTCCGAACTGTCTGCGGCAAACTCGCTCTTTGCCCCGTCCGAATACACGGCGACGCTTTTCGCCTGCGGGATTATTTCAAAAACCTCTTCCATGGCAACCTCCTTTTGTTTCTTTTGCCCTTCATTATACCGCAAACCCCCGTCCCGCACAAGCGTTCCGCATATTTTTAAAATTTGTAAACTTTTTTATATAAAATCGTTGACAAATTTAAAAAAAGGGATATAATAATAGCCAAGAAAAAAAGGAGGCGGCAAACTATGAAAAAGAATATGTACAGCCTGATGCTTGCGGAAGACGTGATCCGCGAGATCGACCGTTTGGCTGCGGAAAAGAATACAAACCGCTCCAACTTCATCAACCAGATCCTCGCCGACTATGTTTCGCTGACCACGCCCGAAAAGCATGTGCAGAATATATTTGATATTATAGAAAACCTGATCGGCGGAAGGGAGGGTTATCTTCTCTCCTGCCAGCCGAACGACTTTACGATGTCCATCAAGAGCCCGCTGCAATACCACTACCGCCCTACGATACGCTACGAGGTGGAGATGTACCGCACGCCGCAGCGCACCATCGGGCAGCTGAAAATCATTTTCCGCACGACGAGCGCGGAACTGTTGGTCGAGCTGACGCGGTTCTTTAAGATATGGATGCAGCTGGAAAATATCTACATCAAACATTTCTTTGAAAAGGGCGCCATCGAGTACGGCATGGAAAACGGAAAATTCCTGCGCACCTTCGCCGTGCCGAACGACTCCGACTACACCGAGGAGCAGATCGGCAACGCGATCAGCAACTATATCGCGACCTTTGACGAGATGCTGAAAGATTTCCTCGCAGGAAAGTATTTTTCCACCGAGGAAATGGAAAAACGATACCTGCAATACCTGAACAGCGGCGTTCAGATCATATAAACGCACCAAAAAAGGAGGTGAACCGCTATGAACGCACAGAAATTTACCAAAAAGGCACTGGAAGCCATCAATTCCGCACAGAGCATCGCCATTGAAAACCAGAACTTGCAGATCATGCCCGAGCATCTGCTGTATGCGCTCGTCGACCAGGAGGGCGGGCTGATCCCCCAGCTCTTCAAAAAGATGGGCGTGGATACCGACAACTTCCTCGCCCTGCTCGACGGGGCGATCGGGCGCATCCCCGCGGTGAGCGGCAGCGGCAGAGAGCCGGATAAAATTTATATCTCCCCCGTGACCGATAAGATCTTCAACGAGGCGGAGCGGCTCGCTGGTTCCATGCGCGACGAATACGTTTCCGTCGAGCACGTCATGCTCGCTATCTTCGACCACGCGACGGACGAAATCAAAAATATCTTCCGCTCGCTCGGCATCACGAAGGACGCGTTCCTCTCCGAACTGAAAAAGGTCAAGACCGACCGCGTGACCAGCGACGAGCCGGAAAACACCTACGACGCACTCAATAAATACGGGTTCGACCTCGTACAGCGCGCAAAGGAACAGAAGCTCGACCCCGTCATCGGCCGCGACAACGAGATACGAAACGTAATCCGCATTTTGTCGAGGAAATCGAAAAACAACCCCGTGCTCATCGGCGAGCCGGGCGTCGGCAAGACGGCGATCGCCGAAGGACTTGCCCAGCGTATCGTGCGCGGCGACGTGCCCGAGGGCCTGAAAAATAAAACCATCTTTGCCCTCGATATGGGGTCGCTCATCGCGGGCGCGAAGTTCCGCGGCGAGTTCGAGGAGCGCCTGAAAGCGGTGCTCAACGAAATCAAGAAGAGCGAGGGCAAAATCATCCTCTTCATCGACGAGCTGCACACCATCGTCGGCGCAGGCAAATCGGACGGCGCGATGGACGCGGGCAACCTGTTGAAACCCATGCTCGCACGCGGCGAACTGCACTGCATCGGCGCGACGACGCTGGACGAATACCGCAAATACATCGAAAAGGACGCGGCGCTCGAGCGCCGGTTCCAGCCCGTCATGGTGGACGAGCCGACCGTCGAGGATACCATTTCCATTCTGCGCGGTTTGAAGGAGCGCTACGAAGTTTTCCACGGCGTGCAGATCCACGACCAGGCGCTCATCGCAGCAGCGACCCTTTCGCACCGCTATATCTCCGACCGTTTCCTGCCCGATAAGGCGATCGACCTCGTGGACGAAGCGTGCGCGACCATCCGCACCGAAATCGACTCGATGCCCGCCGAAATGGACGACATCGCCCGCAAGATCATGCAGCTGGAAATCGAGGAGATGGCGCTCAAAAAGGAAACGGACACCCTCTCCAAGGAGCGTTTGGAGGCCCTGCAAAAGGAGCTTGCCGAGTTGCGCGATAAATTTAACGCAATGAAGGCGCAATGGAACAACGAAAAGGCGAGCATCCACATCGTTTCCGATACGAAGGCGGAAATCGAAAAGGTCAACGGCGAAATCGAAGCGGCGCAGCGCGTCGGCGATTACGAGACCGCCGCCAAGCTCAAATACAGCCGCCTGCCCGAATTGCAGAAGAAGCTCGAGGAGGCGCAGAAAAACGGCGCGACAGCAAAGCATACACTTTTGCGCGACACCGTGACCGAGGAGGAAATCGCGCGCGTCGTATCCCGCTGGACGGGCATTCCCGTAACCAAACTCATGGAGGGCGAACGCGAAAAGATACTGCACCTCGACGACATCCTGCATAAGCGGGTGGTCGGACAGGACGAGGCGGTGACGAAGGTGACGGAGGCAATCCTGCGCTCCCGCGCGGGCATCGCCGACCCCAATCGCCCCATCGGCTCCTTCCTCTTCCTCGGCCCTACGGGCGTGGGCAAAACAGAGCTTGCCAAGGCGCTCGCCGAGAGCCTGTTCGACGACGAGCACAACCTTGTGCGCATCGATATGACCGAGTATATGGAAAAATTCTCCGTTTCCCGCCTCATCGGCGCGCCCCCGGGATACGTCGGCTACGACGAGGGCGGTCAGCTGACCGAAGCGGTGCGCAGAAAGCCCTACTCCGTCGTTTTGTTCGACGAAATCGAAAAGGCGCACCCCGACGTATTCAATATCCTTTTGCAGGTGCTCGACGACGGGCGCATCACCGATTCGCAGGGCCGCACGGTCGACTTTAAGAATACCATCATCATCCTCACCTCCAACCTCGGTTCCTCGTATCTTTTGGACGGCATCGACGAGAACGGCGAAATTTCCGAGGACGCGAAGGAGAAGGTGTCGCAGCTGTTAAAGCAGAGCTTCCGTCCCGAATTCCTGAACAGATTGGACGAAATCGTCTATTATAAGCCGCTCACGAAGGAAAATATCACGAAGATCATCGATCTTCTGATCGTCGACCTTGCGGAGAGACTGAAGGATAAACAGCTCAAACTGGAGATCACGCCTTTGGCGAAAGATCTCATCATCGAAAACGGCTACGACCCCGTGTACGGCGCCCGCCCGCTCAAGCGGTACTTGCAGAGCAAGATCGAAACGATGATCGCCCGCACCATGCTGGAAAACGACTTGCAGGCAGGCAACACCATCGAGATCGGAGCCAAAAACGGCGACTTTACCGTAAAAATCAAATAAAATCGCCTTTATATGACGAAAGCGCCCCGCGGGACTTCCCGCGGGGCGCTCATATTCTTTTATTTTCGGTCATATGCAACAAGGAATAGTCAGTATCAAAATAATCGCCAAAATTATCCTGCGCATTTGACCTTTTGATACGAGCAATCCACCCTTCTCCAACGCCCTTTTTTCCTGTTCAAGCTTTTCAATGTCGCTTTCTATATCATTCATTTCTCTTGTTTTTCCGTGATGACCTTGTCGATCTTTATCGTCGCAAAATCCTGTATATTCAGGCATTTGCCGCAATTGTCGCAGACCTTGTTCGGATCCAGATCGCACATTTCGCACTCAAGACAGCCGATGCAATCTCTGTCATACAGCACACATTTCTGCGTTTCCATCGTTCCTGCCCTCCCGATGTTTTGATTATAACATTTTCCTTAAAAATAATCAAATATTTTTATAAACATTTGTTTGCTTTTTTGAATTATTTATGGTATAATGGTCGTAACGTGGAGGTGAACGGTATGTCGGAAAGCAGCAAAAATAAAATGCAGGCGGTGCTGAACTTTATCAATGAGTACAATGCGGAATACGGCTACTCCCCCACTGTACGCGAGATTTGCGCCGAACTCAACATCAAATCGACCGCCTCCGCCTACTATTATATCGAAAAACTGTCGGACAGCGGGCTTCTCAACAAATCCCCCAACAAAAACAGGGCGGTCAGCTTCAAAAAAAATTCCTGCATTAATGTTCCGCTGATCGGCACCGTAACGGCGGGGCAGCCTATTTTTGCCTATGAAAATTATGAGGATTACTATTCCTTCCCCTCCGGCAGCTTTAACGGCACAGATCTCTTTATGCTGAACGTACAAGGCTCGAGCATGATCGACGCGGGGATTTGCGACGGCGATAAAATCGTCGTGCGCAAACAAAACACCGCCGACAACGGCGACATTGTAGTCGCTTTGCTCGATGACAGCGCGACCGTAAAGAGGTTCTATAAAAAGGACGGATATTATGTCCTTCACCCCGAAAACGAAACGATGCAAGACATTGTCGTGGAAGATGTAGCGATCCTCGGCAAGGTGATCGGTCTCGTACGTTCGTTTTAGCGACAGGCTTCAATTTACCGGGCGGGCAGAATCCCCGCCTTTTTTCATGCAGAGCATTCGAAAATCCCCCTTGAAATCGCTTGCCAAACAACTGAAATTATATTATAATTATAACGTTATCGGTTCAATAAGCCGCTGTGGTGAAATTGGCAGACGCGCTGGACTCAAAATCCAGTGGTAGCGATA
>ERZ1106952.286-NODE-286-length-27895-cov-6.370546_pt1 | contig 27895 bp, 28 predicted proteins | sample MGYA00403677_ERZ1106952 | MGnify/ENA primary metagenome ERZ1106952 (study PRJEB35170, sample SAMEA104062415) | human gut metagenome | biome: human gut; feature: human-associated habitat; material: faeces | place: Denmark | collected 2012-05-14 ...
AAGTCAAGCACGTCAACCGCGTGTTCTACGATTGCACCGGTAAGCCGCCTGCAACGATCGAGCTCGAGTAATCTGCAAACCCTGAAAAGTATTGATGTAATGCAATATTTTGAAAACCGAAAGGCTCTGTGATACTGCTTTGATACTATCGGGCGATTATTCATAAAGAGAGACATGAGAATGCCCTCTGAGAAACGGTAAGTTTTTCAGAGGGCATTTTTGTGTCTTTTATTCTTTACGCCACTTTTTCTTCGGCTCGTACCGGCCGCAGCCGTCGGCGGTCTGTGGCCAGTTGAGCTTCCATTCCAGATACTCTTCCTTGGTGATCTCGCCCTCCCGGAGCTGCTTCTTACGGAGTTGCCACTCCTTCAGGAAATCATCCAGCAGGCGATAGCGGAAGCTGACTGCCATGTGCTTTTCCGGGAGATCCGGGTCGGTGGTGTCTGTGACCTCATAGAGCCGGGTGCCGGGATAGTGCTCGTCCAGCTCGAACAGAGTGTACATCACATCCTCTGCGGCGTACAGGGTCGGCTCATAGAGGGAACGGTAGTTCACGTCCAGCACCTCCGCAATCTTGCGGAGCAGCTCTTCTTTAGGAGTGCGGGTGTTGCTTTCGTATTGTGCGATGCGGATGTCTGCGCTTTTCTCCTCAAACCCGATGGCAATGCCCAGTTCTTTCTGGGTCATACCTCGGAGGTTACGGGCACGTTTGATGCGGTCACCGACTGCCATGCGATTGCCTCCTGACTTAAACATATTTGTTGAACCTAGTATAGCACAGAAAAATAGGAGGTACTATCAGGAGAAAATCTACGGGGCAGGGGAGGAGTGATAGGATGCCAGCCTACAAGGACAGCAAACAGGGCACATGGTACGCTTCCTTCTACTTCGAGAACTGGCAAGGTGTGAAGCAGAAGAAGCTGAAACGGGGGTTTGCCACCAAGAAGGACGCTCTGGCGTGGGATCGGGAGTTCCTTCTTCAGCAGGCAGCAGACCTGACCATGACCTTTGAAGCCTTTGTGGAAATTTATATCACGGACAAGAAAAAGCGGCTCCGGGAAAACACCTGGTCTACCAAAGAGCACATCATCCGAACGAAAATCTTACCGTATTTCAAAGAAAAACGGCTCAGCGAGATAAAGCCACGGGATGTGATCGCATGGCAGAACGAGATGCTGAACTACCGGGACAAAAACGGCAAGGCCTACTCGCCGACCTACCTCAAGACGCTGCATGGACAACTCAGTGCCATTCTGAATCACGCCGTCCGGTTCTACGGGCTGAAATCAAACGCAGCAGCCACAGCCGGGTGCATGGGGTCAGAAAAGCACAAGGAAATGCTTTTCTGGACAAAGGAAGAGTACCTCAAATTCGCAGAAGTCATGATGGACAAGCCGCAGTCCTACTACGCCTTTGAAGTTCTCTACTGGTGTGGCATCCGGGAGGGCGAGCTGCTGGCTCTGACTCCGGCAGACTTCGACTTGGACAAGGGGCTGCTCTCCATCACCAAATCCTATCAAAGGCTGAAAGGCCGGGATGTGATCACCGACCCGAAAACACCCAAGAGCGTCCGTGTCATCCAGATGCCGCAGTTTCTGACGGACGAGATCAGAGACTATCTGAAATCCCTCTACAAAGTCCAGCCAGACCAGCGGATCTTTGAGGTGACCAAGAGCTACCTGCACCACGAGATGGACAGGGGAGCCAAGGAAGCCGGGGTGAAGCGGATACGAATCCACGACCTGCGGCATTCCCATGTATCACTGTTGATCGAGATGGGTTTCTCGGCTCTGGAAATCGCAGACCGGGTGGGGCATGAGAGCGTGGACATCACCTATAAGTACGCCCACCTCTTTCCCTCAAAGCAGCAGGAGATGGCGCAGAAGCTGGACATGGAACGAAAGGAAGGATGAAGATGGAACGAGTGCTCGACCAGCAAGGCCGCTGGCGGAACAAGGTGGTAGCCTTCCGAATGTCCCCGGAAGAGGACGAGGTTCTGGAAGCCAAAGTAAAGCTCTCCGGGCTGACCAAACAGGAGTATATCATCCGCCGCTTGACCGACCGGGAAATCACCGTGGTAGGCAACCCAAGGGTCTACAAAGCCCTACGAGGCCAGATGGAGCTGATCTATCAGGAATTACAGCGGCTGGCCGTGGATGAAGAAGTCCCGCCGGACTTGCTGGAGACCTTGCAAATGGTAGCCCTGACGTTGAACGGACTTAAGGAGGAATGCGAATGACGGACAATAGAAAAACGACCGTACCGGGTGCATCTGTTGGCGCAGATGCGGTACAGTCGTCTGATAAAATTACCACCAATATTATAACAAATTCGGGCAAGCAAATCAATCTGCAAGCCGCGAAAAAGTCAAACAATTTCGGACTGAACACGGTATCAATGACCGAGCTGTACGACACGGTGTATCCACCCCGGAAGCCCATCGTGAACGACCTGCTGTACAGTGGCACCTACCTCTTTGTAGGAGCACCCAAGGTGGGCAAGTCCTTCTTCATGGGGCAGCTCGCCTACCATGTGGCGATGGGGCTTCCGTTGTGGGAGTACGAGGTGCATCAAGGCACCGTCCTCTATCTGGCGTTGGAGGATGATTACGCCCGGCTGCAGCGGCGGCTTTCCCGGATGTTCGGGGTAGAGGAGACCAGCAATCTCTACTTCGCAACGCAAGCTAAGTCCGTGAGCGAGGGACTTGACCAGCAGTTGGAAGGATTCATCCGGGAGCACCCGGATGTACGGCTCATCATCATCGACACCCTGCAGAAGGTGCGGGAGATCGGCGGTGACCGATACAGCTACGCCAGCGACTACGAGATCGTGACCAAACTGAAAACTTTCAGCGACAGGTACGGCATCTGCCTGCTGGTGGTTCATCACACCCGGAAGATGGAAGCCGAGGACAGCTTTGATATGATCTCCGGCACCAACGGTCTGTTGGGTGCAGCGGATGGCGCATTCATCATGCAGAAGAAGCGGCGCACGGACAACACCGCACTACTGGACATCGTGGGGCGTGACCAGCCGGATCAGGAGCTGACATTGGAGTTCAACCGAGAACGCTGTGTCTGGGAGTTCCAAGGAGCCGAAACGGAACTTTGGAAGCTGCCGCCCGACCCGCTTCTGGAAGCGGTGGCAAAGATGCTCACCCCGGAACAGCCAGAGTGGAGCGGTACGCCCACGGAGCTGCTGGAACGTCTGCCGGGTGTGAGCATACAGGCAAACATCCTGACCCGGAAGCTGAACGTGAGTGCCGACAGGCTCTACAACGATTATGGAATTCGGTACGAAAGCAAGCGCACCCATGAGGGCAGAGTGGTCAAATTAACGCTGGAAAATTCTGGGACGTGACGATTCGTGACGGTTGTGACGGTATTTTTGCTACTATGTAAAATACCGTCACAATCGACACAACCGACACGGGATGGTGATAATGATGAAAAATGTGCAGATTTCGCAGGAACTTTTCGTCGCCTTGCTGCATTATCATTTGAGCGGCGAAAATGAGTACGAAGAGGTCATTGAGCAGGGTCTGGAGCAAAAATTGGATGCGATGCTGCGGCATGAGCTGTATGCCCAGTACAAGACAGCACCCACCGAGGAACAGCGGGAGCAGGCTCGGCAGGAGTATCTGGACAGACGAGGCGTGCCAGAAAGCTTCCGCTGGTGAGTCCCTCTATTGGCAAAGTACAGGAGCGTGTCACGCTCCTGTGAATGCAATCACGCAGGAAGGTGGTGTTGGACCGGGCAGCGGCGAGGTACAGCGAAACCCCGTCCGCAGACGGAAGCCCCCGGCAGGGCGCAAAGGCATCTTTTGATGGACGGAACGTCTGTCAAAAGTGCTTTTGCGTTACTTTCGACGAAAGTAACAAAGCCTTTGCCGTGTCCGGCACCAGTTACTTCCACAGAGAAAGGACGTGCGATTGAAAAGAACCATTTCCGCAATGCGGGGTCCCGGCTCCCTCAACCATAACCGGAGAAGTTTCACCGCTGAAAACGTTGACCCGAAGCGCAGCAGCCTGAATGTCGTGTACCGGGATGAGCCGATTCAGAAGGTGTACCACGAACTGTTTGACGAGGCAGTGAAGCGTTACAATGCCAAGCAGAAGCGCAAGGACCGCTGTATCACCGACTACTATGAGCACCTGCGGACAGGCAAGCAGGAAAAGCTTTTCCATGAGCTGATCGTCCAGATCGGCAACAAAGATGATATGGGTGTCCTGACCGAGAATGGCGCACTGGCAAAGGAACTGCTGGACGAGTATATGCAGGGCTTCCAAGAGCGGAACCCGACACTGCGGGTGTTCGGGGCTTTCCTCCACATGGATGAAGCTACGCCCCATCTGCACATCGACTTCGTGCCGTATGTGTCCGGCTGGAAAGGCAAAGGACTGGACACCAAGGTGTCCCTGAAGCAGGCGCTGAAAGCCTTGGGCTTTGCAGGCGGTTCTAAACGGGAATCCGAGCTGAACCAGTGGATCAACGCCGAGAAAGAGCAGCTTGCCGCCGTGATGGAGCGGCACGGCATCGAGTGGGAACAGAAAGGCACCCACGAAGAGCACCTGTCTGTGCTGGACTTCAAAAAGCAGGAGCGTAGTAAAGAGGTAGCGGCTCTGGAAGCTGCCAAGCAGGAGTGCCAGACCGACCTGACCGAAATGCAGGAACAGCTGGAAACAGCGCAGACAGCCGTAGAAGCCGCTGAACAGCGGGTACAGAAAGCAGAGCTGACCTACCAGAAGCAGAGCCAGAAGCTGAACAAGCTGGCTCCCATTATGGAAGGTTTGGAAAACCTGTCAGCGCAATACTCCCAGCGGCCAGAAGAATGGGTGCCAGAAGCAGCCACATTTGAGACCGCCAAGAGCTATCGGGAGAAGAAGGCCATGCCGCTGATCCAGAAGTTGGTGAAGGTACTCTTTGCCCTCCATCGGAAGTACTGGGAGGTTAAGAACGAGAGGGATAAGTACCAGTATTTCTATCAGGACGAGAAGAAAGCTACCCGCCATTTGAGCCAGCAGCTGGAACAGGTAAAAGCTGAGAATTTGCAGCTCTATGCGATGAAACGTGATTTCAGGCGAGTATGGAACTATTTCGGTGCCGAAAAGATGCAGCAGGTCATTGGGTTTATGAGGGAGCAGGAGCAGACCACAGATAGGAGCCAGAAGAAGAGCAGACAGAACAGTGTAGAGCTGTAAGCATAGCAGACCCCCGCCAGCGGATGTTGGCGGGGGTCTGTACATATAAGTGATATTTTACTCAAAAAGTTCCGGGGCAATATCCGTCAGAGCAAATCCGGGAATGTCTTTCTCGTCTTTGTAGGTGCCATCTTCAGCCAGAAACTCGACCTTTGCAAAGTCCGCAACTGGAATCTCAGATTCACAGACATACCAGTTCAGGTAGTCATTAGCGGTTTGTTTGAGGGTTGAGGCAACGCTGCGGTCAGCGTTATACTTGTCGCAGAAAGTGCGCCAAGGCAGATATCGCCAGATTTTACCATTGGTCTTGATGGTAATGCGGCACATGATTTTGTCGTTGGACAGACCGGTGTTTTTTGCACCGGCATGGTCATTGGCAGTCAGCCAGACGACAGGATGATAGTTTTCATATTTGTCAACGGCTTTGATGCCAATTTCATGCCCATTGAAGTACAGCGGCTCCTGATGGAAAGTTGCACCATCGTACTTTAGGTTGGAAGGCGTCAGCACTAATTTCCCAGTGGCCGAAATCATCCGATATTTGATAAGGCTGGTGTAGTGATACAGGTTTTCAGGCAGCTTGGTCTTTTTCACTTTCATTTGTTTCCCTCCAAAATCGTAGATGCTTACTAATACGAAACACCGTCTGAGATGCAGATAGTGGACGAGATTGAAAAAAGTGTACACTATCTCGCTGAAAAAAGCAATAGAAATTTTTATCGGCTTGCAATCACGGAAAAGCTGTGGTACGCTTTACTAGGATAGTATAAAGGGAAAGTATATCCTTTTTGGGAAAAACACCATGGTGTACCAATAGTGGTACATTTACTATGTTAAAATGAAAGAAAACAATGCGGAAATCCGCATTTGATGGAGGAAATAAAAATGGTAGACACCAAAAAAGAGCAGGAACGCGAAGAACTGCACCGTGCAATCTGGGCGATTGCGGATGATCTGCGCGGCGCAGTGGACGGATGGGATTTTAAGAGCTACGTTCTCGGTACGATGTTCTACCGTTATATTTCGGAGAACATCGCCAGCTATATCAATCAGGGCGAAATTGATGCAGGCAACCCGGATTTCCGCTATGAAGATATGTCTGATGCAGAGGCAGAGCAGGCACGGGAAGGACTGGTACAGGAAAAAGGGTTCTTCATCCTGCCCAGTGAGCTGTTCTGCAATGTGCGGGCAAAAGCGGCCAGCGATGAAAACCTCAACGAAACGTTGGAAACGGTGTTCCGGCACATTGAGGAATCCGCAAAGGGCAGCTCCTCTGAGGGACAGTTTGCAGGGCTGTTTGATGATTACGATGTCAACAGCAATAAGCTGGGTGCGACCGTTGCCAAGCGCAATGAGAAGCTCGTGAAACTGCTGAACGGCGTGGCAGATATGAACCTTGGCGATGTGAAAGAGCATGACATTGATGCCTTTGGCGATGCCTACGAATACCTGATGACCATGTACGCCAGCAATGCAGGCAAGTCCGGTGGCGAGTTCTTTACGCCTGCTGATGTTTCGGAGCTGCTGACCCGGCTGGGTACCGTAGGCAAGAAGGAAATCAACAAGGTATATGACCCGGCCTGTGGTTCCGGTTCGCTGCTGCTGAAGGCAGAAAAGGTGCTGGGACGGGATGCCGTGCGCAATGGTTTCTTTGGACAAGAAATCAACATCACAACGTACAACCTGTGCCGCATCAATATGTTCCTGCACGACATTGAATTTGACAAATTCGACATTGCCTGTGAGGACACGCTGACCAATCCGCAGCACTGGGATGATGAACCTTTTGAGCTGATCGTATCGAATCCGCCGTACTCCATCAAGTGGGCCGGTGACGAGAATCCGCTGCTCATCAATGACCCTCGCTTTGCTCCGGCAGGTGTGCTGGCTCCGAAGAGCAAAGCGGACTTGGCGTTTATCATGCATTCGTTGGCATGGCTGGCTTCCAACGGTACGGCAGCAATCGTCTGTTTCCCCGGCATCATGTACCGTGGCGGCGCAGAGCAGAAGATCCGCAAATATCTGGTGGACAACAACTTCATTGACTGCATCATTCAGCTGCCGAGCAACCTGTTCTTTGGTACCAGTATTGCCACCTGCATCATGGTGCTGAAAAAGGGTAAAACGGACAATAAGGTGCTGTTCATTGATGCTTCTTCCGAGTGCGTCAAGGTGACGAACAACAACAAACTCACCCCGGAGAACATTAACAAAATAGTGGACACCTTTGCACAGCGGGCAGAAGAAGCACACTTCTCCCATCTGGCGGAGTATTCCGAGGTGCAGGAAAATGACTATAACCTGTCGGTTTCCACTTATGTGGAGGCTAAGGACACCCGTGAGAAGATCGACATTGTAAAGCTGAACGCTGAAATTGCACAAATCGTAGCACGGGAGAATGAACTGCGAGCCGCCATTGACCAGATCGTGGCAGAAATCGAGGGCTGAGATGGAAAGCAAGAAGAAAGATTCTGCATTGGTACGTTCTTCTGCGGCTGAATACCTGACCTTTGTTGCCTCTACGGGTGAGGACAAGGACAGCATTGAGATGCGCTACGAGGATGAAAACATCTGGCTGACGCAAAAGATGATGGCGACCCTTTACGATGTGGGGCTTCCGACCATCAATGAGCATATCAAAAAGATTTATGCTGACCATGAGCAGGACGAAGCGGCAACTATTCGGAAATTCCGAATAGTTCAAAATGAGGGTGGCCGACAGGTTGCTCGCAGCGTGAACCACTATAATCTGCAAATGATTATTGCGGTCGGCTTCAAGGTGAACAACCAGCGGGCGGTGCGGTTCCGTGTCTGGGCAAATCAGATCGTGGAGCAGTATACTATCAAGGGCTGGGCAATGGACGAAGAACGCCTGAAAAACGGTGGCACAGTCCTGACCAAGAAATACTTTGAAGAGCAGTTGGAGCGCATCCGGGAGATCCGCATTTCGGAGCGCAACTTCTACCAGAAACTTACTGACATTTACGCTACTTCGCTGGATTATGACCGCAATGCGCTGACCACAAAAGAGTTCTTTGCGAAGGTGCAGAATAAGATGCACTATGCCGTGCATCGCCATACGGCGGCAGAACTGATCTATGAACGTGCCGATGCCGAAAAGCCGCACATGGGGCTTCACACATGGAAGGACGCTCCCAACGGCAAAATCAAAAAGAGCGATGTTTCGGTAGCGAAAAACTACCTGACCGAAGATGAAATGAAGTCCATGGAGCTGATCGTTTCGGCATACCTCGACCTTGCCGAGAACCGTGCCCGCCGTCATATCCCTATGACCATGGAGGACTGGGCCAAGCGGCTGGACATCTATTTGCAGGCAGATGATCTGGAAGTGCTGAAGGATGCAGGCAAAATCTCGGCACAGCTTGCAAAGATGCACGCCGAAACGGAGTTTGAAAAGTACCGTGTGGTGCAAGATCGGCTGTACCAGAGCGATTTTGACAGGTATTTGGAGGAAAACCTAGAGTAAAGATGAGCCTTGAGATTTGGAGTTTCGTAGTGGATGTGCTCTCATTGATTGCAACAGTTGTATTGACAGTTGCAATCTATTGGCTACAGCGCTCACATGAAAAAGAACGTGAGCAAATGGAAGTGGAGGCGCAGAAAAAGGCTGCTGCTGAAGCGGCAAGAGTTTTTCTGATTGATAATGAGGATGAAATAGAGTATTTGCCGTTGTCGGCGATTGCAAAGAGTCTGAAACTCAAAAGAAAGCATCATAGAGCGATAACGACCAAGTTTTTAAGATGTAGTGAGGAAGTCCAAAAGGAAATCCTCAAGCAAGCCAATTTTCAGCCAATAGAAGTTTCCAAAGAACAGATAAGTGCTGCGTTGAAACTATTAAAAGACGATATTAAAACATACTATTTTGGTCGAGATGTTTTGTATGGTGGAGCTAAATACTTTCATTGGGGCATGGAACGTTATTCGGACGAAAAAACTGAAATAGTAAATCCATACAGATTTGAGGACATAAGGCGAACACACTTTTATCAAGGCGATTCACTCCGATTATTAAAAGACACGAGCTATAACGGAACGCTATACGGATATATGTATGATTACCTTCACTCCGCAGATTTGGGAAAGTCCAAATGGCTACTGCAGCCACCAATTGATATGGTTTGGTCGCAATGCAATTTGGCTGGATGCCCGGAAGAAATAATGACATTCTGGACGATGCGAATCGTTATTGACTGTTGCCGGGTATTTGCTGAATCAGAAGAAGATATTATTTTCGATGAAGATTTGATCGAAACACAGGAAGATATGTATTATTATGCGGTGATGGCGTTGTATAGTACTTACATTGCAAAGAAAGTAGAGAGTGCGAATGAGTAAGCTGGAAGAACTGATTCAGGAACTTTGCCCGGATGGTGTGGAAACATTTCCATTGGAAGAGTGCTGTAATATTCTTGATAAAAAACGTAAGCCTGTAACAAAAAACTCTCGCGAAAAGGGAGAATATCCCTATTATGGAGCTAATGGAGTACAGGATTACGTTTCTGATTATATTTTTAATGGAAAGTTTGTCTTAGTTGGAGAAGATGGTAGTGTAATAACAAAATCTGGCACACCTGTTGTGACATGGGCAGAAGGAAAAATTTGGGTTAATAATCACGCACATGTTATAGAAGAAAAGTCGGGGACAATGCTTCGGTACCTCTATTTTTATATTCAAACAATTGATGTTACTTCATTAATTCATGGAAATATCCCTAAACTTACGGGTAGGGATTTCCGGTCACTGAAAATTGCGCTTCCGCCGCTTGAAATTCAGCGTGAAATTGTCAGTATCTTAGACAATTTCACGGAGCTTACAGCGGAGCTTACAGCGGAGCTTACAGCGGAGCTTACAGCTAGAAAGACACAGTATACTTATTATAGGGATAAGTTGCTTGCGAATAGCTATAAAGGCGAAATAAAACAGTTAGAAGAATGCTGCGATTCGATAGCGGATGGCGATCATCAGGCACCACCTAAAGCGGATAGCGGTGTTCCGTTTATTACAATTTCAGATATTGATGAACGACATGAAATTAACCTTAATGTAACAAAATATGTTCCGGATGAATATTATAACCGGTTGGCGGACAAGCGTAGACCCCAAAAAGGTGATGTGCTGTATACAGTGGTAGGGTCGTATGGAATCCCTGTGTATATTTCTGAAAATAAAAGGTTTGTATTTCAACGACATATTGCAATATTGAGACCAAACAATGCTGTTATTGATTCACGGTATTTGTAGCATGCAATGAATGGAACAGCATTCCATAGACAAGCGGACTTGGCGGCAAAGGGGGCTGCACAAAAAACAATAGGGCTTGCGTCATTGGCAAAAATGACAGTTCCGGTTCCTCCCCTTGATGTCCAAAATCGCATTGTGAATGTGCTGGACAACTTTGAGAAAATTTGCTCTGACCTCAATATCGGCTTGCCTGCTGAAATTGAAGCCCGTCAAAAGCAGTACGAGTATTACCGAGATAAGCTCTTGACATTTGCAGAAACTGGTAACACAATTTTGAACGGAACGGAACGGAACGGAACGGAACGGAACGGAACGGAACGGAACGGAACGGAACTCTGATTAAGCTCTTGCAGTATGTGTTTGGCTATGCGGTTGTTACGCTTGAAGATATTGCTGAAAATTGCGACAGTATGCGTAAGCCTGTCACAAGTGGCAAACGTGAAGCGGGAGAGTACCCGTATTATGGGGCTTCTGGCATCGTGGATTATGTAAAGGATTATATTTTTGACGGCGATTACCTGCTTGTGTCAGAAGATGGCGCAAATCTTTTGGCAAGAAGTACGCCGATTGCGTTTTCAATTTCGGGGAAAAACTGGGTCAATAATCATGCGCACGTTTTGAAGTTTGATTGCTACGAAACCAGACGGTTTGTAGAGTTTTATTTGAACTCGATTGATTTGGCTCTATATATTTCGGGCGGCGCACAGCCTAAATTGAACCAGAAGAATTTGAACCGAATCGAAATTCCGCTTCCGAGTCAGGAACGGCAAAAATATATTGTGGATATTCTTGACCGTTTTGATGCTATCTGCAATGATTTGACCAGCGGCCTGCCCGCGGAGATTGAGGCAAGGCAAAAGCAGTATGAGTACTATCGGGATAGGCTGTTGAGTTTTAAGGAGTTGAATTGATTGGAATATTCTGAAATGAGAGTGGATTTTCTTGGAGCAGCTAGAGTGATTGACAACTTTATAGGTGGTGTGATGGAGCCATATTCGTATGAAGATTACTTGCGGGATTTTGTGAATTGTTCAAGCTGCTTCCTGAAAAAATCCAATGGAAAGCTATATAAGAAGCCGGAGTCAGAAGCACACGGAGAATACGACTGCGCTTCAGATGAATACAAGCTTGATTTTAAGCTTTTCGCATCTCAATCAAGGCTGCAAGCGGCTAAAATCCTCTCACCATCAATCCAAGAATTCATGCCCGGTGTGATAGGCTTTGGACTGCCAGAAAAGCACGAAGGTGTTCCGGGGTATAAACCGATTACTTACAGCATTCCGCATGCAGTGTTTCGGAGCCTAATCTGGAATAAAATGATAGAAATTCGAGAGAAGAAAGAGAAAGAAGATGTATTGGAAAAGGATGTATCTCAAATTATAAAGATATTTGAGACAAAGAAAAATATAATGCTGTTCTTTCCATATAATTTCAATTTTGATTCAAATGACAATTTTGAACAGGGAAGAAAACTTGCGATTGATGGATTGAATGCGGACTTTAAGTATCTTTTTCAATATCGAATGGACAGGTTGCCAGAGTATGATACCTATGTTTCATTCATCTACGAAAAAGAAAACTTTGTAATAACCAAATGGACAGGAGATAAACTTGAATTTGTTGAAATGATACCAGTTTATAGAAGTTCGCTATATTGTGAATTGTGGCATATAGCGGAAGGATAAATTGCAGGAGGAATTTGAAATGTCCTTTTTCAATATCGTTGCGGCTACCAATGAGGATACCGTTGTTGCTGCCTATGAACCCTCCAAGGTGCGCTCTGACAGCTACCAAAGAGAGGCGGAACTGGAAAAAGAGTTTATCCGGCTGTTGTGCGAGCAGGGCTACACCTATCTGCCGCTGCATACCGAGGATGAACTGATTGCTAACCTCCGCAGCCAACTGGAAGAGCTGAACCACTACCAGTTTTCCGATACGGAGTGGCGGCAGTTTTTCAGTGATGTAATTGCCAACCCCAACGAGCATATTCCCGAAAAGACCCGGAAGATTCAGGAAGATAATGTGCAGGTATTGCACCGTGATGATGGAAGTTCCAAAAATATCACACTGATCGACAAAAAGAACATCCACAACAACCGCCTGCAGGTCATCAATCAGTATGAGGTAAAACAAGCAGACGGCGCACGGCATGATAACCGCTACGATGTGACGATTTTGGTCAACGGCTTTCCGCTGGTTCATGTGGAACTGAAGCGGCGCGGGGTGGCCATCCGGGAGGCGTTCAACCAGATCAACCGCTATCAGCGGGATTCGTTCTGGGCGGGCTGCGGTTTGTACGAGTATGCGCAGATTTTCGTGATCTCCAACGGCACAAATACCAAGTACTACTCCAACAGCACCCGCTACAATGCCATCAAGGACGCCAAACACGGCAAGACGAAAAAGGAAAAGACCAGCAACAGCTTTGAATTTACCTCCTACTGGGCCGATGCAAACAACCGCGTGCTAACGGATCTGATCGACTTTACCCGGACATTCTTTGCAAAGCACACGATCCTGAGCGTGCTGACCCGGTACTGTATCTTTACCTCAGAAAAGATGCTGATGGTGATGCGCCCATATCAGATCACGGCAACCGAGAGGATATTGAACCGCATCGAGATCGCTAACAATTACAAAAAGTATGGCACTATCGAGGGCGGTGGCTACATCTGGCACACCACTGGATCCGGCAAGACGTTGACCTCCTTCAAAACGGCACGGCTGGCATCGCAGTTGCCCTACATCGACAAGGTGTTGTTTGTGGTAGACCGCAAGGATTTGGACTACCAGACTATGAAAGAGTATGACCGCTTCGAGAAGGGCGCGGCAAACTCCAACACCAGCACCACGATTCTGAAACGCCAGTTGGAAAACCCGGAAGCACATATCATCATTACCACCATCCAGAAGCTGGCGACCTTCATCAAGAAAAATCCGGGGCATGAAGTCTACCAGAAGCACGTTGTAATCATCTTTGACGAGTGCCACCGCAGCCAGTTCGGTGATATGCACAAGGCCATTGTTCACAATTTCAAAAAGTACCACCTGTTCGGCTTTACAGGAACGCCGATTTTTGCAGTCAACGCAGGAAGCTCCACTGATCCACGCTATTTCACCACGGCGCAGACGTTCGGCGACCAACTGCACACCTACACTATCGTGGATGCCATCAACGACAAGAATGTGCTGCCATTCCGTGTGGATTACATCAAGACGATGGATGCAGAGCCAGACATGGACGATAAACAGGTTTGGGATATCGACCGGGAAAAGGCATTCATGGCTCCCAAGCGTATTTCTCTGGTGACAAAGTACATCCTCGACCACTTCGACCAGAAAACCTATCGGGGAGACAAATCGTATGAGTTTAATCTGCTGACGAATGTGGCAGAGGTGGCCTCTGCCCAGCGTGGTGCGGTGGAGGAAATTAAGCAAAAACAGCGCGTCAGCGGTTTTAATTCGATTTTCTGCGTGGCTTCTGTGCCGATGGCAAAGCTGTATTATCAGGAGTTCAAAAAACAGATGGCGGCAGACCCAACCAAGCGGCTGCGCATTGCTACCATTTACAGCTATGGAGCCAACGAAGCGGAAACGGATGGCATTCTGGACGAGGAAAACCCGGAAGATACCTCCAACCTTGACCAGAGCAGCCGGGATTTCCTGGACGCAGCCATTCAGGATTACAACGAGATGTTCCACACGAACTACTCGACCGATGGCGAACGGTTCCAGAATTACTACAAAGATGTATCGCTCCGCATGAAAAATAAAGAGCTTGACCTGCTGATCGTGGTCAATATGTTCCTGACGGGCTTTGATGCCACGACCCTGAATACCCTTTGGGTGGACAAAAACCTGAAGATGCACGGTCTGATTCAGGCGTTCAGCCGGACGAACCGTATCTTGAACAGCATCAAGACCTTTGGCAATATCGTCTGCTTCCGCAATCTGCAAAAGCGGGTGGATGCGGCAATTTCGCTGTTTGGAGATAAAAATGCGGGCGGCATCGTTCTGTTGCGCAAATATGCGGACTACTACCACGGTTATATGGACGAGCAGAGAAAATACCATCAGGGCTATACGGACATGATCGATGACCTGACGCAGAAGTTCCCGCTGACAGAGCCGCAAATCAACGGGGAGCAGAACCAGAAGGACTTTATCGTGCTGTTTGGTGCACTGCTGCGGATGCGGAACCTGCTGTCCTCCTTTGATGATTTCAAGGGCAACGAACTGATCTCTGAACGGGATTTACAGGACTATTTGGGCCGCTATCAAGATTTGCGGGATGAATGGCGTAACAAGAAGCACGATGAAACCAAAGAGGACATCACGGATGATGTGGTGTTCGAGGTGGAACTGATTCGGCAGGTCGAAATTAACATTGACTACATTCTGATGCTGGTCAAAAAGTACCATGACACCCATTGCGATGATAAAGAAGTGCTCATCACGATTCGCAAGGCGATTGATGCCAGCCCGGAACTGCGTAGCAAAAAGCAGCTGATTGAAACGTTTATTGCAGGGGTCAACGATGTGGATGACGTGATGGCAGAGTGGAATACCTTTGTGTCCGAACAGCGAGAGAAAGAGCTTACAAAGATCATCCAAGAGGAAAAGCTAAAGGAGCCGGAGACGCGCAAGTATCTGGCCAATGCGTTCCGTGATGGCGAGATCAAAACTGTGGGCACTGACATTGATAAGCTGATGCCGCCTGTTTCCCGTTTCGGCGGCGGTGGCCTGGCGCAGAAAAAACAGGGTGTGATCGACAAGCTGAAAGGATTCTTTGACAAGTTCTTTGGGATTGGTGAAAGTTCAATGGCAGAGGATGATAGCAAATAATATTTGATATTAGGAAAAATATCTGCTATAATATTCACAGAGATTCCACTGGTTGTGTGATACTATCCTGATACTAAAAAATCAGCAAGCCACATCTAGCACAGCAATCTCATGAAAAAGTGAACATTCAAGAATAGCCTCACTAAACAAATTTGTTTAGTGAGAATCCGAGCTTACCGAGCTCGAGTAATTTCCAATAGCGCCATCACCCCGGAGGGGTCCGTGAAAACGGAACCTCCGGGGTGTTTTTATCTTTCGGCACGATCAAACAAGCCATAACGTTCAAAGCGTCTCCTATATCAGCGCTCCCCCGAAGTCTTTTGAACGCAGTATTTTACACAAAAAGTCCGAAACCTCTTTCTTCTCTGCCTGCAGGGGAGTATAATAGATTCTGTTGTTTGCAAAATAGGAAAGGGGAAGTATCAACTATGGAATCGAAGCAGAGGCTTTTGGAGCCGCAGCTCGTCCAAACAGGAAGGGCAGATCAGTTCAGCCGTAAGGTGTTCTGTGACGGAATGCGGGACGGTGTGCCCATTGCACTGGGCTATTTTGCGGTATCGTTTTCGTTGGGCATCGCGGCGCGCAAGGCGGGTTTTACGCCGTTTCAGGGGTTTCTTGTCAGCCTGCTGAACAATGCCTCCGCAGGAGAATATGCCGCATTTGCGTTGATCATGGCAAACGCCACCTATTTTGAGGTGGCGGTCATTACTTTAATCGCCAATGCGCGGTATCTGCTGATGAGCTGTGCACTGGCACAGCGCTTTGCTCCGGAAACGCCCTTCTGGCATCGGCTGCTCATCGGCTATGATGTCACGGACGAACTGTTCGGCATTACTATCGCCCGCCCGGGCAACCTGAATCCGTACTATACCTATGGCGCTATCCTGCTGGCGGCACCGGCTTGGGCTTCCGGTACGGCGCTGGGCATTATTGCGGGCAATCTGCTGCCGCTGCGGGTGGTCAGCGCCCTGAGTGTGGCGCTGTACGGAATGTTTTTGGCTATCATCATCCCGCCGGCTCGCAAAGACCGGATCGTTGCGGTGCTGGTCGTCATCAGCTTTGCGCTGAGTTTTCTGTGCAGCTATCTGCCGGGCATCTCGGCACTCTCCGAAGGCACCCGCACCATCCTTTTGACAGTGGCGATCTCCGGTGCAGCAGCGGTGCTGTTCCCGGTCAGGCAGGAGGAAAACGAAGATGACGCATAACAATTATATCTATATTGCGGTCATGGCGCTGGTGTCCTATGCCATCCGCATCCTGCCGCTGACGCTGATCCGCAAACCGATCAAAAACCGCTTCATCCAGTCGTTTTTGTACTATGTGCCCTATGTAACGCTGGCTGTGATGACCTTTCCGGCCATCATTCAGGCAACGCAGAGCCCGGCAGCAGGTGCTGTTGCACTGGTAGTCGGCATTGCTGCCGCATGGTTTGGCGCAAGCCTGTTTCAGGTGGCTGCAGGCTGCTGTGCCGTGGTGTTCGTGCTGGAATTTTTTATCTGATGCCTTATTGCGGGAGAACAAAATGAAGAAGATCCTTGTGACCGGTGCCGGCGGCTTTGTGGGTTCCCGTGTGATGCAGCAATGGGCGGGGCGTTACGAGTTGAGCACCTTTCCCAAAGGCTTTTTGGCAACAGCAGAGGAGGACGCCGTGCGGCAGGCGGTTTTGCAGCAGCACCCGGATGTCATTCTGCACACCGCAGCTATTTCGGATACCGGTTACTGCGCCGATCACCCGGAGCAGGCTTACCGCGCCAATGTGGAGTTGCCGGTCTGGCTTGCCCGTGCCGCAGCGGAGACCGGCGCAAAGCTGGTGGCCTTCAGTTCGGATCAGGTCTATGCCGGTGTGGAGCAGTCCGGCCCGCTGCCGGAAACCATTCCGTTACAGCCTGCCAATGTGTATGGGCAGGGCAAGCTGGAAATGGAGCAGCGGGTGCAGGCGCTCTGCCCGAGCGCCGTGTTGCTGCGCGCCACATGGATGTACGACCTGCCGGGCTACCGGCTGCCCATCCGGGGCAATCTGCCGCTGAATCTTTTGCGCGCGGCACAGCGGGGAGAATCTGTCCGCTTTTCTGTCCAGGATTTCCGGGGCATCACCTATGTCCGTCAGGCGGTGGCGCTGCTGGAGCCTGCCCTGACCCTGCCCGGTGGGGTCTATAACTTTGGCAGTGAAAACGCTGAAAACATGGTACTGACCGCCCGGCAGTTTGCTGAGACACTGGGGATCACGGTCGATATTCAGGAAGCTGACTGGGTGAGGAACCTTGCGATGGATTGCAGCAAGCTGCAGGCGCATGGCATCGTATTTGACACTACACAGGCAGGGCTGACGCGCTGTTTGCGGGATTATGGACTGCTCTGACCGCAGAAACAAAAATTTTTCCGTATCGCACAAAAAACAGAGAAAAGCACGAAAAAAGCAGGGGATTCTGTATGATGCCAGCCGAATCAGGCTGGACAAATCATGCGGAAGTCCTGCTTTTTTGCTTGTCTGCCGGAGAAAAGTTCACTTGTGGGATGCAGCAATTTTTCATACAAAAGTCATACTTATTTTACATCTTATCTGCATTTTGCTATAATATTTTCGCTTTTTTTGCAAAGCATCCGAACCGCATAAACCTTTAAAACCTTGAGGAGAGTGGATTTTTTGAAGGAAGTCAAGCTTGAAGAAGCGGCTTATCAGTTTGAAGCCAAAATGTCTCTGCGGCAGGCGATCCCGCTGGGCTTGCAGCACGTCTGCGCCATGTTCGTGGGCAACCTGACCCCGCTGCTGATCATCACCAGCGCCTGTGGCATTGCAGGCGGCGAGTTTGCAGACCTGCAGGTCACCCTGCTGCAGAGTGCCATGTTCGTGGCAGGTATCGTCACGCTGGTGCAGCTGTTCACCATCGGACCCGTGGGCGGCGCAGTGCCTATCATCATGGGTACCAGTTCCGGCTTTATCGGCGTGTTCAACAGCGTTGTGGGCACGATGGGCGGCGGTGTGCTGGCCTATGGCGCGATTATGGGCGCATCCATCATCGGCGGTATTTTTGAAAGTGTGCTGGGCTTCTTCCTGAAGCCGCTGCGCAGGTTCTTCCCACCGGTGGTCACCGGCACGGTGGTGCTTTCCATCGGTCTTTCGCTGATCTCGGTGGGCATCAATTCCTTCGGCGGCGGCAACAAGGCCAAGGACTTCGGCTCTGTGGAGAACCTGCTTCTGGCACTGTTCGTGCTGGTGGTCATCCTGTTCTTCAAACACTGGACCACCGGCTTCCTTAGCTCCTCTGCCATCCTCATCGGCATTCTGGCCGGTTATGTGGTTGCTTTCATTATGGGTCTGGTGCTGCCCACCACCGGCGTGACTGCTGATGGTGTAGAGTTCACCAAGGCATGGGTGCTCAACTGGAACAAGGTGGCACAGGCCTCCTGGTTCGCAGTACCCAAGCTGATGCCGGTCAAGGTGGTATTCGATGCCCGTGCAATCCTGCCGGTGCTGATCATGTTCATCGTTACCGCAGTGGAGACTGTGGGCGATATCTCCGGCGTGATGGAGGGCGGCATGAACCGTGAGCCCTCTGATAAGGAGCTGTCCGGCGGCGTCATCTGTGATGGCCTCGGCTCTACCTTTGCCGCACTGTTCGGCGTGTTGCCCAACACCTCCTTCAGCCAGAACGTGGGTCTGGTGGCCATGACCAAAGTGGTCAACCGCATGGCACTGGCTTCCGGCGCTGTGTTCCTGATTCTCTGCGGCCTGATCCCCAAGCTGGGCGCGCTGATCTCCATCATGCCGCAGGCCGTTCTGGGCGGTGCAGCCGTTATGATGTTCTCTTCCATCGTGGTCAGCGGCATCCAGCTGATCACCAAGGAAAAGATGACCCCGCGCCACCTGACCATCGTTTCCGTGGCACTGGGCGTAGGCTATGGCATGGGTGCCAACAGCGGTATTCTGGCACAGGCTCCGCAGGCCTTCCAGCTGATTTGCGGCGAGTCCGGCATTGTTCCGGCTGCTTTTGTGGCGATTCTGCTGAACGTGTTGCTGCCCAAGAACGATATGGCAGAGTAAACTTCAGCCTTTTTGCCGGGCAAGTGCTTCCAGCTGCTGCAATGCCTGCGGGGTGTCTGCATCCAGTAGTTCTGCGCTGTCTGCAATGCAGACCGTGCGCACCTGCGCAGGATACTTTTTAAGCAGCACGTTGCCGCCTTTATTTTCCGGCAGGGTGAGTAGTTCCGGAAAAAAGCTGCTTCCAAACAGAACGGGACTTCCGACAAGAGGCGCTGGGCCGTTTTCGGCCACGGCTCCCAGACGGAAGATCTCCCGTTCTGTTTCTTTTTGCCATTCTGCCGGGTACGGCCGCTCCTGGCAGAAGCGCTCTGTCATGGCTTCTACCGTCTCCCGGCGCAGCAGGGGCTGATCCCCGGGTAGAAACATACAGCCGCTAAGCTCCGGCAGCTGCTCCAGCAGCGCTGAAAGCCCCAGCCGAACGGTATCGTTGCGGCCAGGCAGGCTGTGCAGTAGCACCGGGACGCCCTGCGCCCTGCACAGTGCCTGCACCTCCTCCGAGCGGGTCACCACGATGCGGGCGGAGATACTAGGTGCAGCGGTAGCGGCAAAGGCCCGGCAGAGCATGGGCTGCCCGCAAAAATCTGCCAGCAGCTTGTTTGCACCAAACCGGCGGCTCAGCCCGGAAGCCATGATCACACAGCCGACTGTAAGCGACTTTTTCATACAAATACACCCCTTCAGCAGCATTTTATAATAGTATTATACCGAAAGCTGTGCTAAAATAAAAGCAGAGATATCGCAGCGATAGAAAAGAGAGGTACTGCACATGATGACGATCCGAGAATACAAGCGGGCAGAAAGTCTGGAGGAAGCGTGGCAGCTGAACCAGAAAAAACCAAACCGCATTTTGGGCGGCATGATCTGGCTGAAGATGGAAACCATCAATGTCGGCACCGCCATCGACCTTTCCGGTCTGGGACTGGATACCATTGAGGAGAACGAGGAGGGCTTTTCCATCGGCGCTATGGTCACCCTGCGCCAGCTGGAACAGCACCCGGGGCTTGCCGCCTACACCCACGGCGCTATGCGGGAGGCTGTGCGCCATATCGTGGGCGTGCAGCTGCGCAATCTGGCAACCGTGGGCGGCAGCATTTACAGCCGATTCGGCTTTTCAGATGTACTGACCATGTTCCTTGCCATGAACTGTGATGTGGAGCTGTACAAGGGCGGCATCCTGCCGCTGCAGGAATATGCACAGCGCCCCTACGACCGGGACATTCTGGTGCGGCTGATCGTAAAAAAGACGCCGATGCAGCTTTATTACCAGTCGGTGCGCAACAGCCAGACCGATATCCCGGTGCTGACCTGTGCCGCTGCCCGGATGGAGACCGGAGATTACCGCATCGTGATCGGTGCGCGTCCGCTGCGCGCCGTGCGGTTCGAACTCCCGGCAGAGCCTGCCCTTGCGGCAGAACAGCTTGCCGCACAGTTTGCCGAAGGCGTAAAGGCGCAGGTCATTACCGGCTCCAATATGCGCGGCAGCGCCGAATACCGCAGGCATCTGGCTGGCGTGCTGACAAAGCGCGCGGTACTGGAACTGGAACAGCGTAAAATGCAGGAGGAAAAGTAAATGCAGATCACACTTATCTTGAACGGCATCCGGGTATCCGAGGAGATTGCCCCGGATATGCTTTTGATCGATTTTGTCCGCGCACACGGCTGCAAGAGCGTCAAGCGCGGCTGCGAAACTTCCAACTGCGGTCTGTGCACTGTGTTTATGGATGATAAGCCTGTGCTGTCCTGCTCGGTGCTGGCAGCCCGCGCCGATGGACATAAGATCACTACGCTGGAGGGCTTGCAGGAAGAGGCTGCCGAGTTTGGTGCCTTTATTGCAGATCAGGGTGCAGAACAGTGTGGTTTCTGCAACCCGGGCTTTATTATGAATGCACTGGCTCTGTTCCGGGAGCAGCCGTACCCCACTGAAGAGCAGGTGAAGGAATACCTTGCCGGAAACCTGTGCCGCTGCTCCGGCTACGAAGGCCAGCTGCGCGGCATTATGAGCTTTCTGGCATGGAAAAAGCAGAAGGAGGGCGTACAGTGAAAACCGTCAACAAACCATTCCGCAAAAAAGACGCGATGCAGCTGGTTACCGGCCAGCCTGTCTATATGGATGATATCATCCCGCAGGACTGCCTGATCGTCAAGCTGCTGCGCTCGCCACATGCAAACGCCATCGTCCGCAGCATCAACACCGCCGTTGCCAAAAAAGTGCCCGGCATCGAGGCTGTCTTTACCTGGGAGGATGTGCCGCAGGATGCTCGCCGTTATACGCAGGCCGGCCAGACCTACCCGGAGGCCAGCCCCTACGACCGTCTGCTGATCGATCGCCACGTCCGCTTTGTGGGAGACGTGGTGGCCATCGTAGCCGGTAAGGATGAAAAGTGCGTGGACAAGGCACTCAAGCTCATTAAAGTGGATTATGAGGTGCTGGAAGCCGTGCTGGATTTCCACACCGCAAAGGATAATCCTATCCTTGTGCACCCGGAGGATAACTGGGAAAGCCTTGCTCCCGTGGGCGCCGACAACAAGCGCAACCTCTGCGCACATGATGAATGCGGCAACGGTGATATCGACGCTGTGCTGGCCGGGTGCGATGTGGTCATCGACCATGTGTACCACACCAAGGCCTGCCAGCAGGCTATGATGGAGACCTTCCGCACCTATTGCTCCATTGATACTTATGGGCGGCTGAATGTGCTCAGCTCTACCCAGATCGTGTTCCACGCCCGCCGCAACATTGCCAATGCACTGCACATTCCCAAGTCCATGGTGCGTGTCTCCAAGCCCCGCATCGGCGGCGGCTTTGGCGCTAAGCAGACCGCGGTCAGCGAGGTGTACCCGGCTTTTGTGACTTGGATGACCAAAAAGCCCTCCAAGCTCATCTTCAGCCGTGTGGAAAGCCAGACGGCTTCCTCGCCGCGCCACGAGATGGAGATGCACGTCCGTCTGGGCGCTACCAAGGACGGCATCGTGAAGGGCATTGACCTGTACACCCTGTCCAACACCGGTGCTTACGGCGAGCACGGCCCCACTACCGTGGGCCTGTCCGGTCATAAGTCCATTCCGCTGTACGGCAAGGCCGAGGCATTCCGTTTTGTCAGCGATGTGGTGTACACCAACCACATGTCTGCCGGTGCATACCGCGGCTATGGTGCTACACAGGGTCTGTTTGCGGTGGAATCTGCCGTGAACGAGCTGGCGCACAAGCTGAACATGGACCCCATTGCACTGCGCCTGAAGAATACCGTACAGGAGGGTGATGTGATGCCCGCCTACTACGGCGCGGTAAATACCAGCTGCGCGCTGGACCGGTGCGTGCTCAAGGTGCGCGAGATGATCGACTGGGCGCACAAGTATCCCGCCCGGGATATGGGCAACGGCAAGATCCGTGCCGTAGGCATGGGTATGGCCATGCAAGGCTCCGGCATTTCCGGCATGGACGTGGGCAGTGCTACCCTCAAACTGAACGATGACGGCTTTTATACCCTTATGATTGGTGCTGCCGATATGGGCACCGGCTGCGATACTACGCTGGCGCAGATCGCTGCCGAGGTTCTGGACTGCCCGCTGGATAATATTACCGTCTTTGGTGCGGATACGGATTCTTCCCCTTACGATTCCGGCTCCTACGCCTCCAGCACCACCTATGTCACCGGTAAGGCTACCGAAAAGTGCGCCATGAAGCTGCGGGAACAGATCTGCAAGTTGGGCGCAGAGCTGCTGGAATGCCCGGCGGATGCTGTGGAGTTTGATGGCAAAGTCGTGTTTGAAAGCGCTGACCCCACCCGCCAAAAGACCCTGTCCGAGATCGCCTTTGCTTCTCAGTTTGGCCATAAGATCCCGCTGGAATTTACCGAGACCCATACCTCGCCTTTGTCGCCGCCGCCGTATATGGTGGGCGCTGCCGAGGTAGAGGTGGATACCGAGACCGGCGAGGTGAAGGTGCTGGAATTTGACGCCTGCGTGGACTGCGGCACCCCCATCAACCCCAACCTGACCCGTGTGCAGGCAGAGGGCGGTATTTTGCAGGGCATCGGTATGACCCTGACCGAGAACATCACCTACGACAGAAACGGATACCCGGAGGAGAACTCTCTGTTCCAGTACAAGATCCCTGCCCGCAACGATATCGGGCATATCCATGTGGAGTTTGAGAATAGCTATGAGCCCAACGGCCCCTTTGGCGCAAAGTCCATCGGTGAGGTGGTCATCAATACGCCGCTGCCCGCCATCTCGGACGCCATCTACAACGCCATCGGCACCCGCTTCTACGAGCTGCCCATTACCCCGGAGCAGATCGCAATGGCAGTTGCAGCCAAGCAGTAATAGCAGATGCTGAACGAAAAAGAGCTTCCGTTTCTGGCAGAGAAAGGGCATATCGTTTCTCTGGTAGGCGGCGGGGGAAAAACGACCCTGCTGTATGCCATGGCAGACCACTGTGCCCGCAAGGGATGGCAGGTGCTTGTGACTACGACCACCCACATCCGGCAACCGGCAGCCTGCTATGCACCGGATGACGCAGCGCTTACCGCCTTATGGCAAGCGGGTCGCTATGCAGTGATTGGCACCCCGGCAGAAAACGGAAAGCTGACTTTGCCGCCGCCGCAGCTTTTGCGCCGGATGGCACAGGCAGATGCGGTATTCATTGAGGCAGACGGGGCAAAGCACTACCCCTGCAAGGTCCCGGCGGCGCACGAGCCGGTGCTGCTGCCCCAAAGCGATATCGTTTTGGCGCTGGCAGGGCTTTCGGCGCTGGATAGGCCCTTGCGGGAGGTCTGCTTCCGCTACGATACCATCCGTCCGCAGTTTTTAGCGGCTGCGCCGGATGCACCTCTTACGCCCCCTGTGCTGGCACAGCTGCTTGCAAGCACGCAGGGTGGTCGCAAGGCGGTGGGCGACCGACAGTTTTACGCTGTACTCAATCAGGCCGACACGCCGGAATTGCAGCAGCAGGGCATACAGATACAACAGCTTTTGCGTCAGCATGGTATAAAGTGCGTGCTGACGCATTTTGAAGAGGAAGAACGTGCATGAGCAAGGAAGATAAGATCGTGTTCTGTACCGGCGGCGGCTGCACCGCAAAGCTGGGTGCCGGGGTGCTGAGCCGTATTCTGGAAAAGCTGCCCCGGGGCGAAAAAGACCCGGATCTTCTGGTCGGCTATGACAGCCGGGATGATGCCGCAGTCTACCGCATTACGGACAACATTGCACTGGTGCAGACTGTGGACTTTTTTCCGCCGATGGTGGACGACCCCTATACCTTTGGGCAGATCGCAGCCACAAACGCCCTGAGCGATGTCTACGCCATGGGCGGCGAGGTAAAAACTGCCTTAAATCTGGTCTGTTTTCCGGAGGATATGGACTTGAATGTGCTGGGCGAGATTTTGCGCGGCGGTGCTGAAAAGGTGGCAGAAGCCGGCGGCAGCCTTGCAGGCGGGCATTCCATTGCAGACAGCGGGGTGAAATACGGTCTTTCTGTAACCGGCCTTGTAGACCCGCAACGGATGTATACGAACGACACCGGTATGCCGGGCGACAAGCTGGTATTGACCAAGGCTTTGGGTGTGGGGCTGCTGTGCACGGCAGACCGTGTGGGCGAAGCCGCCCCGGAGGAGATGGAAGCCGCCATCCGCTCCATGACCACTCTGAACAAAACAGCGGCAGAGATCAGCCGCAAATACCGCGTCCATGCCGCTACGGACGTGACCGGCTTCAGCTTTCTCGGCCATCTGCATGAGATGATGGGCGGCAAGCTTTCCTGCATCATCCATGCGGATGCAGTGCCGGTGCTTCCGGGCGCCCAAAAAGCAGCCGATGCGTTTTTGTACACCGCCGCCGGGCAGCGCAACCGCAACCACACCGGGCCGTTCGTCCGGTTTAAAAACGTAAGCTTCGCCATGGAGGAAGTCCTGTTCGACCCGCAGACCTCCGGCGGGCTGCTATTTGCAGTAGACCCGGCAGATGCAGCAACACTGGAACAGGAACTGCGCGCCGCAGGTCTGCCCGCGAGCATCGTGGGAGAGATCCTGCCCAAGCAGGAAATTGAGATCACCGTAACAGACAAATGAGAGGAGTAATCAGCATGGCTGAATTTATCAAAGTGGATGCACTGGGCGATGCCTGCCCGCTGCCTGTCGTCAAAGCGAAAAAGGCCATTTCCGAGCTGCAGGGCGCGGGACAGGTGGAGGTACTGGTGGACAACGAGATCGCTGTGCAAAACCTGACCAAGATGGCACAGCAAAAGGGTTATCAGTACAGCGCTGAAAAGCTGGAAGAGCGCAAATACCGTGTGCTGTTCACGCTGGGCGAAGTAGTAAGCGCCCCAGCAGAAGATGCTCCTGTCTGCACCTCTGATGCCCGCACTGATACGGTGGTGGCTATTTCCGCTGCCGTTATGGGCGATGGCAGCGAGGAACTGGGCAAGACCCTGCTCAAGGCCTTTGTATTTGCGCTGACCCAGCAGGATAAGCTGCCTAAGACCATTCTGTTCTATAACGGCGGCGCAGCGCTAACCTGTGAAGGCTCTGCCATGCTGGAAGATCTCAAGGCGCTGGAAGCACAGGGCGTAGAGATCCTGACCTGCGGTACCTGTCTGAACTTTTACGGCCTTACCGAGAAGCTGGCTGTGGGCAGCGTGACCAATATGTACACCATTGCCGAAAAGCTGACGCAGGCCGGAAACGTGGTAAAACCGTGATCTATCTGGATAACGCGGCCACCACTCTGCATAAACCGCCGCAGGTGGAACAGGCTATTCTGGAGGCACTGCACACGGCAGGCAACCCCGGGCGCGGCGCACACGAGCCCACCCTTCACGCCGCACGGATCGTGCTGGACACCCGTCTGGCGCTGGCAGAACTTTTCCATGTGCCGGACCCTTCCTGCATCTTTTTTGCCGCCAATGCGACCATGGCGCTGAACACAGTACTGAACGGCGTGCTGCATCCGGGCGACCATGTCATCACAACGGTATGCGAGCATAATTCTGTTCTGCGTCCGCTGTACCGGCTGCGGGCACAGGGGGTAGAGGTCTCTTTTACCGGGGTGGATGCAGCTGCACAGCTTTGTTACGACCAGTGGGAAACGCTGCTGCACCCCACGACCCGTGCACTGGTGGTGACAGGGGCTTCCAACGTGACCGGCAATGGCACCGACCTTGCCCGCGCAGCGGACTTTGCCCACCGGCACGGTCTGCTGTTCATCGTAGATGCTGCTCAGACTGCCGGTGCACAGCCCATTGATGTGCAGCAGCTGGGCATTGATGCCCTCTGCTTTACCGGCCACAAGGCACTTCTGGGGCCGCAGGGCACCGGCGGAGCTTATGTGCGCCCCAGCCTGCGCGTTGCGCCGCTCCTTGTGGGCGGCAGCGGCGTGCACAGCTTTGACGAAATGCACCCCTTGCAGATGCCCACCGCACTGGAGGCTGGCACGCTGAACGTGCACGGCCTTGCGGGGCTTTGCGCCGGGGTGCGCTGGCTGTTGGAGCAGGGCGTAGAAAACCTTGCTGCCCGGGAAGCCGCCCTTGCCCGCCTGTTTTATGAGCAGGTGCGTACTGCGCCGGGCGTAACAGTGTATGGTGATATGGCTATGCAGCCTCGTGCGCCCATTGTGGCGCTGAACATCGCACAGGAGGATTCTGCCCGGGTGGCAGATATCTTGTGGGAGGACTACGGCATCTGCGTGCGTGCCGGAGCGCACTGTGCTCCGCTGATGCACAAGGCCCTTGGCACTGTGGAGCAGGGCGTGGTACGGTTCAGCTTTTCACACAGCAATACCATGCAAGAAGCTCTGCACGCTGCACAGGCCGTGCGGGAGCTGGCACAGGAGCTGTAAATGCGCACAAAAAAGACCTATATCGTGCTCTCCTTCCGCACAACGGTGGAAGCCATGGCCTGGGAGAAGCACTGCGCCACGGCACAGATCCCCGGGCGGCTGATCCCGCTCCCACGGGAGATCTCCGCCGGGTGCGGCCTTGCCTGGCGCATGACGCCGGAGGATTGGGAATACTGGAACAGCCTGCTGGACCCGGCGGCTTACGACGCGGTGTCGCAGGTGGAGCAATGACGAACAGGAGAACATTTTATGAGCGTATTGGTTGATGCCCTGCAGAAAGGGCAGGTCACCGGAGACTATACCCTTGCGGCGGTTCTGGATGGACCGGAGGCCGGCAGCCGGATGCTGCTGCGCGGCGGGCGCCCGGTGTGGCAGACCCACAGCAGCGGCGTATTGCAGCGCAGCCTTTCCCGTTTGCAGGAATGCACAGCCACCGGGTTTCTGGAACTGGACGGCACGCGGGTGTTTGTGGAACGATTCGGTGCGGTGCCGCAGATCGTTGTCTGCGGCGGCGGCCATGTAGCGGTATCGGTGGTACGGCTGGCAAAACTGCTGGGCCTGCCGGTGCTTGCTATGGAGGACCGCACGGAATATGCGCAGGACCTGCGGGATGCCGGAGCGGACACGGTCCTCTGCTTACCGTTTGCGCAGGCACTGGAGCAGGTGCCCGGCGGGGCAGAGACCTACTTTGTGGTCGTGACCCGCGCCCAT
>ERZ1106952.289-NODE-289-length-27586-cov-7.863717_pt1 | contig 27586 bp, 21 predicted proteins | sample MGYA00403677_ERZ1106952 | MGnify/ENA primary metagenome ERZ1106952 (study PRJEB35170, sample SAMEA104062415) | human gut metagenome | biome: human gut; feature: human-associated habitat; material: faeces | place: Denmark | collected 2012-05-14 ...
GTGATGGCCTCCGGGGTATCATCGATGATAAGATCCACGCCGGTGGCAGTTTCCAGCGCGCGGATGTTGCGGCCCTCGCGGCCGATGATGCGGCCCTTCATCTCATCGCTGGGCAGCGGCACCACACTGACGGTGGTCTCGCTGCAATGGTCGGCAGCACAGCGGCTGACGGCCTGTCCGATGAGGTTGCGGGCGATGTTATCGCAGTTTTCCTTCAGGTCGGTCTCGTAGGCGGCAACGCGCACGGCCTTTTCGTGGGTCAGCTCCTCGTCCACCTTGTGCAGCAGCACCTCGCGGGCGTCCTCCTGGCTCAAGCCGGCCAGCGTTTCCAGACGCTCCATCTCCTTGGCGCGCAGAGCGTCGATCTCTGCCAGACGCTCCTCGGCCTCAGCAGCGCGCTTTTTCAGCTCTTCTTCCTTCTTTTCCAGCGCCTCGGTCTTGCGGTCCAGCGCTGTCTCCTTCTGGTCGATGCGGTTCTCCTGACGGCTGATCTCCGCACGGCGCTGCTTGATCTCCTTGTCGGCCTCTGCCTTCTGGGCATCGACCTCGGCTTTCAGACGGAAAGCCTCGTCCTTTGCTTCCAGAACCGCTTCCTTGCGCTTCTGGTCAGCGGTCTTGATCGCCTCGTTCACCAGCCGGGTAGCCTCGGCCTCGGCGCTGCCGATCTGGGCTTCGGCAGTCTTTTTACGGTTGTTGTAACCAATAAAATAGCCCGCAGCCACACCGACAACAGCAACGATCAAGGCCACGATCACTCCGATCGCGGTCATTGCGTTCACTCTCCTTTGTTTCAATTCAATGCAAAATTAAAAGCAGGAGACGCTGCGCAGCAGGACACGGGCAATGATATAGAAAGAGCTTTCAATGCAAAAAGTGACACCAAAACCACACGCACCACCCAAAACCGGCGGCACGGGCAAAAGCATACGGCTTTTCTCTTTACGGTTCCATTTTATATCAAACAGGCACGCTTTGCCTGAAACGGGTACAGGGTCACACTGAAACCTGCGTACAGCGTCTTTGATTCCATACTACTAAATATAGTACGAAACATTTGCCCGCTTGTCAAGAGGAAAACCCTGCCCGCAGAACATTTTGTGCAGAAAAACAAAAATAAGATGGCCGAGGGGGTTCTCTCCTTCAAACCAAAAGGGCTGCCCCGGAGAACGGAGCAGCCCTTCTGGCTTATGATGAGAAGAAGAAAATGAAGGAGAATAGCTTATTATTTGGCGGCTTTTTCGCCCTCCGGGAAGATGATCTTATTCACAAAGAAGAAGATCACCATGGAGATGCCGCCGTTGAGCACGGTGGTGCCGATGTTGTAAATGAAGTCCGGTACCAGCAGACCGGCCACCGCCACCCAGATGCAGTTGATGGAGTTGACGATGCAGGTGATGACGCAGAAGGCCAGCACATACCAGCCGATCTGTTTTGCCAGATTGCCCTTGCTGCGGAACACAAAATTGCGCTGGATGGGGAAGTTGATGCACTCGCCGATGACCATGGCGATCATGTAGGCGCAGAAGTAGGGCAGGCCGCCGTGGGCGGCATCGTAGCCGAGGATGTTCCACTTGAAGGTCTCGCCGAACAGGGTAATGTCAATGCCCGGCCAGCCGAAATCCACCACCGGCAGGCTGGCAAAGGCCTTGGGCAGAAATTGCAGCAGCAGGTACTTGAACACCGTGATGAGGTTGGACACAATGACGAATAGGCCGCCCTCGCGCACCCACTTGGCAGCGGCGGGGTGCTTTGCCGCGAAGTTATTCCAGAAATTCATAGCCTGCTTCCTTTCAGCTGTTTTTCAGGCGCTCTTCCATGCGGCTGTTCAGCACGAGGTTCTTCACGGCCTCAAAAATCACCCGCACAAGACCGATGATCCAGAAGCCCTGCAGCTCCATCACGATGCCGTCCACCATGCCCATGCTGATGGCGCCGTTGGTCATTTTGGCCAGCGCACGCAGAGGCATATTGTACTGGAACAGGATGTTCAGGTCGGGCTTGCCCTTTTTGATGCTGCGGCGCAGCAGGGTGCCCAGCACAGCAGCCGCCAGCCAGCCGATGGGGCTGCGTCCGTGCCCCATCTCGCCCAGCGTCATGTTGCGGTCGATGTGCACCTTGTTCTCCGGGATGGGACGGCCCAGCAGCGCCTCAAACTCCGCGTCCGGCACGTTCTGCACCTGCGCAGTGCGGTAATGCTCCAGATTTTTGCCCGCATAGGGGTCGGGTGCGCCGGTGCCCGCCACCGTGACAGCGGCAGTCAAGCGGATATCAGCGCTGGAAGCGCCCACCAGCAGCTGATAGCTGCCGCCCTCCACCTCCCAGCGGTCGGTCTTGACATTCCAGTAGCGGAACGCCTTGTCGTCCAGCGGGATGGTGACGGCCTTGCTCTCTCCGGCTTCCAGCTGCACCTTGGTAAAGCCCTTCAGCTCCTTGACAGGGCGGAAAACTTTTGCATCCGGCTTTGCCACATACAGCTGCACCACCTCGGCACCGGCACAGCTGCCGGTGTTGGTGACAGTCAGGGTCACGCCCTTTTCGTCTGCTTTCAGGTCACTGTACGCAAAGCTGGTATAGCTCAGGCCGTAGCCGAAGGGGAAGGCGGTGGGCACACCGGCGGTGTCGTAGTAGCGGTAGCCCACATACAGACCCTCGCGGTACTCCACGGTGGGGCCGTCGCCGCCGAAATTTTCCTTTGCGGGGGTGTCGGCGTAGCTGCGCGCCCAAGTCTCAGCCAGTTTACCGCAGGGGTTCTGCGCGCCGGTGAGCATCTCGACCAGTGCGCCCGCACCGGCCTGACCGCCCAGGCAGCCGTAGACCAGCGCCTTGCAGTCCTTGACCCAACCGCTTTCCAGCGAGGAGCCCGCACTCAGCAGCACAGCCACATTGGGGTTTGCCGCCGCCACAGCCGCCAGCAGTTCCAGCTGGTTCTCTGCCAGCTTCATGTCGGCGCGGTCGATGCCCTCGCTCTCTTTGATCTCGTCCAGACCCATGCACAACAGCACCACATTGGCGTTCTTTGCCAGCAGCACCGCCTCGGCTTTCAGCGTCTCGTCGGGTTTGCCCTGCCGGTCAAAGCCCTTGGCGTAGCCGACGCTGTTCAGGCCGCTTTCGGCAAGGCAGTCCAGAAAGGAATCCACCTTGATGGAGTTGACGGCGCTGGAGCCTGCACCCTGATAGCGGGGCGTCTGGGCAAAGTCGCCGATGACTGCCACCTTTTCCCCTTTTGCAAGGGGCAGCAGGCCGTTTTCGTTCTTCAGCAGCACGATGCTCTGGGCAGCAGCCCGGCGTGCCAGTGCGTGGTGGGCATCGGCATCGAACTTGCCGGGTGCGGCGTCCACCGCCGCCTTGGTGGTGAACACCAGTTCCAGCAGTTCCTCCAGCCGGGCGTCCACGTCCGCTTCGGTGATCTTGCCGGTCTGCACTGCTTTCATCAGTTCCCGGATGGCGTCCCCGCCGGGGGCAGGCATTTCCAGCGTAGATCCGTTCTTTACGCCAAGGGCGTGGTCGTTGCTGCCGCCCCAGTCGGTGACCACTGCGCCGTCAAAGCCCCAGTCCCCGCGCAGGATATCCATGAGCAGGTGGGTGTTCTCGTTGGCGTAGGTGCCGTTGACAAGGTTATAGGCGGACATGATGGTCTTAGGCTGCGCTTCCTTGACCACCATCTCGAAGCCGGTCAGGTAAATTTCCCGCAGGGTGCGCTCGTCCACGATGGAATCCGAGGCCATGCGGCGCAGCTCCTGACTGTTCACCGCAAAGTGCTTGGGGCAGGCAGCAATGCCGTTTTTCTGGATGCCGCGGACGTAGGCCGCCGCCATCTTACCGGCAAGGTAGGGGTCCTCCGAGAAATACTCGAAGTTGCGGCCGCACAGGGGGCTGCGCTTGATGTTCAGGCCGGGGCCCAGCAGCACCGACACGCCCTGTGCCGCTGCTTCTTCGCCCATGGCTGCGCCCACAGCCTCGCCCAGCGCGGGGTCCCAGCTGTTGGCAACGGTAGCCGAGGTGGGGAAGCAGGTGGCGGGCACACTGGGGTTCAGGCCCAGATGGTCAGCCGCGCCCGCCTGCTTGCGCACGCCGTTGGGGCCGTCCGACAGGGTAATGGCGGGGATGCCCTTGCCCGGCAGCGCCCGGGTGGTGAACACCGTGCCGCCGCTCAGCAGGGCGCATTTTTGTTCCAGATCCAGGCTGTTGATGATATCTGTGTGTTTCATGGGTCTCTCCTGACAATCAAAAAAAGGGGGCGGGCGTTTGCCCGCCGCCCCTTCTGTTCCTATGTGTTGATCAGACGGTTTTTACGTCCTCTTTCTTTTTACGGAAGCGGAGGATCGTCAGAACGACCAGAACTGCGATCAGACCGCCGCAGACACCATCCACTGCGTAGATGACCTTCTGGTAAGGCTCGACCTTTGCCAGATAACGGCTGCCCGGCATACCGCCGTTCATTGCCTTGGAGTTTGCAATGGTGTACAGGATGTTATGGATTGCTTCACGACCGTAGTGGTAATCTGCAACGTCATCCTTGTTAAAGGTGTACCGTGCGCCGGTGGGCAGGTTCGTCAGCTTGCCGTCTGCACCGGCCTGGATCATCTGGCCAGCGTCCATAAAGACACCGGTGTTTGCGTTGTCGGTGATGATAAAGCCGTGGAAGCCCCACTCGTTGCGCAGCAGGCCGGTGATCATGTTGTAGTTGCCGCCGGCCCAGGTATAGCCAACGCGGTTGAAGGAGGTCATGATGCCGGTGACGGACGGGATCTCGGTGGTGGCATTGCTGTAAGTGCCGTCGCCGTTGTCCTTTGCATAGTTCATCTCGACCTTATCAGACTTGACGCACATCTCAAAGGGCTTGAGGTAGATCTCGCGGGCCGCCTGCTCGTTCAGGAAGGTCGCAATGCTGTACTGGCCTTCACGGTCGCCGCGGTGGTCCTCCTGATCGTTGATGGCGTAATGCTTGACAAAGACATACATACCGCGGGAGGCGACACCCTCACACTCGAGGGAAGCAATGTGACCGCCGATGAACGGATCCTCGGAGTAATACTCGCTGTTGCGGCCGGAGAATGCCGTGCGGTGCATATTGACAGCAGGTGCATACCAGCCATCAACGCCCAGATAGTAGGACTCGTCGCCAATGTTCTCGCCGTAGTGAGTGGCCAGATCATCGTTGTAGGTCTGTGCCAGAACGATCACGCCGCAGTGCGTGATGTTGCCCTTGAAGTAGAGGTTGCCGCTTGCATCAAAGCCGTAGTTGACCAGGCCGGTGGCAGTGTCGCGGTCGGTCGTGGAGGGCTTATCCACCGACTTGATGGCAGCCGTGCCATAGCCGGACTGCGTGATCAGGGTCTGATAATCGCTGGGGGTCAGCTGGTCGAGCAGTGCGTCCCACTTTTCATCATCGTAATCCAGACCGCGCATATCGATCAGACCCAGACCGTTGTCCTTGCCGTAAACGATCTCATCGGTCAGGGTGGAGAAGTCGGTGGGGTTCAGGGAATCAAAAGAATCCAGCTTTGCAAGGTCCTCCTTGCTGATCGTCTTGCGGTAGGTATAGGATGCAGCCTTGCCGCTGGCATCGGTACCATTGATGGGGTTGCCCCAGGTGCTGATCTGGTCGCTGACCTCGCCGTCAACGGTCGGCCAGGTGCCAGTCCAGTCACTGCGGGAGAGATACTGCAGCCCGCCGTTTGCATGGTCGAGCTGATTGGTGATCTCCACACCGGTCGTGGTGTCAAGCTTGTAGGTCGTGGTATCCACGGTGCCGTTTGCCGGGGTGTAGATTTCAACAAAAGCAGTGTCGCCATCCGCGGTCATACCGTCTGCCACGCTCTTTCCCTTGGCAGAGAGGATGTTGTTGACCGCTTCGTGTGCGTTTTTAGCCGCAGTGATATAGTAATCACCTGCGTCCAGAATGTAGGTCTTGGCATTGACGTAGTCGTAGGACTTCAGCTGTTCCTGGTCGAAGGTGACCGTCACGGTCTCGCTTGCACCGGGAGCCAGCTCCGAGGTCTTGGCGTAACCGACCAGTTCAACGGCAGCCTTTTCCACCTTGTTGGCCTTGTCATAATCGGTGTAAGGGCTCTGTGCGTAGACTTCCACAACGTCCTTGCCTGCAACAGAACCGGTGTTGGTGACCTTGACCGTCACGGTGCAGGTATCGCCATCCCAGCTGGTGTTGTAATCCGACCAGTCAAAGGTGGTGTAGGACAGGCCGTAGCCGAAGGGGTACATCACAGCATCGTCGTAGTTGTAATCGCCCGCATTGCCCTGACCGAGGACTTTATCCTCGTAACGGGTCTCGTAGTAGCGGTAGCCAACATAGATGCCCTCTTTGTAGCTGACGTAGTTGTACTTGGTGAGGTTGCCATTCTCATCGTAGTAGGCAAAGTCGCCGAAGTTCTGCGCCGCCGGGCTGTTCATGGCATCCACTTCATAGGTATCCACGGTGCGGCCGGAAGGATTGACCTTGCCGGAGAAGATCTCAGCCAGAGAGCACAGGCCGTAGTCGCCCATGGCAGGAGCCGAGATGACCGTGTGGATGCTGGGATAATCCTCCACCCAGCTCAGATCGACCGCTGCACTGGAGTTGAGCAGCAGCACCACATCGTCAAAGTTGTCGTTCAGATACTGCAGGATCTCCAGTTCCGTAGAATCCGGCTCCAGATAAGTCTTGGTCTTGTCCTCTTCCACATCGGTGTGGTTGTACATGGAGCGGGGCATATCACGGCCTTCGCCCGCCACACGGCTGAACACAAAAACAGGAACCGTATTCTTCATGGAATCGGTCAGACCCGGCTCTGCTTTCATAACAGACAAGGGGCATTCGTTGATGGAAAAGTCCTCGTCATCACCGTAGGAAACGGAACCAACGCCCAGACCGTAATCCTTGCCGTTGCCTTCGGAATAGAATTTCCAGAGGTCCTCGTTGACACCGAACCCGGCATCTTCAAAGGCCGTTTTCATATCGACTTTGTTGCCGCCGATGTAGCTGACTGCCGAATGGCTGACAAAACTGAAGGTGGTATCCGTGCTGTACGGCATTCTGCCTTCATCGTTCTTCAGCAGGACGATGCCCTCTGCTGCAATCTGCTTGTTCAGGGCGATCTCATCCTCAACCAGCGCATCCTCTGTGTCAAAGCCGGGCTTGCCGTATTCCATATTAATGCCTTCGGTCTTTGCCTTGCTGTTGTCGATGCCTCCGCTCTTCAGGCCCAAAATGCTCTGCACGCTGCTGGCGTTGGGCGGGATCAGCACATTGGCCGCAACTATACCGCCCGCCAATGCGACACACAACACACCCGAAACGGCAGTTTTGATGATCTTGCCCATCATCTTACCGTCCTTCTTTTTCTGTGCCATAACTGTTAACTCCTTCTCTTTTGGGTACACGACCCGGTTCATGGCTGTTCTCCGGAGTGCGTCCACTCCTTTGCTTGATGTCATTTTATCATATAAACCGCAAAACGAACCGTTCTTTGCACAATCTGTCGTTTGGGATGCATAATTTGAAAAAAGTTTCAAATTGGTTTCATTTTTTATTGTGCTTATTCACAATTCCACTGCCCCTGATTTTGTGCATATTGCAAAAAGGGCGGGGATCACTCCCCGCCCTCGGTCTGTTGAATCCCCGCCTGCGGCAGAAGCACCCGCAGGGTGAACCAGCCGTCCTCCCAGTGCACGGTCATGCTGCCGCTGTGCTGCTGCGCAGCCGCCCGCAGGCTGCGCAGGTCGTAACCGCCGTGGGCACTGCGCAGCGGCAGACCGTCTGCACCCAGCTCCACCGGCTTTTTGCAGTAGTTCTCCACCCGGAACAGCACAAAGCCGTTCTGGGCATACACCGCCGTGCGGATCAGCCGCTTTTCCGGGTCCTGCTCGGCGGCGCAGCTTTCAATGGCGTTGTCCAGCGCGGTGCCCACCAGCGTGCAGATCTCCCGGGTGGACAGATGGTCCAGCAGATGCCCGTCTGCCACGCTGGTCATGCGGATCTGCTTTTCCTGACATTCCATGCTCTTGGCGGTGAGCAGGATGTCCAGCACCGGGTTCCCGGTCTTGTTCTCCGCCTCATACTGCAGAATGCTGTTCTCCATCTTTGCCAGCGCCGCGTCCTGCTTGGCGCGGTCCCGCTGGGCACGGATATCAGCGATCTGGACCTTCAATTCATGGTAGCGGCTGTTGATGAGCTCGATGCCCTCCTTGCTGCGCTTGTACTGTTCGTACTGCCGGTGCAGCACATTGTCCATGGCAGAAAGCTCCTGATGCAGCGCGCTCTCCCGCAGTTGCTCGTGCTGCAGCGTCAGGATCAGCACCCCGCAGAAATCCACCAGCGTGCGGATGCAGAACACGTTCATGGTCGCCGGGCTCTCCCCCAGAAACAGAAGGTTGCTGACCACGAACACCGTGCCCGCCATGACAAATGCCGCCAGCGCAGCCTTGTTGCTGATGTCCAGATGCTTTTCGGGCAGCGGACGGCTGCGCTCCAGCCAGAACATCAGGCCGTAGACCGCGCCGTAGACCGCCGCCAGCAGCGCCAGCGCCAGCGGGTCAAAGCCGCTCCGGTGCGGGAACAGCCAGCAGTGCAGCTGCCATTCTGCGCTGGCAGCAAACTCTGCCAGCAGAAACGCCCGGGCGGTGATGTACAGTGCCTCCAGCCAGTTGACCGCCCGGCTGCCCCACAGGTACCCGTAGAGCAGCAGCACCGCGCAGAGCATACAGGGCACCCACCACGCCAGCGGCACATAGCCGGTCTTGTGCAAAAAGATTCCCAGCACCAGTGCCCACACCACCGTGACCACGGTCTGCCGGTGGAACCGCCGCGGCAGGTGGCGGGCGTAGAGCAGCACCGCCAACACCTCTGCCAGCGCCGTGTACAGACGGGGGATGCTCGGCAGCATGGTCATGAGCCCTCACCTCCGATGTAGTCGGTCAGTGCGGCAAGAAAGGCCTTGCGCTTGGGGCGGCTGACCTGCAGCTCATAGGGTCCCACCTGCACCGTGTTCTGCTGCACCGCCTGCACCTGCGCCAGATTTACCAGATAGCCGCTGTTGCAGCGGGCAAAGGGGCGGCCCGCCAACTTTTCCTCCACTGCCTTGAGGGTGCCCGGTGCCGAAAAATCGCCGTCCTCGGTGTAGTAATGCACCCGGTGGCCTTCGCTTTCCAGATAATACAGCCGGGAGCTGTCCAGCCGCCGCAGGCCGCTCTCCACCGGGACCATGAGATAGTGGCTGGCGCGGCGGGCCAAATTTTTCTCGGCCTTTTTCAGCTGCTCGGAAAATGCAAAATACGGCACCGGTTTCAGCACATAGTCCAGCGCCCCCACCGAGTAGCCCCGGATGGCATACTGCGCCATATTGGTGATGAAGATCAGGATGACGTCTGCATCCATCTGCCGGATGCGCTCTGCCGTGGTCATGCCGTCCAGATGCTTCATCTCCACATCCAGAAAAATAACATCGTAGACGGCGCGATAATTGTCCAGAATGTCCATCCCGTCCGCAAAGACCGATACCTCAAATTCTGTCCCATACTGCCGGGTATACCGCCGGATGTACTCCTGCAATACCCCCTGCACCTCCGCATCATCCTCTACGACTGCCACCCGGATCATGACCGCACCTCCCTCACTGCGCCTTTGCAGAACTGCTCTTCTCTTATTATAGCGAACTATGGCAGGTTTGCCAAGGGTGAGGTGGGGAAAGGCTCCCGGGCTGCTTCCTGTCACAAAACCCGTTTGGGAAAAGCGGCTGCTCATGATCAGATCCCCCCAGCAACGCAAAACAGGGGCTGTTGCACAAGGATAGAAGCCAGTGCAACAGCCCCTGTTGATTTACGTTGAAAGCATCTTGCTGTTTTCTCTCAATCGTGGCGGTCTTTCCACGGACCGCCACGCGAAGCCGTTACGGCTCGATGATGTTGAAGGGGTTGGTTCCGGTGATCGGGAACTGGTTCATATTCTCCATCATCAGTGTCAGCAGCTCGTTCTGCCCCGACTCCGCTTCGACACCGACTGTGTTGCTGGCTACCGTGAGCACAAGCTGGCCTTCGAGACCGCCATGCAGGACGTGAAGCGCTGCTTCGGCCTGACCCTGCCCACCGATCCCGATGCCGCTGCTGCCATTCTTTCGCCACAGGCAGGATCTTATCCGTGATCCTGCTTACCGTAGTGTCAGACACAGCCAGCCCATAAATATCCTGACTGATGCTAGTCTGGTTCTTTTTCAGAAGCTGCGGTTCAAATTCACCTTTCCGGTCACGGGGGTACAGAAACCTCGACATCTCCGAAACTGATCCGCAAATTTTTGCTGCTGTGGCCGTTCCGGCTGTTGTCCGTAGCTTTGTTCTTATAGTCGTATTTGCTGTATCCAAGATCCTCATCCAGTTCGGCCTGATGCTCTATTTTACACCTCTCCGGAGGTTTACACAATTATTGGGATGGTCTCGATTTTATTAAGCGCTTACCAAGTAATATACTAAATGACTCTTGCTGATTGATTATATCAAGACATTCAAAAGCAGACTTTTGATGTTCATATGGTACTCTGAGATTGATACCTTTTTGGGTTTTACTTTCCCTGAAGATTTCACCTTAATCTCATTCTTTTTCATCCGCTCCCTTCATTTCACATATACACTCTGCCAACATTCTATCACACGTGTTGCAGGAGAACAAATCACCAGTTTCCCCTTCAGAAATACCTATACAATGTGGACAATATTGATAGAAATCACATTGATTACAATTTGTTGTGTTTTCCCATCTAAGTGAATCAACTAATTGTTTGCGTTTATCGCTATTCCAGATATCATCCATTGTTTCTGTATGAATATTTCCCAAAAGGACTTTAAGGGAAATGCAAGGATATACTTTTCCTTCAGGAGAAACTGACACTGAACTACTACCTGCTCCACAGATCAATTCACCTTTTTGAATATCCAATACGTCTTGATCAAAGGTATACAGGTTTTTGTTTATAAGCTTAAGCACGGATTTGATTTTTTCCTTATCATTAATGAAATAGTTCATTGGCTGATCACTGCCATCATTTTTATAAATCAAACTCATGCCTACTCTATATTGCACCCCTAAGGTATTTGCCAGCTCAATAATGTCTTGTGCCTCTGTGTAATTTGTATTGAGAAGCATAACATTTAATACAACCGGAATTTTTCTCTCAGTTAAACTTTTAATGGCCGCTATCGTTTTTTCAAAAGATCCTTCTATCGTTGTAACCCGGTCATGGGTAAACGCCGTGGCACCATATAAACTGATATAAAAGACCCGTGGATTTCGCTTTGTCATATCATCTAATACACTTGGATGGTCAGCAATATAGAGACCATTTGTGTATATATCACATACAAAGCCCTTATCTCTGGCGTAGTTATATACATCAAGAAAATCTGAATACATAAACGGATCACCGCCAGTAAGTGAAAGATGCAAACACCCCAGCTCATATAATTCGTCGATTACTCTTAAATATTCAGCTTTTGTTACTGTCAAATGAACGCTGTCATTTTCCGGGTAATTTGCATAGCAATGAATACATTTTTCATTACAAGCATATGTTAATTCGAGTGTAGCAGAAAACAGTTGTCCCCGTTTCCCCATAAGTTGAATGATTTCACCCTCAAGATCAGAACTATCTTCAGTAGAAGGATTTGCACCTTCCGTTATGTAATAATTTCCGTTGATTTGAACAATGCCAGAGCTATATAATTCATCAACAAACTGAGCTATATCATCTACAACATCTTCAAATCTACAATCATATATTTCAGCTATGTTCTCGGCTATTGAATTGACTGTTGCATGCACGCCAGAAGATAAATAACGCCAAATATCTGCTGCAACATTTTCCAGCGTAATAATTGCCCCGTTCTTTAAGTTGTAAACCACCACAATATCATCATAATCACGAAAGGCAACATCATCTTTTACATAGGATACTTGCATAATTAACCTCCGTTATAAAAAAGGCATCTGTTTCTTGGAACAGATGCCTTTTCGACATATTTTATGCTCTTAAGCAATGTGCACGACCTGACCCACCGGAACTACAGGACATTGAGTTAACTACTACTGTCGCACCCTTTTTGCTTACCTGAGGCTTTATGTAAGCTTTTTTCTGCATGGTATTCACCTCCATAATTTTAAAATTTATGATTTTATTATACTCCCATGCCTCATCACAGTCAAGTATAATCCGACAATTTGAGATAACAAAAAAGCGTAAGCGCTCAATAAAACCGTGGCAGGTCAGAAGACTGGCGGTCACTCCATACGGAATGCCGCCTGCATCTCTTGACTCCAAGGCAGGCGCTTATTCAAGTCCAACAGATTCTTGGGTGTCCGGTACATCGTATCCAGAAGATACTCCAGATAGAGACCATCCCAATAATTGTGTAAACCTCCGGAGAGGTGTAAAATAGAAGCATCGGAATGGAGACCAACTATTAAAAGTCAAGACCCAAAATGGAAAAGTCCGTCTGCTGACCGCTGCCCCTGACAAACAGCATTCAAATGCTGGAATCAGAGAAGCGAGGGCGACGGAGAGAACAGCAAAGTAGTCTGCGCGCAGCCGGAAGGCGTGGAGCAAAAAAGAGGCCACCGATCGGGGCGACCTCTTTTCAGCGTATTTTCAGCGTAAATCCCGCAGCAGGCGAACCCACCATCTCCATGACGGCTCTTTTGGAGTTGCTCTTTGCGTAAGATAGCAAGATAAATCTTATTTCTGACAGAAAGAGCCGAACCCGTGCAACGAGTCCGGCTCTTTCTGTGCTTTGGTTGGATCTTAAGCAAAGTTATGGTAAATGAAGAAGTTGGCTTTGGGAGTTTACAGCAGGCTCAGTGCTTCCTCGTCTGCCACAAGGATGCAGTCCGGATGCAGCTGCAGGATGCTGCCGGGGCAGGCAGGGGTCACAGGGCCGGTCACGGCGTCCTTGACGGCCTGTGCCTTGGCTTTACCGTTGGCTACCACCAGCACCTTGCGTGCCTGCATGATGGTCTTGATGCCCATGGTGTATGCCTGTTTGGGGACAAGGGCCTCGTTGCCGTCAAAGAAGCGCTTGTTGGCTTCGATGGTAGTGGGTGCAAGGTCGATGCAGTGGGTCTCCAGCTCAAAGGCTTCGCCCGGCTCATTGAAGCCGATATGACCGTTGGGGCCGATGCCCAGCAGCTGCAGATCGATGCCGCCCAGCTTATGGATGATGCCGTTGTAACGGGCACACTCGGCGGCGGTGTCCAGATTGGTGCCGTCCGGCAGGTTGGTCTTGGCCGGGTCGATATTCACCTTGCTGAACAGGTTCTCATTCATGAAATACCAGTAGCTCTGGGGATGCTCCTTGGGCAGGCCGCGGTACTCGTCCAGATTGACAGTAGTGACCTCGGAGAAATCCAAATCGCCTTTGTTGTACCAGTCCACCAGTTGGGCATAAGTGCCCACCGGGGTGCCGCCGGTGGCAAGACCCAGTACACAGTCCGGCTTCATGATGACCTGTGCGGAGATGATGTTGGCCGCTTTGCGGGACATATCCTGATAATCTTTTGCGCGGATGATCTTCATAATAATACTCCTTTTATAGTACCGTTACGCCTGCGTTCCGGCAGGCCTGTAAAAATTCTACGGGCAGCTTTCCGTCCGAGATCACAATATCAATATCGGACAGCTCGCAGATGTGGAACGTGCTTTTCAGTCCGATCTTGGAGGAATCCAGCAGCACGGCTTTCTGCTCACAGCGGCGGAGCACGGTCTGCTTGAGCCGTGCTTCATCCTCCACGCCGCAGGTAAAACCGGTTTCCGGGCTGTAACTGGTCACGCCCAGCAGCAGCAGATCAAAGTTGATGCCCTCCATCGTCTGGATGCTCTGTGCACCGCAGACGCTCATGCTGAACCGGTTCAGGCTGCCGCCCGGCAGGGATACATGGGGCTTTTCCAGCTTTGCCAGCTCCATGGCGCAGCTCAGGCCGCTGGTGTAGATGAGCATGGGCTGATCCGGGATGCACCGGGCCACTGCTGTGGCGGTGCTGCCGGAATCCAGAAACAGGGTGGTGTTGGGGCGCAGCAGAGCAATGGCTTTTTCGGCAATGATCTGCTTTGCTTCGGCATTGCGGGCGGCACGGCGGCTCAGCAGGTCGTCTGTGCCTACCACCTGCTCCACCGACTTGACACCGCCATGCACCCGCACCACACGGCGGGCTTCATCCAGTGCTTTCAGGTCGGTGCGCAGGGTCATTTCCGAAACGGAAGGGAAAGCTTCCTTGAGCTGGGCAAAGCTAATGCTGCCTTTGCGGTTCACCAGCTCCACGATTTGATTGCGGCGTTGTTCCATGGGGGATTCCTCCTGTCTGCGTTTGTCCTGTCCCATGGCACGTTCTGCTTAGTCCTCCGGGTTGAAGTTTGCCAGCAGATATTCCTCTGCTTCCGGGCACCACAGGCCGTTGTGGGCATCCACGATGTCAGCCAGTGCGGTATAGCGGGGGTCGTTGTCCTGTTCGCCCTTGGCACGCAGATCGGTCAGGGCGATGAGGGGCATGGTCAGGTGGGTGTAGATCAGCTTTTTGCCGCCGGGGATCTTGGGCAGGTTGAGGGTGGTCTCGGCAGCGGCGTTCAGACCGCCGATGTGGGTGACCATCACAGCCGGATCGATGCGCTTAGCGGCGGTCAGTTCCAGCGACTCGATCATGTCGGCGGTATTACCGCCGGTGGTGCCCATGACATGGGTAGAATTGTAGTGCACATCGTAGAAGTTCATCTTGGCGCTGAACTGCTTGTCGGTGGGGCCTGCAAAGAAGTTCAGGCAGCCGTCACGACCCAGCACAGCACTGGACAGCTCCACCACCGGCGCGATGGGGGCGTAGCAGAACACATCATCAAAGCCGGTACCGCCGGTCAGCTCCCGCAGCTCGGCAGCGGGGTCTGCCATGTTGGCGGTGTTGACGAAGTACAGGTCGATGCCGTCCTTCTCCTTGACCTCCTTCGGGGGGAAGAGGGACTCCGCACGGGCCAGACGATCCTCGTTGATATCGGTGACCACCACCATGCCGGGGCGCACATCACGGTGCAGTGCGTAGGTCAGAGCACCCAGACCCATGGGGCCTGCACCGGCCAGAATCGCCAGCTTGCCACCCTTCTTGATGCCCATATCGTGATGGTACACCCCCATCTTGGTGTGGTAGGCGGCGTTGAAAGCACCGATGGAGCAGCTCATAGGCTCGGCCAGAGAAGCCTCGTAGTAAGCACGGCCCTTGTACTCCAGCAGGCAGCCCAGTTCCATGACCTCGGCAGGGATGATGCAGTAGGTGGCGTCGCCGCCGAAGAACTCGTAGGAGTAGCCGGGGCTCCACATGGTGCCCTTGTAGTTCAGGGCGGGCTGCAGGGTGAACTTCATGCCGGGCTTGAACTTGTCCTGATGCGCCTTGCCCACCTTGACGATATCACCGGCGAACTCGTGACCCATGATGGCGGGGTGCTCGGCTACATCCGGATGCACACGCTTGTGAGCAGTACCGAGGATGGCGCACTTGTAAGTAGACATGCAGATGCTATCGGAAACGACCTTGACCAAGATCTCATCGTCCTTGATCTCCGGCAGTTCAAAAGTATCCAGACGCAGATCGTTGGCGGCGTGCAGACGAACAGCTTTGACTTTCATAATGAAACTCTCCTTTTATTATAACAGTTACCGTTGTGTTTTCAAGAAGTTTTACAGATGCTGGAAGGTGACCAGCGGCAGCAGTTCTTCGATCTGGCTGCGCTCTGCGGCCTGTGTGCCGCTGCACATCACATTGGCGGCTCCTGTGGCGATGGACAAGCGAACGGTGTTTTCTTCGCTAAGCCCTTCCGCTTCGGCGTAGGCGAGAGCGGCGACCACGCTGTCGCCGGCACCCACCGTGCTGCCCACTTTGACCTTCAATGCCGGAGCGTAGATCACGCTGTCCTTGCGGAGATACAGCGCACCCCGACCGCCCATGGACACCACCACATGTTCGATGCCCCTGCGGATGAGCGCCTGACCGGCATCGGCCAGTTCATCCAGCGTTTTCAGCTCCCGGCCCATCATGCGGGAAAGCTCGTCGTTGTTGGGTTTGACCAGATAGGGAGCAGCCTTCAGCCCCTCTGCCAGCAGCTCGCCGTCTGCATCCAGAAAGACCTTTGCCCCTGCCTTTTTGCAGGATTCCACCCATGTGTAGTAGGTGTCCTTGGGGGCACCCTTCGGCAGACTGCCTGCCAGCACCACGATATCCCCCCGCTTCAGTTCCTTCAGCAGGTCGTACAGCAGGGCGGTCAGCTCCGGGGCATCTACCTCGATGCCCGGCTCGTTGATGTCGGTGTTGGTGTGGTTTTCCGGGTCGATGACCTTCAGGTTCGTGCGGGTCTCGCCGGGCACGAAACGGAAGTTGTGGGCAAGCCCTTCACTGTCCAGTGCGTCCTGAATGGCTTTGCCGCTGTTACCGGCCAGAATGCCGATAGCCTTGCTGGTCCCACCCAGCTTTGCGATCACCTTGCTGACGTTGATGCCCTTGCCACCGGGATCGGTACGCATCTTGGTGATCCGGTTTACGGTGTCCAGCGCAAGGTTCGGAATCTCAACGGTCTTGTCCAGCGCCGGATTCAATGTTACGGTGTAGATCATGGGAACAACAGCCTCCTTCACGATTGTTGTTATGAAACTCGAAACTGTTGAAACGAAAGCTCTGGCATTATAATACCAACAGTTCTCGCCCATGTCAAGCTGTTGTTTCAACAAATCGCACTGCGTGTTTTTGGTGCTTTTCGCCAACTTTCTGGGATACATGATTTTTGGCTCAAAAGTTCTCTAATAGGTATCTTGTTACAACAACAAAAAAACTCCCGGCTCTGCCCAAAAAGGCAAAAGCCGGGAGTGCGTTTTCAGTTCATTTTGTGTGCGGCGGTTTGCAGTCCGCAAAAAAGCCACGGTCAAAGCCCTGTTCCAACAGGTCTGCCGCTTCCTGCTGCTGTCCGGTGCGCAGTGCCTCCATCAGCCGGGGCGTTTCGATCAGCTGCCCGCTGACATTCTGCATGACCTCCACCGGGACGCCGTTCCCGTCATCCGGGGCCAGCAGCACCAGTGCCCCCAGCACGATGCGCCCCGGCTCATAGACCGGCGGCTGTGCCTGCAGATAGCCCAAACGGCAGTCCTTTACCGCACTTGTCCTGCAATGGAGCAGCAGGGCATACAGGGGTTTGATGTAGGTATCGCCCAGCGTTTCACGGCGGCGAAGCTGCTGCTCCACCAGCCGGGCGTCCGCTTCCTGCGGGCAGAACAGCTGCGCCGCTGCATGGATGAGGGCAGCGCGGCTGCCGGGAGCCTTGACGGGCTGGATGGTCAGATGTTCCAGCAGCCCGGTCATGGACCGGGTCAAGCGTGCATAATACTGCAGCTTGGAGCCTGCACAGGCTGTATCCTGCACGGGCTGCACCGCCGGTTCCGGTTCTGCGCGGTTCTGGCTGTACCGCGTAATAGCGTCCTTCAGCACGGCACGGTCTGGCTCCAGCAGGGAAGGGCTGATGCACACCGCCGGGTAATCCAGTTCCAGCGGCACGGTGGAGATAATGAAGTCGATTTTTCTCCGACGCAGGTCGGCAGTGTTCAGCTCCCGCACCGAGCAGCACCCCTCTACCTGCAAAGAGGGAAACTCGTTTCCCAGCCGGGAAGCCAGAAAGCGGCTGGAACCCATGCCCAGCGGACAGGCCACTACCACCCGCAGCCGCAGCCGGAACATGGCATTCTGTTCCAGCACTGCGCCAAAGTGCATGGCAAGGTAGGCCGCTTCGTCGTCCGAGATGGCGGGCAGAACGAATTGCTGCTGCACCGCATCACAGGCGGCGCGGGTGGCTTTCCACAGGCCGGGGTAGTCGGTGCGGATGGTGTCCAGCTGGGGGTTTTCGGTACGAATGTTCTGCTCCACCCGCAGCAGCATGGGGTGCAGGTGGCAGTACAGGTCATCCCGCAGGGAGGTGTAACCGGAAAGGTCTGTGTGCAGCGCCTTTTCCATTTCCCGGATAAGGGCGGCTTCCAGATTCCGCAACTCCATCTCCTGTGCGCTGCCCCAAGGGTCCTCTGCGCCCAGATAGGCGGAGAGATACAGTTCCAGATACTGCGCTTCCTCAGACGGCAGGGTTAGCCCGAAGGCGCGGTTCAGCGCCGCCACCAGCCGGGCAGCATGATTGCCCGCCGGGCGCAGCCCTCTGGGGGCGCTGCCCTTGTCGCCGCCCTGCCGCAGCTGCTGAATGGTCAGGGTGCAATGGATCGCCAGCGCCAGAAAGCCTGCATCCGGCAGATGGAGCTGCTCTTCCTGTTCAAACTGCTGCAAAGCCGCCCAGACCTTTTCGGCCGTTTTTGTATCCAGCAGGGTCGAGAAGATCTCGTTTTCCGGCATCCGTCCGCAGAGCACCTCTGCCAGTTCCTTTTCCGGCATACTGCTGCGCAGCAGGGCAGACACCACCCTCCGGTAGGAAGAAGCATCCCCCTGCAGCCAGACCCCCACGCCGGGGCGGCGGAACATCTCCACCCGGTAGGGGTGTAGCTTGGTCTCAAGTTCATCCAAGTCTGCAGACAGCGTGCTTTCCGAAACGCCAAGCGCCCGTGCCAGTACCGCTGTTTTGCAGGGCTCCTGCTCGCTGAGCAGCCTTGTCAAAAGCTGCTGCCGCCGCTCTGCGCGGGAAAGTTCTTTCCTGTCGCCGCTGTTCAGCTGGGTGCGCAGTGCGTCTCGCCGCTCCGGCGCTTCATCCAGCAGCAGACCCTTGCCGGGATTCCGCACAAAATGCGCCCCGGCAGCCTGCATCCACTGCTCCACAGCGGGCAGCTCCCGCAGCACGGTGCGGCGGCTGACCCCGATGCTTTCAGCCAGCGCCGCCGCCGTCACCCAGCCCTGCGGAAGGCTGAGCAGCTGCTCGATCAGCTTCCGTGCATTTGCCGACAGTTCCTTACGATACACCGCACCCATGTTGCTTCTCTCCTTTTCCCAAAAGTTACCCATTGCTTCTATTGTAACATAGTGCCACCCCGTCTGCCAGCCCCCAACGCAGAAAAGAAGTTGTGTGTTTTTTGTCACCATTGCCCGGTGACAAAAGCTTCCTCGTTCCCGTCTTGTATCCCGGCGCATCAGCAAATATGCACAAATCACCCGCGCATCCATTGGAAATGTTGCCGTATCAGCCCACTGGTGTCACCATCCTCCGGTGACAACCCCACCGCTTGTCACCATTGAAATCCGGCGCAGTATCGGCTAGAATAGTGCCAGAACGAAACGAAAGCTCCTCCGAACAACCGTCCGCAGGCCGCAGCTCCCACGCCACAGGAGCTGCACCGCCTGCCTTTCAAGTGAAAAAGGAGAGCTACAAATGAAAAACGCTGTTTCCCGCTTTGGCAAGTTCCTCAGCGGCATGGTCATGCCGAATATCGGCGCATTCATCGCGTGGGGCTTCCTCACTGCTCTGTTCATTGAAGCAGGCTGGTTCCCCAACGAAAAGCTGGCCAGCATGGTCTCCCCGATGCTGACCTACCTGCTGCCCATCCTCATTGCAGGGCAGGGCGGCAAAATGATTGCAGGCGACCGCGGCCGCGTCATCGCCGCCATCGCCGTGGTGGGCTGCATCTGCGGCTCGGACTACACCATGCTGATGGGCGCCATGGTCATGGGCCCTCTGGCCGGCTGGGTCATCAAGCAATTCGATAAGAAGGTGGAAGGCCATATCCCCGCCGGTTTCGAGATGCTGATCAACAACTTCTCCGTCGGCATTCTGGGTATGCTGCTGGCCATCCTCGGCTACTACGTCATCGGCCCGTTCATGACCGCCATCCTCACCGTGCTGACCGCCGGTGTGGACTTCCTTGTAGCGCACAGCCTGCTGCCGCTGGTGTCCATCTTTATTGAGCCTGCCAAGGTATTGTTCCTGAACAACGCCATCAACCACGGCATCTTCAGCCCCATCGGTGCAAGTCAGGCTGCTGAGACCGGCCGCTCCATCATGTATATGCTGGAAGCCAACCCCGGTCCCGGTCTTGGTGTCCTGCTGGCCTACTGCTTCTTCTGCAAGGACGACACCACCCGCCAGCCCGCTCCCGGAGCTGTCATCATCCACCTGCTGGGCGGCATCCACGAGATCTACTTCCCCTACATCCTGATGAACCCCGTGATCATCATCGCCCCCATCGTGGGTAACTTCTGCGCCATCCTGTTCTACTCTATGACCGGTGCAGGTCTGTCCGGTCCTGCTTCTCCCGGTTCCATCATCGCCTACATGGCAATGGCTCCCCGGGATTCCATTCTCACCGTTCTGCTGGGCGTTGTCATCGCCGGTGCTGTTTCCTTTGTTCTGTCCTCGGTCATTCTGAAAGCGACCTCCGGTCACACCAAGAGCCTGACCGACGCCCAGAACGAAATGAAGGAGATGAAGGCACAGGCCAAGGGCGAGATCCCCGAGCCTACTGCCGTGAATGTCGGCCAGATCCGCAAGATCGTCTTTGCCTGCGATGCCGGTATGGGTTCCAGCGCCATGGGTGCTACCAAGTTCCACAACCGCATTAAGGCGGAGCGCCCCGACTTGACCGTGACCAACTCCAGCGTGGATACCATCCCCGCCGACGCGGACGTGGTGGTCTGCCAGCGCGTTCTGGCTGACCGTGCCGCCAAGTGCGCCCCGCAGGCACAGCTTGTTACATTGGATAACTTCCTTGCAGATCCGCATCTGGACGCATTGTACAACGCACTGACCTCCACTACCCCGGCACTGGATGCCAAGGCCGAAGCTGCCGCCAATGAGGAGATCGTATCCGACCTGCGCAATGCAGCCGTAGCCCCTCTGGCGGCTGCCGTGACCGAGGCTTCCAAAGCCAACGATTCCGTGATGAAGATCCAGGCGGAGGACATCCAGCTGGGTCTGCCCTCCGTCACCAAGGAGGAGGCCATCCGTGCCGCCGGTGCGCTGCTGGCAAAGCGGGGCTATGTGGATGACAGTTACGCCGATGCCATGGTGGAGCGCGAAAAGCTGGTGAGCACCTACATGGGCATGGGCGTAGCCATTCCCCACGGCACCAGCCAGAAGAAGGGCACCGTTAAAAAGTCCGGCGTTGTTCTGCTGCAATATCCGCAGGGCGTGGACTTCGGCGATGAAAAAGCCTACCTCGTGTTCGGCATTGCCGGTGTCGGCAACGACCATCTTGACCTGCTGGGCAATGTCTGCGAGATCCTTGAAGACGAGGATGCGCTGGAACAGCTCAAGACCACTTCCGATATGAACTATGTGCTGGAGCACTTACAATAATGATTCCAAAAAGGAGAGATTTTTATGAAGAGCATCGATATCACCATTCAGGACAAAGAAGGTCTGCACGCCCGTCCCGCCGGTATCCTGAGCAAAGCTGCCAAAGGCTTTGAGAGCAAAGTCACCATGACTAAGAACGGCAAAGTCGCCGACATGAAGAAGATCTTTGCCGTAATGGGTCTGGCCGTGAAGTGCGGCGAGACCGTGACCATCGCCGCCGATGGCCCGGACGAGGATGCCGCCATCGAAGAATTGACCAAGCTGTGCAAGGACGCATGACTTCTCCCTCCGTCTATGACCATTCTGCATAAATACTGCTGACGCAAAACCGCTCCGGGCAGAACGCTCGGAGCGGTTTTACTGTCAGTATGCGTTTTTCATCACCGTGTTTTCCAGAAAGCTGAAAAACACATCGTATTCATTTGGGGTCAGCATTTTGGGAGAACTCATGATCACAAGATCATGCCCGTGGTTCCCCACATGATAGGGTGGATGAGCGTGAGAATAGGGGTTTTCCAAAACCCTCTTGACGAATTTCACATACAGTGGTATTTTTCTTGTAAATCCCACCGTCTTTGTGGATTGGTTTGAAACCACCCACAAAATGTGGTCGTGTTCATTTTGAACACAGGCACAGAAAGTGGTCGGTTATCACCGTGAGACCCACCACTTCCGTGAGGAAAAGTCCACGAAAGAACTTACCGTCCCGCAACACACCCGATTCATTTTGCCGCTTACTTCACCCGACAAAATCCATCGCTGCGCTGCGTGGGCGGTATTTTTCTTTTATGGTCACTTGTCGGGGCGGAGGCCCCTCCATCTTGCTAACGCAAGACCGTTCGGTCGCTCAAAAGCCCCACTGGGGCTTTTGTTGCTGCGCAAACGCGGCATTTTGCTTTCCGAAGAAACAAAAAATCCGAACCCTTCTCCTATTGAGAAAAGGTTCGGATTTTCATTATTTGGTGCGATGGAAGGGACTCGAACCCCCGGCCTACTGATTCGTAGCGCACGCCGGGCGATTCCCTCAATTTTTGGAAGTTACGTTTCAACGTTGTTTCTTTGCGATACATCGCAGATTTTGAACTTCGAGTTTCTGCACCCTTTGTCCGATTTTGCAGCGATTTGCACCCTTTGCACGTTTTGAAACCGTGCAAAAACCGTGCAGAAACCGTGCACTTACTCCCAGACAAACTAAAAACCACTTCATCCGACAACGACTTGACGGCATTGGTTCGAGTGACCGCACACCAAAAATCAAGTCTTGGAGGATACGACTATGACGAAATTGCTTTCCTGCCGCTACAACATGGACACCAACCGGGTAGAAGCCCGGTTCGAGGATGGCACCACTCTTGCCATTGACTGCATCGCCGTCGAGGATGAGTACGGCAACACCCCAGCACAGCGGGCAGAACTGGACTGGCTGCTGTATAATAAGCCCTTGGAGTACGCACAGATGGTGCTGAGAGGGGAGATGGAGCATTACCTGTCGCTGGGGTGTGACCATAGTAGGCCGGAGGATTGAACCTTAGAAAACGCGCAGCAAAAATGCTAATCGCGCGGCGCGCGTTTCTCAGCGTAAATTCAGCGCAAACCATGCCAAGTCAGCGTATTTTCAGCGTAAATCCCGGAAAGTCAGCGTAAATTCAGCGCAAATCAAACTTTCAACGTAAAAGTCAGCGTAAATTTTCACTTCACGCTTTTGTACTTCGTTCCTCGGCCTACGCCATCAGGCTGCAAGATGCCGTCCTTGCACATCTGGTGCAGGATATAATAGGTTTGATTCTTATTAAACCCACACAGCTCTTGAGCTTTCTGATTCGTAATCGACGGCTTATGCTTCAGATATTCAAGAATCCGATCCTTTGCTTGAATCTGGCTGACCGTCTTATCCTGCACATAGGCCACATCGGTTTTCACCGTTTCGTAGACCTTGAGGGACAGCATATAGGTCTTGCCGTTGAGTTCCAGAAGCCCCTCGTCCCGGAGAGCGTTCAGAACCTTGTGGGCATTGTCATCGGTTTCCTGAATCGTCTTTGCCGCCTGTTTCAGGGTGATTTTCTGGTGCTCCCGCAGATAGTGCAGAATCATCAGCTCCGACAGCGTGAACATCTTGGACCGCTTATCCTGCGTCTCTGCGATAAAACGCACGAAGTTCTGGTTTTCCATCGTACTGCGAAGGGTCAGCCGGACGGAGTTGGGCGTGCTGGCATACTCCGGGTAGGGCTTGCCCTCGGTGAGCATACTCTGGAACATGATGTCCACGCCCTGCCCGGAACGCTGCACATACTTCAGGTGCTGAAGGGTCATGGCAATCAGCTTATTCCGGGGGATGGACTGGTGGGTGATGATGTTACTTTCGTTGATGTCCCCCGGAAAGCCGCCGGGGTTCTCAATCACGATCTTTGTGGGGTAGTGCTTGACGTAGACCGGTGCCATATCCTCATAGGAGCGGTGCGCCAGTGCATTCAGCAAAGCCTCCTGAAAAACCGCTTCGGAGAAATCGTACACCTCCAGCCGGAACAGCCCCACCTGCACATTGGTCAGGCGGTTATAGGTGCGGATGCGCTCGGTCAGCTTATCCAGAATCGAGATCACCGGCTCCTGCATATCCATGCGGTTGTCGTATTCCGTCTGCGCTTCGTCGCTGTAATGGAGGTAGATCACCTCTGCCTGGGGCAGCAGCCGTGCAATAGACGCTGCCTTGCCCACAAACAACAATCCTGCCACCGTTACACGCACTTCGTCCTTGTCCATGCGGATCAGGTTCAGGTTGTCCAGAAAGGTGGTATCTGCCAAATCCGGCAGGGCAGAGCCTGCATCCCGAATCCGCAGCTTCTCTTTCAGGCGGTACACTTCCAGCAGGTCAATGTCGCTTTCGGATGCCCCCTCCACGATCTTTGCCGAAAAATCCGGGTTATCGGCAGGGGAGTACACATCGTTTGCCGGGTAGTCGGGCTTTGTCACGTTCCCTAGCCGCCTGTAATAGATGCCGCCGGTGGTGGCAACATGAGAGTTGGATTTCTCTACCGATACCACCAGCACCACACCGTCAGAGGTTTCCACCGGCTCGATTTCGGTAAACAGGCTGGGCCGGGTCATATCGTAGATGGCTTCCATCAGTGCCTGCGGGTCGCTTTTAGGGCAGCCCGTAATGGTGCCGTCATCTTCTACGCCAAACAGCAGAACGCCGCCCTTTGTATTTGCCAGCGCAACCGCACTTTTCACCGCAAGCTCTTTCCGCTGCCGGTAGTCCTTGCACTTCACCCACGACTTAAACTCCTGCCGGGTGCTTTCCCCGGCAGCAATCATTTTGTGGAGTGCTTGTTCGGTCATGGTGGGGGCCTCCTTTCTCTAAATCGGTGCTTATTCCACAAGCGTCCCCTTTTTAATATGATAAGCTATTTTTCGTTCTTCACAAAACGCTATAACTTTTCTAGCACAGGTATTATAAAAATCTTGATAGCCCTTGTACGCTGTTACCTGTTTATTGTAATGTAGCCTTCCGAAAATAATTCGATTTGCAAAAGACACTCGTTCCAAAAGCTGTTCGAGATTTTGCTCATGAATATTGGGGGTTGGGTACGGTTCAATGCTAATCCATGTATAGCAACCCTGTTTGCTTAGTGCTTCTAGCGCATGAATTCGATCTTCTACTGGTGCTGCGCCCGGCTCCAACTCCTTTCGGAAATCCTCATCAAGCGTAACAACGGTTATTCCGTACTCATTTTTTAACGGCATTTTTGCAAGTTCGACTGGCAAAATGCCTTTTGTCAGCACCGAGCAATGAACTCCAAAAACATTTGCTTTCTCAATAATTTGTGTACTCGCATTGCAAATATCGGGATGACCGTACATATATGGATCCGTCGAAAAGCAGAGATGCAGCGTCTTTATTTTATCCTTGTACCTAGGCAGTTCCTTTGATAAAAGCGGAAAAATGTTATCAACCAACTTCGGCTGAATCCACTCCTCATAGTTCTCCACTTTTTTGAACCGCTTAGCCATCATGTAAGCATAACAAGGATATTTGCAGCCATGTGAGCATCCTGTCACATGATTCAGCGTATAATCGCCGTATTCAACCGCAGTTTTATATATCAGACTTTTTCTGATATTTTCGCACTCTTTTTTTTCACTCATATAAACGAATAACTATCCTTCTTAAAATTCGATTTCCGCACATTATTGCATTTTTTGATTTGTCCCTCATCAATCAATGGCTTGAGTACAGGCTCTATAATTTGCGAATCTTTAAGCATTGTTTCTTCAAGAATTTTTTGCTCAATCACAGCATATTCAACTGTCTGACCTTGAAATTCTTCGCAAACAATGCGCTTCGCCTCTTGTGCATATTCGCGAAGCCGTTGTTCTTTTGGGTCTTCAGCATCAAACATAGAAATCTGTTCGATATCTGATGTCTTCGGCGCATGGTTCCTATGAAATTCCACACCATCAAAAACATCCCAGAGACTGTCCTTCAAAACCTCTAATCCACGAATGTTCGGTGTTGCATAAAGAATTTGGTACAATTCTACATTTTTCATAGTGTGGAAGGAGTAGGCAAAGGTATATTGAATAGGGCCAACCCGCAAAGCATTTACGACATAATCAATAAATTCGTCTTTCGTGGCAGGCTTAAAGCCTCCCAAACAGTTTTGAATTCGACCTGAGTCTTTAGCAATATTTCGCACATAATCGCTAGTAAATAGGTTGAATAGCAACTCACAATAATTATTTCTCAGAATATCTTGTAACCTTGAAATTTGAACTGTTCCAAAATTGTATGGGTCAACATAAATTAAATTGCAATTCCCGAAAGCAAAAAGCCTATTATGAAGACTATGGGTAGAATCAGCAACTTTTCCCAAAAAATCATTAACATCCATGCTTGATGTACAGACATGTAAGTTTTTGTTTGGTTTTATCACTTGGAGTATGACCTTTTTGAAATTTTCGATTCGACCTGCATCAATATCATTTAAGTAGACAACAAATTGTTTTGCCTGATATTTAGGATTTCCAGCCAATTCATTGAAAACCTTAATGACCTCTAGTGCAGTACAGAAATCACCATCTTTGTATACACCTGCATTGCACATACAGTCCACAAAATTTATTTGGTTGATTTTAGGACGTTCTGCTTCAATAATCGCCCACTGTTTGACATAGCGTACAACGTATCTGATTTTATAAGTTGTCTGTTCCTTTTTATCATCCAAAATAGTGCTATCAATTCCAAATTTCTCAAAGTCGTCAGGTGAAATATTCATAATTCCTCCACAATGAATTATTATTCCATCACTCTAATCGTACTCTCAATAAACGCAATCTCGTCTTCCGTCAGCTTGTACTTCTTATACAGTTCTTCATCCGTCCAAGATTTGCTGAAATCTTGCAAGGGAACAAAGCGGTATGTGCTGCTGGGCGTGTGCTGTGAAATTTTGCAAGCAGATACCAGAACACGGAAGAATCTTGTTTTAAGATACGAAATGAAATTCTTTGCCTCCATCTCCGTTTTGAACGCAACATACAAGAATGTTTGTGAACACACAGCGGTTTCACCGATGTATTCGGGCCTTCCCACAACATACGGATCATTGCCAGAGCCAGCCGCTTCAGGAATAAACACCTTGGGGCAGTCAATATCACCCGTATTCTTTTTGATGCTTTCTCTGGAAACATAGGCAATCGTCCGAACCATATTGTCAAGATACAGCAGTTTCACATTATGCTCTGGCGTGGAATCTTCATAAACCACCGTTGCATTCTTTCCGCTCGTCTTGGGATTAGTCGGAATACCAAACGGCGTATCATTGGACACAATCGTTGAAACAGTGTCTGTTTCTGCGGTGCCGCTCATAACTTTCTTAACGATATTCGCAAGTTCCGGCTCACGCACCAAAATATCAAGATCGTTCAGACTTCTAGTCGTTGTTTTCTCCTTGCCATTTTGTGCAAGGGTATATTCGCAATCTCCATCATAGCCGTTATCAATCAGATAATAGCACAAGCCGCCTTTAATGTCGACCGTTGGGAAAATATCCTGCGAAGATGGATAGACATACATCTTACGAATTTTACGATTTGCAAGCATCTGTGTGCGGAAGTCACCCAGCAAATTCTTTCTGCCAGCAGAAAACCAACGAGACGGAATAATCAAACTAATATAATGTGGCTCCACTTCCTCTGCAAGAGAAGCAAAATGCTGATAGATGGGAGCATCATTCGTTCCGCCAGAACCACCCATAAGCTGATACGGCGGATTGCCCACAATGGCATCAAATTTCATGGGCTGTCCCTCCTTT
>ERZ1106952.290-NODE-290-length-27534-cov-107.356563_pt1 | contig 27534 bp, 28 predicted proteins | sample MGYA00403677_ERZ1106952 | MGnify/ENA primary metagenome ERZ1106952 (study PRJEB35170, sample SAMEA104062415) | human gut metagenome | biome: human gut; feature: human-associated habitat; material: faeces | place: Denmark | collected 2012-05-14 ...
ATCGGTCACATGGTCGTATTTAGCCTTTGGAGATGGTCCTCCTTTCTTCCGTCAGAATTCCTCGTGTTCCGACGTACTCCGGATCCCTTCCGCCTCCGAACAATTTCGCCTACAGGGCTTTTACCTCCTCCGGCTGCGCTTTCCAGCGCTATTCGGCTATCGTTCTCGGTGCGTTTGTGAAGGTCCTTACCCCGCACATATTGCTATATGCGGTTTGGGCTCCTCCGATTTCGCTCGCCACTACTCTCGGAATCGTTCTTACTTTCTTTTCCTCCGGGTACTAAGATGTTTCAGTTCCCCGGGTTCCCCTCTTACGACTATGGATTCATCGTAAGATACTGCAACATTACTTGCAGTGCGTTCCCGCATTCGGATATCTGCGGATCTTTGCTCATTTGCAGCTCCCCGCAGCTTTTCGCAGCTTGTCACGTCCTTCCTCGGCGCCATGTACCTAGGCATCCTCCGTATGCTCTTTGTAGCTTGATCTTTCTCGTCTACTTATCCTTTCAACATACAAAATCCTAAAATTTCAACTCGGCCAAACGGCTTCAGCGCTTCCAGCCTCTCGGCTTACCTTGCCTTCCAATACGTTCTCGTATTAACCATTTAGCTCTCTTGCTTCTCTTTTAGTCTTGCCTTTCTGTAAGATTCTTTTTCGTTAAATCTTTTTTTCTTCCTATGCAGTTGTCAATCTGCCAAAACTTTCTTCAACAGAAGAAATATGCCGTCTCAATCGACAGCCTACATAGGATAACATTTTTTCATGGATATGTCAAGCAAAATTAAAAAGTTTTCAAAAATTTTTCTTTCCTCGACAAAAAACTCCCCGGCCGGAGAGTTTTATACTCTGTTCGTATTTATAATATAGAAGACGATGCATTATTTCGATTTTTTTCTTTTGATCACTTTCCAAACAATGACGGCCGCGCATGCGACAACGATGACCGCGCCTATCGCGATCGCCGCAATCTCCCAGGCTGAAAGCCCGCCGCCGGAAGGCTTTCCCTCGGGCAAGGGCTCCTGGTCAGGAGGGTTTGGTTCGGGCGTCTCGACTTCAACTGCCGCAATAGATATTTTCAGATTGTATTCGGGCAATGTAAAATAAAAGCCCTGTTCCGTACTCCCGTAAGACAGATCGTCTTGCGAGACCTGTGTGCCGTCCGTCTTGGTAAACGCAACGTCAAAAATTTTATCTTCCCCAACAGCCACAAAAACTTCTGCCCTGTTGCCGGCCGCCCCGCTGAGCGTACGCGTTTCGCCCGAACATCCTTCGCCATAGGATATGGAAACAAAAGTATCTTCGTATGATTGCGCAGATAAAATAGCAGCCCCGAAATTTCTACCCAGCCTGACCATGGAAGAAGTTTTATAATGATGCCCGTCCGAACCGATGGTAAGATCGTTGTTGTCTATGGTGGAAATAAATTCGTTTTCGGCGGCAGCCGCCGTCATCCCGTCGCGTATCTTCTGTGCGTTTCCGTTTGCATAATCCTCCGGAATAAGCGCTGTTACGAGCGGAAACGCATCCGTTTGGGGCAATGATAAACTTTCCCCGATCTCTTTTACGTCTTGCTGAAGATCGGAAACAAAATCGAGCAACAACTCTTTATATACTTCAGAAGAAATATTCGACCAGGCATCGGCTTCCCCCTGCATCCATGCGACGCCCGAGATGATGGGAGTATATCCGAGCGATCGATATGCATTTAACCCGCTTTCGACGACTTTGAGCAAATTCTCATAGCAAAGGCCCGCACGGCTGTTCGACGTCGGATGGTCGGCCAAATAACCGGGAGAAGTCCAACTGCCGTAACGGTAACTCTGCGCGCTTGTATCGGCAGAAATCGCGGAGGGGCTGAACGGCGTACCGCCGTATGCACATTTTATAATTGCATAATCTCTGCCCTCTTCATTTCCCGTAACGCTTGCCGCCATACCCATTTCAGGACCGATTTTCGAACTGTCGGCACCCAGCCCGATATGTACATCCGTCACCTCTGCCGACGATAGGGACTGATCGTCGGCAATGCCGTAATACAGTACGTCGGTATATCTTCTGTTCCCCGAATAACTCGTTCCGGATGTATAACCGGCCGCATTGCTTTGACCGGCGATCAACCAAACATAAAGCGGATTTTCTATAATCGCCCCTTCGGCTGTCGTCTGCCCGGACACCGCAGAAAACGACAGTACCGACGAGGTCAAAAAGAGAAAAACGCATGTGAATAATACAATTATTCTTTTCATGACTTCTGCTCCCCGATCACGGACACTTTTTCATCAATCCATTTTTCAAAAAAATCCCCTTTTAGACAAAGGGGATTTTCTTACCGGTATTACAGGTTTTCAAGAAAGTCCGGATCTCCGGATCAATTATAACAATTCCGGAATAACCTGACAAGAGCAAAAGATAAATTTGACCATATTATACAAATTTATGGAAAATTTATACCACGTTGATCAACTTTTCGAAAGCGCTTTTCAGTTTTTCCAACGCCTTTTCGGCGGAATCTTCGTCTTTGGCCTTGACGGAATAATATATTTTCAGTTTGGGTTCCGTACCGCTCGGGCGCACGCAGATAAACCCGCCCGTCTCCAGTTCGTAATAGACGGCGTTCGTTTTGGGAATGTCGAGCGGTTCTTCCGTACCGTCCGTCAGCCTTCTGACCGAGGCGGAGTAATCGCGCACGGCGACCACGTTGTAAATATCGAATTTCTCCACTTTGCGGGTCTTCAAGGAATCGACGACGGCGTTCATCTCCTTCATCGCGTCCAACCCTTCGAATTTAATGCTCACGTTGCGGTCGAGCACGTATCCGTATTTTGCATAAATTTCGCAAAGCCTGCCGTACACGGTCTGATTTTTATAAGTATAATAGCAAACCATCTCCGCAAACAGCAAAGACGCGACGACGGCGTCTTTATCTCGGCTGCCCTCGGTCCCGCGCAGATAGCCGCAACTTTCCTCGAAACCGAACAGGAAGGTATGCGAACCGTCCGCTTCATATTCCTTGATCTTTTCGCCGATAAACTTGAAGCCGACCGGAACCTCGACGAGCGACACTTCAAACGCGTCGCAGATGACCTGCGCCATGCCGGTGGTGACAAAACTTTTCACTACGACGCCATTTGCCGGAAGTTTCCCCTCTTCTTTCAGGCGGGTGAGGATATAATCGAGCAACAAAATGCCGACCTGATTGCCGGTAAGCGCGATAAAATCGCCCCGGTCGTTCCGCACGGCAACGCCCAGTCTGTCGGCATCGGGATCGGTGCCGAACACGACGTCCGCGTCGATTTTTTTCGCCAGCGAAATACCCAAAGAAAGCGTTTCCTTGAATTCGGGATTGGGGACTTCCACCGTAGAAAACTCGGGATCTTTGACCGCCTGCTCGGCGACCACGTTGACGTTGATGCCCATTTTTTTGAGGATTGTGGTGACGGGAATAAACCCGCTGCCGTGCACGGGCGTATAGACGAGGCGCAGTTTTTTGCCCTCTTTTTTGACCGCCTTCGGCGAAAGGGTGAGGCGGGTCAGTTTTTTATAGTAACTTTTATCCACCGATTTGGGCACTTTGCGGATCAGCGATCCCGCGCCCTCTGCAACGGAAAAATAATCTTTGATCTGGTCGATAAATCCGACGACGACCTCGGTCGCTTCGGGCGACATCTGCGCGCCGTCCTCGCCGTAAACTTTATAACCGTTATATTCTTTGGGGTTATGGCTGGCGGTGATCATGATCCCTGCGATCGTTTTCAATTTTCTGACCGCATAGGAGAGCATGGGAACGGGGTGCACGTCGTCGAACAGCCAGACGGCGATGCCGTTCGCAGCCAGCACGCCCGCAGCGGCGCGGGCAAACGCATCCGACTGCCTGCGGGTATCGTATGAAATGACGACTCCCCTCTTCATGGCGGCCGCCCCGAGCGTTTTGACGTATTCCGCAAGCCCCTGCGTTGCGCGGCGGACGGTATACACGTTCATCATGTTCGTGCCCATGCCGATGATCCCGCGCATTCCCGCCGTGCCGAATTCCAGTTCAGCGCCGAAGCGGTATTCGATCTCTTCGTCTTTGCCTTTGAGCGCTTCGAGTTCCGCCCTTTCGCTTTCCGAAAGCGCGGGGCTTTTCAGCCAGCGCGTATATTCTTCTCTGTAATCCATAATAACCTCCGAAAATCCGTATCGACGTAATCGTATTTTCTACCGAATAAGAACACCGAGGATCAAAGATCGAAATCGTCGTAGAAGTCTTCCTCTTTCTTATCCTTTTCCGGCTGTATGATCTTATCTTTTGCGATAAAATATTTTTTACCCTCAAACATATAATAACTCACGAACTGAATGCAGATGAGCATGAGATAGGACACGGGCACGGCGAGCAACAGGCCTGCCCCGAACGTAAAGACGCCCGCCACCATATACATGCAGAGAATGATGAGCGAAGTGGCCAAATAGGTGGAAAACAGTGCGCCGAAACGGCCTTTCAGATGCGAAAAACCTTTTTTGAGCGCGGCAGACAGTTTCAGTTTGTCGCTGACGAACGCGGGAACGACTCCGTTGAATACGGAAAGTTTTACCGCCTGCGCCACGAGCAAGAGGGTGACGGACAGCATGAGCGCCAGCGCCGACGCGAGCAGCGTGAACGATATGACGTTCAGCAGCGTCAAGAAGAACAGATAACACAGCACGAGCATCAGCGCGTCATATACAAAGGTAACGGGCACATAGATCAGTTGCCAGAGAGACGCCCTGCCGAGATTCCTGATGAAGGCGCCCGAAAAGGACGTTTTTGCGTAACTGGACATTTTATCGTCCACAAGGCCGCCGAACACGAAATTTCCGAGCCCGCTCAAAAAGCGATAGATCAAGATGACCCCAGCGGCGGCAACGGCAAGCAGCACCCAGTTGGACGTTTTTGCCGCGATGTACGAACCCAGATCGGAAAGCGCGGTTTTCAGGCTTTCGGAAAATCCGTTCAGAAAGACGGTATCTCCCGATACGAGCGCTTTGAAAAAATCTTTGATTAGCCCGATCACATCCCCGAACGGCTCGCTCGAAAACAAAAACGCGGCGTTCGGCACCACAAAGGCGGCCGCAAGCCCGACGGAAATCGCCACCACGATGAGTTTATACAATAAATATTTATAGTTGAGCGCAAAGTTATCTATGAGTAAATGAAACGCATTTTTGAAAATCATCGTATTTTCCCCTCTCTCAGAAACGCTTCTTCAGATCTCCGCGCTCTTCTCCGGCCGCGTCAAAGTATGCGGCGTACATGAGCACGTTGAAATAAAGAAAGAGCAGCAGATAGATCAGTTCTATAATCACAAAAACGGGTACGACAGTTTTGTAAGCGCCGCAGACCCCCACGGCTGCCAGCACGAGCGCGACGCCCGCAACGAAGGGCAGAAAGACGGAAAGATAAATTTTCCCCTTTCTGTCCGCGCTGAGTTGGTTGGAAAAGACGAGCGCGTCCAAAAAACTGTATCCCGTAATATGCAGACAGGGCAGCCACAGCATAAAGATGGAAGCGATATACGATAACAGCGCCATCATTCCGAACGCGAGCAATAGTGCCGCGATCAACTGCGCGATCCCGTCTAAAATAAGGGAACAGGCATAGATCAGACCGGACGCGAGCACCGCCCAAAGTTCGTAGACGCCGACCGCCAGCACGATAAGGATAAACGTGGAGACAAAGTTATAGTTGATCCTTTTTGCGACGCCCCGCAGCGAACGGGACCCGATGCGCATGTGCTTTTCCACGAACGCGAGCAGCATGGGCATAAAGATCGCCGTCAGCGCAAAACTGACCAGCCCGAACTGCCAGCGCGCGGCGTTAAACAGCGAAAATGCGGAAAAGAGTTGAGGAAAACTCAATTCCGCCCTGCCGTGCAAAATATTGTCGACGATACTCCCGAGTGCATTCAGATCGAGAGACGCCGCAAAAAAATAAGACGGGAGCAATGCGAACAGGAAAATAAATATAAAGTTTTTGAAGACGTATCTGAACGCGCTTCCGATATATTTCACCCGACGTACCCGCAACAAATCTTTTCTTACATTATATAATAAAAGCGCGTTCTTGTAAAGTCTTTCGGATAAAATTTTTGCAAACGCACACATGCAAACGGGCCGCAAAACGCCCCTTCCGCCCGTTCGGACGGAAGGGGCGGCAAATCGCCACAGCCGCCGCGGCGCAGAAAAAAGCATGGGCGATTTCGCGCGAACGCATGCCCATGCTTGCATCTTTGTTTTTTTGTATCCTTCAAAAATTCAGGTCATCGTGGCGAGCAGTTCCTGCAAAAACGAATAATAGGTGCCCAGATAATCTTTCGCGACTTCGTCTTCGAGAAAGTCGTCCAGCGCGGCCTGCGGGTCGTCGTAAGACAGATAATAATTTTTGACCGTGATGTACCGCTCGCGCATGGGCAGCGAATAATCGACCTCGTACGGCGCGTCCTCGCCGCCCGAGCCCCCTTCGCCCGTCTCCCCCTCCGCGTACAGCGCGTCCAGGCTCTCGTCCAGTTCCCGCTGGATCTTATCCGCGAGCGCGTCGTATTCCTTTTTCAGCCTTGCAAGGATATCGGTCAGGATGCCCGAACGCGCCAGCCGCCGCGCCGCGGCGGCATTGGTCTCCTTTACGCACCCCCTCGTATACTCTTCCTTCGCCGCTGCGCTCTCTCTGTTCGCTTCCTCGATCAGTTTGCGCGCGGCCTCGTCGATCTCTTCCGGCGTCATACCGTCAACCTCCCTGTTTCAACTTTGAAAACGATGCGGACAAAGAGAAGACCGCGGCGCGGCCTTCCGTTTCAAAAACGAAAACGAACGCGCTGCCCCGCAGCGCGGGCCGAACCCTCTTCATTCTGCCCGTACCGCACGCGCAAAAACGCCTGCTCCCGAATTCGGACGAAACGGATAGGGAAACGCTCCCCTCCGCGCGCACGCACATCTCTTCGAGCAGGCACTCCCCGCCCGCAAACGGAGAGAACACGCCGCTTTGCCAATACCCGAACCCCTCCGAAACGGCCTCTCCTTTTTCCGCAACGCAGAAAATCCTGCCGTCCGAGAGGAAAGCGGCGCGCAGCCCCCTCTCCGTCCTTACAACCGCGGCCGCCGTTTCCATAATTTTTCTGACCAACATATTTCCCTCCTTACGGGCGGAGGCAGAAACCCCCGCCCCCGCTTTTTACGCCTCGGTGATGCCCGAAAGCATGGCCTGCCCGCACGGCCGCGTGCAGATAAGGTCGGCATATTTGACGAGCGTCGCCGTATAAAGGGGCTTGCCCGCCACCTGACGGAGGATCCTGCCGTCGTCCCCTTCCAGCCACTTCCAGTCGCACAGTTGGTGCAGGCAGAAATCGGATGTATTCAGAAGATACATCGTGCCGTCGGGGCAGAATCTGTCCGCAACGACGGGAATGCCGTTATAGGTGATGGAGCGGTATCCTCCCGCAAGTTCCGTCACGTCGATATTGCGTTTATTTTCCGAAAGGTGTTTCTGAAGCGCCCGTTTGACGCCCCAACTGCACACGATGAAATCCACACGGCTGCCCGCCGTCTCTTCGAGGCGGTCGATCGCGGTCTGTATGACCGTCTCGCTGATCGCCCCTACCTTCGTTTTGATATAGGGGATCATCCATTTATGCGTCGCCCTGTCCAGGCCGTACAGGCTGCCGGTGGTCTGAAAGATCGCGCCCAGCCCCGTCAGTTCAAGGTTGTACGACCCCTGCACGCACACGGCGTTTCCCGCAGCGATCGCCTCGTCCAGCGCCGAGCCCGTCACGGTGAACGTCTTGTTGTCCCTGTCTACGCCGGTTATGCGCCTGCCCGCGGCGCCCGTGATCGCGGAACCGTCGTCGAGAAAATCGACCACCATGCCCTCTATCAGATTTTTTACGCTGTCGGCCGTGACCGTATTGCCGCTCACCGACGAAACGGTGCAGAGCACGCCGCTTCCGTCTCCGAAGAGCATTCTGCCGAAATTGAAGGAGGACGCCTTGATCAACCCGTCCATTTCCGCATTGAGCAGATTGACGAACGCGCCCACGTTGTTTTCGGAAGCGCGCACCGCCTTATCGCTGATCTCTATCGTACCGTACAGGTTTTTGAGAGTCGTTACGAACTGCTCGTAATTGTTGCCGGCGGCAGAAGGGAGATCGCCCTCTTCCGTGCCCGCACCCACGCCGCCGTTTACGCCGTACTGCGCAAGGCGGCGCACCTCTTTGCCCCACACGTCCGCGGTGGACTGCCTGATCTTTGCAAGCAGCGGGTTCGCCGCCGTATTCAACTGTTCGGAGACCACGCCCAAATATACGCTTTTCAATGCGCTGTCAGCGCTTGCCATCGTTACCATCTGTTTTTTTATGCTCCTTTTCCTTTTTGCGCGATCGCGCGCTCATTCTTGTTTGCGGAAGATTTCCGCGGCGATCGCCGCCGCGTCTTCCAGCGTCCTCGCCCTGCCGTCCGGCGCGGAAACGTGCCCCGCGCCGCCCGACATGACGTAGGGCGCATCTCTGCGCACGGAAGCGAGATATTCCGAGATGACCCTGTCGCGGACCTTTTCGGAAATCATTTCCTCCGACCGTGTTTCGTTTTCAGATCCCCCGACCCGCGGGCGGTCGGCCATTCCGGGCGGCAAAATGTTCTCGCCCGACGCGGCGGCCCCTCCGTTTTCCGCGGTTTTTCCCTCCAATTCCCGAAGGCGCTGACTGCGGCGGGTGAATTCCGCCTCCAGCGAATTGTACGCGTTCAGAAGGGCATCGACGCTCTTGAATTTGCCCAAGTCCGCCGCGGGCGCCGCCGCGCCCGATCCCGTGCGGGCATCCGCCCCCTGCGCCGCCTCCCGCGGCGTTGTCATGTTCTCCTTCTCCATAAACTCCTCCCGTATATTTATTGATTTTGGCTGCCTTTGCTTTCCGTTCCCGCCGTCCTTTCCCTTTCGGCCGCCCTCCGTTCCGCAAGCAGACGGTGCTCCTGCAGGTGCCGTTCAAAGCGTTCTTTGACCTTCCCGTCGCAGCCGCGGCACTCGTCGGACAACAGAAAACGCACGTGCGCCTGCATGTGGATCTGCTCGTCGTCGAACGTATCCGGAGCGACGGGTTCCTTCATAAGCCTCAGATTTTCCTCCGAGGCCTTGTTCGCATGCAACTGTGCGAGCCCGCGGGCATTTTCCAGCCCGCCGTAGCCGAGTGCGTTCAGGATGCGGCGTTTGGTTTCGGCAGACGTCTTTCCCTCTTCGTCCGATAAAAGCCCCATCCTGTAAATCTCGTAGATCAGAGAACGGTTTTCGGACGGGGTGCGCGCGCCATCCGGATCCGCTTCGAACACAACGTCGTCCGAAGAGATGTCGCTGCCGCAAAAATAGATCATGTCTACCCTGCCGCCCTCGCCGGCGCAGCGCATCAGCCTCTTCTCCCCCGCAAACTCGCGCATGAGGCGCAGAACGTGTTTTCCCACTTTGCGGACGGCGCGCCGTATGCTCTCCGTCGTGACGGCGAGCCGCGTATCGTCCAGATCGATGAGCAGTTGCAGCCCGGTCGCGCTCGTCACCTGCGTGCGGTTCTGCGAAGTGGAACTGATCTCCGAAACGCCGCTCACGAGGATAAATTCGTTGAGCAGGCGCTCTTCCTCCTCGTAAAACTCAGCGGGGATCGAGTCTGCGCCGAGCAGTTTCGGCGGAGTCGAGCCCTGGCGGTAGACGATCACTCTGCCGGGAGCAAGCCCCTCTTCGGCAAGTTCTTCCGTATCCACGGAGCCGTCCTCTACGGCGAGCACGCCCATCGTCAGGCGGTTGATAAATTCATGCTTGCGGTTTTTCAGCGCGTTGAACGCGCGCTGCACGGGGATCATTCTGTCCACGATGCTCGCGCCGAAAAAACTGCCCGAAAGTTCCACCGCGCACTGTTTGACAAAGGGATACGTGCGCGCGCCGCCCTCGCCGTTCGCGTACGGAAGATCCCCGATATACGCCAGTTCCTCTCCCGCAACGACAGTCAGCCTGCCCCGCGGCAGACCCGCCGTCGGTTTTTCGTACTTCTCGATCACGATCTCCGCATCCTTCATGCCACCCTTCGTCCGTGCGCCGAGCCCGCCGGCAAAATGCATGGAGGAAGAGCGCGGAGAGAGGGAAAATTCTTCGATCTCTCTCCCCTTGACCCGCACGCCGTACCGCTCGAAGATCTCTTCGGCGGGCATGGCGCGGGCGTGGATGAGAGAACGGAGATCCTCGACTTCTTCGCACCCGAGATCGTCCGGATAAATTTCGAACGGAGACACGCACGCGATGCGCACGCCCCCTTCGTAAACCGCTTCTCCGCCGCTCTCGCCCAGCAGGCGCCCCGCGTTTTTGTCCCACAGCACCTTATAAAAAGAGGTGCCGCACGTTTCGCTCCACACCGTCGCTTTGCTCATCACGTCGCTCAGCGCGTTTTCTTCGCAAACGGAACGAAGAACGGCGGACGCCGTCTTTGCCGTGCGCAGATCGCTCTCCTGATCGCTCGCCGCGCGGACGGTCAGATCGGGACGCACGCGGGAAAGTTTCGCGCAGCGCGTGTCGATCGCGGGCGCAATGTGATTGAATACCCGCCTGTACTGCCAGTAAAATCTGGGTTCCTCTTCCTCGATCTTCCCCGTCGGCCCCACGTCGCAGTACTGGTTGCCCGCAAGAAAGTTCATGTTCAGTTCCCAACCCCGTTCGAGCGTCCTGCGCCCGGCGCGGCGCTTTTCGAAGTCCTCTTTCACCTCGCGCACGATGCGTTCGGCAAATTTTCTGTCATAGCCGCGGGCGTTTTTATCCGCGGCGTTCTCCCTTTTCTCCATTGTCCTCCTCCACGCTTTTCAATAGATGCAGCAGCCTGTCTTTTTCCCTTTCCAATTCTTCATCGGTCAACTCCGTAAGCGGTTTTTGCGCTTCGACGTACAGTTTTGCCGCCGCGACGTCGGGCGGCACCTGTTTTTTTACGACGCGCCGCTTGAGGAGCACCTCTTCTCCTTCGTTGAAACTGTATTCTTCCGTCACCTCGTCCGCCTCGAAACCGACGGCGCGGCGGTACAGCGCCCTTCTTATCCCTTCATCCACAGCCCCTCCTTCCGCGCGAAATGCTGCGCATCAGCCTCCTTTTATCCTTCTGCAGATCCGTTTCGGGGCGGGCGGGCGCATCGTTTTTCGGCTTGGTCATCAGCAGATAACGCAACTCGTCAAGGCTGTGATCCGAAACCTTCCGCGGCACGTCGCCCTCGCCCCAGAAATACCCTTTGAACTCGCGTATCATATTGACGCAGTTTGCAAAGATATAGAGGCGCGGACCGCACTTGCCGCTCAGATAACTTTTTACGCGCGCAATGCCCGAAAACAGGTCCTTATCGACGTTCGTATTGACGAGGATGCCGCGTTCGTAAAAGAGTTCGCTCACGCTTTTCGCGCTCGCCAAAGTCCTTTGGTTTGCGGCGGAATCGATCAGCGCGCGCAGCCTTCCCTTTTCGTCCGTATGCCAGCCGAGAGCGCGGCTGATCTCTTTGATCTTTTCCGCATGGTAGTCGATGTCCCGCTTAGCCTCGTAGTGTTCTGCCACGGCGTACACGTTGCCGTCAAAATCCACGCAATACCAGTGCGCGGAGAGCGGGTTGTTGAGCCCCGGGTCGATCGAAATGGTATCCTGCCACTCGAAGGGTACGGGGAACGGTTCGATCACGTGGATACGTTCGTCAAATTCGGGATACACGAGCCCTTCGTTCACGCAGAAACGGCCGAAGCGCCTGCTTTCGAGTTCCTTTTCCCCCAGCGCGGCGGTCATTGCGGCGACCTCTTTCGCGGGCAGAAAGGGATTGTCCGCCCACTCCATGAATTCGTACCAGATCTCGGGATCGCCGCGCTTGTTGAGATAAATCTCGTCGAACAGAAAGGTGACACCTTTCAGGGGCGTCATCGTGCCGAAAATATCGCCGCGCCTGTCCATCACGCGCATGCGGCATTCTTCGTAAATATCGCGGGGCGGCTCTTCGTCGAACCAGACGAAATCGAGGGAGGCCCCCTGAAACTTTTCCCGACCCTGATCGCAACTTTTGAACCCGATGACGGATATGCCGCCGAAGGCGTTGCGCACGCTGATCTGGTCGATGATCCCGGACGCGGGAGAATCGCGCCTGCCCGAAAGCATGGTGATCTCCGCAATGCGGGCGGGATCCAGATACTGCAGGATCTTTTTCTGCGCGACGTCGCGCTGCACCTGCTGCGAGAGGGAGACCACCCAGCCGAACACGTCTCCTTTGTTTTTGCGGTACGGATGCTCGCCGAGCGCGATGTAAAGGCACTCGACGGCGCCGCATTCCGTTTTTCCGCTCCTGTTCCCGCCGAACACCCAGCGGTTCCGCTTTTTGCATTTATGAAAGGCGATCTGCTTTTTGTGTCTCTTTTTGCCGGCGTTGTAGCGCGCAAGGGGGCTTTTGCCCGCGCGGCGCGCCTGTTCCCGTTCGATCGCGACGATCCCGGCAACGATTTCTTTTTCAAGCATATGACAAAATCCGCGAAAATCCTCCCCATTCTCCTTTGCGCGGCGCCTCCTTCCGCCGTATACTGGTGCCGTTACGAAAAAAGGAGGAATCCGTCATGAAAAAATTTATCCTGTCTGCGGCCCTTCTGCTCGCCGTACTTCCCGCGGCCGCGCTCGCCGCGGCGAGGCTCGCAAGGGCGGAAGAAGCGCTCTACGCGAGGGTGCTCGAGGAGGGCGTTTATCTGTATTCCTCGGCAGACGAAACGTCGGGGCTCTTTATCCTCCCCCGCAGTTATTTCGTGCGCATCGAGAGCGAGGAGGACGAATGGTACCGCGTGCTCTACCGCGAAGGGGATCCGGATATCCCTCCCGTAAGGGGATATTGCAAACGCTCGGAGATCACCCCCGTCGACTTCATTCCGCAGACGCCCTATCTCTTTTATCAGATCGACATCACATACCGCGCAGGCAGCGGCGATTATCCCGACGGCTTTCTCGACGAATTTACCCTGACCGCCGACTATTTCGGCAAATTTTATTACGGTTCCGAAGTCTCCTACTACATATGTCTGGACGGGCAGTTCGGCTACGTGCCCTCTTCCGCCTGTCCGGAGCCCGATTATCCCGAAAACATCGAACACACCGAAAGCGGTTCGGGAAACACGTCGCCCGCAAAAAAGAGCAACGCGGTCAATATCGTACTCGTCTGCGCGCTCGCCGTCGCGGCGCTCGGCGCCGTCTACTTTCTTTTCCGGCCGGCCAAGAGCCAGAAAGAGCGGAAAGCGGACTATTTCGACGATGCGGAAGATCTCTTCTGACGGCGCGCCGCCAGCGCGAGCGTGCTGTGCGCGCGTTTGTCCGAAAACGCCCTTTCTCCCTCCTCTTTCAGCCTCTCGAGCGCCGCTGTCATCCAAGGAAAATCCGTAAACGCGGAAAAAAACTTTTCGTCCAGCCCGTGCCGGATGAACATGCCGCCCAGTTTTGCGGACAGCCTCTTCTGCCTGCGGAAATAGGTGCGTTCCGAATGCGGGAATACCGTCCCCGAAAATTCTTTTTCAAGCACTTTTTTTCTTCTGAAATACTTATATTCGAGCAAATACCGCTCTTCCTCCGAAAGTTCGGCAAGCATCCCGTCCATTTCGTTTTTCAAAAAAAGCAGTCCCCTTCGCAGATTCAGATACTCGATCAGCCTGCGGATCCCCGCCTCTGTATCCGACCGATCCATGCCCGACGCGACCGCGCGCGCCGTGACGATCTCGGATATGCTGTCTGCAAGTCTGTCCAGACGGGGATACAAAAACAGCATCACCTTTTGATAATCTTTCATTCCCTTCACCTGCCTTGCGCCGCCGACCGTTTCCGCCCGATCGGCGGCTTTTTATTTTGAGACCCGACTCCGCCCCGCAAAAAAAGCCGCGCGCCTTTTTTGCCCGCGCCGCAAATTCATTATCGCATACGGCCGCCGCGAAATACAGGATAACTGCCAAAAATACAAACATATGTTCGTATTTTTGGTATATTTTACCATTTCAAACAGGCATACGCCTGCTTATTTTGCGGCATTTTATAAAATTTTTCAAAAAATTTCCTTTCGGTCGCAAGATAAAAATTTTTGTCGACAAATGTCAAAGAATATGATATAATGTTTTTACAGTTTATGCGCAAAGAAGCGGCGCGCCGGCCGGGCCGCAGACGAGCGCAAGGGAAAGCACGTATGAAAAAGGCGATTCTTTCATTTTTAATTTTAACGGCGGTCGTTTGCGGGGCGATGAGCCTGCCGACCGCGGCCGTACGAGTCGGCGCACAGGAGAAGGCGGACAGCGGAACGTCCCTTCTGACGCCGCAGTACTACGAGGAATATCTTGAACTGGAAAACCCGTCCGGCGTAGCCTTCAACGACGATTACATCGCCGTGGCGGACGGAAACGTCATTTACCTGTACGACCGCGCCGCAGGCACTTATTCGGAAAAGGCGCTCGAAGAGGGAACCTCCGTTTCCTCGCTCAATTTTTACGGGAACAATCTCTATTTCGTGGCGAAAACGACGGCCTCTTCCCCCATCGTCTATATCGACTGCACCGACCCCGCAAAGGAGCAGACGGCGACCGGAATCGGCTCGTGCGCCTCTTTCGTCATCAACGGCGAGACCGTTTATTACTCCATCGTAACGGCGGGCGAGATCACCGTTTATTCCTCTCAGATGCAGGACAACGATATCCCCGCCGCATCGGAATCTTTTGCAAGGAGCGACGGCAATACGGTGCCCGCGTTCGCCGTGGATGACGGAAGCGTGTATTTTTCGCTCGGCACTTCCGTATACAACGCCGCGGAGCCTTCCAGCGCGATCGCGACACTGACGGATACGGTCGCGGCGTTCGGCATCGTCAAAGAAGATTCGCAGACGGGCGCTTCTTACAAAATTTATTATTCTTCCACGTCCTCCGACGGGTTCTTCCTCTGGAACGGGTCGGAAAAAAGCGAGATCAAAGAACACGGCCAAGAGGGCTCGTCCGTCAGGGGCATCAAATCGATCAAGCCCTACGGAGGGGATTTTTACCTCGTTACGGCTACGGCCGTCAAACGCTATGCGCCGGCCGATAATGCGTTCGACGGCTACGAAATCGGAAAACGGGCGCTGACCGATCTTTCGGCGTACGGATCCAGGATCGTCGTGACGGACAGGACGGACGGCAGCGCGCTCGTCTATGAAAACGGCGCGGGCAGGCGGGTCCTTCTGCGCAACGGAGACGCCTCTCTGTCCCCCGATTTTGTGTGTGCGGGAGAGGGTGCTTTTCTCGTCGCTTCGGGCAATGCCTTCTACGTTTTTTCCTACGAAGGAACTGCGGTACGGATCGAAGGCACGGCAGGCGCGCCCATCGCAGCGGCCTACGCGTACGGAAGTTTTTACGCCGTATCCGATATAGGATCGGGCATCGCAACGTACAAGATCGGAGAAGACGGCACCCTTGCGGAAGAGGGGCAACTCTTTACGGAACCCGTCGATCTGGCTTCCGATCTGTTCGGAAACCTCTACGCGCTGACCGCGGCGGGCAACGCCTATCGCTTTACCGAAGAAGAATTTCTCGGGCAGTCCGTCTCGCACGATCCGGTCGCAGAATTCGGCGCGGGCGCGATTTCGCTGTCCGTAGACTGTATGGGGACGCTGTACGCGCTTACCGAACGCGCGGTCCTGAAAGCGGAAAACGGTTCTGTCCGTTCCTATCCCCTTTCGTTTGAAGGCTGCGTATATAACGGAGAGACAAAGACCGCCGCCGCGTTCACTTTCGGATTCGAAGAAGCGGGAGTTTACGTGCTGTCGGACGGCTTCATCATCAAAACGGACGCCCCGCAGACCGCATCCCTCAAAAACCTTGCCGCGGGAGATACTTACGAACAGATCTTTACGAACGCTCTGACCGAAGAGAGCGTGAAAAATATGACCCTGATCACCCTTCCGGCAGATTCGGTGCTCGTCTCTCTCGACGGACAGAACATGGAGGGCGACGTTCTCCCCTACAACGGGTACCGCAAGACGGAGACAGAGATGACGGGCGTTGTGCTCGCAGAGACGGAGTTCGGCACCGTAGCGGCTTTTTACGACGGCAGCGATTATGAGATCGCCCTTCTGCCCGAGGGGAATCAGACGGAAACGATCGCATCGGACAAATTTTATACGGAAAAAACTTTCGGCGGATACACGACGAACAAAGTGGGACTGTATCGGTTTACCGCCATGTTTTCCGCAGACGCCCCCTATCGGACGGAGTTGAACAAATCGGCGGGGGTCACGGTACTCGGAGAAGTGCGGCACGACGCTCTCGACGCCGTCTATTACTTCGTGAGCACGCAGGCAGACGGTGAGACGGTTTACGGATTCGTTCCCGCAGGATACGTTCTCGAGGGTTCCGCCTGGGGCGGGCCGGACGAAAACGAACCTTTCCGCTACGCGCAGATCGACAAGGGGGAATCGGCAGTCCTCACGGACCTTACCGCAGATGCCGCGGACGGAGAAACTCCTACGATCACCCTCCGAAATGAAGAGACCCTGAAAGTCTATTACGAACTGAAAAACGAAGACGGGCTCGTGTGGGCGGAATATGAAAAGGACGGCGCCGTGGTCGCGGCAGGCTATATCGACGAAAGCATTTTATACCGTGCGGACGATCATGCCATGATCGTAGTTGCGGTGGTGCTTGTCGTAACGGCCGTCGTGCTCGTGAGCGTGGCTTACCTGCTATTGCGCAAGCAGCCGAAAATCGCAGCATAAAAACAAGGGGCGCCCGGCACGGGCGCCCCTTGTTTTTCTCAAATCTGACCGCGGCCGCACGCACAGGACAGCGTCGGACAGCGTATAACGATCAATGCAGTTTTTCAAATCTCCGCAAAATCAGGCATCCTTTGTAAAAAAGAGAGCCATTTATTTGAAGCGTTCTTTTTTATCTGGCCGCGCAGGCGCATATGTCCATCCGTAAACGTTCCGCCCGAAGGATCCTGACAAAAGAAAAATAAAAAACGGACGCATTTGCGTCCGTTTTTTATATCCTGTTTTGCGTCATAAGACGACTCAGTCTTTTACGCTGAATTCGAGCAACCCCGGGCAGCAGATCTTTTCGAGCAACGGCCCTGCAGGCGCCACATATTCGCAAGCCTGCTTGAGGAGGGTGCGAACGGCGGGTATCTTGTACGTAGGATACGTTTCGTGACCGGGGTTGAAATAGAAGATCTTGCCCCTGCCCCGTTTGAACACGCAGCCGCCGCGGAAAACCTCTCCGCCGCGGAACCAGCCGATATACACCAGTTCGTCGGGCGTGGGGATATCGAAAGGTTCGCCGTACATCTCTTCCTGCGGGATATCGATAAATTCTCCCAGTCCCTTTGCGATGGGATGGGTCGGATCGACGCACCAAAGCCGTTCAAGTTCGCCGTCCTCCCTCCATTTGAGGGAACAGGAAGAACCGAGCAGTTTTTTGAACATCTTCGAATCGTGCGCGGAATGCAGGAACACCATGCCCATGCCGCGCAGCGCCCTGTCCGCGATCTTGGCGATCAGCCCGTCGTCCACCGCCAGATGATACCAGTGCCCCCACCAGAACATGACGTCTGTGTTTGCGATGATCTCGTCGGTGAAATCGTGCGCGCCCGTCTCGTCGAGACGGATCATTGTAACTTCGTGCCCTGCCTCTTTCAAAAGATCGGCAAGACATACGTTCAGCCCTTCGGGATAAGCCTTTTTGCCCTCGTCCGAATCCATGGACGGGTTATATTCGCATACGAGCGTAACTTTCATATCCGTCCCTCTCAGTCAAAATAATAGGGTTTGCCCGTCTTATCGGACTCGTAGATCCCTTCGAGGATGCGCGTTACCACGGCTGCCTGATCGGCCGTAACGTACAACTTTTTGCCGTCGAGGATCGCACCCGTGAATGTGCGCGCTTCGAGATCTTCGGGAGCGTTTGCGCTGTCCCCTTCAAAGAAGGCGACGGAACCCGCGTTCAGGTCGGGGGTGATCATGATCTGCCTGCCGCCGAGTACGCTGTTCATGCGCAATCCGTCGAGCATATCCGCGCCGCCCTTGTCGCCGCAGATCGTGGTGATCGCTTCGCGGGGGTCGGCCATATTCAGCGCCCAACTGGATTTGAGATAGATGACGGCGCCGTTTTTCATGACGACAAAACCGAACGCGCTGTCTTCAGCGGTAAACTTTTCCACATCCCAATCGCCCCACGCATTGCCCGTGTTGCGCTGGTTGTTGAGTTTATGGAAGGTCTTGCCCACGCAGTACGCGGGTTCGTAGTTGTCCATCATAAACAGGGTAAGATCGAGCGCGTGCGTCCCGATATCGATCAGCGGGCCGCCCCCCTGTTTTTCCTGATCGATGAAAACGCCCCACGTAGGCACGGCGCGGCGGCGGATCGCGATCGCTTCCGCATAATAGATATCGCCGAACATGCCTTCGGCCGCCCTTTCTTTCATATACAGCGAGTCGGGGCGGAATCTGTTCTGATATCCGATCGTGAGCACTTTGCCCGATTTGTCGCGCGCTTCCAGCATCTTTTTCGCCTCGGCATAATTCATTGCCATCGGCTTTTCGCACATAACGTGCTTGCCTGCGTTCAGCGCGGCGACCGTGATCTCGCAGTGCGCGCAGTTGGGCGTGAGCACGAGCACCGCGTCGATGCTCTTGTCTTTGAGCAGTTCGCGGTAATCGGTATAGACCTTGTGCTCGGGCTTGCCGAAATCCTCACGCGCTTTTATCGCGCGTTCCTCGATGATGTCGCAGAAAGCGACCAGTTCCGCTTCGGGGTTGCGCGATTCCGCGGGCATGTGTTTGCCGTTCGCGATCCCGCCGCAACCGATAACGCCGATCCTGACTTTTTTGTTCATTTTTCCTCTCCTTTTTGCGGCGCGGAGCGCCGCATTCCTATCTTTTTATAAATTTTCCGCCGCTTATACGGCGCAGATTTTTATTTTGCAAGTTTTTTCATGTTCGCAAGGCTGCGGGAAAGATATTCCCCGACCTCGCAGGGGTACTGTTCCACTTCGAGGAAGCACCATTCGATGCCCTGTGCCTTTGCCTCCGCAAAGACGCCCTCCATGCCGACGCAGCCTTCGCCTACGACGGGCTGCGGATTTTCTCTCGGGTTTTCGGCAGCCGCCTCTTTGATATGCACGCAGGCAAGGCGGCCTTTCAGGCGTTTCATCTCCTCTACGGCGTTCTTTCCCGCTACCGTCGCCCAAAAGACGTCCAGTTCCGCCTTGATGTCCGCGTCTGACGTGAAGCGGAAAAGGGAATCGCATCCGTTTTCATACTCGTGCGCGTGGTTATGGTAACCGAACACGATGCCGCGTTCGTCCATGAGTTTTTTCATTTTCGCCGTCTGCTCCAAAAGCGCCGCATATTTTTCGGGATCGGCAAAAGTTTCCGGCCCCTCCCAGGGGATAAACACGTAGCGGATCCCGAGCGCGTCGATGAACGGCAAATTTTCCTCTATTGCCCAAGCGCCGATGTGGGCGGACATGGGAACAAGGTCATATTTTTGCAGAAGAGCCTTCATTTCGTCGGGCGCCGTGCCGTAAAAGCCGGCAAACTCAACGCCGTCGTAACCGGCATCCGCCACCGCTTTGAGGACGGCTTCCGCACCCTCTTTTTCGCCGATTTCTCTTAAACTCCAAAGTTGTACGCCGAATTTCATACTTTTTTCTCCTTGTGTGCTTTACGCCCACCACATATTCTCGTTGCTGCCGCCGCGGATCATGCAATCCTGCACGAGGCGGATCGCCTTTTCCAGCCCCTCTTTGGGGGACATGAGCCCGTCTTCATGCTCGATGGAAATGGAATCGTCGTAGCCGGCGACTTTGAGCGCGGAGAAGATCTGTTTCCAAAGCCCGATATCGTGACCGTAGCCGAGCGTGCGGAAAGACCACGAACGGTCCGCAGCCTCGGTGAACGACTTCGTGTCGAGCACGCCGTTCTTGCGCACGTTGTGCATGATCAACTGCGTATCTTTCGCATGGAAATAATAGATCGCATTGCCCAGTTCGCGGATCACTTCGAGGATGTCCATGCCCTGCCAGAACAGATGAGAAGGGTCGAGGTTGGCGCCGATCACATTGCCGACCGCATTGCGCAGGCGGTGCAGGGTCGCGGGATTGTAAACGCAGAACCCGGGATGCATTTCGAGCGCGATCTTTTTGACGCCGTTGTCCGCGGCGAATTTGACCGCTTTTTCCCAATACGGTATGAGAACTTCGTTCCACTGCCATTCGAGCGCCTTGGGATAATCGGGCGGCCAGGCGCAGGTGATCCAGGAAGGCGCTTTCGCGTCCGGATCGGAACCGGGGCAGCCCGAAAACGTGACGATCCTGTCTATGCCGATCTGTCCGGCGAGCACGCACGCCGCTTCGAAATCCGCTTCGTACATGGCCGCGGTCGCCTTGTCGGGATGCACGCAGTTGCCGTGCACCGCAAGCGCGGAAATGCCCATGTTATGGCGCTTGAAGGTGTCCATAAGTTCCTGGCGCGCCTTTTTGTCTTTGCTGAGGATAAGCGCGTCCGCATGGGCCTTGCCGGGATAACCGCCCACACCCAATTCAAATTCGTCCACGCCGAGCCCGGAAAGATAAGACAGGCTCTCGTCAAGGCTGTAATCGCCCAAAATGCCGCTCACTACGCTGATTTTCATCAAAAATCCTCCTTACGGAAATTTATTTTTATTCTATGACCGACGCATCACGGACCCGTGCGGTCAAATTTTTTCTTTGATCACGATATTTTCGCGCGCAGAGCGCTCTGCCGCCTCCATGAAGCGGAACACGCGCAGCACCTGCTCTTTGCGGATGGCGCGCTCTTCTCTGCCCTCGCACGCGGCGACAAAGTTGTCGTAAAACGCGAAGGGTTTCGCATGCACGGCGGGAACGGGAAGTTCCTCTACCGAATTGCCCGTGCGGGGCGCCATGGTGCGGGTAAAGCCGTTGCCTGCCTGAATGCCTATTACCTGATCTTTCCCCTCGGGCACGTCGCGTGTGATGCCGCCGGAAAGATCCCAGTCCGCGATCGTCGCGGTGCCCATCGTGCCGTACACCTGCCAGCGCGGGAGCGGGCGGAAACAGTCGGTCGCGACCAAAATGCGGCATTCGATCCCGTTTTCAAACTTTGCGACGAGGTCGAAACCGTCGTCCACCTCTTCGCCGTAGATATAACTGTAATCGCAATACAGGCTCACGACGGGCGAATCCACCATGAGCAGCATCTGATCGATCAGGTGCACGCCCCAATCGAGCATCATTCCGCCGCCGCGCGCCTTTTCTTTGCGCCACGCGCCGGGGATGCCGTTCGCGCCCATCACGCGCGATTCGATGCGGTAAATGTCTCCGATGACGCCGCTTTCCAGAATGCCTTTCACGGTCAGATAATCGTCGTCCCAGCGGCGGTTCTGGTGCACTTCGAAAACGACGCCCGCCTTTTCCGCCGCGGCGTACATGCGTTCCGCCTGTTTGCTGTCGCAGGCGATCGGCTTTTCCGAAATGATATTTTTGCCTGCCGCGGCCGCGGCCTCGGCATACTGTTCGTGCAGATCGTTCGGGGTCGCGATGAGGACCGCGTCGACGGCCTTGTCCGCCCAGATCTCTTCGGGATCCCGATACGTCTTAAATCCCCTTTCCGCGGCGACGCGCATGCGCTCTTCGTCGATGTCGTACACGCCGTAAACTTTCAGCGCGTTTTTTCCGCGCTCTTTGCCGTACTTTTCCAGACAATCGGCATGGTATCCGCCCATGCCGCCGAACCCGATAATTACGAGATTCATAAACCAATCCTCGAATATGTATTGACATTATTTTTTGTCAATGATATAATACCACTGAATATTGCGAATATCTACGCAATTTTTCAGAATAATCTACCGAATATTGACATTATGAAGCAAAATTTCTTTTATGAAGCGGGGCACGACAAAGCGGATACCATTTCCTTCCATTATTGCGAAAACGTGTATACGCCGCCGCACTTTCACCGCTGTATCGAAATACTGTACGTAAAGCAGGGAGGCATCGATTTCGAGGTCAACGGAGAGGCTTTTCACGCCGACCGGGACGACATCGTGTTCGTGCACAAATGCGGCGTGCACGCGCTGCAGCCCGCGCCCGCCTATACCGATTACGTGCTGATCATAGGCCCGCGCTACTCCAACGATTTTGCGGGCATTTTCCGCACGAAAACGCTTCCGACGCACCTGACCGACAAAGAGTACAACCGAAAACTTCTGCCCTGCATGAGCGCCCTGCACGAATTGAAAGAGACGGATTCCGAACTCATCAAAAAGGGCTATACGGACGTGATCATCGGCCATCTTCTGTCTCATTACGAAAAAGTGTCCGTTCCGCTGATGCCGAAAATTGAGACGGTCGTAAACGTGCTCAATTACATCGACGACCATTACAGGGACCCCATCACGCTGGATTCCATTTCGTCCGAATTCGGGTATAACAAATATTATTTTTCCCGCCTGTTCAACTCGTACGTGGGCGAAACGCTGAACGGATATATCAACATGATCCGCATCCGCAACATGATGGACGAGGCGGGCAGGACGGAAAACCCGAACGTTTCGGAATTGGTGTTTTCAAACGGGTTCGATTCGATGACGACCTTTTACCGCAGTTTTTCAAAACTGTACGACAAACCGCCGACCGAGGTATTCAAAGATATCTGACCCGAAAACTTAAAACGTATCGCTTTTTACACGACAACGGGAGGGAGCGCAGAAAATTCTGCGCTCCCTCCCGTTTTATTTTATGCGGCTCAAAAATCAGCGCTCCGCACGATCTTCGCGCAGCATGCTTTCCACTTTTTCGGCGGCGCCCTCAATATCGATCCGCACGATGTTATCTCCCTGCCGCACAAGTTCGCGGCCGCAAAGCAGTTCGGCCGCCCTGCCCCGCAGCAGGCGCTCCTCGTCATATACGTTCCCCGTCGGATACATTCTTTCCGCAAATAATTCGGACAGTTTCCCTATGTACGCATCCCGTTCAAAATCGTCGAGATATCTTTTCACTCTGTCGTACAGCCGGTCGCGCACATCTCCGATCTCGTTTTCTTCGATCGCGCCGGCATCGGAAACGGAGTTTTCTAAAATATAATATTGCCTGTAAATTTTATCGGCGGTTTTTTCATATTTTTCGACCGTCTGCCCCGTTTTCCTGTTGCCGTTGATCACGACATTCCCCAAATACACAAGTTCGGCAAGCGTGCGGAATGCTTCCGCGTCCGTGACCGCCGTCAGGACCGCTTGCGCCATTCCCGCTTTGACCGTGCAGATCTGATTCGCTACGGCAATCTCCGCATTGCCGTAGCGAAAACCTTCTTCCCCGGCGCATTCCTCGCGTATCTGCCGCAATTTGTTCAAAAGATAATCGGAAGTTTCGCGCGGCTTATCCCGCAGCACCGCCGATTCGGGTATGCCCCTCTCCGATACGGCTTTGACAATGTCCGAAATCAATCGCTGCTTTTTATTCAATCCTGCCGGAATATTCAGCGCCCTGCAAATGGAGCGGATCTCGTAAACGCTCAGCCCGTCAAGAAATTTGTACGCTTTTTCATAAGTATGATCTTTTTGTTTGTGTGTCATTTTTATGACCTCCTTTTTTTAAAAAATAACAATAAAAATCGATAACTAATTGCATGTTTTTGATTAGTTAATTTATCAAAAAAATAATTTAATATATTCTACGTAAAAAGCGGAAAATAATTTTTGAATGTATAATTATAGATTAACTATTCGCATACAAAAATACTATATCATAAAAATATAGATTCGTCTACCAATTGAATGGAAAATTTCATAAATCAGGATTATATGTCGACATCTCTAACATTTAAGAAAAATTTTATAAATTTAATTGGTAATTTGGAATATACAAATACGGAAATTGCCCGATCAATCGGAATAGATTACGGCATCTATAAAAAAATCATTGCTTATGGCCAATTGCCAAAACCAATGGTATTGACACGTATTGCAGATTATTTTGACATCTCGATCGACTATCTAATAGGAAAAACCGATGATAAATACTTTGAGAAGGCAAACCCTCCTTCAAATTTCATAACCCGTTACAATGAATTGAAACAGGCCTACCATTATACAGATTATAAAGTTGCGCAAAAACTGCATGTTTCGACAAGTTATACCACTGCGTGGAAAAAGCACTCTTATTTGCCTTCGCTTGAAAATTTGATAATTCTTTCAGAAATTTTTCAAGTTTCGTTAGATTATCTGCTCGGAAGGACAAATTATAAATTCTGATGTGAGTTTTAAGCCATGATACACGAATCAAAACCTAAATATATTGCATCTGCCATGTTCAAAGATGTTTTTCTCTCTTTTATCAACGATACGGAGATTAAAAAATCTAAAATCCCAGCAGAATTAGGAATCAGTTATGATATTTTTTGCAAAATAGTTGATTTTGGAAAAATACCGAGACCTCAAATTTTGGTTCGGATATCGGATAAACTGAACTGCTCCGTCGAATATTTGTTGGGGCGAACTAAGGATGAAACTTTTGAAATGGCCACCGATCGGGCATCTTTTTTGGAAAGATTAGATTATTTCGAAAAAAAACTTCATGTAAGCGATTATTTCGTTGCACGTAAATTGCATGTAAGCGCGAATTATATTACAAATTGGAGAAAATCAAACTATACGCCAAGTTTTGATAATTTAGTGATATTATCTGAGGTTTTTAATACCTCGCTGGATTTTCTTCTCGGGCGTACCGAAGAGGAGGCTCCTTACAAAATAGACCCCGACTGGCATTAACTTTGAGGTAATATTATGACGTTGATTCCGAAAGACACGGAAAAGAAAATTTCTACGGAATTTCAAAAAAGAGTTACCGACCTTATGGAAGACAGAGATTTCACAAAAAAAGATCTTTCAAAAATAGCCGGCGTGAGTATCCCCGTACTTTGCCGCATTACCATTTATGGCATAATACCAAGTTTGGGAATTTTGATTAAATTGGCAAATGCTTTTAAAGTTTCCATCCCCTATCTGTTAGCAGAAAGCGACGATGACGTCTTTTATGAATCGGAAAAGCAGGAAACTTTTCAATACCGGCTGCACTTACTGATGGAAGAAAAAAATACAAAATATTCGAAGATAGCGCATCAAATGCCTTTCACCAAAAATTATTTTTATGAATGGGAAAGAAACGGAACAATTCCTTCCTTAGATTATCTGAAATGCCTGGCCGAATATTTTAATGTCAGCATTGATTACCTGCTCGGTCGCACCGATTACAAAAATTGATATGGAAAGCAATGATTTTAAAATTTCTGCAACATTTCAGAAAAGGCTGAACGATTATATAGCGGAACAGAATTGCAAAAAATCGGAATTGCCTGCGTTGATAGGAATCAATAAGGATGTATTTATCAGGGCGGCAAATTTGGGGATTCTTCCGAGTACGAGGTCCATACAGAAAATCGCGGATTATTTTGATGCTTCCTTTGATTATCTGATCGGACTTACGGACAAAGATATTTTTATAAAATCCGCCTCCCCCGTTTCTTTCGGCCAACGATTGGACGAATTGAAAAACGAGAAAAAAGTTACTTTCGGAAAAATTGCGACAGCATTGGGTTTTTCCAGAAGCCTTTTCAATTCGTGGACGAAAAACAACTATCTGCCTACTGTAGAAATCGCATTTTCTTTGTCTCAGTATTTTAATGTTACGATCGATTTTCTGTTGGGCAGATCTGAAAGGAAAAATTTTAGTTATCCTTAAGGAATTTAAAAATGCCAAACGATGCGATTACTCTTTCCCCTAAATTTCGGACACGTATAATCCGTCTGATAGCAGATGAAGAATGCGAAGGCAAAGACGAGGGCAAAAATTGTACAAATGCAGAATTTGCCAAACGTGTCGGCGTCAGTCTGAACGTAATTACGAATATGACGGCTCATGGCATAATCCCCTCTACCAGATCTCTCATAAAAATTGCTGATTACACGAATAAACCCTTTGATTATATTTTAGGGATTTCTGACGACACTGATTTTGAAAAGTCTGAGAATCCCGTTACATTTGACGTTCGCCTGCTTGAACTGATTCAAGAAAACAATCTGAGATTCTCTGACATCACGAATTCCCCTGATATTACTTTTTGCCGCAACTCTATCCATTTATGGATAAAACGCAAAAATTTGCCCTATTATCATTATGTATTACAATTAGCCAAATTCTTTCATGTTTCAACCGATTATTTGCTCGGCAGAACAGATTATAAACATAACTAAAACGGGGAGAAAGTTTGCCTATGGCGGCTTCTGAAAAATTCAAAAAACGGCTGCTTGCATTGATTAAAAATTCTAACTTGCACAAAGTTCAGTATGCCTCGGCTGTAGGAGTAAACAATACGACCCTGTTTCACGCTACTTTATACGGCATTATCCCGAATGTTACAAGCCTGATCAAAATAGCGAATTATGAAAATATTTCCCTCGATTATTTACTGGGCTATACCGACGACAAGACTTTTTATCCTGCCCTGCCCCCTTCTACCTTTCAGGAAAGGTTAGTATCTCTTGCAGAAGAAAACAATACAAAATTTTCAGAAATCGCCCGTCATATGCCTTTTGAAACCGCTTTATTTTATCGTTGGATAAATCGAGGCAATCTGCCCACCGCGGAAAATCTTTATATCTTGGCTGAATACTTCCAGGTTTCCGCCGATTACCTGCTCGGCCGCACCGACTACAAAAATTGATTTGACTTTTTTCAAAGTTTGCACTATTATATTATAAGAAATTCAGGAGGCCGCCCCCGATGCATATCATTATCGACTTCAAAAATGCCGAAGAGTATGAAAACGAGCAACACGGCATTATTTTTGAAGAAGATTTGACGGAAAACGAATTCGACCATTTGCTCGATACGTTGGATTGTTATATTGAAGACTATCCGAATTATCATTGTCGGGTGCGGAACGATGCGGATCAGGAATTTTTTATTTGCCTTACCGTCGAAAACCGTTAAAGGCGCTTCGCCCAAAAGAAGCGTTTATTTTTTGTCCGGTAAAAAATTGCAATAAAAATCCCCGCGTGGAAACGCGGGGTATTTCATTTTCGGGTATAACCCTAAACTTTACCGGCTGCGCACAAGTGCGCTTTTTATTGGCCTGCCAGCCATGCATTGGTTACTTGCTACCCGTAAACGGGTCCCGCGGGTCAAATATGCTTAACTGCTCGCTTTCCTTATCCTTCTTCAACTGGTTTGCTATATATTCTTTTATCGCTGCCGTGTTCTTTCCTACTGTTGTAACCTAACTTTATGGACACTATCGGTAAAGGGGCAGGAACGGGCATAAGTAAAGCGTATGAGTTAGAAAAACCCATACGCTTTATCATTATGTATTGGAATTATTGAGCTTATAGCGCAGAACAGATGCAATATCGACTTTATAGACAATATCTATCACGCGCTCCTTGCCCGTATGTTTCGGATGCCCGCCTACGACTACACGGTCTAAAAGCTCATAGC
>ERZ1106952.294-NODE-294-length-27349-cov-40.580677_pt1 | contig 27349 bp, 25 predicted proteins | sample MGYA00403677_ERZ1106952 | MGnify/ENA primary metagenome ERZ1106952 (study PRJEB35170, sample SAMEA104062415) | human gut metagenome | biome: human gut; feature: human-associated habitat; material: faeces | place: Denmark | collected 2012-05-14 ...
TTAACATTATTGTTACTGCTTTTCTTTTATGATGGTGTAAAATTTTGACGTATACTCAAAAAGAGTATCAAATAAAAGAAAAATAGTTAATAAAGGCATAAAAAAAGCCTAAAAATAGGCAATTCAACTAATAAATGGTGCGGCCTATGAGCGAAATGGTCAATTACAAGTAAAAACTTCTATATAAATATATAAGTTTTTATTAAAATACAGCTTTACAATTTTAAAATTAATAGTAAAATTATCAATTTTTACTATAAAAAAGTTTTATTTTTGTAATTTATAATATTTTTTCATAGTGAAAAAGCTATGTTATTTTTAGCTACAAAAATATAAACAAAAGCTCGGACAAGCTTTTGTTTTTTTCACACTTTTTTCATGAGACTAAAATATATATTTATACTATAAACCAAAATATAAATCATGTTGATGAAGTATATTATATATATTTATCTATCAATGCGCACATGCGCATGTATAAAACAACCATTACTTTATTATATAAAGTAAAAGATATAATTTTAACCAAAAAATAAAATTTAACCTTATGCAAAAGGAAGAAATAAAAGATTAAAGCAAAAAATAAATAGCAAGATTTGCCAAGGATCCTATTAACCGATAAATCAAAAAGGAAAGCGAATGCGTTTTTGATTTATATGAGAACGCTTGATTTGAAAAAATTGAGGTATCAATTTTTTTCACAAATTTTAATTTTCATGCGAAAATTTAAAAATTAGAAAAGTCTTTTTCACGCCAATGACCATATTCATCTTTGTAAATAAGACCTTTTTCTTTAAGTGAAGCATGATATTTACACAGTGGAAAAAATCCAGAAGGTTCACCACATATTTCACAATATTTTTTTCTTGATTTTTCTAAATTATTAAAAGTTACATTTACGACATTGTTATTTTGAATAGTAACATTTGATTCAATTTTATCAGCTAATGTTTTTAAATTGTTCGTTGATTCTTTAAGTACATTAAAATCATCTTGTGAAATCACAATATATTTTTCTTCCTGGAACATTTCTAAAGGAATATTTAATATTTTTACTATTTTAAAAAAATCATAAATTTTCATAGCAACAAGATTATTTTCAATATTTTGGTAAGTTGTTCGTGGCATATTTAATAATTTAGCCATTTGATCCTGTGTAATGTTAGCTTCTTTTCTTTTTTGTTTAATAATTTCTGAAACATCCATAGACTAAGCACCTCTAGTATTATTGTATACAAAATTAATTAAATTCGGCGAAAAAGCTTGACAAAGCCTATATATATATATATTAGCCTTAAAGAACCTAATCGAATTAAGCAAGACTTGATAAATTAAGCATTTGGACTAAAGGAGGACTAATTTATTATGGCATTTGAAAATATATCACTTATTAAAATTGTAATCACGCTAAATAATGAATAGAAAAAATTGTAATGTTGTGTTGGTCTACGTGTCATTATTAGCGTGTTTACATATACAGGAGAAAAAACATGTTTGATTTTTTAAAAAAATTATTTCCAAAGAAGAAAAAGAAACCTAAGAAAAAGGTTGTAAAGGCAAAAAAGAAATCTAACAATACATCATCAACTAAAGCAAAAAATGCTGTTTGTTATTCTAGAACTAATAGCGTTAGATTTAAACCTTCTGATGATGATACTTCTACTTCAACACAATCAAATGAAACTGAAGTAAAAACAAATAATACTTCAAAAAATGGAAGACAAAGAAGTAAATACGGATTTGCAGCAACAAAAGAAGAACCTCATAAAAAACACCCTGCCTTTTATCGAAAAAATTCTTCAAACGATATCGATTATATAACATTTACTCATTCAACTGATGTCGATGATGAAAATGGAAATCCAACAATTAAAACAATTCCATTAACAAGTAATATCAATCCAAAAGAACGAGGAAAAAGAATTTCTTATATGTACCCAAAATCTTACAAAGGCAAACGATCAGCATTAGGAAAAGAAGAAACTAAATATTCTTTAACAAAAGAAGATAAAAAAATTGTTCTTGATGCACTTGATACATTGCCGAAAGAACAAATTAAAAAAACTTCAAATTCTAAAAAGAAATCAAAATAAAAAGAAGTGCCTACAGTATTGAAAATTCAATACCCAAGTAGTAGGGGGACTACGAGCTTTTTACGGCGAGTCCAAACACTTCATAAGCAAATACTACTATCAATTAAAAACATTGTCAACAAAAAAAATAAATTTTTAGCGCTTCTTAAAGGCTTAAGAAATAAAAAAACTTGAAATAAAATCAAAATAAAAAATACATCCCTACCATTTAAATAATTTCTTGAGCCCTTAAGGAGTACTAGAAAAAAGACGTTTATTTTCCTCTTATGGAGAGCCTAAATAAAATAAATATTTAGGTTCTCACCCTTATTTTTTATCTTATTTAGTCAAGAATTTAATTCTTCATTAACTAAGGCAAAAAATAATTCATATCACTATAAAAGAATTTTTGCCTTATCGTAAATCGCTTGACCTTCCTTAATACCAAATGCAAGCGATTTACACTTTTTGTTAGGAGGATCTAAAAATATGGTAGAACAAAAAGAAAAGAAATTATTTTATATTCAATTATTTGATAACTTCTTTCAAACAGAAGATATTATTTCAATTAAAGAAAGTGCGCTTGATGAAAATATTAATCCAAATGATGCAATTATTATTTATCAAAAATTAATTCTTACATCAATTAAAAATAATGGTTTAATTCAATGTTCAGTTGTTTCACCACAAATAATTAAAAATAAAATTGGTTATGAATCAAATTTATCAAGAAATGAAGATATTAAAACAATAGAACAAGTTATATTAATTTTAGAAAAATTAGGTTTAATTGTCATTGCTGATAATGCTTTATATTTAACTAAAGCTATTCAATACACATTAACTAAACAAGAAGATTCTGAAAGAAGAAGATTAGAAAGATTAAGAAATACATCATTAATTAATGAAATGCAATTAAAAGCACTTAATACATTAACTGATGAAGATAAAAATAATTTTGAATTTGAAAAATGCATTGATAGAACTATTGCAGGTCTTATCTATTGTGGCTATATAACTCAAAATGAAAAAGAAAAATTTATTGATGTAATTTATGATTTAGATTGTTTCACCACTCAAGAAATTGATGAAGCAATGAAATTATTTATTAAACGATCTTTAGATACTGATTATTCAAAAGTTGTTAATAAAGAACAATATCTAAATAAAACATTAACTAACATTATTCAAAATGAGATTCAAACAGAACTCTATGAATTTGATTCAACATTTGAATTATTACTAAATAAAGGTTTCATAAATAAATTATCTGATACAAGACAATTAAAAGGAATTATTAAAAATTATGTTAATAAAGGTTTTACTAATAAAGAAATCAATGAAACATTAATTTCTATTATTAATAAAATTACACCTTTAGACAATGAATCTATTATTTCTTTAGCTAGTTATCTTTCAAAAGAACTTGAAAGATTACTTATAAATAATGGAGGTGATAAACATGAAAAATAATTACCCTTGATTAATAAAGAAGATTTAATTGAACTAAGTTACAACAAGACAAATTTCAAGAAAACAATTAAACGATTAAAAAATTGTTATACTTGCAAATATTTGCATGAAGAAAATTGTCAAGAAGAACATTGTTTGCATTGTCCACCACAAAGGCTAATGTACGAATTAAATCATATTATTGATTATTATTATGAAAAATTAAAAGAAAGGAAAAACTCAAATGAGAAGAATTAGCATTTTTGGAACATTATTTTTTGTTCTATTAACTATTGCTATTGGTTATTTATCTAATGGCTTTAGAAATTGGGACTTTAAAGAATGGATCAGTAGACCAACAACATCTGAAACAGTTTCTTCAAATACTCTTAGTGATTCAATAGCTAATTCAAGTATTGAAGTAACTACATCTTCTGGCGAAGAAGAAAAAGATAATTTTGGAGATAATACATCTTCATTAGTGGAGGAAGAAATTTAATGAAAAAACAAGTTAAAACAAATATGAAATCAATTATTGCTGTAGCTTTAGCTAGTGCAATATTAATCGGTGGTACTGCTTCAATAGGTTATTTTTCAAAAGGTTTTAAAGATTGGAATGTTAAAAATTGGTTTACAACAAATGACCACGTTACAAGCGATAATTTAGCAACTCAATTAAAAGTTGAAAATGGTATTAAATTACAAGTTAAAAATTTAGCTAATGACAATGAACAAACCACTTTAGGAACTCAAATAATTAAATATACAGTTGATCCTGATTTCTATACAGAAAAAGTTTTATATAAAATCGCTTATAGTGATTCTTCAAATGTAGAAGAAGGAATTTTGAAAATTGTACATAATGATGCAAGTTGTGAAGTAATTGTTACATGTTTAAAAGTATTCACTAAACAAATAGTATTAACTTTATATGCTGAAAATCATGCAAATGTAAACGCATCTATTAATATTGACTTTGTTGAAAAGTTAACACCAACATTTACTTTACAAGCTGAAACAGGCAAACCTTTAGAAGTAAATGCAAATGTTGCTTCAACAGGCGGGACAATAAGTGCTGATAAAACTATAAAAAATCAAAAATTAGTCTTTAATGCTGATTTTATTACTAAAGCTACTAATTACATTTTAGAAGATGCATTATATATTAATACTTATGGTTACGTAAAAGATAATGATGGAATTTCAAGTAATCCTGATCTCGTATTTGATACTTATGAAGAAGCTAAAAAAGCTGGTGCTAAAGGTATGAAAACATATTCAAAAGCAACTCAATTAAAAAATGCAGATGTTGAAACATGGAAACAAAATGCTTCAATTAATTCATATTTACCATTTACAAATTTTGATTATACGACTATATCTAATTATTCCGTTGATACATTTGTAAAAAGCTTATCAGCAAGTATTAAAATAAATCTTTATGATTACGAAATGTATGATGATAGTGGTAATGGAGTTTGGAGCGATATAAACGCAAAAAGATGTTTCTTATACACCATGTCATTATATAAAATAAAAGCTGACCATTTTAAAGAATTATTTAATGGTGAAACAACAGTCTTTGATTATTCTTGTACTATTAATAATAAACAATATACTTCTACTTTTGGTTTACACCTTGATGAAGTAAATATTAATGGTATTTTAGTTGATAAAACAACAATAAGATTTTAGGAGGTTTTTATGAAACTTCCTTTAGTCTTATCAATATTGTTAATATCACAACCAACATTAATTTTTGCACAAGAAAAAACTAATACTGATGTTGAAGAAAAAATTGAAATCAAACAAACAGTTGATGAAGATTTAAAATCATTTAATTTTGATTATAACCGCTACAAAGTAGAACCTACTAGAGTGTATCAACCAATTTTAATTAATTATCGTGAATCGAATTCTAAAGACTATTATGATTTATTATATTTTTATGATCCTAATGATGAATTTAAGCTAAATGAAATAACAATAGATATTTCTTCTGGTGATAACACTGATTTATTAAATAAAGTTAAAGAACAAAAATATAAATTAATAGAAGCTGGAACAAGTGAAGATAATTCAATTAAAAGATATGCTTTTAAAGGTTATGAAGATTATAGAACATTAGCTTATAGAAAATATGATTTAAAATCTTTATCATATAATGATACATCAATACAATTAGTTAATTCTTATTTGTTTAATGATACATTAGAATATGAATATTCAAATTGTTTAAATGTTAGGTTAGAAGATCCTCATGCTTGGTCTTGGCACTTTGATGAAGATTCACAAAACGAAAACACATGGGAAGCTTGCTTAAAATGGTTAGGTTTTAAAAATGATACATTAAAAGACCAATTATTTTATTCTTTCTACGTTGATAACTGGAATGTAAAAGAAATTAAATCTATTGATTTAGTTTATAAAAAAGTATTATTAGAAGGATTTAGACATAATGAAGCTGATGAAGGTTCAACAAGTGAATTTTATAAAGGAACTGACAAAGAATTTTCACCAAAATATTATGAATGGAATGATAATAACACTAAAGACAATTATGATACATCTAATTATCTTGGATCTAGTTTAAGTGAAATTGGTTCTAAAGTTGACTATACACATAAAACAATAACTAGTGAAGAAAAAACATCTATTGGAATCGGTCATGATTATACATGGAAAAGTATTTTAACTAAAAATCAATTCAAAGATACTTTTAAAGAAAATTCTAATATTTATAAATTTGCTTCTAATTACTTTAATAGTGATAATTATTGGGTTATTAATTATGATGATTTCTTTTATCATTATAGTGATAATAATCAATTTAATTTTGTAGGTGATCCATATAAAACCAACCCTTCAATGAGAAAATTTAAGCAATATGATTCAACTAAATATAGCGATTTTATAAGCTATTTGAAGCATCATAATGTAGAAGCTAAAGAATATTCAAATTTACCAAATAATTATTATATGAAGTTTTATAACTTCTCTCAAGAATACACTTTTGATATTCAAGCAACTAACATGACTTTTGAAGATAACTCAAGAACAACTTATTCTTTACCTGTTTCAGTTGCACCAGTTGATGAAGAAGCTTCAAGTGGATTTTCTGAATACCCTACAAGCACTAGAACAACTAGAATATTTAAATTAATATTAATTATTTTAGCTTTAACAATAACATTTATTATCGTTTTGAGAATAGTTTCACCACTTGTAACTATGCATCAAAATAGAAAAATAATTAAATCATTAAAAGGAAATAAAAAGAAATGATAGTAATTAAATTATTAATGAATTTAGTTAAATATTTATTTAAGATAATAACTTTTATCTTTAAGTTAATATTAAACATTTTAGGAATGATTTATAACTTAATTATATTTATTTTCATACCAAAATTTAACATCAAATATTACGAGTGGAAAAAACTTTTATAAGGAAATAAAAAAATGCTGGAAGAAATCGAAAATTATCTAAATACTATTTGGAATTATATTTTATGGTTTTATGATAAATATAAAATATTATCATGGATTATTATTTCAATAATTATTGTATTCTTCTTAACTAGATTTTTTTCAGCTTTAATTTTTGATATAACCAATATTAAAAATGGCTGTGTATTTCTTTTCAAAGCTTTAAAAAAATTAATTTTATTACCATTTAAATTAATAAAATATTTTATAAAAGGTATTATTTGGATTTTTAATATAAAAGCTAGAATTGAATATAAACGTTATTTAAAACAATGTGTATTTAATGTAAAACAAGATTATAAAATACCTTTAAGATATAAATTATTTTCTTTTAAAATAAGAAAACAAGAAAAATTTAGATTAAGATGTATTGAATCATGTATTAATACTGAAGAACAAATTAATAAAAATTTTAAATTCATCATCATGCTTGAAGCTAGCATTGGTGGAGGTAAAACATCTTTTCTAAATGGATTTTCACATATGAAAACATTATCTTTAACTAAAAAAATTGATGATGATTTATATGAAATAGAAAAGAAATTATATGAAATAAATTATTATAAATTACGAAAAGAAATAGATCGATTTTATTCAATCGGTTGCTCAGAAGAAGAAATTAAAGAAAAGATTTTAGAAATTAAAGATTTCAAAAACAAATTTAATAAATCATTTGATGATTGTGTTTCTAATATTCCTAAATTATCTTTATTAGAAGCTTATATTAAAGCTTATACAGCTAAATTAAGAAACAATTATGTAATGTGTAATTATAAATTATTTAACCGAATTACTAATACATATAATTATGCTTTAGAATCTGATGCATTTGATATTAAAGATAAAAATTCACAAAAGAAATTTTTTATTCCACCATATTTAGTAGTAGTTGATGATGAAAAAGCTTTATCAGAATTTAAAAATACAGAATCAGCAAAAGAATTAGATAAAAAAGGAACTGATATAATAATGCGTTTATTTAGACAATTACAAAGAGAAACGACTTATTATATATCTTCTACTCAAAACACTTCTAGAATTGCTTTGTTATTAAGAGAACTTGCAAATACTTATGTATTAATTGAAAAATTTTCTATCATTGGTGAACAAAATTGTTTAGCAAATAAATATCGTATTAAAGAAGAAAAATTATTTAACAAAATGATTAAATATTCTAATAAGAAATTTAAACATGATGAATATAAACAAGAAAAATATTTATTAAATAATAATAAATTTAAACAAGAAATATTTGATTTATTTAAAAAACAAAGACAATTATATTCTTCAGGTTTTATTTCTTACACTGTACGAGTGGCTAATAAACTTGATTACTTAAATGATGAAGATAAATCTAAACAATTAAAATTAACATTCCCATTAACATGGTGCTTTGGAGTTTACAACACTTGTGAATTTAGCGAATTTAACGATTATTTATTATCATTATCTGAAATTAAAAGCGATTCACAATTAAAACAAATATCTTCTTTATATGAAAAAGATGATACAAGATTTGAAAAATTACTTCAAGAAAAAATTAAAGAAGATAAGAAAGGGAAAAACAAAAATGAATAAAAATTTGATTATTTTAATCTCATACATAACTATTTCAATTTTCCTAATAATGATTATTTTAATACTTAAAAGAAAAGAACATGTTGGAAAAATTTATACAACTTATGACGGAATCACAAGCGGAAATAAAAAAATTAAGAAAAAAAGAAAAGTCATAGTTGTTGATCAAAGTGATGACGATTTAGCAATAAGTAAATTGCATGAGAACAAAGAAAATAGAATTAAATATTGTATTCCTAATTTTGTAATTAAACCAGATAAACATCCAGCATTAACAAAAGATACAATAGTAGAAAACAAAATAATTTATGGAATTAAAGATTCTAAAAATTCTAATTGGAGAACAATTAAAATTAATGATTTAAATAAAAATCCAAATGGAAACCATTATAATGAACCAGAAGATAAATTAACAAATAAAGAATTAAATATTGTTAAGAAGAATTTAAAAAAAGAAACAAACAAAAGTAAAAAAAAGAAGCTCATCAACAAGCTTTGGAAAAAACATAAATTAGAAAATTATATTTAAATAGCATACAAGGAAGAATTGCTTCTTCCTCGTTGTTGACCTTAGAGTCAATATTATTATATGCAAAATATAAAAGTTAAACAACAAATTTTAATTAATTCATTTTAAAACCAATGAATTATAGAAAGGAAAAACAAAAAATGAAGAAAAATAATATAGAAAAATTTATTACATTGTTATTAATTTTATCTTCAATAATACTAATTACATTTATCGTTTTTATATTTACAAATAATGATCCACCAGATAATTCTTCTTCAATATCTTCTAGTTCATCAATATCTACATCAATAAATAGTTCTTCTTCAAGTGAAACTAAATTTGTAATTAAAGATATTCCTGATATTGAAGATAAATTTAGTTGGGGACCATTAAGGAGAAAATAAACATGTTTTGGTTAATAGGAATAAGCATTTATTTAGTTACAGTCTTTTTATTATTAGTATTTAATTATCTATTTTATAAACATATCAAAAATAAATAAATTTGTCTTTGACACGAAATAGACAAGAAATTGACAAATGCCAATATATAAACAATATAAATATACTAAAGAAATTGATTGTATTAATTGTAAATATTTCAAATATAACAAATGTACATGTGGAATTCCTAACGAATTTAATTGTAATTTTAAAACAATTAAAACATTTACAAAAAAATATTTTTTTAAAACAAGTATATTAGGAAGATCATTTACTAGAAGAGGATTTAAAACAAAGGAGGGTGCAAGAGATGCGGAAACAAAATTTAGAGAACAATTAATTGATGATAACTATTTAAGAAGTCTAAGAACAAATAAAACTTATTCAGAATTATTTATTGAATATGGAAATTATTTAAAAGAAAATTTAAAAACAACTTATTCAACTGATATATCTAGAAAAATAAAAAATTATTATTCTAAATTAATGCCAGATATTTCTATTACTAAATTATTAAAAGAAGATGCTTTAAAATTAAGAAATAATTTAAATAAAGAAAAAATAACATGCAAAACAAAAAACAAACGATTAAATTTTATAATTAGGTTCTTTGATTGGGTAGAAAAATTTTATCATTATAGATTTAATGATATCTTCTTACTAGAACATTTTAGAGATTATGAAATTAAAAGACAAAAAAAGAAACAATTAATTGTTGAATTTGATGATTTTAAAAAAATATATCAAGAATGTAATGATGAATATTATAAATTAGCGTTATTAACAATGTTTATTTATGGTTATAGAATCGGGGAACAACTAGCGTTAACAGTCGATTCAATAAATTTTGAAGATAACACCATAGAAATATATCAATCAGTCAATTTTAAAGGAGGAAAAGGAAAAAAGAATTTTACATTAACCACACCAAAAACCGCTTCTAGTGAACGAATCCAATTAATGCCAACTATTTATTCAATATTAATAAAAGAACATATCAAACGCTTTAAATTAAAGAAAAAAGATTTTATATTTTTTAGATCAGAAGAAGAAAAAAATATACCTATACATGAAAATACTTTTAGAAGAAATTTAGAAATATATTGTAAAGCTTATAACAAAGAATTTCACCCACACATGTTAAGAGCATCAATAGTAACACACTTAAAAGAAAAAGGTGTTTCATTAGATGAAATAAGTAAATATTTAGGTCATCAAGAAACAGCCATTACAGAACAATATTATTTAAAAACGAGTAATAATAAAGAAAAGCAAATAAACGATGTAATAGAGGATTTTATGAAAGAAATCGTATCAAAAGAGTATCAAAAGAAAATAGTAAAAAACGGCTAAAAATAGGTAAAAAAAGTAAATAAAAATTAACAAAAACAATAAAAAAGGTATCAAAAAGAGTATCAAAACAAAAAAAGAATTAAAAAAAAGGCATAAAAAAAGCCTAAAAATAGGCAATTCAACTAATAAATGGTGCGGCCTATGAGACTTGAACTCACACGAAGTTAATCATACGCCCCTCAAACGTACGCGTCTACCAGTTCCGCCAAGGCCACAACTGCTTTTACATTATATAATTATTTTATTAAAAATTTCAAGTAAAATAGATTACTTATAAAATTTTTTAGCTATAATTATTATATGAACATATTTTTTAAAGCATATTGTCGTTTATATCAATTATTATTAAAATTAAGTATTCCTTTTTTACCATATAGAACGCCTAAAATACTTAATTCTTATAACGATATATCTTTAATCATAAAGAAAAATAAACTTAATAATATATTTATAGTTACAGGTCCAAATATTTATAAAAAAGGTTTATTAAACGAATTAGAAAACAATTTAAAACAAAATAACATAAATTATTATATTTTTAATAAAACAGAATCTAATCCTACAATTAATAATGTTTTAGAAGCAAAAAAAGAATATATTGAAAACAAATGTTCTGCAATCATTGCATTTGGTGGTGGAAGTCCTATGGATTTAGCGAAAATATTAGGAGCAAGTATTGTAACAAATAAACCAATTAATAAAATGAAAGGTTTATTAAAAATTAGAAAAAAATTACCTTTATTAATTGCAATACCTACTACTGCAGGTTCTGGTAGTGAAACAACTTTAGCAGCAGTCATTACAGATAATAATCATATAAAATATGCAATTAATGATTTTTGCTTAATTCCAAAATATGTTCTTTTAGATTATAAATTAACATTATCATTACCAAAAAATATTACTAGTACAACAGGAATGGATGCATTAACACATGCTATAGAAGCATATATTGGTCGATCATTAACTAATGAAACAAAAATGTATTCATTAAAAGCTATTGAATTAGTATTAAATAATTTATACAAAGCTTATCAATATAATGATGAAGAAGCTAAAAATAATATGTTAATAGCTTCATTTTATGCTGGTTGTGCATTTACAAAAAGTTATGTAGGTTATGTACATGCTTTAGCCCATGCAATAGGTGGAAAATATAACCTTCCTCATGGATTATTAAATGCAATTATTTTACCAAAAGTTTTAATTAAATATGATAAAAGTATTTATAAAAAAATTGCTTTTATAGCTAAAGCTAATAATATTGCCACGGAAAATGATAATAATAAAATTGCTTTTAATAAATTCATTAATTATATATTAGAATTAAATAAAAAAATGAATATTCCTACTAAAATAAATGAGCTTGATGAAAATGATATTCATTATTTAGCAACTTTAGCGTTTAATGAAGCAAATCCTCTTTATCCTGTACCAAAATTATTTTCTATTGATGACTTAGAAGATTTATTAAAAGATTGCAAATAAAAATATTGGCCAAAATTAGCCAATATTTTTTAAATAATTTCAATAAAATTATTTATGTATATCTTTTTTCATTTGAAGAATCGACCAAGTAATACCTAATGCACCAAAAACAAGTGCCAAAAGTAAATTTAATAAAATTTCTTTTAAGCCACCACTTGTCGCTAAGAAATTAACAAATCCATTAAATGAGCCACATACAATAATATACAAAATAAGAGTTGATAAAATGATTACAAAAATAGAAACAATAGAAACAATTAATAATTTAATTTTATTCTTTTTACCTTTCATTAAATCATAACCATAACTACCTAAGAAAGAAATCAAAAATGCTACCATTGCTGCAACATAACCAAATAAGCCAACAATTATCCAAACCATTCCACCTCTAATAAAGCACCAACAAATGCTCCTAAAGTTCCTTTTAAATAATTATTAGGCATTTTTTTATATGCTTCTTCTTTTTTGTTCTCTTCATCAAGAATATGATTATAACAATCTTCGCAAACATGCATTGAAAAATTAGTATTTATTAAAGGATTTAAATAGCATAATTCTTTTGTATTAACCAACTCTTTACCACATTTAGGGCATTTAGAACCATCAAAACCTAATTCAAATAATTTATTTGTAATAAAATCCAAACTTTTTTCTAGATTTTTAACAGCACCTTTCATTGTGAAAGTTTTCATAACAATAAAAATTCCATCATGAGAAATTTTATAATTAAGAATACCTAATTCTTTTGCATTATCTTTTAAAACAGAATTAATTTCACCAATTCTATTATCTAAAAAACAAGATATTTGTCCTACACATGATAAAGCAGAAAATGCATCAACTTTAAAACATATTTGATAATTATTAATTGTTCCGAAATAAATCTTATTTTGAGTTTGTAGATTATATTTTTCTATTAATTGATCTAATTCCTTCATAAACTTCCACCTCTTATAATTTTTAATATTTTAAATCATCAATACTTGCTAAATATTTTTTTAATGGTTTGATAGTTTTCTTAATAGTTCCATCAACAAAAGGATTATTAATATGAGCTTTTTGTAATAATTCAGTAAAAGGATATTTACCACCTAATTTACATAATTTAACATATTTTTTCCATGCTTTTTGATGATTTTTATTATCTTCATTAAAGAATTGGAAAGCCACAACTTGAGCAAGAGTATAATCAATATAATAAAATGGAGATTCAATAATATGTCTTTGTTTCATCCAGAAACGACCTCTTTGATAAATTTCAACTTCATCATATTTCTTATGAGGTAAATATTGTTCTTCAATTTTTTTATATGCTTGACATCTTTCTTCATGAGTTGCTTCTGGGTGAGCATAAACCCAATGTTGAAATTCATCAACTGTCGCGCCATATGGAATAAAACATATTGCATCTGTTAAATGCGCATAACGATATTTTTCTTCTTCATCACCAAAAAATAATTTCATCCAAGGATAAGTAATAAATTCCATACTCATTGAATGCATTTCACAAGCTTCTAAAGTAGGTGAACGATAATCTGGAACTTGAATATTTCTTGACATATAGCCTTGGAAAGCATGACCAAATTCATGAGTTAAAACATCAACATCTCCAGAAGTACCATTAAAATTAGAAAAAATAAATGGTGCTTTGTATTTTGGGAAATAAGTCATATATCCACCAGGTGCTTTACCTGGCTTTGCTTCTAAATCCATCAATTCATTATCAACCATGAAATTAAAGAAATAATCAGTTTCTGGAGACAATTCATGATACATTTCTTTTGCTTGATTAATCATAAAATCTTTATCACCATGAGGAGTAGGATTACCACTTAAAAAATTAATTGCAAAATCATAATATTGTGGGTTTTTAATTTTTATTCTTTTTGCTTGTCTAGCAAATAAAAGTTTAGTAAAAGGGACTAAATCTTTTTTTATTTGTTTACGATATTCTTCTACTTTATTAGCATCATAATCAGTTCTACCAAGCATTAAATAACCTAATTCAGTAAATGAATTAAATCCTAATTTTTTAGCCATTTGAGTTCTTAATTTAACTAATTTATCATAAATATCGCCAATTTCTTGATCATGTTCTGCAAAGAAATTACTTGATAAAAGAGCTATTTCTTTTCTTTCTTCTCTAGATAAAGAATTAGAAAATTTAGATAATTGAGTTAAATTGTATTTTTGACCTTTATATTCAATTTGAGCTGAAGCTAAAATATCTGTATATTTAGAAGTTAATTTATTAATTTCTTGTAAATCTGGAATAATTTTTTCATCAAAACATTTTAATGATGTTTCAATCATTTTAAACAAATGATCACCATATTTTTTTTCAAAATCACTTCTAAATTTTGAATTAACCATAGCAATATTAAATTCATTGCATATTTGAGAAATATAAGGACTTATTTCATCCATTGTTTCTTGTAATTTTTTATATTTTTTATCTTGAGTATTAATAGTATATCTAACATATATAATAGAACTATCAGTATTTAAATCATCAAAAGCTTTATTAAATTTTTTAAATGCTTTATCACATTCATCAAAATCTTTTCCATTCTTTAATTCTTCAATTAAAGGAAGTAATTTTGCTTTGATATTTTCAATATTTGGAGTTTTAACTTTTATTTGAGAAAATTTTTTCATTAGAATCTCCTTAATCAATAATCATAGATGGCTCATCCATTTCAACTGGAGCTTTAGCACCTAATAATTCAATAATTGTTGGAGCAATATTGGATAATTTACCATCTTCTCTTAATTTTAAGCCTTTTCTTGTTATACAAAATGGAACTGGATTAGTAGTATGAGCAGTATATGGATTACCATGTTCATCAATAATTTTTTCAGCATTGCCATGGTCAGCTGTAATTAACATGGTTCCACCATTTTCTTCACACCAATCAACAAGTTTACCAACACATGTATCAATAGTTTCAACAGCTTTAACAACTGCATTATCAATTGCAGTATGACCAACCATATCACAATTAGCAAAATTAACAATAACAACATCTAAATCAAATTTATTTAATTCATTAATTAATGCATCTAAAACTTTATATGCTGACATTTCTGGTTGCATATCATAAGTTGCAACTTTTGGTGAAGGAATCAAAACTCTTCTACAACCTTTTAATTCAGGGCGTTCAACTCCATCATAATTAATTGTGCCATCAAAGAAGAAAGTTACATGAGCATATTTTTCAGTTTCAGCAATTCTTAATTGAGTATAATTATTATTAGCTAAAAATTCACCTAAAGTATTAGTAATTTTTGGTAAGCTAAACGCAATATATCCATTTACTGAATCAGCATATTTCATAGTACATACATAATGAATATCTTTTAAAACATGTTTTGGAGTGTATGGTTTCCAAGCTAAAGTACCATCAGCTTTTTTACTTGGCTTAGCATAAAATTCTGGATTAGTGAAAATAGTAGAAATTTGAATAGCTCTATCAGGACGGAAATTCATAAAGATAATTGAATCACCATCTTCAATTTTACTATCAAGGCCTTTTTTATAAGCTGGAATAATAAATTCATCTGAAGCTTCTTTACCAATTGTTGGTAAATAATTATATTGATCTTTTAAATATTGATGATAATCATCAAAACTATTTCCATCATGATCAACAAGTACACGATAACTAACATCAATTCTATCAAAATTCTTATCTCTATCCATAGCCCAATATCTACCAGAAAGAGTTGCAATATGGCCTATACCTTCTTCGTTCATAGTTTTTTGAACTTGGTCTAAGAATGTTGCACCTGCTTGAGGATCAACATCTCTTCCATCCATAAATGCATGAACATAAACATCTTTTAAACCTTGCATTTTTGCCATTTTAATCATTGCACAAATATGATCAACATGAGAATGGACTCCACCATTTGACATTAAACCAAAAATATGAAGTTTTTTATGATTATCTAAACAATTTTTCATAGCAGCAAGATATTTTTCATTTTTAAAAAATGTTCCTTCTCTAACTGCTTTATTAATTAAAGTTAAAGATTGATAAACAATTCTACCTGCACCAATATTCAAGTGCCCAACTTCAGAATTACCCATTTGACCATCAGGTAAGCCAACTGCTTCACCACTTGCTTGAATTAAAGTTGTAGGATATTCTTTAAATATTCTATCTAAATTAGGTTTATGTGCTTCTGCTACACAATTACCTTTTTGGTTAGGAGCAATTCCATAACCATCCATAATACATAATATAATAGGTTTTTTCATATTATTAAATCTCCTTGTTTGTACTCTTTTATTATATAGATATTAAGTTTATAAATAAAGAAATAAACTACCACAGTAAGAAATTTATTATTTATAAAAATAAATAACGATTAAATAAATAACGATTATAAAAACTTAATTGAAAGAAAAATATCGATAGTGTAAAATTAAAAGCGATGGGAGAATGGCGCAACTGGTAGACGCGTTGGTCTCAGAAGCCAATGCCCTAGGCTTGCGAGTTCAAATCTCGTTTCTCCCACCAATATTAAGGAGAATTAACTAAATGAAAATTAATCCAGAAGTAAAATTAGCTTTACAAGAAGGTAAACCAGTAATTGCTTTAGAATCAACAATTATTTCTCATGGCATGCCATATCCAAAGAATGTTGAATGCGCTTTGCAAGTTGAAAAAGTAATTAGAGATAATGGAGCAATTCCAGCAACAATCGGTATTATTGAAGGTGAACCAATAATTGGTATGACACCAGAAGAAATTGAATTATTTGGTAAAACAAAAGGCATTGCTAAAGTATCAAGAAGAGATTTACCAATTGTTGTTGCTAATAAAATGTGGGGAGCAACTACTGTAAGTGCAACTATGATTTTAGCTTCAATGGCAGGTATTGAATTCTTTGTCACTGGTGGTATCGGTGGAGCTCATAGAAAAGCTAATATTACTTTCGATATAAGTGCTGATCTTGATGAATTAGCAAAAACAAATGTTACAGTTATTTGTGCAGGTCCAAAAGCTATTCTTGATTTAAATTTAACTATGGAATATTTAGAAACAAAAGGTGTTCCTGTAATTGGATATAATACAGATAAATTACCTGCTTTCTTTACAAGAACTAGTGATATAAATGTTGATTTTAACGCTAAAACACCATTACATATTGCTAAAATTGTTAAAGAAAAAAGAGATTATAAACTTGATGGTGGAGTTTTAGTTTGTGATCCAATCCCTGAACAATATTCTTTAGCACCTGAATATATTAATAAAGAAATTGATAAAGCTTTATTAGAAATGGAAAAATTAGGTGTTAAAGGTAAAGACGAAACTCCTTTCTTACTTGCTAAAATTGTTGAATTAACAGGTGGAAAAAGCTTAGAAACAAATATTCATTTAATTTTAAACAATGCTGAATTAGGAGCAAAAATTGCTTCTGAATATGCAAAATTAAGAAATAAATAAAATGAGTACTCCTTTATTATTAATAGGTGGATCTAATATTGATTATATTGGAATAAGCCAAAACAAATTAATTAGCAATGTTTCAAATATTGGTACTATCTCCATATCTTTTGGAGGAGTTATGAGAAATATTTGTGAAAATTTAGCTAGATTAAATAATAATATTACATTTATTACAGCAATTGGAAAAGATACATTAGGACAAGAATTAAAAAAACAATTAATAGATTTAAAAGTTAAAATATATTCGCCTGATACACATTTACCAAGTGGAAGTTATTTAGCAATTAATGATAACAATCATGATTTATATTCTGCTATTTGTGATAATAGAATTATTACTCAAATCAATACAGATTTTTTAATTAAACATAAAAATTTATTTTCACAATTTGAAGATATTTGTTTAGATTCAAATCTTGATGAAGAAACAATATCTTATATCATTAATACTTATCCTAATAAAAAATATTATGTTGACGCTATATCACCAACTAAAGTAAAAAAATATAAAAATTTCCTTAATAAATTATATTTAATTAAATGTAATATTCATGAAGCTAAAGAATTAGTAGGTAAAGATTTATCACCTTATGATTTAACTAAAGAATTATTAAATCTAGGTATAAAAAATGTTGTGGTTTCTAATAGCTCTCATAATATATATTATGGAAACAATTTAGGAATCGATGTTTTAGAAGTAAAACCAGTTAAAGATTTTGAAAATACTACTGGGTGTGGTGATGCTTTAACGAGTGGATTAATTAATCACTTAATTAGAAATCATTCATTAAAAGAAGCAGTAGAATTTGCTCATCAATTATCAATAATAACTTTAATGAGTAAATCTGCTACCACAAAGGAAGTTGAAAAATTTAAAAATATTGAATAATATCATTTATAATGATATGTTTTAAAGTATGAATATAGCTATTATTTTATCTGCCGGTATCGGTTCAAGAATGAAAAATGATTTACCAAAACAGTTTATTGAAATTGACAATAAACCAATTTTTATTTACACTCTTGAAAAATTTATTAACCAAGTTGATAAAATAATTTTAGTTATTAACACTGATTTTAAAGATTTATATAATTATTATTTAGACAAATTTAATATTAAAAATATTAATTTAGTTAATGGTGGATCAACTAGACAACAATCTGTCTATAATGCTTTATCTTCTTTAAATTGCCAGGATAATGATATAATTTTAATTCATGATGGAGCTAGACCATTAATTGATAAAAATATCATTAAACAAAATATTGAGATTTGTAAATCAACAAATAATGTAGCAGTAACTGTTATTAAGTTAGTTGATACTATTATCAATAAGGATTATAATCTTCTTGATAGAGATAATCTCTATGCAGTACAAACACCACAAACATTTCCTTATAAATTAATTATGTTTTTACATAACAATGCTAAAAAAAATAATATAGTTAATGTTAGTGATGATGCTCAACTTGCCAAAAAACAAGGATATAAAATTGAATATGTTATGGGTTCAAGATTAAATATAAAAATAACTGAACCTGATGACTTAAATTTCTTTAAATTATTAAAAGTAGGTGATAAATAAATGGAATTTCAAATTGGAGATATTATGGTTGGTGAAGTAACAGGAATTCAACCTTATGGAGCGTTTATTAGATTTCCTAATGAAGAATGTGGTTTAATTCATATTTCTGAAATTTCATCTTATTTTGTAAGGAATATTACTGATTATGTTAATATAGGTCAACAAGTTAGAGTCAAAATTATTGGAATAGTTGAAGATAAAAAAATGTATAAATTATCTTTAAAACAAGTGGCAGAAAGAAGAAGACAAAACATAAGAAAAATGTCTGATCCTTTACCAATAAGAAAAAAAAGAGTTACCATTTCTAAAGTTGATTTTGCTCCTTTAAAAGAGCATTTACAACAATGGATTGATATAGAACTTAAAAAAATGGAGGAAGAAAATGATTAAGTTAGATTTATCAAATGTTATCGAAAAAATCCCTTTTGCTGAATATGAGCAAAAAGTAAGTAAAATCAATAAAATGATTGATGAAAAAACAGGAGCAGGAAATGATTTTCTTGGCTGGACTACATGGCCTACTGATTATGATAAAGAAGAATTTGCAAGAATCAAAAAAGCTGCTCAAGAAATTAGAGAAAATTATGATGTTTTAGTTGTCGCAGGTATTGGTGGAAGTTATTTAGGAGCTAGATGCGCGATTGAAGCATTAAGAGGCCTTTATCCAACAGATAAATTAGAAATAATTTATTTTGGTAATACTTTATCATCAACATATATTGCTCAAGTTTTAAAATATTTAGAAAATAAAAAATTTGCAATTAATGTTATTTCTAAATCAGGTACAACTACTGAAACTAGTGTTGCATTTAGATTATTAAAAGAATTATTAATCAAACAAGTTGGTAAAGAAAATGCAAGTAAAGCAATTTATGCTACAACTGATAAAGCTCGTGGTGCTTTAAAGAAAGAAGCTGATGAAGAACATTATCAAACATTTGTTATTCCTGACGATATCGGTGGTAGATATTCAGTTATAACAGCCGTTGGTCTTTTACCAATAGCAGCAGCAGGTCTTGATATTGATGCATTAATGAATGGTTGTGCAGCTGCTCAAAAAGATTTTGATAATCCAGATTTAAAAACAAATTTAGCTTATCAATATGCAGTATGCAGAAATTATTTCTTAAATCATAATAAACAAGTTGAATTATTTGTTACTTATGAACCTCATTTCACTCAAATTGGTGAATGGTTAAAACAATTATTTGGTGAATCAGAAGGAAAAGATAAAAAAGGTTTATTACCTGATTCAGTTACATTCTCAACAGATTTACATTCTTTAGGTCAATTCATCCAACAAGGATCACCTGTTTTATTTGAAACAATTGTAAGAACTGAAAAACCTACTTTAGATGTTACAGTTCCTCATGATGAAGATAACCTTGATGGTTTAAATTTCTTAGCAGGAAAGAATATGTCATTTGTTAATGAAAAAGCTTTTGAAGGTACTTTAAGAGCCCATGTTGATGATGGTCAAGTTCCAAACATTGTTGTAACAATCGAACAAATGAACGAATATAATTTAGGTTATTTATTCTATTTCTTTATGAGAGCATGTGCTATGTCATGTTATTTAACTGGTGTTAATCCATTTAATCAACCTGGTGTAGAAATTTACAAGAAAAATATGTTCCATTTATTAGGAAAACCTGGTTATTAATATATAATTTAATTAATTCAAAAAAAAGAACTTATGCAAACCACATAGTTCTTTTTATTTTAGTTTTCAAATTGACTATTATATAATTTAGTGTAAAAGCCATTCTTTTTCATTAAAGATTGATGTGTGCCTTTTTCAATAACATCACCATTATTCATAACTAAAATTAAATCAGCATTTTTAATTGTTGATAATCTATGAGCAATGACAAAGCTTGTTTTATTTTTAGTCAAAGAATCCATTGCTTTTTGAATTAATAATTCAGTTCTTGTATCAACTGATGATGTAGCTTCATCAAGAATCATCATTGGTGAATTTTGTAACATTGCTCTAGCAATAGTAAGTAATTGTTTTTGTCCACTTGAAATAGTTAAACTTTCAGATATTACTGTATCTAGACCATTAGGTAAAGTTCTAATAAATTTTTCTAATCCACATTCTTTTAATACTTCATTTATTTGCTCATCAGTAATATTTTCCATATTATAAACAAGGTTTTCTCTAATAGTTCCTTCAAATAACCATGTATCTTGCAAAACCATACTAAATGCTTTATGAACATCTTTTCTTGAAATATCTAAAGTTGATTTATCATCAATTTTAATACTACCTTTATTGATATCATAAAATCTCATAAGTAAATTAACCATTGTTGTTTTACCTGCTCCAGTAGGACCTACAATAGCAACTTTTTGTCCTGGTTTAACATAACATGAAAAATCATGAATAATAATTTTATCTTTCATATCTGGATAAGCAAATTGAACATTTTCAAAATCTATTTTACCAATAATATTATTATCTAAATGTAATTTATCACTTTCATCAGGCATTTCTTTTTCTTCTAAAAATTCAAATATTCTTTTAGCAGCTGCTGAAGAAGTTTGCATATTAGTTAATCCTTGAGCAATTTGAGTTAAAGGTGAAGTAAATAATCTAACATATAAAATAAACGCTGTAATAATACCAAATTCGGTAATTGTACCATTTAATAATAAAATTGAACCAAGTACACATACCGCTACATAAGATACATTACCAATAATACTCATTAATGGTTGCATCATTCCTGATAAAAATTGTGATTTCCAGTTGGCATCATAAACATTTTTATTTAAATTATCAAAATACATATTAACATTATCTTTTGCTAATGAGATTTTAATAACATCATGACCAGTATACATTTCTTCAACATAGCCATTTAAATCACCTAAAGATTTTTGTCTCGCTATAAAATATTTTTGTGAATTTTTCATAACAATAACAATAATTAATAAACCAATTAAAGTTATTCCTAAAGCCACTAAAGCAAGTCTCCATTCGGTTATAAACATCATAATTAAGCAACCAATAAATTGAGTAACAGCACTGATAATTGTTGGTAAACTATTTGTTAAACCTTGTTGCAATGTTGATACATCGTTAGTAACTCTACTTAAAATATCACCTTGATAATGAGTATTAAAATATTCTTGAGGAATATTATTTATTTTTTCAGAAATATCATTTCTCATTCTATATGACATTTTTAAAGTAACTTTAGCCATAATATATTGTTGAATAAAAGTAAATAAAGCACCTAAACAATAAATTACAATTAAAACAATAGCAGTTTTAGTAATACCATTTATATCAATTCCAGTAGCAAATCCATCCGCTATTAAATTAGTGATATCTCCTATTTTATTAGGTCCAATAATCGTAAGTATTGCACTTAAACAAGCTAAAATAAGCGCTAGAATAACAATACCTATACTTCCTTTCATATAATTAGAAGTTTTAGCTAATGCATTTTTAATATTATTCATAAAATACCTCCTAATTTAATTCTTCTTTGCTTAATTGAGAATAAGCAATTTCTTGATAAACACTACAATTTTTCATTAAATTATCATGCGTATCATATCCAACCATTTTACCATTATCTAAAACAACAATTTTATCCGCATGTCTAATAGTTGATATTCTTTGAGCAACAATAATTTTTGTTGTATCTTTTTCTTTTGTATTAAGTTCTTCTCTTAATTTAGCATCTGTTTTATAATCAAGAGCAGAAAATGAATCATCAAATATTAAAATTTCTGGTTTTCTAGCTATTGCTCTAGCAATACTAATTCTTTGTTTTTGACCACCTGAAACATTTCTACCCAATTGAGCTATTTTATAATTTTCTTTATCATCCAATTTATCAACAAATTCTTTGGCTTGAGATATTTCTAAAGCGTTAGCTAAATTATCTTCATTTTTATCTTGATTACTTTCACCAAAGAAAACATTATCTTCAATAGTACCTGAAAATAACATTGCTTTTTGAGTAACATAACCTATTTTATTATATAAGCTATCAAAAGTATAATTTTTAACATTTTCACCATCAATTAAAACTTCTCCACTTGTCGCATCATAAAATCTACTAATTAAACTTATAAGAGTAGTTTTTCCACTTCCTGTTGCGCCAATAATAGCTAAAGTTTGACCTTGTTCAATTTTAAAATTAATATTTTCTAATTCATCTTCTTTAGAATTAGGATATCTAAAATTAACATTTTTAAATTCAACAGTACCAACTTTATTACCTTCAGTTAATAATCCTTCTTTAATGCTTGTTTTTGTTGATAAAACTTCATTAATTCTTTCAGCAGAAACTTGAGCTTGTGGTAGCATCATAAATATCATAACTAACATCATAAAAGACATTACTACATATGTAGCGTATGTACTAAATACAATTACATTACTAAACATAGTTAATCTATCCGCTACATTTTCAATAGCAATATTATTGATTAAAATTGCACCTAACCAATAAATAACCAAAGATAAACAATTCATAGATAAAGACATCATTGGTTGCATCAAAGCAAATAATTTTTGATTTTTTAACTGTAAATCATTCATTTCTTTATTAGCTTTTTCAAATTTTTCGTTTTGATATTCTTCAGCATTAAAAGCATGAACTACACTGATACCAGTTAAATTTTCTCTAGTAACTTTATTAATTTTATCAGTTAATTTTTGCACTTTTCTAAATCTAGGTAAACAAGTAGACATAATTAAGAAAACACTAATACAAATTACTACAACAAAACCTAATGTAACAACTGATAATTCCCAACTCTTATTTAATATTTTAATAACAGCCCAAATAGCCATAACAGGAGCTTTAATAATCATTTGTAATCCCATAGATACAATCATTTGAATTTGAGTAATATCATTAGTAGTTCTAGTAATTAAACTTGGTATAGAGAAGTTCTGCATATCTTGTTTACTTAAATCAATAACATTATGAAATAATCTTCTTCTTAATTCATAACTAAATCCTGAAGCTACTTTTGAAGATAAAAAGCCACATGAAATAGCCAAAACTGCACTACATAAAGTACATAATATCATTTTTAACCCAACATTCATCAAAGCACTAACATCAGTATTAGGTGTTTTTAACAATGTATTTAATTCTGTCATATAATCAGGTAAAGATAAATCAAAATAAATTTGACCTAAAACAAAAATAACACATATAATTGACATAATTATTTCTTTAGGTCTCATATTTTTTAATAATTTAATCATTCATTTTCCTCCAATCCATTCTTTTTTATTTGTTCTATGTTTTTTTCAAATATATTAAGACAACTTTGAAATTGTTTAATATCTTCATCAGATAATCCTTTGGTAATTGCAAAAGCAAATTTTCCTTGTAATTTCTTTCCTTTTTCAATTACATTTTTAGTTTTTTCAGTACATATCAATCGATATTTTCTTCGATCTCCTTCAACATCTTCTCTAACTAAATAACCATATTTAACTAAATTATCAACATGGAAAGAAACAATACCTGGTTTAAAGCCACGATATTTACATATATCTTTTGCTGTATTGTATTCAGGATTATTACTTAAAAACATAAGTATATCCATTGCCATAGGTGGCAAATCAGTTTCTTCACAAATTGGTTGCATAGCTTTATGGTATGCTTCGATAAATTTATTAAATGTTTTAACCATTTTTACTGCGTTTGTATCTTGTTTCATAAAACCTCCAAAATTAAATATTCTAATATTGAACAATCTAATATTATGCATATTTATTTTTTTATGTCAACAATTAATTTTAATGAAAGCATTTTCAACACAAAAAAAAATAGTAGCCATATAAAACTACTATCTCTTTAAATTTAAAATATTAACTTTATTTTATTTCTTTAACTTTTTCTTCAACAAACTTAATTGCATCCAAATAAGGCATTTCTTCTTTGACATTTGTATATCTATTTTTTAATTCAACAATACCTTCATTAGCACGTCTACCAACAATAATTAAATAAGGTATACCAATTAATTCCCAATCCTTAAGTTTAAATCCTAATTTCAATTTACGATCATCTTCAACAACTTCAACTTTGCTTTTTATAAATTCATCATGGATTAAATTGCTTAATTTCGCTTGTTCAGCATCATCATAATTAACTGCAATTACACATGTATGATATGGAGCAACTTGAAGAGGGAAAATTATTCCTGATTCATCATGATGTTGTTCAATAATTGAAGCAAATGTTCTTGTTACACCTATTCCATAACAACCCATTACCATAGGTTTAGTTACACCTTGTTCATTTAAATATGTACAGCCCATTGGAACAGAATATTTAGTTTGTAATTTAAATATTTGTCCAACTTCAATTCCTCTTTCAGATTTAAGTGGTTTTCCACATATTGGACAAAAGTCACCAGCTTTTGCTTTTTTAATATCTAAAACTTCACCATTAAAATCTCTATTTAAATTAACATTTTTTAAATGATAATTTTCTTTATTAGCGCCTACAACAAAATTAGTTAATTCACTTACTTCTTGATCAACAAATATTTTTACATTTTCATTTAAACCTTTTGGACCAATAAAACCAACCATTGAACCAAGAGATTTAATTTCTTCATCAGTTGCAAGTCTAATAAATGCTTCACTTGAATTAAGGCTTGTAGCAACTTTAATTTCATTAACTTCTGTGTCACCTCTTACTAAGAAAGCACCAAATGTATCATTATCAGCAGCATAATAAATCATTGTTTTAACAACTTTCGCTGGTTGAACATTAAAAAAAGCACTAACTTCTTCAACTGTATGGACATTAGGCGTAAAAACTTCTTCTAAATCTCTTAATTCTTCTTTTTCTAATTTAAAACAATTTGAAGTAGCTTTTTCTTCATCTGCTGCATATTTACAATTATCACAATAAATAATTTCAGATTCACCAACATCAGATAAAGCCATAAATTGATGAGAACCATTTCCACCTATTGCTCCAGTATCCGCTAAAACAATTTGATATTTAATACTCATACGATCAAATATTCTACAATATGTGTTATACATAATTTGATATGATTTATCTAATCCATTTTCATCTAAATCAAATGAATAAGCATCTTTCATAATAAATTCTCTACTTCTCATTAAGCCAAATCTAGGTCTCATTTCATCACGATATTTAGTCTGGATTTGATATATATTTAATGGTAAAGATTTATATGATTTAATCATGTTCTTTACTAAATCAGTAAATATTTCTTCATGAGTAGGTCCTAAGCAATATTCATGTTCATGTCTATCTTTAAATCTTATTAATTCTGGACCATATTTACTCCATCTTCCTGATGCTTCCCATAATTCTTTTGGTTGCATTGCAGAAGATAAAATTTCTTGAGCTCCACTTGCGTCCATTTCTTCTCTAATTATATTTTCAATTTTTCTTAATGTTCTTAATCCCATTGGTAAAAAATTATATACACCTGAAACTAATTTTTTTATCAAACCTGCTCTCAACATTAAAATGTGAGAAGGAATAATTGCTTCACTTGGTGCTTCCTTTAATGTAGGAATAATCATTTTTGATGCTTTCATAAAATACCTCACTATTACTAACCAAATAACATTTTAGACAAGATTAATTAAAAAATAAATACTTATTAAATTAATTTAATAAATAATAAGTTAATATCTAAAAATAAAAATATTATAAATTTTCAAATTTTTCTTGATATAAAATATCGATAAGTGTTAATATATTAAAGCATTCAGCAAATGAACTAAATTTGAATTGCTGTATAAGAAAAAAACAAACTTTATTAAAAAAAGTGTTGACTAATTATTTGTGAGTTGATATATTAATAAAGCGTGTTAAATGCAAGGAGACTTAGCTCAGCTGGGAGAGCGCCACCCTTACAAGGTGGATGTCACAGGTTCGAGC
>ERZ1106952.298-NODE-298-length-27165-cov-109.982368_pt1 | contig 27165 bp, 23 predicted proteins | sample MGYA00403677_ERZ1106952 | MGnify/ENA primary metagenome ERZ1106952 (study PRJEB35170, sample SAMEA104062415) | human gut metagenome | biome: human gut; feature: human-associated habitat; material: faeces | place: Denmark | collected 2012-05-14 ...
TCGATAACTTTCCTCCTTTTAAGCGTTTATTCAGTTTTACTTGCTCCAATGATTGTCCGACGGCTTGAAGGGCTTGGGGCGATACTTGTCCAACTTGCGCTGTCTGACCGTTTCCATAACTTCTTGTAACTTGTCAGGCGCGTGTTCCCTTATCTCTCGCAGAACGTCTGCGTCGCTTTGAAGAGATTGCTTTTCACGCTCTGTCTTTTGATAAAGATTGAACACGTCGTGCTGGTCGCGTGCGCTGATTTGCAGCCGTTCTTCGAGCTGCCCGTTTTCCGCTTTGAGCTTTGCTGCCACTGCCGCGATGACAGGCAAGTCCCTTTTATTGAGCTTTCGCTTTCCGTCGTTGTACTCCCGCAAAACATCTGCTGCGGCTTGCAGAGGAGCGGTGTCGCGCCGAAGTTGTTTCTGTCTATCTTCAAGCTGTTGCGTTTTCCGTTCGGCGTGGACTTGCCTGCTTTCGGCTATGAGTTTCTTCTTTTCAGCCTCGTCCGCTCGCAGTTCAGCTTGGTCTGCCGCCTCGCTCATCTTCTTTAACTTGTAAGCCGCCGTGTCAAGGTGCTTTGCCGTACTTCCCTCTTTGCCGCGTTGTAAATTCCATTTCTTGCCAACGACAGAGTGGAAGTCTGTTTGCAAGTTCTGTAACTCTTTTCTGTCAAAGAGAGTTTTCGCACATAACCTGCCGTCGGCTATCGGAATTAAATTCAGATGAAGATGAGGCGTGGTTTCGTCTATGTGGACGACCGCCGAGATGATATTCTCCTCGCCGTACCGCTCCGCAAAGAAACGAGTACAGTCGACAAAGAATTGCTGTTGCTCGCCCGACGACAGCCTACTGAAAAACTCTCTGTCCGAACCCACGACAAAGGAACACATAAGCACGGCGTCTTTGCGTACTTTCGTGGGCAGGTCGAGAGCCTCAATCTTATCGTTGACAAATTGCGTGTACGACCGCTGCCTTTTGATAATGTTGTAATTGTTCCGCGTGCGCGTGAAGTCTATCTGCGGGTTGACCGCCTGATAAGTTTCGTCGCGCTCGTTCTCCTGTTCGACGGGTGCAATGTCCGTCTTGTGATACTTTTCCATGTGACAAACTAAGTAGCTTATAATTTTCACCTCCTGTTACTTCTTGATAAAAAGCCTCGCAGAGCCCACTAAACTTCGGCACGAAGTATAGTGGGCTATACTTCTCGTCGAAACAAAAAGTGGTTGCTTGCTATTTGTACGCTGTTTGCTTCCTGAAATAAGGTTTTTATTGTGCCGTAAATCATCACTATGTTACAGCTATGTCCGAACTATTACGGCGGTCTGTTTGTTGGTTGTCTATTCATAATTCACCTCCAAGTTTGATTTATTTTTATCTTTACCCACGCCGAAGAGGTATGGGTGCGATAGCCGAATAATGGCATAAAAAAGTCGCTGACACCTTTGAAGTAATCACCGACTTGTACCTTATTTAGCAACTCCTCATTGCTCTATGGTGGTCAACCATTCTGTTAAGTTGTCGTTTGATTTTTCCTTGCTCGCCTCTACCTGAAAAATTGTACGCTGAAAAAACCCATCTTCGCTCGACGAAAAACTGACCTAAAACGTGGCTTTACACCTAAAAAAGCGTATACTTATAAAGCCCCGTTATGGCTCGTCTTTCAGACGGCTCGGGTTGGTTCCCGCCGCGCCTTTATTTCGCGCGGCAACTTCGGAGCATACAACTCCGCGGCGCAATCTTGTTATGCGCCCTCTCTCCCTCAGAGGGAGTAACGCCATACAAAAAATCAACGTACGGCAAAAGAGTACAGGCTAATTTCACGCCTGTACTCTTGCATTATAACATATCGTTCGCCACAAGTCAATAGAAATATAAACATTTGTTTGTGATATATTGTCGATTTCGATTATTTACAAAGCGCAATCGCCTGTTTGCCCGACAGATGCTCTATGGTAAATTCGAGAATGCACAGAGCCGGATATTCGCGTTCTATCTCTCTGCGCCTCGCCTCTGCGCTTTCGTCGGGGCAATACTTTATCGCCAGCTTATTTATAGCTTCAAGTTTTTCCTTTTCGTCTGAGGCAATGCGCACCTTTCCGAATGCAATGACGCTGCAAAAGTATGTAGTAAACTCTTGCGGGACTATGTCGTCCTGCGCGATAACGCAAAAGCTCGCTTTGCCGCACCTCTTTACGGCGTCGATTTTATGCCCGCTCTTCGCGCAATGAAAATAGAGTTTTCCGTTTTCATAGCAGTAGTTGAGCGGTACGGTATAGGGGTAATCATCATCGCCGAGCAGAGCAAGCACACCCGTTTTTCCGTCTTTGAGTATCTGTTCGCAGGCTTCTTTGGAAAGAGCCTGCCTTTTTCTTCTCATTTCTCTGAACATAATTGTCTCCTTAAATGCGTTTGAAGTGTTTTGTAAGTTTGAGTATTTCTACATAAATGAGCGGGGTGAGCGAAAGGGAGAATACGATCACCCAATGCCATATTCCGAGCGGAACGAGCCCGAAAAGCTGCGCGACGGGCGGTATCACCGCAATAAGTATCATGATGGCGGCACCGAGCAAAGTCGTTCCTATGACGAGTTTATTCACGCCGCGCCCCTTCTGGAATACAGAAAGGTGCGTGCGGCAGTTATAGACGTGAACGACAGTCGTAAGCCCCATGACGAGAAAAGTCATTGTCTGCGCAACGGCAAAGCTCGGCTGTTTGCCGCTGCCCAAATAGCAATGCCAGCCGAGCCAGACGGGTATCAGCGTTGCGACCGTAAACACGACAGAGATCTGTATGATCTTGGAGATCAGCCCGCCAGCAAATATGCTTGAACCCTTCTTTACGGGCGGCTGCTTCATAATGTCGGGATCCGCTTTTTCCACGCACAGCGAAAAGCCAGGGATGCCGTCGCATGCAACTTTAATAACGAGTATCTGCAACGCCGTAACGGGAGAACCCCACCCGAAGATGAGCGCAAAAAGCACGATGGTGAGTGCGGAAAAATTGCATCCGAGCATGGAATAGAGCGACTTGCGGATATTGGAGTAGACTCTGCGCCCTTCTTCCACGGCGGTAACGATTGTCGAGAAATTGTCGTCGAGCAAGATCATATCCGCGGCTTCTTTGGCAACGTCTGTACCCGAACCCATCGCAATACCCACGTCCGCAGCTTTGAGCGCAGGTGCGTCGTTTACGCCGTCGCCCGTCATAGCGACAACTTCGCCCGCCTTTTGGAACGCCTTTACAATGCGTATTTTATCTTCGGGAGAGGTGCGTGCGAACACGCGGTAATCTTCGATGATCTCTGCAAGTTCGTCGTCCGATATAGAGCGCAATTCGCTGCCGTTCATGATTTTTGTATTGCTGTCGAGGATACCGATCTGTTCAGCAATCGCCTTTGCCGTGGCAAGGTGGTCGCCCGTGATCATCACCGTTTTGATGCCCGCCTCTTTCGCAACGCGCACGGCGTGAGCGCTCTCCTCCCGCGGCGGGTCGATGATACCGACGAGTCCACCGAACGTGAGTTCGTTTTCCAATGCTTCGGGCGTAAGGGCAGGCGTTGCGTCAAACTTTTTATAGGCGACGCCGATCACGCGCAGAGCCTGTGAAGCAAAGTTGTCGTGTACGGAAAGGATGCTTCCCTGCAATCTGTCGTCCGGTATGATACGGATACGGTCGATCGCGCCCTTCGTTACGGACAGCCAGCCGCTTTCCGTCTGATAGACGACCGTCATCAGCTTGCGCGTAGAATCGAACGGTATCTCATAAATTTTGCGATAGTTTTTCAATTCGTCGGGAACGGCAGAAAACTTTTCTTTGGCAAGCCGCGCAATGGCAAGCTCCGTGGGGTTGCCGACCGCATTTTCGCTCGTCATATCCGCGCTGCTCGACAGAAGAAACAATGTGAGCAGTTTGTTTTCAGCCTCTCCGAACTCACATTCGGAGGAGAGCGGCGTATTGCCCACAGCCCAAATTTTCTGTACACGCATTTTGTTCTGTGTGAGCGTGCCCGTCTTATCCGAACAAATGACGGAGATATTGCCGATCGTCTCCACGGCGGTAGGCGTGCGGACAATGGTATTTTTCTTTGCCATGCTGCCCACGCCGAAGGAGAGGGAAATGGTCACGACAACGGGCATAACTTCGGGAATAGCCGCAACCGCAACGGAAACAGCCACCATCAGCATTTCGGGCACGGGATTGCCGTACAGCCAGCCGATGAGCAAAGCGAGCAATGCGCCTCCAAAGGCGATGACGGACAATACTTTGCCCAGTTTTTGCATACGCTCTTGGAGCGGCGAAAGTTTTGCCTTTTCGTTTGCAAGTAGCTTGGAGATGCGGCCGATCTCCGTTTCGTTTCCCGTGCGGCTTACAACGGCTCTGCATTTACCAGCGACGACAAGCGAGCCTGAAAACACCATATGCTTGCTGTCTGCGGCGGCAGTATCCTCTTCGGGCATGAATGAAATGTCCTTTGTGGCCGGTTCGCTCTCGCCGGTGAGGAGCGATTCGTCACAGCAAAGTCCCGTCTCTTCCAAAATGCGGGCGTCGGCGGGAACGCGGTCGCCCGTAGAAAGGGTTATGATGTCACCGGGGACAAGAAGTTCCGCATCTATCTTATCCGTCTTTCCTGCTCTGATGACCGTACATTTTTGTATGTTGTACTTTTTCAGCGATTCGACGGACTTTTCCGCCTTGACCTGTTCGCGCACCGAAAGAAAGATATTCAGCACGATGATAAACGCAATGACGATAGGTTCCGTCAGATTGTCGGGGTGCGTTGTGAGCGCTATGTAGAGCGACAGTGCCATTGCAACACACAGAATGATAATCGTTACGTCCTTGAACGAGCACAAAATGTGCATGAATACGGACTTGCGCTTGGTTTTTGCGAGAGTATTCCTTCCGTATTTTTCAAGTCGGGTTTTCGCTTCATTCTCCGAAAGCCCTGTTTCGGCGGTTTCGCCAAGTTCTGCCTGCAAGTCTTTGAGCGGTGTAGTTTCGTACATGGTTGACCTCCTTTTGACAAAAAAAGGAGCCAACAAATCAACCATAAAGCCTAAGGCTGATTTATTGACTCCGAGCACGCCCGATCCGGCGAAAGGGTCGTGCAAGTTTTTATTTAATTGCCTGTATATCTTATCAGATTCAGTTCATTAAGTCAAGTGTTTCTCGCAGATAAAATATAGTGACCGAAATTAACTCTATTTAATCATTTTTGCTATAATTTGTACTTGTTTAAATACGATAATCATATTGACTTAATTTAAAAATCGTGTATAATAATATACGAGGTGACAGTATGAGCATTAAAATTATAGGAGAAAGATTGAGAACTCTGCGCGAGAGCGTAGGCAAAACACAGGCTTTTATAGCAAGCGAGATAGGAACAGTGGCTCAGTCTGCCATTTTTCGCTACGAAAATGGTCAGAGCGATGTACCGAACGCAATTTTGCTGTGGTATGCCGACTATTTTGACGTATCGCTCGACTACATTTTCGGGCGCACGGACAAGCCGCAGGGCAAACTATATGACTATAACCCCAAAGCCTTCGATGACGAGAAGATGCAGCAGTTTGTAGAGATGTGTTTTGACCCCAAATCCCCCGCCAACGCCAAACTCAAAGAAGCCGTGCTTAAACTCTTACGGGAGGAACAGAAATAATGAGAGCCGTTATCTACGCCCGCTATTCTTCTGATAATCAGACGGAAGCGTCTATTGAGGGACAACTTCGCGAATGTATGGAGTACGCGACATACAACGATATTCAGGTAATCGGCAACTACATAGACCGTGCGTTCTCGGCAAAGACCGACCACCGCCCCGAATTTCAGCGAATGATAAAGGACAGTTATAAGCATGCCTTCGACTGTATTATCGTGTGGAAGCTGGACAGGTTCTCCCGCAACCGCTACGACAGCGCGCACTATAAAGCGCTGTTACGCAAGAACGGAGTTAAGGTCATTTCCGCAAAGGAGACGATTGCCGAGGGCTCGGAAGGCATACTCTTGGAGTCCGTCCTCGAAGGTATGGCGGAATACTACTCCGCCGAGCTTGCCGAGAAGGTAACGCGCGGAATGAAGGAGAACGCCTTGAAAGGCTTGTGGAATGGAGGCAATGTTCCATTCGGCTATGTGATAAACAAAGAGCGCAAGCTCGATATAGACCCGCAAGCCGCGCCCGTCGTTCAGGAGATATTCAAGTTGAGTAATGACGGAAAGACGGTAAAGGAAATCTATAACATAATGAACGAGCGTAAAGCAACTCGCTCAAATGGCAAGGCTTTGAGGTATAATGCAATCCGCTATATGCTCTCTAACAGAGTTTATATCGGAGAGTACCACCACATGGGCGTGGTGATAGAGAACAGCGTGCCGCCGCTTGTTTCGGAAGAGCTGTTCAATGCCGTGCAGTTGGAACTTGCCAAGAACTCAAAGGCGCCGGCAAGACATTCGGCGGACGAAGATTACCTGCTCACCACCAAACTGTTTTGCGGGCGGTGCGGAGCAATGATGGTTGCGCAGACGGGAACGAGCGGCACAAAAGGCATTGTCTATCGCTATTATGCCTGTGTGCGGCAGAAGAAACACCAATGCGAAAAGAAACCCGTCAGCAAGACCAAGCTGGAAGATTTCATAGTCTATAAGACAATGGAATTCCTCAAAGACGATGGCGTGATAGAGAGGCTCTCGGCAAAACTGTATGAGTTACAGTACACGGAGAGTACTGTTCTCCCCAAGTTGCAGGAGCAATTGAAACAAAAGGAAAAAGAGATAGAGAATATCGTAAACGCCGTACAGAAGGGCTACGCGACGGAAACCTTATTGAAGCGGCTGGACGGACTTGAAAAGGAAAAACGCGAGATAAGCGACGCGATTGCCAAAGAACAGCTTAAAGCGCCAATCTTTACGCAAGACCATTTCAGAATGGCTCTCTCCAACTTCCGCAAGATAGATATAACTACGCAGGAAGGCAAGCGCAAGATAATAGACACGTTTATCAACGCCATTTACCTGTACGACGACCACTTAAAAATCATTTACAATGCCAACGGCAAAGAAGAAACAGTCAGTCTCGCAGAACTCGAAAGTTCAACTTTGTTTTCACGCGGGGCACCATATTGAAGTCTTGCTTTATCTCGAAAGAACATGAGTAATATATTTTATAAGGGGGGGGATATGGAGGATTGGAGATTACATGGCGATGAAGATTTTTTAAAAAATACCGTACTATATGAAATTAAATTTCCTGAATATTGGAAAAAAGCCTATCGGGAAAAAAATAGTTTTTATCGCCTTATTCAAAATGATGCTGAAAATTATGTAAAAGTGATGAATCAAGGAATGGAATTTCTCGAAGGCGAGAAAATTCAGCATTTTTGGCATGAACATTGTTGTTTTTGCTGGAGTAAAGCAACAACGGATCAACAATGCGTGTTTTATTGCACTGAGGATATGCAAAATTGGATTTGTGCCGAATGTTTTAACGACTTCAAAGATAAGTTCAAGTGGATCGTTAAATCAGGGGATGAGTTGTGCTGGAAAAAAGCACCGAATCATCGAGGTATCATCAAGGCGACTCCTAAATGATCTAATTATTAAGTTAATACATTTTGTTGTTTTAACATCTAAAATTGGGCATTGTTGAGGGCTTTCATAGTTATCCGTCATATTGAAGTCTTGCTTTATCTCAGAAAGCGGCGAAGAGAGCGAAGAAATCTGAAATCCCCTGACGAGTAAAATATTGACAATAGAGAAAAGTTTGCATTAAATAAGGCAGAGGGAAAATCCTCTGCCTTTTGTTTTAGCGAACGGATGAACGCAGATCAGTTTTTATCTGCTTTGCGGGATGCGGAGGCGATGAGCGCTTCCGCTTTTTTGCGGAGCGAAAGCAGCGGTTTTGCGCCGCGGGGATATACGCTGTACCCCTCGATCCCCTCTTCTTTCAGAAAATCGAGCACCGCAGGGCGGCCGATATATTTTTCCAAAAGCATGAGCACCCTGTAATCCTGCATCGCTTCGCGGAACACTTCGTACCGCGGCGAATCGTACACGCCGTCGGGCGCAGGATACACGATAAACGCATCGCCCGACTGGAATCCGCCGCCCGCGTCCGTAACGAGGAACGGATTTACCGTTTCATGGGAAAGATACGTGTTGTAAAAATTAAAGCCCCATTGCAAAAAGCCCTTTGCGCCGCTTTGGTACAACTGGACGCCCAACACCCGGTTGCGGGCGTGCGGCATATTCATAAGCCTGTTGGATACGTATGACGTGCACTGGCTCGTGCAGTAATATGCCCAATACTCGGCACCGCTCGCGATAAAGGGAGCGGCGGCATTCGAGGCAGCGACGGGAATGTCGACAAGTTTCCGATCGAGGTAGGCGATCTCGCTGAGCGCGTCGATATGTTTCAGATCGGGGATCAGCCGGCGGAACAGCGCTTTATGCCGTGCATAAAGATCGATGCACTTTTCGTTCGGCTCGTCGGAAATATGTACGAACGTACGGTCTTTGATGCCGAGGGCCGTGATATGCGCCTCGAGCGCGGGAAGAAAACTCTCCAGAAAAGAGGTATATTCCGCCGAATCGGAAGGAGTATCCCATCCGAAAATGCGCTTTTTCCCTTCGGGCGTGTCCGCAATGATCTTCGGGCAGGCGCGGGCTCCCCACTGCGTGAACAGATGGGACATCTCGAAGTACTTTACACCGCAGCCCTCCGCGATGGAGATGAAACGGTCGAATTTATCGAAGCCGAACGAATATTTTCCGTTTTCCGCCTTCACGTCGATCAGTTGGATCGTCCTGCGCTCTTTGCCGACTGCCGTATCCAGCGGAGGCGTAAACATCGGAACATAGGAAGTATTGATGCCGTGCTCCACCGCGGAACGGATAAATGCGCCCGTAAGAGTCCAAAATTTTTCGGAAAACGGACTGACGCCGTAATAGTTGCAGATACAGTCGTAATGCATCCAGTTGGTCACGGCAAGATCGCTTTCGGGCAATTTTTGGGGATATACGGTGACGGCGATCTCTTTTTGCGCGAGCACCTCGCCGGCGCCGTCTTTGACGGTGAGCAGGATCTTATGCCTGCCGGCGGGAAGATCTTCTCCTCCTACCGTAAACCAATAAGCGTTGCGGAAGCCCCCGCGCAGACAGAATCTGCCCGTGTTCAGCGGCGTGAGATAGTCGTAAAACACGTGCTGATCTTTGGTGAAAACGTAATCGTCGCTCCACGGGTGCATGAGAAAGCCGGCCGGAACAAGTTCTTCGCGCCTTGCGCGCACGGGAAGGTCGGATGCGATCTCAATGGAGCAGTCCCATACGGACTCTCCGTCGTTTTCTGCGATCAACTGAAAACTGAGCGTTTCGTTGGAAAAGCATGAGAATTTTTTGCATTCGGAAGGCTGCCTGTGCCTGTCCGCGGGGTTGTACAGAGAATCGAAAATCTTAAAACTTAAGCTCATATTATCTCCCTCTTTTTTTCAAAAAAGTTTTAATATATATTTTATACCCGTTCGAGACAGACGAGCGTCTCGACGTTTTTCGTCTGCGGGAACATGTCGAAGGGCTGCACGCCGACGATCCTGTAACAGCCTTCCGCACCGCCGGCGGGAAGGGCTTCTTTTTTCAGTTCTCCGCCCTGCTCTTTCAAAGCGCCCGTAAGGAGGCCTACGTCGCGCGCCATCGTGGCGGGATTGCACGAGATCATGATCACACGCCTTATCCCCGAACCGAGAATGCAGCGGACCGTGCTACGGTCCATCCCCTTGCGCGGAGGATCGGTGACCAACACCGTTTCGGACGGATCACGCCCTTGAAGAACGGAGGGAAGAACCTCTTCTACCCTGCCGCATACGTTGTGCATCTTGCCCTCCAACTTATTGACGGACCTGAGCGAATCTGCACATTCGCTCGCCTCTTTTACGATCTCGATGCCGTAGGCGCATCCGACCGCTTTGGCGAGCATGGCCGTCAGCAGCCCGCCGCCGCTGTAACAGTCGATCGCGACTTTCGCGCCGCTCTCTTTGGCATACTGGACCGCGCGGTCGTATAATTTTCTGCACACGTTCTGATTGACCTGAACGAAGGTGTTCGGCCCCGCTTCGTAACGGATGCCGCATTCCGCGGCGCTGAATTTACCCTCGCCCGAGATCAGCCTGAATTCGCTGCCGAAGACTGCGTTCCCTTCCCGGATGTTGACATTCTGCCAAAGGGTCACGCGGCTGAACTTTTTTTCCAGCATACGGACGAGAAGTTCCCGTTGCGGAAATTCTTCGCCGTTGGTCACCGCCGTAACGATCAGCCCGCCGTCTACGTCGCGCACCACGATATGGCGCAACAGGCCGCGGCCCGTACGCTCGTCGTAACCGCGCACGCCGCTTTGGCGCATATACTCGCGGAAGATCGAAACCACCTCTTCCGACCATGCCGGATGGATGGGACACTTTTCAAAGGGTACGATCCTGTGGCTCCTTTCCGCATAAAAGCCGATCGCGTCGTTGCCCTGCGCATCGCGGCCGACGGGGATCTGCATCTTGTTGCGGTATTCGAACTGATGCTCGCTTTTGACGGTGAGCGGAACGGGATAATCGATCCCCGCGATCTTGCGCAGCGCGTCGCGCACCGTTTTGGACTTCATCTTTAATTGTACGCCGTACTTGATGTGCTGCAACTGGCAGCCGCCGCATTTGGTGAATGACGGGCAGCGCGGCCGCACGCGCTCGTCCGCAGGCGTGAGGATCTCCAGCGCCTTCGCGTAGCCGATATTGTCTTTTACTTTGAGAGCCTTCAGTTTGACTTTCTCGCCCACTACGGTAAAAGGAGCGAAAAAGACTGTCTCTCCGCTATGTACGATCCCTTCGCCGTTCGAACCGAACGACTCGACCGTGCCCGTGAATTCGCTGTTTTTCTGTGCCGCTATTCTCTCCACTATTTTTTCCTCTGCTCTGTTCTATTGTCCTTTTTTCTTCTCTTCCGGCTCTTCTGTTTCTCCGCTGCCGGAGGGCGGGTCTTCCCCGCCGGCGGAGGTCGGCTCTTTTTTATTCTCTGCGGATTGCCCTATATCTTCTCCGACGGGATCCGCGCCCGTTTCGGAAGGTTTTTTTGTGTTTTCATCCTTTTCTTCTGCGGAGGCAAAGGGATCGCCGAAAATGTCTTCTGTCTTGTTCTCACGGCGGACAGGCGCTCTGCGCGATCTGGAACTTCTGTCGATTTTAGAGACGTAAAAATCGATCAGTTTCTGACAGCGGGTCATGACCCAGTCGTAAAATACGAGGAAGGCCGACCCCAGCGTCGCGATGATCAGAACGATATACCGATCGATCCACTCATAGGGCACGGCGATGAGTTGCGAAAATTCCCAGAACAGCCACATGCTGACGTCAAACCATACGATCTTGACGGCGAGGGCGATCCATTTGTTGATCTTCCATTTTTTCTGAAAGGAATTCACGAGCGGATGCAGGCCGAAAAAAACGATAAACGGGAACAGCCGCCAGATCTGCGCGAATCCGCCGCCGATGAGAAGGGACAGCAGGACGGTCGCGACGTATGCCAAAAAACCGCCCGCCCGAAATTCTTTTGCAAGCGGAAGCATCAGCGCAATGCTTGCAAATAAATACGCCGTGGCAGTCAGAAACGATACGTATATGCCCAATGTCAGAAACAGCGTCGCCATAGCGCAGGAAAGCGCGGCGAGCGCGATTTGAAAGGAATGTTTTCGCATGGCGTTATAAAAGCGCGGGGCGCGGAAATGCGCCCCGCGCGAGTCCTTCTGTACGGGACCGGATGCGGAACAGTATTATCTGCAACCGCAGCAGGAGTTGAGACAGCAGTTAAAGAGCATGTTGCATGCACAGCAGGTGGCGCACTGTTCGCAAAAACCGCCGCCGCCCATCTGCTGCTGGTCGTAATCCGTATTCGGATCCGCGCCCTGTCCCTGCGCGGTGTTATATCCGTTCTGAGGCGTTTCCGCCTTTTTCTTGTCGAAATCGATCTTGTCCTTGAGTTTATTGTATGCGATCCTGTACTTTTCGTTGGAAGGATCCATCTGGATGGCGATCTCGAGTTGCTTTTTGCTCTCGTTCATCCAATTCTTTTTGTAGAACACGACCGATTGCAGATAATGCCACTCGGCGGGGCGTTCGTTGAACTCGTCGAGCGCAGCCTGCGCCTCTGCGATCTTGCCGTCACGGATGAACTGATCGACTTTCGTGTATGAAGACGCTTCGCTGCCCGCGGCGCGCTTTTCCATGCGCTCGGTCATGATCTCGTTATACGCGACGTCAAGTTTGTTGAGCATTTTTGCCGCTTCGTTGCCCGCCTCGCCTTCGAGAAAGCGCTCTTCCGAATATTTCTTTTTCAGTTCTTCGAACTTTTGCCTGATTTCTTCGTCCGTAGCGTCTTCGCTTACGCCGAGAAGATCGTAATACTGTTTATTCATGCATTTTCCTTCGGCTTTATGCCTGATTGATTTTCATTTTATTCGGCTTCAGTTTTTTATAGCAGCCGCAGCGCACCCTTTTCGTGGCCGCGGGAAGGCCCCTCAAAATAATGTTGTCCGTCAGATCGTGATTGAAATAAAATTTGATCCCCGCAAGATTTTCTGCGTTTTCCGCAAACACGCTCTTGAAAATGAAGTCCAATTCCTCGCCGTTCCCGCGGAGCATTTCTTCTTTCGTCGGGCTGCCGTAAGCCGCATAGAAGGGATTGTAATTCCCCTTTTTTATATCCTTGTCATAATCGTCGAGCGCGTCGATGAGATAGACCCATTTGCCGATCCCGTAAAACAGGCCGCGCGTCTTTTCCGTTTTGAAATCTTTGAGCAGATAATCGGAAAGATCCGCGATCATCAGCCCGAACGGATCCGCCGCCATGTCGGTGCTGGCGCAGTTCGATTTTTCCAGCGCGCGCAGAGATTCCATGTGCTTTTTGATGATCCCGGCGCTTATAGGATGGATCTTTTTCGCCTTTTTATATCCTTTTTTGAAAAACAACCGCGTGACGCGACCCTTCTTTTCGTCCTCGATATCGTCCGTGAGTTTATAATACGTCAGAACGGTGTTGAGGCAGGCGATCGCCCGCGTGATCTCGTCGTCTTCCGCGATCGGCCTTTTTATGATCGGATGCAGCACGCAGTGATGCTTTTCCACTTTGACGTCGGTGTTCATGATATTGTGCAGCAGCGCGGACAAAAACGTCATGTCGTAGGACAGCCCCATCCGCGCCCGCTGGCCGCAGGACGCGCCGATGCTTTTGCACAGCCCGCAGTAGAGCGCTTTATAGAGCGCGCTGTCTTTCATATAAAGATAGGGAATATCCGGTTGGATATAGCCGAACATAGATCATTCTCCCGAATAGAAACCGACCTTTCTGTAAACTTTGGAAAGGGTACGGCGCGCCGCGCGGAACGCGGATTCCGCTCCCCTTTTCAGCACAGAATTGAGATATTCTTTGTCCTTGAGAAGGCTGGCCTGCTCTGCCTGCACGGGCGCGAGCGCATCCGCCACCGCCTCGCCGACGGCGAGTTTGAAATCTCCGTATCCCCTTCCTTCGAATTCCTTCTCCGTCTCGGAAACGGTTTTGCCCGTGAAGGCGCCGTATATGGCGATGAGGTTGGAAACGCCCGGCTTGTCTTCCGAAAAGCGCACTTCGTTTCCGCTGTCGGTGATCGCGCGCTTGAATTTGCGGATGATCGTGTCCTTATCGTCGGACATGGTGACAAACGCATTCGGATTGTCGTCCGATTTGCTCATTTTTTTGGAAGGGTCCGCAAGGCTCATGATCTTTGCGCCGCTCCCCTTCGGAATATACGGTTCGGGGACCGTGAACGTCTGGCCGTAGCGGTTGTTGAAACGCACGGCGAGATCGCGCGTGATCTCGAGATGCTGTTTCTGATCCGCTCCCACGGGAACGAGCGCCGCCTGATACAGCAGAATATCGGACGCCATCAGCACGGGGTAATCCATAAGCCCCATATTGACGTTTTCGGCATGCTTTGCGCTCTTGTCCTTAAACTGCGTCATGCGGGAGAGTTCGCCGGGATACGTGACGGTGTTGAGCACCCACGTCAGTTCGCAATGCGCGGGAACGTGGGACTGTATAAAGACCACGCACTTTTCCGGATCGATGCCGCAGGCGAGAAAGAGCGCCGCGAGAGCGAGCGTGTTTTTGCGCAAGACCGCCGGTTCCTGCCGCACGGTGATCGCGTGCAGGTCGGCAACGGCATAAAAACAGTCGTACTCTTCCTGCAATTTCACAAAGTTGCGGATGGCCCCGATATAATTCCCGATCGTAACCGCGCCGCTCGGCTGAACGGCGGAAAACAAAATCTTTTTTTCTTCCTCTCCCATGACAAGTCACCTCAGTGTAATCGTTATTCAGTATAACATAACCGTCGGCAAAAAGCAAACGACTTAACGGCTCTGCGCATCCAAATTCACCGAAATGTGCGAATTTTCACAGAAAATTAACGAAAAAAGATCATACTATGCAAAAGGCACGCGCTTTTTTCCGCAAGATCTGAATATTTTCAAAAAGAAAAGCGGCCCCGCCGAATGGCGCAAAGCCGCTTGCCTGCATATTATTTTTTATCGATAAACTTCAGGACTTCGCCGTAGAGTTTGTCTTTGTCCGCGACAGCCGTGAAGCGCACGGGCTTGTCCCTGAGTTTGGAAAGGCTCTTGGGCACCTTCATCGCGGTGGCGATGTTCATGTGCTTGATCGCCTTGAAACTGTCTTTGATGTCGTTGCCGGTGAGCGCATACATGACGTCCTGCGGGAATTTGTACGGGCTTGCCGTGGATACGACGACCATCGGCGCCGCGTCCTTTTTGTTCGCGGCCATATAATTGCCGGCGGCGTACATCGCGCACGCGGTATGCGTGTCCATCGGATACTGGTATTCTTCGAAAAACTCGTAGATGGTCTCGACCGTTTCGTCTTCGCCGCAGAAATCCGCCGCGAAAAGTTCGTTCAGAGCCTCTTTCTCCTCGTCGTAAATTTCGTATACGCCGTCGGAGGCAAGTTTTTCCATCCGCAGTTTCGTGCGCTCGGTGTTTCTTCCGGAAAGTTCGAAAAGGAGTCTTTCGAGATTGCTCGAAATGAGGATGTCCATGGAGGGCGACATCGTTTTATAAAACTCTCTGCGCTTGTCGTACACGCCCGTCTTTATGAAATCCGTCAAGATATTGTTTTTGTTGGAGGCGCAGACGAGTTTGCCGACGGGAAGCCCCATCCTCTTCGCATAATAGGCGGCGAGGATATTGCCGAAATTCCCCGTCGGGACCGCGAAATTCACCTTGTCCCCCATCGAGATCTGATCGGAGGAAACGAGATCGAGGTAGGCGGAAAAATAATAGGCGATCTGCGGGGCAAGCCTGCCGAAATTGATGGAATTTGCAGACGAAAGGATATATCCCTTTTCTTTCAGTTCTTCCTTGCACGTCTCGCTCGTGAAGATGGTCTTGACGGCCGTCTGGCAGTCGTCGAAATTGCTGCGCACGGCGACGACGTTCACGTTGTCCCCTTCCTGCGTGGACATCTGCAGTTTCTGCATCTTGCTCACGCCGTCGTTGGGATAAAAGACCATGATTTTGACGCCTTCCGCGTTTTTGAAACCTTCGAGCGCGGCTTTGCCCGTGTCTCCGCTCGTCGCGACGAGAATGAGGACCTGCTCTTTGACGCCCGTCAGATCGCAGCCTTTGCGCAGAAGATAGGGCAAAAGCGTGAGCGCCATATCCTTGAACGCACACGTGGGGCCGTGAAAAAGTTCGAGTATATAAAGGGACGAATCGATTTTGACGAGCGGCGCGGGGTCTCCCTCTTCAAACTGGGCGTACGCCTTTTCGCAGGCGGACTTCAGTTCGCCGTAATCGTATTCGTCGAGATATTTGTGCAGCACTGCCGCCGCGCGCTCGGCGTAACTCATGCCGAGCATCTCTTCGAGTTCTTCCCTCGATACTTCGGGAAATTGTTCGGGCACGAACAGCCCGCCGCTTTTGGCGATGCCCTGCGCGATCGCCTGCGCGCCCGATACCGTTTCTCCCCCCCTCGTGCTGATAAAATTCATAATTCCTCCGAAATCCGTAAAAGCAGAGCGCCGAAAAAGCGCCCCGCTTTATGCGGAACTGCATTTTTACCTTATTCCGATATTCGCCCGCCCTCCCGAAAGAGAGCGGGCGCATGCCGCATCAAACGTATTTTTTCACAAAATCGGGCAGTTCGTCGTAAGAGCAACTGCACGTAACGTATACGGTGAGGCCGTTCGTTTCGGCAAGGCGCTCGAGCATATAGTAGAAGCCCGCCATGTCCTTTACGTCTTTGCCGGCGATCCTTGCGGCGCCGTCGATAAACAGATATTCGTTGTCGTTATTTGCGGCGACCGCCCCTTTGATGAATCCGCAGAGAGCCTCTTCGCCCGCAATTTTGTAATCTTCGGTATCGATCAAACGGATGTCTCTGTGCAGGTCGTACATATAGCGCTTTGTGTTGGTGATAAAGATCATATGCCCTTTGGCCGACGCCACTTTGCCGTTTGCCTCGTCGATGATGATTTTCGTCTTGCCCGTGCCTTTGGGCCCGTAAATAACTTTGATCATTGGAACCTCCGTTTATTTTTGTTGGTATCTATATTTTACAACAGTTTTTCAAATCTTTCAATATCTTTTTGAAAATATTTTGAGATATTTTTGTGTTTTTTCAAAACGGCGCCCTCTGCGGCGTTTCAGTCGCACCGCTTGAGCCTGCCGTACGCGACGAACTCTCTGTGTTTGTCGCGGTCGATCCGGCGGATCATGTTGTCCAGTTCGTCGTCGCCCAAAACGCTGTTCCTGCCCTCGTCGTACTCTTTATCGATGATCTCTTTCATCGCGAGCACGAGCGGATCGCGCTTGTCGATCTTGAGTTCTTCGGGCAGATAATAATAGTCGTTGATCCAATAGGCGATGCCGGCAAGGCCGCTCGCGTTGTTGATGGATACGCGCGCCGGACGGTTGAGAAGTTTTTCCGTATCGAAAATATTGTAGATCTCAGGATCTTTGAGCATGCCGTCCGCATGGATGCCCGCGCGCGTCGCGTTGAACGCGCGACCCACAAAGGGCGTGTTGGGAGGAATGATATAGCCCAGTTCCTCTTCGAAAAAGCGCGCGATATCCGTGATCGCCGTGAAGTCCATGCCGTCGTCCGTGCCGCGCAGAGAGGCGTATTCGATCGCCATCGCCTCGAGCGGGCAGTTGCCCGTGCGCTCGCCGATGCCCAAAAGAGAGCAGTTGACGGAACTTGCGCCGTACAGCCAGGCCGTCGTCGCGTTGGTGACCACCTTGTAAAAATCGTTGTGGCCGTGCCACTCGAGCATTTCGCTCGGGACTTCGGCATGGTGATGCAGGCCGTACACGAGGCCCTGCACGCTGCGCGGTACGCTCGTTCCCGGATAATTGACGCCGAAGCCCATCGTGTCGCACATGCGGATCTTGATGGGGATGCCGCTCTCGCGGGAAAGTTTCATCAGTTCGTTCGCGAACGGCACGACGAAGCCGTAAAAGTCCGCACGGGTGAGGTCTTCGAAATGGCAGCGGGGTTTGATGCCGTGCGAAAGCGCGCTCTTGACGATGCCGAGATATTTGTCCATCGCCTGCGAGCGGGTGAGATTCATTTTTTTGAAAATATGGTAATCCGAGCAACTTACCAGAATGCCCGTTTCCTCGACGCCAGCATCCTTTACGAGTTCAAAATCTTTTTCGTTCGCGCGGATCCACGTCGTGATCTCGGGAAATTTCAGCCCTAGGTCCTGGCACTCTTTCAGGGCGCGGCGGTCCTTTTCGCTGTACAGGAAAAACTCGCTCTGGCGCACGATGCCCTTCGGCCCGCCGAGGCGGGACATCAATTTGAACAATTCCACGATCTGCCTGACCGTGAAGGGCGACGTGGACTGCTGGCCGTCGCGGAAAGTCGTGTCCGTGATCCAGATCTCCGCGGGCATGTCCATCGGCACGTGCCGATAATTGAATACGATTTTCGGGATCTCTTCGTAGGGATATATATCGCGGAACAGTTCGGGCTCTTTCACGTCCTGCAACTGGTAGTGATATTTATCCTCTTCCAGAAGATTTTTACTTTTGTCAAAATAGATCACGGCTTAAAAGACCTCCTTGACAAACTCTTCGATGCGGTCGAGGCCGACCGCGATGTCCTCTTTCGAAATGGCATAGGAGAGGCGGACGCACTCGTCGTCGCCGAACGCGATGCCCGGGACGACCGCCACGCCCTTTTCGAGAAGCATGTCCGCCACGTCCAGCGAGCCGAGGATCTTTCTGCCGTTGAAGCGCTTGCCGTACAGATTTTTGACGACGAGCATGATATAAAAGGCGCCGTCCGGTTCGATGCAGTCCAACCCCTCGATCCCGCGGATCCGAGAGATCATGAATTTGCGGCGGTCGTTGAAAATGTCGCGCATACGGACAAGTTCTTCCTCGCTGCCGTTGAGCGCGGCGAGCGCGGCATACTGCGATACGCTCGCGGGGTTGGAGGTGGCGTGGCTCTGGAAAGAGTCGATGGCCTTGGCAACTTCCTTCGGCGCGGCGAGCCAGCCGATGCGCCAGCCCGTCATGGCATACGTTTTGGATACGCCGTTGATGATGACCGTCTTTTCTTTGAGTTTTTCGCTCACCTGCGCCATGGAGAAATGCTTTACGCCGTCGTAGATGAGTTTGGAATAAATTTCGTCGGACAAGACCCAGATGCCCGCTTCTTCGCACACCTTGCCGAGGGCGCGGATCTCCTCTTCCGTATACACGGCGCCCGTGGGGTTGGAGGGAGAATTGAATATGAGCATTTTCGTTTTCGGCGTGATCGCCTTTTTGAGGTCTTCCGGACTGATCTTGAAATGGTTTTCCTTATGCCCTTCGACGAACACGCTCACCCCGCCGCAGACTTTGACGACTTCGGGATATGTAAGCCAATAAGGCGCGGGAATGATCACCTCGTCCCCTTCCTCGATGAGTGCAAACACGGCGTTGAAAATGGAATGCTTCGCGCCCGAAGAGACGATGATCTGCGAAAAATCGTAACCGAGGCCGTTTTCCTCTTTGAATTTTTCCGCGATCTTTTTGCGGAGCTCGGGAAGGCCGGAAGAGGGCGTATATTTCGTGCAGCCGTTATCCAGCGCATTTTTCGCGGCGTCGATAATGTGCTGCGGCGTATTGAAATCGGGCTCGCCCGCACCGAAACCGATCACGGATTTTCCTTCCGCCTTCATCGCCTTTGCCTTGGCGGTGATGGCAAGCGTCAGTGAGGGGGAGATGGATGAGATCCTTTTCGTAATGCTCATATATGTTTACCTCGTAAAAATTTTTTCCTGTTCCGCGCGCGGTCAACCTTCTTCCGATGAGGATAACTGCGCTTCTCTGTCGGCGATGGCGAGCGCTTCGAGCATCTGGCCGATGTCGCCGAGCATGAAATGATCGAGCGAATACAGCGTCAGGCCGATGCGGTGATCGGTGACACGGTTCTGCGGGAAGTTGTACGTGCGGATGCGCTCGCTCCTGTCCCCCGTGCCGACCTGGCTTTTCCTGTTTTCCGCATAATCGCTCTGATATTTGGAATTGTAAAAATCGTAAAGGCGGCTTTTGAGCACCTTCATCGCCTTTTCGCGGTTTTTGATCTGCGAGCGCTCGTCCTGACAGGTCACGACGATGCCCGTGGGAAGATGGGTGATGCGGATGCAACTTTCCGTCTTATTGATATGCTGTCCGCCCGCGCCGCCCGAACGGTAAGTGTCGATCTTCAGATCTTTTTCGTTGATCTCCACTTCCACGTCTTCGGGCTCGGGAAGCACCGCGACCGTGACAGTGGACGTATGCACCCTGCCCTGCGACTCCGTTTCGGGAACGCGCTGCACGCGGTGCACGCCGCTTTCGTATTTGAGTTTGCTGTAAACCCCCTTGCCGGAAACGGTAAACACGACTTCTTTCATGCCGCCGAGTTCCGTCTCGTTCGCCTCGATGATCTCCGTTTTCCAGCGCATGCTCTCCGCATAGCGGCAGTACATGGAATACAGTTCCGCCGCAAAGAGGTTCGCTTCGTCGCCGCCCGCGCCGCCGCGGATCTCCATTACGACGTTGCGCTCGTCGTTTTTGTCTTTGGGCAGCAGAAGGATGCGCAATTCGCCGTAAATTTCCGAAAGTTTCTCTTTGAGGGCGTACCCCTCGTCGGTGAGCAGTTGCTTCATCTCGCGGTCGGTCTCCGTTTCCGCTACGGAAAAGGCGTCGTTCATCTGCTTTTCCGTGCGCTTGTATTCGAGATATTTTTCCGCCGCTTCGGATAATTCGGCATGTTCCTTGGCGCATTTCGTCCAGCGCTCGGTGTCGGAAATGACGGCGGGATCCGCCATTTCTTCGGAGAGGCGCAGATATCTGCCCAAAATATCTTCCAGTTTTTTAATCATAAACATCCCTCGGCGGGCGCTTTACAGCACCGCGCGGATAAAGCGCTCTACGTCGTTGTAGTCGCGCATGATCATCGTATATTCGAATTTTCCGAGAAGTTTGACGATCTCCTGCGCCTGCCCGGCACCGCATTCCAGAAGGAGCGTGCCGCCCTTGACGAGATGTTTGGGCGCCTCCGCCGCGATGCGGCGGTAGAAATCCAATCCGTCCTCGCCCCCGTCGAGCGCGAGCGCGGGTTCGTGATCTTTCACTTCTTTCTGCAGTTCTTTCAGTTCCCCGCTCTTTACGTAGGGCGGATTGCTGACGATCAGGTTGAATTTGCCGCGGACGGAGGCAAAGAGATCGCTCTCGATAAATTTAATGTCCGCGCCGTTTTCGCGCGCGTTTTCTTCCGCAAGTTCGAGCGCGTCTTTGCTGATATCGGAGGCCGTGACGGAAACGCCCAGTTTCTTTTCCGCGGCCTGTTTGCATACGGCGATCGCCACGCAGCCGCTGCCCGTGCAGAGATCGAGCACCTTGTCTCCCTCTTCCAGACTTTTGACCGCATTTTCCGCGAGAAGTTCCGTTTCGGGACGGGGGATCAATACGCGCCCGTCCACCTTGATCTCGTAACCGTAAAACTCTGCGGTGCCCAGGATGTACCAAAGGGGCTTCCCCGTGAGGCGTTCGCCGGCGATCTCGTCGAGTTCGCGCACTTTGCTCGGCACGATGAGGGTGTCCGTTTGGGCAAGTTCGCTGCGCGGGACACCCGTTTTGAGGGAAACCAGCCACTCTGCGTCGCTCTCGTCGATCCCTTTCTCCGCAAAGATCGCTTTCAGTTCTTCCGTGTATTTTTTGACCGATTTGGAGACGATGAAATCCGTTTCGGGACGCGAGGGATCCTCGTCCATGTCGTACACGCGGTTAAAGGCGGCGATCGCCACTTCGAGCATGTCGTCCGTCGGTTCGCGCGTGGTCAGTTTTTGCAGGGCAAAGCCCGGCGCCTTGATGGGGAGCAGGATCTTGCTCTGCGATTTGGCAAGAAGTTTCAAAACTTCGTACGAAAGCCCCGCGACAAAAGGCAGGAACAAAATTTTTATGGAAAACTGAATGAGAAAATTGACGACTTTTCCGTAATTGAAAATGTCGAGATATTCGTCGCACACCCAGTTGACGACGGAAAAGACGATGATGCTGACCGCCATGACCAGAAAGAGAAAGGTCGTGCCGCAACGGTCGTGGATGCGGGAACATTTTTTTGCGTTTTCGGGCGTCAAAGGCATACCCTTTTCGAAACAGGTGATCGTTTTATGCTCGGCGCCGTGATACATGAAGACGCGGCGGATGTCCTTCATCGCCGTGATCGCGACAATATATAAGATAAAAATGATCAGACGGAGCCCGCCCTGGATCAGATTGTAGCCGATGCTGTAGCGGACAAGCCAGTCTCCCGAATCGACGAGAAGATCGGCCAAAAGCATGGGAAGAAATACGAACAGCCCCACGGCGAGCAAGATACCGAGAAGGGTAGCGATGAACGAAACTGCGGACATGACGTTCAGATGCAGTTTTTCCTCGCACCACTTTTCGAATTTAGAAGGCTCGCCGACGTCGCCGTATACTTCGGCGCTGCGCATCAGGATCTTGGCCCCCACCACGAGCGAGGAGACGAAATTCACCACGCCGCGCACGAGCGGGATCTTCGAGACGATCTTTTGCTTTTTGGAGGTTTTGAGCCTGCGGCTCTCCACCTGAATGTTGCCTTCGGGATCGCGCACGGCGGTCGCATACGCCGTTTTGCCGCGCATCATGACGCCTTCCAGCACGGCCTGACCGCCGATGTACGTGCGCCTGTCCCCTTTTTTCTTTTTGCTCATCTGGCAGAATCTCCGAATCCGTTCCTTTCCTGTCGGAAAATAAAATCAGCCCCAAGCAAACACTTAGAGCTGAAAACACAAAATCAAATTCCGTATCTTTTTTTGAACTTATCGACTCTGCCGCCTGTGTCAACGAGTTTCTGTCTGCCTGTAAAGAAAGGATGGCATTTGCTGCAAATATCCACTTTGAGGGTATCGCCCTTTTTGGTCGTGCCCGTCTTGAAAGTGGCGCCGCAGGCGCAGGTCACGGTGACCTCGTGATACTCGGGATGTATATCGGGTTTCATAATTTCACCTCTTTTGACTTATTTCCGTTAAGATGCTGATTTATTATATATTATTTTTTCGTACAAGTCAAACAGAAAAGGCATACATGAAAAAAATTTTTCCCTTTGGTGCAAACTATTCTTCTGCGCGGACATGCGCATTCGCCTTTTGCGCCCTTTTGCGCCGCGCCCGAAAACTTTGAATGGGTACAAGGCGCCTTTTCGCTTGCTTATTTTTTGCTTTTTCGCTATAATGAAGACAAAATCAAGCAAATCCGTGAGGTATGCATGAAGATCTGGAAAATCATTTCCCCCAAAGTCCTTACCGAGGAAGAGCGCCCGGACAATATTTCGTCTGACACCCAAGCCAAAGTAAAAATCACAAAAGTCATGATCGGGCAGCCGGAAATCAGGCGGTATTCCGGCGTTTCCAAGCCCAAATACCCGTTCATTCCCGGAATGTTTGCCGTAGGCGTCGTTACCGAGGCGGGCAGCGGGTGCGTGACGGTCGAAAAAAATTCGCGCGTCTTTTTGGGAGGCGCCGCACCCTGCGGCAAGTGCCCCGAATGCCTGAAAGGCAATTACGACAACTGCGCCAACGTGCGCTTCCCGGGGCTGGACGCCGACGGATATCTGCGCGACTTTATCGTCACGGACGAATCCGCATTGTCTCCCCTTCCCTCTTCCGTATCCGACAACGACGCGCTCTTTTCGGGGATCGTGGCGCTGTGCGAATCGGTGATCGACCGCCTGGACGTACCCAAGGGCACCCACATCGCCGTGATCGGGGCGGACATTATCGGAAACATCCTCAGCCAACTGCTCATCTGGCATCAGGCCGTGCCCATCCTCATCGACGGGGACGAACAGCGGCTCGCAAAGGCGGCGCAGTGCGGCATCTATTATACGTTAAAGGCGGGAGACTCTCTCCTTTCCGACCTGTCGGAAATCACGGGAGGCAGGATGGCGGCGGGCAGCGTGTTCCTCTCTTTCACCTCCCTGCCGGCGGATCTTCCCTTCAAACTTACTTCCGATCGGGGGACGGTGGTGTATACGGGGTTGGAATTTCCTGAATTTTCTCTGCCCATGAAGGCGGCTATGGACAAAAACCTTACGCTGACGGGCGCGGAGAGCGATTACATGCACTCTGCGGCGGCGATCAACCTTCTCGTCAACAAGGCGCTGACCCTGAACCCGATCTACCCGCAGGAATACCCCCTGTCGGACATGAAAAAATTATTGGAAGAAAAAGCGGCTCTGCTCGAAAAAGGTTCCCGTACCGGAACGGCGGTCATCAATTTGATCTGACTTACGGTTTTTGAGATCGTCCGCTCCGTGGTTACGCGAGGTCTCGCAATATGCGCAAATTTCTGAAAATACTGACCGGCAGATTTTTGTTTATCACCATTCTGCTGCTGATTGAAATCGTCGTCGTTGTCGGCGGAAGTTATCTGCTGACGACAAGATTTCTGCCGGCCTTTTATTTTTACCTGCTCTGCATTGCGGGCGGGCTGGTCCTGACCGTTTATATCATCAATTCGGACATCAACGCGGAATATAAAATCGCCTGGCTCGTGCCCATTCTGGTTTTTCCGCCCTTCGGCGTGCCCATTTACCTTTTGCTCAGGCGCAGAAAACCGAGGCGGAAACTGAAAGTGCTTTTGAGAGATTACGGAAGAATGAGTTGCCTCTATAAGGAACTGCCCGATATTTCCGAACGCTTTGCCGAAAGCGGAGACTTTGACGCGCTGTGCGCGGAATACGTATCCGAACACGGTTACCTTACCCCGTCGGATTGCTTCGAATACGAATATTTTTCTACGGGGGAAACCTTCGGCGCAAAACTGGAGGAAGAACTTGCGAAAGCGCAGAAATACATCTTTCTCGAATACTTCGTAATTTCGGAGGGAAAATTCTGGAACCGCGTGTTTACGATCCTGTGCGACAAAGCGGCAAAGGGCGTGGACGTGCGCGTCATTTACGACGATATCGGCTCCATGAAGGGCGTTCCCGCCGACTTTGCCGCAAAATTGGAAAAAAAAGGTATCAAATGCCTCTGCTTCAACCGCTTCCGCCCCGTGCTCGACGTAGGACAAAATAACCGCACGCACCGCAAAATTGCGGTGATCGACGGGATCACCGCTTTTACGGGCGGCATCAACATTGCGGACGAGTACACGAACGAGATCGAACTGCACGGGCATTGGAAAGATACGGGCGTGATGGTGAGAGGCCGCGCGGCGCAGAACTTTACCGCCATGTTCCTGCAACTTTGGGGGCTGAAATCGGCGGGAGAAAATTATACGCAATACCTGACCGAATGCCCGCCCGGAAAATATCTGTGCCTGCCCTTCAGCGACATGCCCTTTGAAAACAACACCAATATCTGCGAAGATTTATATCTGCGCATCATCTACAACGCGAAAAAATACGTCTATATCAACACGCCCTATCTGATCATCGACAGCGAAATGAAACGCGCGCTCGTGACTGCGGCGCATTCGGGCGTGGACGTGCGCATTACCGTGCCGCACATTCCAGACAAAAAATATGTTTTCGCCGTCACGAAAGCGTTTTATACGCAACTTCTGAAAGAAGGGATCAAAATTTACAGTTATACGCCCGGTTTTATCCACGCAAAGAGCATCGTCAGCGACGACAGATATGCGCTGATCGGCTCCTCCAATATGGATTTCAGAAGTTTTTATCTGCACTGCGAATGCGATATCATGTTCTTTGAAAAGGAGATCGCGGATAAACTGAAAGAAGACTACCTGAATACCTGCGAAGAGTGCGAACTGGTGACGGAAAAAAAGAACAAGGCAAATATCTTTACGAGAATGTATCGCTCTATCCTGCGCATTTTTGCGCCGCTGATGTAACATACTTTCAGAAATAATATGATTCAACTGATTGCAAGCGATCTCGACGGGACGCTGCTCGATTCTTCGGGGCGGCTGCCCGAACAGATCTTCCCCATGATCGAAAAACTGTACGAAAAAGGCATCCTGTTCTGCGCGGCCAGCGGCAGACAGTTGTGCGCGCTCGAAAAAATGTTTGCGCCCGTACGGGACAAGGCGGTTTTTATTGCCGAAAACGGGGCGCTGTGCGCGTATGCGGGAGAGATTCTGAGCAAAAATCTTCTGTCGGAAGAGAACGTATTGCGCTCGCTCGGGGAAGTGCGCAAAATAGGCGGCGCGTATCCCCTGCTGTGCACGGTGGATTGCGCTTATTACGAGGACGATGAGCCCGTGTTTGCCGATTTCGTGCGCGCTTCCTATATCAGCAACGCGCGCGCGGAAAAGCCGCTTGTATCGCTTGCGGACCGGTCGGAGGTGTGCAAGATCGCCGTATATGATACCTTCGGCCCCGCAAACAACAGCATGAAAGTACTGCCGGAAAGGCTTGCAGGGCTGCGCGTCATCCAGTCGGGAGGGAATTGGCTGGATATTTCCGATCCGCACGTCAACAAGGGCGAAGCGCTGCGCTTGATCCTGAAAAAATTCGGCATACCGCCCGAAAACTGCGCGGCATTCGGCGACCACATGAACGATTATGAAATGCTGCTCGCGTGCGGGCACCCCTATGTGACGGAAAACGCCTTTCCGCCGCTGAAAAAACTGATCGGCAGAACGATCCCCTCCAACGACGAGGGCGGCGTGCTGACTGCGCTTGCGGATATTCTTGAAAGCGCGTGAAAGACCTTATGACGGAACGCGTTGTTTAATGTCCGTAAGAAAGCCCGCCTTTACTGAACGGGGTAACGGAATGTCCGGCCTCGTTTTTGTTTTTTCGCACGGCAGCGCTTGTCACAATTTTTCAGAGACCTGACAAAATTTGTTCAACCCGTTTACATATGCGGCTCGTAAAATAATTTCGTAAAAAATGCAAATGAGAGAAAAGACGGACAAGAAGGATAAAATTTTTTACCTGATCATACTGTTTGCGCTGATCTCCTTTTTCGGATGGTGCCAGGAAACGGTCTACTTCCGCATCCGCTGGAAAGTCTGGATCGACAGGGGCTTTCTGACGCTGCCATTTTGTACGATTTACGGGTTCAGCCTGGTCGCAATCTATCTGATCATCGGAACGCCGTGGAGCGGAAGGCTGAAACCGCTGTTTCTGCGGGCTGAAAATTTGCACCTTTGGCTGAGAATACCCGCTTACATCGGATTGATCGCGCTCTATTTTCTGTGCGCCGCGGCGATCCCCACCATCGCGGAATTTGTTACCGCCCTGTTTTTCGATCGGGTATTCGGCGTGACCCTGTGGGATTACAGTTACTATAAATACGATCTTTTCGGCTATGTCTGCCTGGAGATGACCGTATTTTGGGGCGCCGTCATTACGGTAGCCATGGGAGCCATTTGGCCGCTTTTGGAAAAATTGATCTGTAAAATACCGCGGCGCGCGGCTAAGATCATCGCCTTCGTGCTGGCCGCCCTGCTGATCGCGGACTTTATCTTCAATATCGCTTACCTTGCAGTAAAGGGCTGTCATTTCGCGCTCTATTGAAACTGCGCGCAACCGACCGCGCGTATATCGGAACAAAAGTATAAGTAACTATCCCCCACTAAAAGTGGGGGCTTTAAGAAACCCTAAAGGGCAAGATT
>ERZ1106952.299-NODE-299-length-27079-cov-13.265061_pt1:7500-10000 | contig 27079 bp, 19 predicted proteins | sample MGYA00403677_ERZ1106952 | MGnify/ENA primary metagenome ERZ1106952 (study PRJEB35170, sample SAMEA104062415) | human gut metagenome | biome: human gut; feature: human-associated habitat; material: faeces | place: Denmark | collected 2012-05-14 ...
ATAGGTCTTCAAATCGTTCATTTGAAAAAATTGAAACCCTTCTTATTAGATGATCATGATACTTCCCAAAAATCAAAATTCTTGATCAACGGAGGAACAATATCACCGTTTTTGTTCAATAAGATTAAGATACCAAAGTGGGTGATTGACTCATTCCATACTAGAAATAATCGCAGTAAATCTTTTGATAACATGGATTCCTATTTCTCAATGATATCCCACGATCACGACAATTGGCTGAATCCCGTGAAACCATTTCATAGAAGTTCATTGATATCTTCTTTTTATAAAGCAAATCGACTTCGATTCTTGAATAATCCACATCACTTCTGCTTCTATTGTAACAAAGGATTCCCTTTTTTTGTGGAAAAGGCCCGTATCAATAATTATGATTTTACATATGGACAATTCCTCAATATCTTGTTCATTCGCAACAAAATATTTTCTTTGCGCGGCGGTAAAAAAAAATATGCTTTTTTGGAGAGAGATACTATTTCACCAACTGAGTTACAGGTGTCTAACATATTCATACCTAACGATTTTCCACAAAATGGTGACGAAAGGTATAACTTGTACAAATCTTTTCATTTTCCGATTCGATCCGATCCATTCGTTCGTAGAGCTATTTACTCGATCGCAGACATTTCTGGAACACTTCTAACAGAAGGACAAATAGTCAGTTTTGAAAGAACTTATTGTCAACCCCTTTCAGATATGAATCTGTCTGATTCAGAAGGGAAGAACTTGCATCAGTATCTCAATTTCAATTCAAACATGGGTTTGATTCACACTCCATGTTCTGAGAAATATTTACCATCCGAAAAGAGGAAAAGGCGGGGTCGTTGTCTAAAGAAATGCTTTGAGAAAGGGCAGATGTATAGAACCTTTCAACGAGATAGTGCTTTTTCAACTCTCTCAAAATGGAATATATTCCAAACATATATGCCATGGTTCCTTACTTCGACAGGATACAAATATCTAAATTTGATATTTTTAGATACTTTTTCAGACCTATTGCCGATACTAAGTAGCAGCCAAAAATTTTTATCCATTTTTCATGATATTATGCATGGATCAGGTATATCATGGCGAATTCTTCAGAAAAAATTGTGTCTTCCACAATGGAATATGATAAGTGATATTTCGAGTAAGTGTTTACATAATCTTCTTCTGTCCGAAGAAATGGTTCATCGAAATAATGAGTCACCATTGATATCGACACATCTGAGATCGCCAAATGTTCGGGAGTTCCTCTATTCAATCCTTTTCCTTCTTCTTATTGCTGGATACGTCGTTCGTACACATCTTCTCTTTGTTTCTCGAGCCTATAGTGAGTTACAGACAGAGTTCGAAAGGTTCAAATCTTTGATGATTCCATCATACATGATTGAGTTGCGAAAACTTCTGGATAGGTATCCTCCATCTGAACTGAATTCTTTCTGGTTAAAGAATCTCTTTCTAGTTGCTGTGGAACAATTAGGAGATTCTCTAGAAGAAATACGGGGTTCCGCTTCTGGCGGCAACATGCTATGGGGTGGCGGTCCCACTTATGGGGTCAAATCAATACGTTCTAAGAAGAAATATTTGAATATAAATCTCATCGATATCATCGATTTCATAAGTATCATACCAAATCCCATCAATCGAATCGCTTTTTCGAGAAATACGAGACATCTAAGTCATACAAGTAAAGAGATCTATTCATTGATAAGAAAAAGAAAAAACGTGAACGGTGATTGGATTGATGATAAAATAGAATCGTGGGTCTCGAACAGTGATTCGATTGGTGATAAAGAAAGAGAATTCTTGGTTCAGTTCTCCACCTTAACGACAGAAAAAAGGATTGATCAAATTCTATTGAGTCTGACTCATAGTGATCATTTATCAAAGAATGACTCTGGTTATCAAATGATTGAACAACCGGGAGCAATTTACTTACGATACTTAGTTGACATTCATAAAAAGTATCTAATGAATTATGAGTTCAATACATCCTGTTTAGCAGAAAGGCGGATATTCCTTGCTCATTATCAGACAATCACTTATTCACAAACCTCCTGTGGGGCTAATAGTTTTCATTTCCCATCTCATGGAAAACCCTTTTCGCTCCGTTTAGCCCTATCCCTCTCTAGGGGTATTTTAGTGATAGGTTCTATAGGAACTGGACGATCCTATTTGGTCAAATACCTAGCGACAAACTCCTATGTTCCTTTCATTACAGTATTTCTGAACAAGTTCCTGGATAACAAGCCCAAGGGTTTTCTTGTTGATGATAGTGACGATATTGATGATAGTGACGATATCGGCCGTGACCTTGATACGGAGCTGGAGCTTCTAACTATGATGAATGCGCTAACTATGGATATGATGCCGGAAATAGACCTATTTTATATCACCCTTCAATTCGAATTAGCAAAAGCAATGTCTCCTTGCATAATATGGATTCCAAACATTCATGATCTGGATGTGAATGAGTCGAATTACTTATCCCTCGGTTTAT